>JGI2924J29684_1078612_pt1 | contig 79789 bp, 68 predicted proteins | sample BenlonsequencITS_FD_29684 | JGI IMG/M metagenome (IMG submission 29684)
GAAAACGACGTTGTGTTCCTGGGGTGCGGGTCCGACTGCCATTGACCTAGCCTCACTTCAAGCCATCAAGAATCTGATCGATCGCTTCGACCGACAGACGCTCGTGGTAATGCCCGTTGACGGTCATTGCCGGCGCATGTGCGCAGGCGGCAATGCACTCCTGCTCTTCTTTCAGGTAGATCCGCCCGTCGGGCGTGCTCTCACCCAGCTTGATGCCCAACTTCTTCTCACAATGACTGACCAGCCCTTCGGCGCCCTTCAGCCAGCAGGAGACATTGGTGCAGATTGCCACGTTGTTGCGGCCTACCGGGCGGGTCTCCAGCATCGAATAGAAGCTGGCCACCTCGTAGGCCCAGATCTCAGGCAATTGCAGATAACGGGCCACGGCGACGATCAGCTCGTCAGTGAGAAAACCCTGGTTCTGTTCCTGGGCCGCGAACAGCGACTGGATCAGGGCCGAACGCTTGCGGTCCGGGGGAAACTTGGTCAGCCAGTGGTCGATATGCTTGCGGGTGTGCTCGTTCAGCGCGACCAGCGGATCGACATGGGCAACCTGATCGGCATGTCCTGTGGCTTTCATTCCCGTTCTCCAGGCAGCTGCATCTGGCGCATCAGCGATCCACCTCGCCAAAGACCAGGTCGTAGGTACCGACCATGGCCACCACGTCGGCGAGCATATAGCCGCGCACGATGGTGTCCATGGACGAAAGATGGGCAAATCCCGGCGCCCGCAGATGGACCCGGAACGGCTTGTTGGCGCCGTCGGAAATCATGTAGCAGCCGAATTCGCCCTTGGGCGCCTCGACAGCCTGATAGGTCTCGCCAGCCGGCACGCCATAGCCTTCGGTGAACAACTTGAAGTGATGGATCAACGCTTCCATGTTGTCCTTCATTTCGGCGCGCCTGGGCGGTGCCACCTTGTAGTTCTGCGCGATGACCGGTCCGGGGTTGGCGCGCAGCCATTGCACGCACTGGCGGATGATGCGGTTGGACTGGCGCATTTCCTCGACACGGACCAGGTAACGGTCGTAGCAGTCGCCATTGACGCCGACCGGAATATCGAAGTCCATCTCGGCATATTTGGCATAGGGCTGCTTCTTGCGCAGATCCCAGGCCATGCCCGAACCGCGCACCATGGCGCCCGTCATGCCCCAGGCCAATGCGGTTTCCGGAGAAATCACACCGATGCCGACCGTGCGCTGCTTCCAGATGCGGTTGTTGGTCAGCAGCTCTTCGTATTCATCCACGCACTTCGGAAAATTGGCGGTGAAGGCATCGAGGTAGTCCAGCATCGAGCCTTCGCGCCAGCTGTTGAGGCGCTTCAGATCAGCGCCCTTGTGCCAGGGCGACTCGCGATACTGCGGCATCTGGTCAGGCAGATCGCGATAGACACCGCCTGGCCGGTAATAGGCCGCGTGCATCCGCGCACCGGACACGGCCTCATAGACATCCATCAGATCCTCGCGCTCGCGGAAGGCGTAAAGCATCACCGCCATCGCGCCCAGATCCAGGGCATTCGAGCCGATCCACATCAGATGATTGAGAATGCGGGTGATCTCGTCGAACATGGTGCGGATGTACTGGGCGCGCTCCGGCACCTCGATCCCCAGCAAGGTCTCGATCGAGCGTACATAGGCATGTTCGTTGCACATCATCGACACGTAATCCAGTCGATCCATATAACCGATCGACTGGTTGAACGGCTTGGACTCGGCCAGCTTTTCGGTGCCGCGATGCAGCAGCCCGACATGCGGGTCGGCGCGGACCACGGTTTCGCCGTCCATCTCCAGGACCAGGCGCAGCACACCATGGGCCGCCGGATGCTGGGGACCGAAGTTCATCGAATAATTGCGGATTTCAGCTGCGGACACGCTCAATTCTCCCGCCAGTGATCGGCCGACTCGGCCTTGGCCTGCTCCAGATCGGAGTCGTTGCGCAGCGCGCGCGGCACCAGCACCCGTGGCTCGATCGACACTGGCTGGTACACCACCCGCTTCTGGCTGGCGTCATAACGCACCTCGACATTGCCGATCAGCGGAAAGTCCTTGCGGAAGGGATGGCCGACAAAACCGTAATCGGTGAGCAGGCGCCGCAGATCCGGGTGTCCCTCGAACACGATGCCGAACAGGTCGAAGGCTTCGCGCTCGAACCAGTTGACGCCCGGCCAGATATCCGTCAACGAAGGGATCAGCGGCAGCTGATCATCTTCGGCATAGACGCGCAGCCGCAGACGCCGGTTGTGGTGCAGCGACAGAAGTTGCACCGTGATCGCGAAGCGGCGCGGACGCTTGCCGGGATGCGGGCGCCCTTCCCAGCTGAAACGACCCACCGTGGCACCGGTCACGCCGCGGGAAAATCCGTTGCCGGCGAAACTGTTGGTATCCCACTCACCCTGGCCGTAGCCGAGAAAGTCGACGCCGGCCAGATCGATCAGCTCCTGGAACCGGAAGTCCGCCTCGTCACGCAAGGCGGTCGCCACGGCCAGCAGATCGGCAGCCGGCACTTCCAGCATGGTCTCGCGACGTTCGGTGGTGACGGACACGCCGTCGCCAAACCGTGCAGCCAACTGCACGGCCAGCGTTTGGGGCTGCGTATTGCTCATCTAGAAACCTCAGCGCGCAATCGTTTGTGTGCGACGGATCTTCTTCTGCAACTGGAGGATGCCGTGGATCAGCGCTTCCGCCGTCGGCGGGCAGCCAGGCACATAGATATCGACCGGCACGATGCGATCGCAGCCGCGGACCACGGAATAGGAATAATGGTAATAGCCACCGCCGTTGGCGCAGCTGCCCATCGAGATCACCCATTTGGGATCGGGCATCTGGTCATAGACCCGACGCAAGGCCGGCGCCATCTTGTTGACCAGGGTGCCAGCGACGATCATCACGTCGCTCTGGCGGGGGCTGGCACGGAACACCACCCCGTAGCGGTCAAGATCCATGCGCGAAGTGCCGGCATGCATCATTTCCACTGCACAGCAGGCCAGGCCGAAGGTCATCGGCCACATCGAGCCAGTCCGCGCCCAGTTCATCAGCGCATCCACCGAGGTGGTCACCACCCCGCGCTGGACCAGCGGATTGCTCTCCGCCGGACGCAGGATGTCGTCGACCAGATTCAACGGCTCGGGGTTGTGCATCAAACGGTCGACACCAGCTATCACTCCCATTCGAGTGCTCCCTTCTTCCACACGTAGGCAAATCCGACCACCAGCAGCAGCAGGAAGGTGGCCATTTCGGTCAGACCGACCAGACCGAGCTGCTTGAACACCACAGCCCAGGGAAACAGGAAGGCGATTTCGAGATCGAAGATGATGAACAGAATCGCCAGCAGGTAATAACGCACGTCAAAGCGCATGCGGGCATCTTCGAAAGCTTCGAAGCCACACTCGTAAGCGGTGAGCTTTTCCGGATCGGGATTGCGTGGCGCCGCCACCAGTCCGATGCCCAGCAGGGCGATGCCCAGGCCGACCGCCACGCCAATAAACAGCAAAATGGGCCAGTATTCGACAAGCACGAGATACTTACCTCCGCGCATCGGGCGCATCAGTGGCCGCCAGCATCAACCCGACGGCAAGGAACCAAGCGAATCAGCGCACCAGGAAAGGAAACGGATCCTCAGCCTTGGCGCACGGCCGATGCCGGCATTTCCCACGAGCGAAATGCAGACGCGACATTGTATCGCATTGACCATGCCTCACAAGTCTTGACGCAACGCATCAAAAGTGATCCCTGAAGTAAAATCGAATGCCGCGCAAGACTATGCGACAAACTGCCGCTATATGGTGTTGGATGTCACCGTAGGCAGGCCATGCTGGGTCAGCAGGCCTTCAATCAGCGCGCGGACGTTCTGCACCGCCTCGTCAGCGGAAAACTGGATGCCGACACCCGGTATCCGATTGCCCTGGGCGCCTGGCGGCGTGATCCAGGCCACTTCACCATGAACCGTCAGCTGCTCGAAGTGATCGGCCAGACTGATGCTGGCGGCGACCGGGTCGCCCAGCCGGTAGCGTCGCCCGGTGGCAATGAACAATCCGCCGTGGCGCAGATAAGGCATGTAACTGGCCTGGAGCTGGGTCATTCCGGCAAAGCGCAGGGCCAGCGGACCTTGCGTGCGTTGATCGAAACCCGTTTCCATGGCCAGCACCTCGTTTCGTCAAAATTCTTCATCGCGACCTGACGGGCCTCTATACGTCCACATCGCCCGGCCCGACACACCACCAGCCCCAGGTATCGAAGATCCATGGCCCGCCGCCACCTGACTCCAGACGCAGAAAACACGGGCCTTTGGACCATGGCCGATCCTGTCGCTGCAGATCATAGCCCCCGTCCCCACGACGCGCCAGAGGCGCCCGGTCCCACGACCATGATTGCAGTCCGCCAGCGTCCCGCGCCAGCAGCCGCAGGCCGGCCCTGCGAGCCAGCCATCCCGGTCGCCAGGGCAGCCGCACGCGGCCATCCACCGCGATAGCCGCCTGTGACGGGGGCAGATAGATCTCCGGGCGTCGGACCAGCCGGCGAAACCGTCCCCCGCTGAGTCGCAACTGGCTGGCATAGCATTCCATCGCGGCCCGCTTGCGCAGTGTCCAGCCCATATCGATGCTCGTCAATTGCCAGCCGCCCTTCGTCGCCCCGCCTCCATGCAGGCCGTAACCCAGCATTCGGGGTGCCGACGTCCCGCATGCATGCAGCGCCAGCCGCAACAGCACATGGGCACTGCCATGATCGGGATGCCGGTCCGAAAGGTCCGGACCCAGCACCATGCTCGGCGCAAACGCCTGGATCTCGCGCAGCAATGCCGCCACTGCATCCCCGCGCGGATCAAGCAGCAGCGAAGTGACCCCCAGATCCGGCCAGCCGAACCGGATCAAACGGATCCCGTCCAGACCCATGCATTGCAGGGCGGACCGCATCTCGGCCTGCCGCAGAGCCCCCCAGCGCCGACGATCGGCGGCCTCCAGTCGCCAGCGCCGCTCGACCCAGCGCTGCGGCCATGGATTGGCCTCGCCATCCGTCAGCAACACGATGGCCACCTCGCCACCAGCATCCCGCACCGCCTGCATCAGCTCGGCGCAGCCCAAGGTCTCATCATCCGGATGAGGAGCCACCACCATCAAACGGGTACCGGCATCCGGCAAAGGCATGGCTCTCATCATCGAGCGGATGCGGCAGGACCCGGTCGCCAGCCCGCCTCCCAGGCACGCGAATCCAGCAGCAGCAGGGGCTCATCGCCAGGCAGCTGCAGATAATGCATGCCGGCCTCGAGATGCCAATGCGTGGCCGAGGGCTCTCCATCCATGGCCGCCGGAATCGCCTTCACCCCATCGGTCAAGGTGTAATCACCCGGCAGTTCGAGCCGCAACGGATGCTCGGCACCCGCAGGTCCCGCCGCCAAAACCCGGCCGGCAACATAGAGCTCCCCTTGCAGGGGCAGATAATTGCGGACTACAAAACTGTCGGACAGTGGTGACAGGGACTGACGCACCACCAGATGTGTGGTGTGGCGAACCAGCTCGTTGGCCACCGCATCCGACCATGCCCGCCGCCCCGCCTGCCAGGCCTGGGGACTGTCAAGGAAAGGGTAGTAAGGCCGCTGCCTGAACACGGCCGCGCCGGAAGCATCCATGACCAGATCACCCGGCGCACTGTAACGCAGTACCGCCGCAAGCATCTCGCGGTGAGAGCGCAAGGCATCCCGCCCCGGCGGCAAGGCCCAGCCGATGCAGGCCAACTCGCTTGCCAACAGCAGACCGCAGGCCAGGGGGCCGCGAAACCCGCGCCAGACGGTCCAGCGGGCCATCTCGCCAAAGACCAGCAGACCCGAAACGGCAGCCAAGGGCATGAAATCCGGCCGCCCGTACCAAGGCCAGGCCAGCACCACCATGGTCAGCCCCAGCCAGCTGCACAGCGCCAGCATCAGGCGCCATGCGGCCCGCCAGTCCACATCGATCCCGCGCCAGCGCCAGCTCAGCCCGACCATGCCGGCCAGCGCCAGCATCATGCAGCCGGCAAGGCGCCAACCACTGGCCAGCCCATCCTCGTTCAAAGCCTCGTCCCACAGCCAGGCGGCCATGGCCGGCCAGACACCATGCCAGATCAGCCAGATCAGACAGATCCCCGGCGCCAGCAGCAATCCGGCCAGACCCCAGCCCAACCATTGCAGCGAAGGCAGCGTGTGCTCGCCCAGACGCCTCAAGGCCACCGCCACGGCCGCCATGGCGACCAGCGACAACAGCCAGGCCATCTGCAGACACAGGCACAAAGCCAGACCCGCGAAGACCCCTGCCAGCCACACGCGATGACGGTTGCCGCCAGGCCCGGCAGACACCATCAGCGCCAACGCGGCAAGACTCAAACCACACCACATGCCGTCGATGCCGGCCTGACCCATCGCCGCGAACAGGGGCGGATACAAGCCCACCAGAAGCATCGCGGCCAGCCCGGTGCCCGCCCCGTACAGACGCCTCCCGATCGACCACAAGGCATACAGACTCAAACCGTACCAACCCAGCGCCGCCTCGCGCAGCCCGGTCATGACCCAGGCCTGCGGCCCGATCCAGCCGATCACCAGCCGTTGCCACCACCCCAGCAAAGGCGGATACAGATCCATGACGTCGCGATAAGGCAGGCGCCCCTGATTCCAGCTCCAGGCCAGATGCGCCTGCTGCAATTCAACCGGCAGCAAGGGCGAGGCCTTGATCAGCCCCCAGCGCAGCAGCAGCAAGCCCAGCAGCACCAGCCAGGCAAAGCGGGGCGAACGCCAGCCGGCCACAGGCATTGCCGGCACCGCATCAGGCGGGCAGAAAGACATCAAGGGGCGCCTACCGCCAGCCAGACAGAATTTCCAGCAACAGCAGATCCAGTCGCAATGGTCCCCGGACCTGCTCACGGCAGAGATTCACCTGGGCATACCAGGCCAGCAGGCCCTGCTCGTCCAGACGACTGCCCAACGGCGGCGCCTCGCCAACGGCCCGTGCACGCAACTCGTCCACCGCCGCCTGGGCGGCAAACCACAGGCGCTGGGCCGGATGACTGTCCTGCCAGCGCCGCACCACCTCCAGCAACGGCACCCGGCCCTGCGCCAGGCCGGCGAGATCCTGCCGCACTTCACTGCGCCAGGCCAGCTCGCCCGCGCCATGCCAGCGCAACGCCAGGCCCGGATTGCCGGCAGCCGCCAGCAGGGCGGCCTCGGCCTCGGCCGCAGACAGTCCCTGTTGCTGCAGCCAGTCCAGGGCCAGAGCCTGGTCAGGCAACTGGAAATCGATGCGTTGACAGCGACTGCGGATGGTCTGGGGCAGGCGCCAGGGCTGATCGGCGATCAACAGCAGCAAGGTCTGCTCGGCCGGCTCCTCCAGGGTTTTCAGCAAGGCGTTGGCGGCCGCGGGGTTCATCGCGTCAGCCGGGTCGATGCAGGCCACCTGCCAGCCACCGAATTGACTGCGCATGGCCAGTCGCGCCGACAGCTCGCGGACCTGGTCCACCACGATCTCGGTACGGGCACTGCCATCCTTGCGCAGCCCCAGCCCCAGTCCGATCCGGTCCGGATGCGTACCGGCTGCCAGCAATCGACAACTGCGGCAGCTCCCGCAGGCTTCGCCATCGGCTGGCTGATCACACAGCAGGGACTGGATCAACCGCTGCGCAAACAGGCGTTTGCCCAGACCTTCCGGTCCTGCCAGCAGCAGAGCATGCGGCATCGCCTGCCGCTGCCGTCGCTGCTGCAGGCGTCGCCAGGGCTCCAGATGCCAGCTCGGCATCGAGGCCGTCATGCGCCGATGGCCAGCAGCGGTGCCAGTGCCGCCACCGCCCGGGCCAGCACTTCATCGGGCGGAGCACTGGCATCAATCAGCTGAAATCGCTGCGGCTCGTCCGCCGCCCGCTGCCGATAGACCGCCTGCACCCGCTCGAAAAAGCCGTTACCTTCGGCCTCGATGCGATCCGCCTCGCCACGCCCTGCCGCACGGGCCCGACCGATATCGACCGGCAGATCAAGCAGCAAGGTCAGTGCCGGCATGGTGTCGCCGCATACCCATTCGCGCAGCCCCTCGATGCGGTCGGCCGGCTGCCCCCGTCCCGCCCCCTGATAGGCGAAACTGGCATCCACGTAACGATCGCACAGCACCCATTGCCCGGCCGCCAGTGCCGGCCGGATCACCTCCCGCACCAGTTGCGCGCGGGAAGCGAACATCATCAGCAACTCGGCCTCCGGATGGACCGGCGGCTGTGCCGGATCCAGCAGCATCGCGCGCAAACCATCTCCCAGCGCAGTACCGCCAGGCTCACGAGTCTGCAGCAAAGGCAGGCCAAGATCGGCGAAATGCCGGACCAGACCACGGATCAAGGTGCTCTTTCCGGCCCCCTCGCCGCCCTCGATGCTGATAAAACGTGTCAACGACTCAGTCATGGCAATGTTTCAGCTGGTAACAGGCGACATTGCGATCATGTTCCTGCAAAGTCCTGGCGAAGATATGATGGCCGTCACCTCGAGCCACGAAATAAAGGTCCTCTCCATCGGCAGGATGCAGGGCAGCCTGCAAGGCAGGTCGCCCTATCATCGCGATCGGCGTCGGCGGCAGACCGGGCCGGGTATAGGTGTTGTAAGGCGTATCGGTGGTCAGGTCGCTTTTGTGGATCGTACCCGCATAACGACTGCCCATGCCATAGATCACGGTCGGATCGGTTTCCAGCAACATGTGCTGTTGCAAGCGACGGATGAATACCCCGGCAATCCGGGCCCGCTCGTCGGCCTGACCGGTCTCCTTTTCCACGATGGAGGCCAGGATCAAGGCCTGATAAGGCGTCTGCAACGGCAGGTCCGGCGCCCGTTGCGCCCAGTCCGCCGCCAGCAGGCGTTGCTGAGCCCGCAAGGCACGCTGCAGGACCGAAACATCGGTATCGCCCTTGACGTAGGCATAGGTATCGGAGAGGAACTGCCCTTCCGGCGAGACACCCGGCTGGCCCAGCGCCTGCATCAGAGCCGCATCGTCGAGCTGGTCGAGGCGATGCCGCATCTCGGGGGCGGCGGCCAGCGCCTTTCGCACCAGACTCATGTTCCAGCCGTCGACCAAGGTAAAGGGATGCTGCATCACCCGCCCCCTGGCCATGCGCCGCAGCAGCTCGAGCGGATTCAGTCCCGCCTCCAGGGCGTACTCGCCGGCATGCAGACGACCGTCCACACCCAGCTGCCGGGCCGCCAGTCGCCAGTAGAGGGCGCCATGAGCTGTAATGCCCCGCTGCCGCCATTCCGCCACCAGATCATTCAGGCCATGACCGCGTACCAGATCGAAACGATCATAGCCGGCCACCTGGACCAGCGGCGTGACCAGAAACCGCTGATAGCTGCGCCAGCCGCTCCACGCCGCCAACCCGAGAGCCAGCAGCAGAAGCAGCGCCGGCAGACGCCACCGGCCGGATCGATTGCTCATGTTTCCACCTTTCCATCAACGACCGCGGCATCCGTCGCCATGGCCTGCCAGAGTGCCTGCAGCTGCCGGGTCCAGGGTCCGGGTCCCATCCGCCGTGCATCGAGCGCCGCCACCGGCACCACCCCGCGCAGACTGGAGCTGAGGAACAGCTCGCTGGCGCGCTGCAGGTCGTCAGGATACAGCGTCTCGACCTCGATCTGCGGGCACTGCGCCAACAACCAGGCCCGCGCCACGCCGGCCACGCCACAGCGATCCAGAGCTGGCGTCAGGCAGCGCCCGTCGATGACCGCGAACAGATTGGCCGCCGTGGCGCTGACCACCCGGCCATCCATATCCAGCATCAGGCCTTCGCTCATGCCAGGATCACTCCATTCCGCTCGCGCCAGCACCTGCTCCAGTCGATTGAGATGCTTGAGTCCGGCCAGCGCCGGCTGGATGGCCCAGCGGGTTGCGCAGGAATGCAGTCGCACCCCCTCGGCAAGCAGCGCCGGATTCGTCGCGGGTGCCGGCGAGGCGGCCAGAATGCGCCGGGTCTGCGCCACGACCGGTGGCGCATAACCGCGCGGGCCGCTGCCACGCGTCAGACTCAGTCGCACCACGGCCTGAGGCAAGTCGGACGTCAACTGCCGCATTTCATCCAGCAACACCGCCGGATCAGGACAGAGCAGCCCCAGCCTGGCACAGCCGATCTCCAGCCGGGCCCGATGCAGTGGCCACAGGCGCGGCCTGCCCGCCTCGACCCAGACCGTCTCGAAGAGACCGTCACCATAAGCCAGGCCGCGATCATCCGCCGGCACCAGCCCCGTGGCGACCCCGTCAATCAGGATCCGCCCGCTCATGCCGGCACCCCAAGCCCCCGCAACACGCCACGGGCCTTGTGACGGGTTTCGTCGAGCTCGTGTAGCGCCACCGAATCGACGACAATGCCGGCGCCGGCGCGCAGTCTGGCCTGCCGCCCGACCAGGGTCACGGTGCGGATCAGGATATTGGTATCCATATCGCCACGCCGGTCGAGATATCCGAGTGCCCCGGTATAGGCGCCACGCGGAGCCGCTTCCAGTGCCGCAATGATTTCCATGCAGCGGATCTTGGGGCAGCCGGTGATGGTGCCTCCGGGGAATACCGCGGAAACCACCTCTCCCGGCGTTATCCCGGCGCGCAACTCGCCACGCACGTTGGAGACGATATGGTGGACATGCGCATAGCTCTCGACCACCATCAACTCGTCGACCCGGACCGTGCCCGCAGCGCAGACGCGACCCAGGTCATTGCGCTCCAGATCGATCAGCATCACATGCTCGGCACGCTCCTTGGGGTGACCGACCAGGGTCTCGACCTGGGCCCGATCCGCGGCCTGGTCGGCCATGCGCGGACGCGTACCCGCAATCGGCCGGGTCTGGACCGTCCGGCCACGGACCTCGACCAGGCGCTCCGGCGAAGAGCTTAGACAGGACCAGCCCGGCTGCTGCAGCAAGGCGGCGAACGGTGCCGGATTGGCCTTGCGCAACCCGGCATAAACCGATGCCGGCTCGGGCGCGGTCGCATATTCAGCCCGCCAGCCCCGGGAAAGATTGACCTGGAATACATCGCCAGCCGCCAGATGCTCGTGGACGGCAGCCACGCCATCCAGAAACTGCCGGGCGTCGTCCTCGTGCAGCTGCGGTACCTCGGCACAGGGCGAGACCGGCGCCGAGCCAGCCGCCTGCAGGTCTTCCGTCATCATGTCCAGCAGGTGCGCCTGCCCTTCCTCGGCGATCAGCCAGGTCTGGCGCGCCTGATGATCGACCACGATCGCGGCCGGGCAGCGCAGGGCCAGGGCCAGGGGCACGTCGTCCGCGGACTTCAACTGCAGGCACGGCTCGATATGACCGATCATCTCGTAACTGAAATACAGCCCCCAGCCACCGACGAAGGGCAGTGAGGACTGCAAGGCCGCATCGGCACTGACGGCCCACAACCGGTCCAGTTCGGCCAGAAAATCACTGCCAGCCAGCCGACCCTCGTGGCTGTGCAGCTGGCCATCGCCATCCAGCCGCAGGTAACCGCCCTGATGCAGCAGCAACAGGTCGTAACGCCCTTGCGGGCCGGCCGCCGCCGCACTCTCGAGCAGCAGCGGATAGCGCTGCGGATGCAGCGCGGCCAGCGCGAGCAGGTCGCGCTGGCCGGGAAGGCAACTCGCGATCACCGGGCCGTCAGAGCCGGCGGAAGATCAGCGTGCCATTGGTGCCGCCAAAACCGAAGGAATTGGACAACACCAGATCCAGCTTGCCCTGGCGCGCCTCGTGGGGTACGAAATCCAGGTCGCAGCCTTCACCGGGCTCATCCAGATTGATCGTCGGCGGCAGGATCTGGTCACGCAGGGCCAGCACCGAGAAGATCGCCTCGACACCACCGGCCGCACCCAGCAGATGACCGGTCATCGACTTGGTCGAGCTCATCGCCAGCGTATGGGCATGCTGGCCGAACACGTTCTTGACCGCATTGACTTCGCCCAGATCGCCGACCGGCGTCGAGGTACCGTGGGCATTGATATAGTCGACATCTTCGGGATTGACGCCCGCATCACGCAGGGCATGACGCATGCTCTGCTCGGCACCGGCGCCGCTGGGCGCGGTGATGTGATAGGCATCGCCCGACATGCCGAAGCCGGCCAGCTCGCAGTAGATCTTCGCGCCGCGGGCAACCGCATGCTCGTACTCTTCCAGCACCAGAATGCCGGCACCGTTGGACAGCACGAAACCGTCCCGGTCCTTGTCCCAGGGACGACTGGCCCGCGTCGGATCATCGTTGCGGCTGGACATGGCCTTGGCTGAGGCAAAGCCGGCCATGGCAGTGCCGGTGGTGCCGAACTCGGCGCCGCCGGCAACCATTACATCGGCATCACCGTAGGCAATCAGTCGCGCGGCCAGGCCGATATTGTGGGTAGCCGTGGTGCAGGCCGTGACGCAGGCCAGATTGGGCCCCTTCAGACCCCATTTGATCGAAACATGGCCGGAAGCCATGTTGATGATCGAGGCCGGCACGAAAAACGGCGACACCTTGCGCGGACCGCGGTCACGCAGATCGATCGTGGTGTTCTCGATGGTATGGACACCACCGATGCCGGCACCGATGCAGACGCCGATCCGCTCGGCATTGGCTTCGGTCACTTCCAGCCCGGAATCCGCCATGGCCTCGGCGGAAGCCGCAATGCCATAGTGGATGAACGGATCCATCTTCTTGACATCCTTGGCGGCAATCCATTGAGCCGGATCGAAATCGCGCACCTCACCGCCGATGCGGGTCGAAAAACCCGTCATGTCCATGCAGGTGATTTCGCCGATGCCGCTGACGCCCTTGGTGATGTGCTCCCAGGCGGTGGCGATAGTGTTACCGACCGGTGAGACAATGCCCAGGCCGGTCACAACCACACGTCGTTTGCTCATGTCGTATGTCTTCCTCAATGGATATACCCGCTGTTGCGCCGGCATATCGCCTGTCCGGCAACCTGCCGCTCCATACGCGGCCGCAGGTTGCGCCTGACGGAAACGAAAACTGCGCCAGATGGCGCAGCTTCGCTTTGGTTCACGGAATGGTTCGTGCTGTTGACATCACGTCAATCCGTGACTGCTGCTCAGTCCTTGGAATGAGCCTTGATGTAGTCGACAGCCTGCTGCACGGTGGTCAGCTTCTCGGCTTCTTCGTCCGGGATCTCGGTCTCGAACTCTTCTTCGAGAGCCATCACCAGTTCGACCGTATCGAGCGAGTCGGCGCCCAGATCGTCAACGAACGATGCGTTTGCCGTGACTTCGTCTTCTTTCACGCCAAGTTGCTCGATAACAATCTTCTTGACGCGCTCTTCGATGGTGCTCATATACCCAAACCTCCTGGAGGAACTGATGATCTGATGCCGGCTCGATCAGAGGATCGACCGGCGATGGTGTCGACGGCCCCGGCGATGATCGCCCCAGGCCGTCATGACGAATCGCATCGAAGCTTCGATGCGAAACCGCCATTGTCTCCTAAAACGCGGTCGCTGGCGACAGTCTTGCTGCAACCGTCCGTACCTGGCTTTCACTTCACTCGACCCCGCCCCCATCCCGCTGACGGAGGTCTCCGCAACGGGCAGGCGGGCCGAGACTACGCAGACACAAGTAAAAAGTTCGATAAGAACCGCTCGACCTGCCCGTCTCAGGCCATGTACATCCCGCCATTGACATGCAGGGTCTCGCCGGTGATATAGGCCGCTGCCGGCGAAGCCAGGAAGCTGACGGCCTGCGCAATGTCCGAGGCCTCGCCCAGCCGGCCCAGCGCAATCTGGCCCAGCAGCGCGGTCTTGGCATCGTCCGGCAGCGAGCGGGTCATGTCGGTATCGATAAAGCCCGGCGCGACCACGTTCACGGTGATGCCGCGACTACCCACCTCGCGGGCCAGCGACTTGGAAAAGCCGATGATGCCGGCCTTGGCCGCAGCATAATTGGCCTGGCCCGGATTGCCGGTCAGGCCGATCACCGAGGCGATCGAGATGATCCGGCCCTTGCGGGCCTTCATCATGCCGCGCAGCACGGCCTTGGACGTACGGAATACCGAGCTGAGGTTGGTGTCGATGATGGCCTGCCAGTCCTCGTCCTTCATCCGCATCAGCAGCTGATCGCGGGTGATGCCGGCATTGTTGACCAGCAGGCTCACCGCACCGAATTCTTTTTCGATACCGGCCAGCAAGGCCTCCAGCCCCTCCTTGTCCGTCACGTCCAGCGCACGGCCATGACCGCCCAGCGGCGCGAGGCGCTCGCCAATGGCCTTGGCCCCCGACTCGCTGGTGGCCGTGCCGATCACGGTCGCGCCCTGACGGGCCAGCTCGTCGGCAATCGCCGCGCCGATACCCCGGCTGGCGCCGGTCACCAGAGCGATCTCGCCCTTCAATACTTGGGTCATGCTTGCATCCTCAAAGATATGACTTGTCCGGGCCCGGCATCGCCCGCACCCGGATCATGGCTCAGGCGCGTGCGTGAGCCAGTGCCGCGTCGAAATCGGCCGGCGTCGCGAGACTGCGCAGCTCGATCGACTTGTCGATCCGCTTCACCAATCCGGTCAGCACCTTGCCGGGACCGCACTCGACCACTGCGGCGGCACCGCCGGCTGCCAGGGTCTGCACGCACTCGGTCCAGCGCACCGGCAGATACAGCTGACGCTGCAAGGCTTCGCGGATAGCCGCCACATCGCCCGCCACCCTGGCATCGGCATTCTGGATCACCGGGATCTTCGGCTCGGACCAATCCAGCGCAGCGAACCGCTCACCCAGCCTCTCCGCGGCGCCCTTCATCAAGGCGCAATGCGAGGGGACTGAAACCGCCAGCTTGACGATCTTGCGGACACCCTCGCTACCAAGACGGGCCATCACCCGATCCACCGCCGCCGCATCGCCGGCGATGACCAGCTGCCCCGGCGAATTGTAATTGGCAGGCGCCACCACCTGATCTCCGGCCTCAGCCTCGCAGGCCGCCAGGATCTGGGCGTCATCCGCACCCAGGATCGCGGCCATCGCACCGGCGCCGGCCGGCACCGCCGCCTGCATCAGACGTCCACGCTCGGCAACCAGTGCTGCTGCAGGACCCAGCTCCAGTACGCCGGCGCAGACCAGAGCGCTGTACTCACCCAGGCTGTGGCCGGCCAACTGGCCCGGCAATGCGCCGCCGGCAGCCTGCCAGGCGCGCCAGACACCGACACTGGCCGCCAGCAGAGCCGGCTGGGTATGCTCGGTCTGGTTCAGGCGATCTTCCGGACCCTCGCTGACCAGCTGCCACAGATCGTAACCCAAGGCCTGGGAGGCCTCTGCAAAACTGGTCCTTATCTCGGGATGGAGCGCCGCCAGCTCGGCCAGCATGCCCACCGACTGGGAGCCCTGTCCCGGAAACACGAAAGCCAGCTCGGCAACCGCACTCGTCATACACACACTCCAGTCAAACCATCATGCCAGGCGCCGCCCATGCGGCGGCGGCCTGTCGTATCCATCAATAACGCAGCAGAGCCGACGCCCAGGTGAAACCGCCACCGAACGCTTCCAGCAGCAGATTCTGGCCACGCTGCACGCGCCCGGAACGCACCGCCTCATCCAGCGCCAGCGGTACCGAGCCGGCCGAGGTATTGGCATGCCGATCCACGGTAACGATCACCCGGTCCATCGACATGTTCAGGCGCTTGGCCGTCGCCTCGATGATGCGCAGATTGGCTTGGTGGGGGATCAACCAGTCCACCTGCGACTCCACCATCCCGGCCGCCTTCAAGGTCTCGCCGACCAGGGCATCCAGGGTCTTGACCGCCACCTTGAAAACTTCACGACCGGCCATCTGCACCCGCAGACCATGATTCGGCCCATCGGTGAAACCCGAAGAGATGCCCACCGGACAGGTCAGCAGCTCCTGGTAGCCACCATCGGCATGCATCAGCGAGGCATAAATGCCCGGCTCATCCGAGGCCTCCAGCACGACCGCGCCGGCACCATCGCCGAACAGCACCGCCGTCTCGCGCTCCTGCCAGCTGACAATCCGGGTCAGGGTCTCGGCTCCGATGGCCAGCACGCGACGGTATTGACCGCCACGAATGAACTGGTGCGCCACGCCCAGGGCATACATAAAGCCCGAACAGGCCGCGTTGACATCGAAAGCGGCACAGCCGTTGGCACCCAATCGATGCTGGATCAAGGCGGCCGTCGAAGGAAATACCAGGTCCGGCGTGGTGGTCCCGACCACGATCAGATCCAGCTCGCCGGCCTTGATGCCGGCATCCTGCAGGGCCTGCTGCGCGGCCCGATGACCCAGACTGGCCGTGGTTTCACCCGGCCCCGCGATCCTTCGTTCACCAATACCGGTACGAGTACGGATCCACTCGTCACTGGTGTCGACGAACTTCGTCAGATCCTCGTTGGTGACCACCTTCTCGGGGAGGGCACTGCCCGTCGCGACGATCCGCGCATATCTTTCGGTCATGGTTTTTTCCTGATCGGTCCGTGGCCATCAGCCCGGCCACGCCAAGCCTGCCGCGACGAAGGTGAATCCGGCGGCTATGCCAACACAAATGCAAAGCGGCGCAACAAGGCGCCGCTTCGGATACACAGATACCACAGGAACCAGGACTCAGTCCTCGTCAGCCACCGCAGCGGTGGTTTCGATTACCTTCTTGCCACGATAGTAGCCGTCCTTGGTGACGTGGTGGCGCAGGTGCACTTCGCCACTGGTCGGATCGGTCGACAGCTGAACGGTCTTCAGTGCGTCGTGGGAGCGGCGCATGCCGCGGGTGGACGGGGTTTTGCGGCTTTTGGCAACAGCCATGACATCTCTCCAGCTAATTCAATGTTTCTTGAGTCCGCGCAGAATTGCGAACGGATTATCTTCAGGTTCCGCCGCCACCTCGTCGGCCGCCTCGGAAACCATGACCTCTTCAGGCAATTCGCTTTCCGGATTGACCGGAACCAGCGGCAGCCCAAGCAAAAGTTCGTCCTCGATGACGTCGGCTGGCGACAGCCGACCATCCTCGTCGACCAGCAACGGTTCGTAGCCTTCCAGCAAGGCGGCCTCCTCGCGCTCGGAGCGGATCACTCCCAGACGGGTATCGACCTGCAGCGGAAACACGAACGGCTCCAGATTCCGCTGACAGATCAGCGTCAAGGGAGCCAGTGCCCGAAGTGCAATATAAGCCACTCCGAAGTCATCGGTGCCGAAGTCCAGAGCATACTCCACCTCGCCCTCGGCCGAAGCCAGAGCCGCCGCCAGCCTTTTCATGCGGGCGATGGGCAGCTTCCCCTCGAAAGAACGCCGGGCGGAAATCATCCGCCAAACGTCCACAGACACTGGTAAAGTCACGGACATATCTCAGGTATTGTAGTTGCACACCCCTGACCCGGTCAAGACCATACCTTCAGCCCGGCCCGTCAGGATAGGTCGCCGCATGGGCCTGCGTCCAGATCACGCAACGCCGCGGCGCCGCGGTCACCGCCCGCAGGCGGATCGCATAGAAACCGAAACGCCGCCGCTTCTGGTCCGGCTCCAGCCGCCCCAGAAGGCGCACACTGGCCAGCTCGCCGCACAGATGCTCCAGCGCCGACCAGCGCCAGCGCTCGCGCAAGGCTGTCTCGTCCACCACCAGCAAGAGCTCGTCCTTGCCCGCCCGTCGACGCAGGGCCGGCAGATCCAGCTGCCACAAGGCCAATTGCGGCGCCCGCCCATGATACCTGTTCAGCGGGCTGTCCAACACATAGACCGGCAACTGCCCCGCCAGCGAAAAATCCAGCTCGGCGCCCAGAATGAAATTGTCGGCCACCAGCAGCTGCCCCGGCCGACGCAACTGCACCGCCTTGGCCGCACTCTCCCGCCAGCCGGTGAACTGCATCGGGAAGAGCTTGCCCCAGCGCCCGGCCTGCGGCAGCGGTGACAGCGAGGCGGCCCACAGCAGGCCCAGGCCCGCAAGCGTCGCCAGCCAGCCCAGCCACCAGCTGGCACCCCAGATCATGCGCACGCCACCGCCATGCCGCCGCTCCGCCCACAATACCGGCAGCACCGCCAGCAACGGCAGATAGCCGGGCAAGGGCCAATGCAGCCGGAAGCGCGCATCATCCGCAAACAGTCCCCCCACGGCATAGCCCAGCCACAGGACCACGGTATGGATGGCCAGCACCTGCCAGACCCAGCCCTCTCGACGCCGGCACCAGACTTTCCAAGCCGCCCAGGCCAGCAGGCCATAGAGCAAGGGGGTGCACACCCCCGCCTGCTCCAGAGGCTGGACCAGGGTATCGGCATGAAAGTGCCAGGGATTGCGCTGCCAGAGCTGAAAGGCCAGGCCGGCACCATGCGTGCGCAAATTCGATATCAGCAGCGGCATCAGGCCGACAGCCGCCAGCCCGAAGGCCAGCCAGGCCCCTGGCTGGCGCCACCAGCCACGCCCCCGGGGCGTGGCCAGAATCAGCCACAAACCGGTCAGGACCAGCGGTGCCGCGCGATAGTGCGTGGCGCAGGCCGCCGCCAGACTCAGCCCCAGGCCCAGCCAGGCCAGCAGGGACGAATCTTCACGCAGCCGACACAAGGCACAGATGGCGGCGAGCATCGCCACCGTCAGCGGCACATCCGGCAAGGCCAGCACGCCAAGGCTGGAGGCCAGGGGCAAGGCCAGACACCACAGCGCGGCCTGCCAGCCCTGCACCGGCCCCGCCAGCCGCAAGGCCAGATCACGGACCAGCCAGGGCAGCAGTGATCCCAGCAGCAGGAAGGGCGCGCGCATCGCCAGCACGCCGTGCCCACCCAGGCGCTCGCCCAGAGCGATCAGCCATGCCGTCATGCCCGGCAAATCGCTGTAACCCCAGTCGAGGTGGCGGCTTTCCTGCCAGTAGAAGGCCTCGTCCGAGAACGGGGCCAGGCGGGAAGCCACCGCCAATTTGATCGCCAGCGTCCCCAGATAGACCAGCCAGAAACAGGCTCGCCAGCATCGCGCGGCTCTGGCTACACTGCCTTCATCTTTCGTGGACGCCGCCATCGGCGCCGTCGTCAGCCCCGGATCAATCATGCGCGTGACCGCAACACCGTTGGACAAAGTACTCGCTCGACATCTTTCCGCTGCGATCGCCCATGTCGATCAGGTGGTATTGGGGAAGCCCCGTCAGGTCAGGCTGGCCTTTGCCTGCCTGCTGTCGGGCGGACATCTGCTGATCGAGGATGTGCCCGGCGTCGGCAAGACCACCCTGGTCCACGCTCTGGCCGACACTCTGGCCCTGGACTTTCGCAGGATCCAGTTCACCAGTGACATGCTGCCTTCGGATATTACCGGAATCAGCATCTACGCGCGTGACCAGCAGCGTTTTCAGTTCCATCCCGGCCCGGTGTTCTGTCAATTGCTGCTGGCCGACGAGATCAACCGCGCCAGTCCGCGCACCCAGAGCGCCCTGCTGGAAGCCATGGCCGAACATCAGGTCACAGTGGACGGCGCCAGCATGACCTTGCCCGAGCCCTTCCACGTCATCGCCACCCAGAACCCGATGGATGGCGATGGCGCCCATGCCCTGCCGGATTCCCAGCTGGATCGCTTCCTGTTCCGGATCAGCATGGGCTACCCCGATCCTGCCGCCGAACGGGCCTTGCTCACCGGCCATGGCGGTCGGCGCACGGCACAGCCAGCCCCGGCCAGCCTGGATCCCGACCGGCTGCGACAGCTGTCCGCCCATGCCGCCGGCCTGCTCGCCAGTCCGGCACTGATCGACTACATCCAGGCCTTGCTGGCCGCCAGCCGTCAGCGGGACGATCTGCGCACCGGCCTTTCCCCGCGGGCCGGACTCGCCTTGCTGGCCGGCAGCCGCGCCTGGGCCTTGCTGGCCGGCCGCGACCATGTGCTGCCCGAAGATGTCCAGGCCGTATTCCCGGCGATCGCCTCCCACCGCCTGATATCGCTCCTCGGCGTGAAGGGTACGGAAATTGCCGGGCAACTGCTTGCCGACGTCGCCATCCCCTGATGACGATCCAACCACCCGCCCCGGACCGACGATGGCCCGTCCGGCGACAGGACCGGACCCCGCTGCGGCTGGATCGCCGCCGCATCTACATCGTCCCCAGCCGGGCCGGAATGGGCTGGGCCGCCCTGCTGGCCACCATGTTCTTCGGTGCACTGAACTACATGAACAATGCCGCCTTGCTGCTGACCTGCGAACTGGCCACCAGCATGGCCTTGACCATGGTGCTCAGCTTCCGCAACCTGTACTGGCTGGAACTGCAATCCGTCAGCTGTCGTCAGGCCGTAGCGGGCGAACCGGCCATGCTGCAGGTGCAACTGGCCAGCTCCGGCCGGCGCCGCCACCGCTTGCAACTGGATGCCGGCCTGCAGCCCTCGGCCTGGTTCGGACTGGCGGCAAACCTCCGGCCCGAGCCGATCAGCCTGCCCGTGCGGTTCCCGAGTCGCGGCTGGCACGCCTTGCCGCCCCTGCAGTTGCGGACCCGCTGGCCACTGGGCCTGTTCACCGCCTGGGCACGCCTCCGCCTGACCGAAAAGATCCTGGTCTGGCCGGCGGCGGAACCGGCCGGCCCGCCATTGCCCATGCAGGCACAGCACCTTCAGCCAAGCCTGCCGCAACACCGGCCGACCCACAGTCCCGACATGCTGCGCAAATACAGGCCCGGCGATCCGCCGACCCATATCGCCTGGAAATTGCTGGCCCGCAGCGGCGAGTGGCATGCCAAGACCTCGCCGGCCAGCCACCCTCCTGACCAGCTTGCGCTGCACTGGAGCCTGACCGAAGGCCTGCCGCATGAGGCGCGCATTGCCCGGCTGGCCCACTGGCTGCACCAGGCCCGACAGAGCGGGCTGGCCTACAGCCTGGAGCTGCCGACACTCAACCTGCCGGCCGGCCGCGATGACCGCCACTATGCCAGCTGCATGAATGCGCTGGCCTGCCTGCCATGAGAACCGCCAGCCCGCCAAGGACCACGGAGTCACCTGGCCTGCCCAGCCTGCAATGGGCCTGGATCAGTGTCGGCCTGGCACTGGCACTTCAGGCCACCCAGCTGCCGCTGTGGTATGGATTGGGGCTCCTGGCGGCAGGCATGTACCCCGCCCTGACCTGCCGACGATACGCGCCGGCCCTGCCGTCGCGACCGATACGCCTGCTCGGCCTGCTGGCCGTGCTCTCCGCCGTCGGACTAGCCTTTCCCGGCCAATGGCTGAGCCGGGAGGCGGGCACGGCGCTGGCGACCGGCCTGCTGCTGCTGAAAGCCCTGGAGGCCAAACAGCGGCGTGACCTGCAGGTCACTGCCGGCTTTGCCTGTTTCGTGATCATGACGAGCTTGCTGGCCCGCCAGAGCCTGGTGATCACGGCCCTGGCCGCCGCCAGCCTGATGGCTCCGCTCGCCTGCATCCACAGCCTGCAGGACGACGACCCGCCCAGTGGCGGCCTGGTCCGACAGGCCCGCCTGATCGCAAGCCTGCTGGCCCTGGCCCTGCCCCTGACGGCATGCGCCTTTCTGCTGGTGCCCAGGCTGAGCAGCCCGCTTTGGGGCAGTACCGGCGGCGAAACCGACCGCAGCGGACTAGACAGCCACCTCTCCGCCGCCGATTTCAGCCAGATCCTGAACGATGACAGCCCGGCCTTGCGGGTCAGTTTTCCACAGGGACCGCCGGCCGAGCGCGAGCGCTATTTCCGGGCCTACGTGCTGTGGCGATTCAACGGCAGAGACTGGAGCAGCGTACCGCCACCCGCCCCTGGCCCGAGATATCAGGCCGCCGCAACGGGCGAGCGACGAGCCTACGACGTGATCATGGAAGCGGATGGCGGGCATCATCTCCCCGCCCTGGACTGGCCCGGCACGCCGCCTGCAGGCACCGGCCAATGGCTGGACACCGACGGCATCGTGCATCGTCGGGACGCCGTGGAAGCCACCATCCGCTATCGCCTGGACGCCCTGACCTCACCTCCCTCAAGCCAGGGCCCGCTGGATCCGGCCAGCCGGCGGGCCGGCCTGCAATGGCCTGCAGGCGCCGCCCCCGAAACCCTGGCCCTGGGGCGCCGATGGCAGGCTGCAGGCCTGAGCGACATGGCCATCGTGACCCGGGCCATGCAGATGTTCCGCCAGCAGGGATTCAGCTACACCCTGGCACCACCGACACCGGCAGGCGATCCGACCGACGGCTTCCTGTTCGGGAGTCGTCGCGGGTATTGCGTGCATTACGCCTCGGCCTTCGTCCTGCTGATGCGGGCTGCCGGACTGCCGGCCCGGGTGGTCAGCGGCTACCAGGGCGGCTATTGGAATCGCGAGGGCCGCTATCTGCTGATCCGTCATTCCGATGCCCATGCCTGGGCCGAAGTCTGGATCGCCGAGCGTCATGCCTGGATCCGCTTCGACCCCACCGCCATGGCCAGTCCCGAACGCGTCAGCCAGGGCGCTCTCGCCGCGAGCGGTGACGGCACGAGCTGGATCCGCCACAGCTGGCTGCTGACACTGGAAAATCACTGGGATCTGGTCAACCAGATATGGGACCGGTCCGTTATCGGATTTGACCAGGCTCGGCAGACCCACCTGCTGAGCCCATCAAACCGAGGTAGCCAGTGGCGACATATCGACATACGACTGGGCTTGCTGCTGATCATGATCGCCATGGCGGTACTTGCGGTATGCTGGGCGCAGCGAACCACTTCGTCCATCGATCCCCTGCTGACAGCCTGGCGGCAGCTGACCCGCCACCTCGCCAGGCACGGTCTGCCGATTCGCACCGGTGAAGGTCCGCATGACTATCTGGAGCGGGCGACCCGGGCTTTTCCAGCCAGACGCAAGGAGATTGAAAGACTGCGGACGCTATATCTTCTGGCGCGGTATGCCGAATCCCGCCCCGGACCTGACCGGATCCGCCGCTTGCAACGGGCGGTGAGGAATTTTCGGCGGGGAAAACTGTCTGAGCACCCGTAGAAAGGTGTTGCAGCTTATCTGGAGACTCTCTCATGTCCATGTACAGAACCCTGGCAGTGACAGTGGCCACCGCAGCACTGGCTGCGTGCGCCTCGGTTCCCAAGCCATTGAAGGGCACTTTCGCACCGGTATCGGCGGTCACGGCGCAGCAGGGCGGCTCCGATGGCAACACCGTGCGCTGGGGCGGCTCGATCATCAAGACCGAACCGGGCCCGCAGGAAACCTGCTTCTACGTGCTGGCCCGTCCGCTGAACGACGAGGCCCGCCCCGAGTCCACCGGCCAGAACGATACCCAGGGGCGCTTCGTGGCCTGCCACAGCGGCTTCTATGATCCGGAAGTCTTCGCTCGCGGCCGCGAGATCACGGTGACCGGCGTGCTGCACGGCGCCGTCACCCAGAAGGTCGGCGAATACCAGTACCCCTATCCGCGGGTCGAGGCCAGCGTGGTCTACCTGTGGCCCAAGTACAACGCCAGTTACTATTACAACACCGGCTACTACGATCCTTGGTGGGGCTGGGGTGGTGGCCCCTGGGGTCCGTGGGGCGGCTGGGGCGGCGGCTGGGGTGGTTGGGGCGGCTGGGGTGGCGGCTGGGGCGGTCCCGTCTTCATTCGCGGCGGCGGCGGCTTCCGTGGCGGCGGCTTCCATGGTGGCGGTCACGGCGGTCGCCGCTGATACATCGCGGCCTCGCGGCATGCGCGGCCGCGCCGGGGGCACTGCTCCCCGACACAGCCGTGAAATGCTCCTCCTCGTCACCGGCAAGGGGGAGCATCCACGAAAAAGCCAGCCCGCGGGCTGGCTTTTTCATGTCTTCGCTACGGAACGGCGCCGAGTCAGCCCGGCGGCCACAGCATCGGACGACCGGCCAGCAGGTGTACATGCAGGTGAAAGACCGTCTGGCCCCCATGCTCGTTGCAGTTGATCACGGTGCGATAACCACCCTCGGCAAATCCCTCCCGCTTGGCATAGTCGGCCGCCGCCAGCAGCAACTTGCCCAGCAGAACCGCGTCGCCCGGGGCGGCATCATTCAAGGTCGCGATCGGCTGCCTGGGAATGAACAGCACGTGGACCGGCGCCTGTGGATGGATATCACGGAAGGCCAGCACATCCTCGTCCTCGTAGACGATATCGGCCGGAATTTCGCGACGGATGATTTTGGCGAACAGCGTATCGCCCATGACCCACTCCCTTGAAAGAATCGTGATGAACCGCGAGCAACCCTGACAGCAGCCGGCCGCAGCGGCTCACGCAGAATACCGCGCCAGGCGACCGCCGCAAGTCCACCTTCGGCACGGGCCAGCTAATCCGCCGATTGACGTCCGCCAAAAGCATGAGCCAAGGTCCCGCGGTCCACAAACTCCAGCTCCCCTCCCAAGGGAACACCATGAGCCAGCCGACTGGCGCGAATACCGCCGGCCCGTGCCAGCTGGGCCAGATAATGCGCCGTGGCCTCACCCTCGACCGTGGGATTGGTAGCAATGATCAGCTCCTCGACCTCGCCCTCGGCCAAACGCTGAGTCAGGCGATCCAGCCCCAGCTCGGCCGGCCCCATGCCATCCAGAGGCGACAAGCGCCCGAGCAGCACGAAATAGCAACCACGGTAACCCGTCGCCTGCTCGATCGCCGCCAGCTCCACCGGTGACTCCACCACGCACAGCAGATGCCGGTCGCGCCCTGGATTGCCACAGATGCCGCAGACCGGGGTTTCACTGAAGGTGCGGCATTGACTGCAATGGCCGATCCGCTGCAAGGCTTCGGTCATGACCGAGGCCAGTTTCAAGCCGCGCCCGCGCTCCCGCTGCAATAGCTGATAAGCCATCCGCTGGGCACTTTTCTGCCCGACACCCGGCAGGCAGCGCAAGGCATCCACCAGCTCGGCCAGCAAGGGCGAGCCGTTCATGCCCGCCCCTTGCCGATCCGGCCGCAGCCACATCCCTGCCCGCAGCGAAGCACCGGCATCAGAACGGCAACTTGAAGCCGGGCGGCAGATTCAGGCCCTGGGTGACGCTGCCCATCCGCTCCTTGCTGGTCTGGGCCACCTTGTTGACCGCATCGTTGATGGCGGCAGCCACCAGATCCTCGGCCATTTCCGGATCCTCGGCGAACATGGCCCGGTCAATCTGCACCTTGCGCACTTCGTGCGTCCCCGACATGGTGATGCTGACCAGGCCGCCGCCAGCCTGACCGGTCACTTCGACCCGCGCCAGCTCGTCCTGCGCTTTCTTCATATCATCCTGCATGCGCTGTGCCTGCTGCATCAGCTGGCCAAGTTGCCCTTTCAACACGGTATTGCTCCAATCAAAGATATGAGGGTGTTCTGATCAAGCCCGCTCAGGGCTCGATCGCCCGAATCGACTGCGGCACCACCCGGGCGCCGAAATCGCGTTTCAAGGCCTGGACCAGAGGGTCGGCCTCGATCGAGGCTTCCGCCGATCGCTGTGCGTTGTCCCGCTGCAGGGCGGCACGTGCCGCCGGCGTATCGGCCGAACCGCCAAGCCGGTCTTCCACGAAACGCAGCCGTACAGGCCGCCCCATGGCGACCCCGATCCGATCTTCCATCTGGCTGATCATCGGCTCGACGGCCAGATGCATATGGGCCGACTGCAGCACCAGCACCAGCACGTTGCCCTCGCGCTCGCGCAAGGCGCAGTTCTGCGCCAGCTGACCCAGCGGTCCGCGCAGTCCGGCCGCCTCGATCAGACGCCCCCAGTCCGGCAAGGCGCCATCATCGGCAAAGGCCGGCGTCGCCGGCATCGGGGACCTCGACGGCGCTGCTGCCACTGCCGGCAACGATGCCTCGGGCGCCGCCGCACGGGGCGTATTGACAGTTGCCCGCGGCGGCGGCGCAGGCGCAGGCGCAGGGCCGCGCGTGGCCGATGGCCGAGCGGCTGGCGGCGGTGCACTGCCGGAGGCTGGCGCATCAGGCCGGAAAGCCAGCATGCGCAGCAAGGTCATTTCGAAACCGGCCCGCACGTCGGGCGCCATGGTCAGCTCACGCCGCCCCTGGATCACGATCTGGTAATAGAGCTGGACATCTTCCGGAGACAGGCCCTCGGCCAGAGCTGCCAGCGCCGGCAGCTCGTCCTCGCCGCCATGACCAGGCACCAGCTGGCGCAGCTGGACCTGATGCAGCAAGCCGGCAAGATCATCCAGCACCCCGCCGAAATCCGGCGAGAAAGAGGCGATCCGATCCGCCTCCCGCAGCAGCGCCACACCATCTCCGGCGGCAATCGCCTCAAGCACACCGACTACCTGGCTGCGCTCGACACTGCCCAGCATGGCCCGCACATCACTGGCCTGGACCTGGCCGCCACCATAGGCAATGGCCTGATCCAGCAGGGACAGCCCGTCACGCAGGGAGCCATCGGCAGCCCGCGCCAGCTCGGTCAGCGCCGCCTCTTCGCAGTCAATCGATTCGGCGCCGAGAATAAAGCGCATCTGATCGGAAATCTGCCCGGGCAGCAGCCGCTTGAGATTGAACTTCAGACAGCGCGACAGCACCGTGACCGGCAATTTCTGCGGATCGGTGGTAGCCAGCAGGAATTTTACATGCGGCGGCGGCTCTTCCAGCGTTTTCAGCAAGGCATTGAAGGCCGGCTTGGACAGCATGTGCACTTCGTCGATCAGATACACCTTGAAGCGGCCACGCGTCGGCGCGTACTGGGCGTTCTCGATCACCTCCCGGACATCGTCCACGCCGGTATTGCTGGCAGCATCGATCTCCAGCAGATCCACAAAGCGACCGGCATCCACCGCGGTGCACACACTGCATACGCCACAGGGATCGGCCGATTCGCCGCGCTCGCAGTTCAGCGACTTGGCAAAAATGCGGGCAATCGTGGTCTTGCCGACACCCCGGGTGCCCGTAAACAGATAGGCATGATGCATGCGACCGCTTTCCAGCGCATGGGTCAGCGCCCGCACGACATGCTCCTGACCGACCAGCTCGGCGAACTTTCGTGGGCGCCACTTACGAGCGAGAACCTGATATGACATGCACTACTACCTTGGGGCAGACCCTGATTGTGCCAAGTCTGCCGGCGCAAGTCAGCACGGCGCAGGGTCGCTGCGACTGCAAACTTTTCGAGCGCCCAAAAGGCGGCGACCCTGCCAGCCACACCCCGGCACCCGAATCATCTGCTACCGTTGCTCCCTTCCGGGCCTGGCGGAGTTTACAGACTATCGTCGCGGGGGGACCGACAGGGTCACCATAGAGACGTGGTCATTGCAGGCCCCGCAGGGCCGGCATCGACGTTTCGTTTACTGGCGGAGAGAGAGGGATTCGAACCCTCGATACGGGATAAACCGTATACACACTTTCCAGGCGTGCTCCTTCAACCACTCGGACACCTCTCCGAGCAAACGAACTCTTGCGCAAAGGCTTGCTGCCCTGCGAAGAAGGGAGATCATAGCGGGACTCTTCACATCAGGCAAGCGCTTCCTGCCATCAACCTGCATTTTCTTCACATGTCAGCGGCGGGGAGAGCCGGAAGACCTCGCCCGGCCCGGCCACGCGATAGCCTTCGGCCGCCATCGCCTTGCCATCGGCCGCGCTGCCATAGTGATAAAGCCAGAGCCGCTGGCGCAGCTCACCCGGGTATTCCCGCACCAGATCGTCCAGCCCGGTATGCGAGGGATTGCCGACCCGTCCGCAATCATGGGCCACCGGCTCGCCGGTTTCGGCATACAGCGCCAGCTGCTCGGGAATCGGCCGCGTATCGCCGGTAAATACCAGACTGCCCGGAAGCCGCAGACCGAAGGAGGTTCCGGGACGATGATGGCGCGTCGCGAAAACCTCGAACCACTGCCCTTCCAGCCAGAACCCGCGACTGCAGGGCGTCAGCCTGAACGCGTCCCAGTAATTGACGCCCCCTTCGGCCAGCACGCCTGGATAGTCGGCGATGCGTGACTGCAGCCATGGCACCAGGGCGGCGTGGGTGAACAGCTTCACCTCGCCCCGGTGATCGGCGCCGGCACCGAACCAGGTCTGGAAAAACAGGCGCTCCATGCCCGCGACGTGATCCATATGGACATGAGTCAGATACAGGGCGCGGGGTGATTCGCCGTAGGTCGCGCGATAACGATCCAGGGCATCGGGTCCGCAGTCGATCAGCAGCAGCGGACGGCCATCGCGCTCGATCACCGCCGAGGCCGAGCCCAGCTCCACGGCATGGGCCGCTCCGGTGCCCAGAAAGCGCAGCGTCCATTCCATCAGGGCATCTCCCGTGCGTAACCGTCCTGCAAGGCCGACCATAGCGTGTCCCAGCCGGCGGGCTGACCTTCGGCACCGCCCAGTTTCAGCAGCGAGCGCCGCAGCCGCTGCAGATTCGCCACCTGCCAGCGCTGATCCGGCGCCCGTCTCCGGCCGCGATCAAAGTCGATCAGATACAGACGATGCCCGCTTTGCAGAATATTGTGGGCATTGAGGTCGGCATGCCAGACCCCGACACGGTGGAAATGCGCGATGGTCGCGCCTACCGCACGGGCCAGACCGGCATCGAATTCGCCGGCCAGCACATATTCGGCCACGGTGCGGGCTTGCGGCAGCTCGGCCGTGACCAGATCGGCCCGATAGATCAGACCGTGCCGCCGATAGCGGGCTGCCACCGGCGCGGCCACCGGCAGACCCGCATCCGCCAGTTCGACCAGCAACCTGAATTCGCGGAAGCAGCGCGTCCGCTCCGCCCCACGCCAGACATAGCTGTCCTTCAGCCACCGCGCCATCAGGCCTCCGCGCCGATAATGGCGCACGACCCAAGGCTCGCCAAGCGGCGCGACCAATCCTACCGCGCCACGACCGCCGACCAGGCGATGGCTGGCAATCGGCCCCGGCGGGTCGGCCAGCCACTCATCGATGAATCCTGCGGCGCGTTGCGCATCGTACAAGGCCGCAACATCGCCATGCTGCTGCCGTTTCACCTCGATCATGACTTGAGCTGCGGCTGTTTTATGATAAGGCTCCGATTCTAGCTCAAGCCCCATGTCCGCTCCTGATTCGATCTGCCTGCTCCGCACTTCCGCCCTGGGCGACGTCACTCATGTCGTGCCACTGGTACGCACCCTGCAGGCCGCCTGGCCGCAGACCCGGCTGAGCTGGGTCATCGGCAAGCTCGAACAGCAGCTGGTCGGCGATCTGCCCGGTATCGAGTTCATCCGTTTCGACAAGTCCCGGGGCCGGGCGGCCTTTGCCGATGTCCGCCAGGCTGTGGCGGGGCGCCGTTTCGACGTGCTGCTGCAGATGCAGGTCGCCCTGCGCTCGAATCTGCTGAGTCTGCTGCTGCCGGCCCGGCGGCGTATCGGCTACGACCGCGCACGATCCCGTGACGGCCATGGGCTGGTGATCCGCGAGCGGATTCCGGACCGCAACGGCGAGCATGTACTGGACGCCATCGGCAGCTTCTGCGAACCGCTGGGCCTGCATCAGGAGACTGTCCGCTGGGACCTGCCGATTCCCGATGAAGCCCTGGCCTGGGCGGCCGATCAATGGCGGGCCGACGCCCCGGTGCTGATGATCAGCCCTGGATCAAGTCATGCCCTGCGCAATTGGCTGCCGGAGCGCTATGCGGCGGTCGCCGATCACGCCACGGGCCGGGGCTGGCAGGTGGTACTGACCGGCGGCCGCAGTGCCGCCGAACGGCAACTTGCCGATGCGATCATCCACCACAGTCGCCGCCCCTTGCTCGACCTGACCGGCAAGGACACACTCAAGAAGGCACTGGCGATGCTGCAACGAGCGGATCTGCTGCTGACCCCGGACTCAGGTCCGATGCACATGGCCAACGCCGTGGGCACCCGGGTGCTGGGACTGCATGCCGCCAGCAATCCCGACCGCTCCGGTCCCTACTCGGACCGGCGCTGGTGCGTGAACCGCTATGATCAGGCGGCCCGCCGCTTCCTGGATCGTCCCGCCGCCGAACTGGCCTGGGGCACCAAGATCGAGAAGCCTGGCGTGATGGCGCTGATCAGTATCGACGATGTCCTTGAACGATTCGAGGCCGCCGCCGCCGACCGCGGCCTGGCCTGATCCCTCATTCTGTCCCGCAAAGGTTGCCCATGCGTCAGCTCTATCCCGAAATCGAGCCCTATCACAGCTTCCAGCTGCCGGTGGATGACATCCACTGCCTGTATGTCGAGGAATGCGGCAATCCTGACGGACTGCCGGTGATCTTTCTGCACGGTGGTCCGGGGGCAGGTCTGGCCCCCTACCACCGTCAGTTCTTTGATCCGGAACGTTATCGTATCGTGCTGTTCGATCAGCGTGGTGCCGGTCGCTCCACCCCGCATGCCGAATTGCGCGAAAACACCACCTGGCACCTGGTCGCCGACATGGAGCGGATTCGTGATCGACTGGGCATCGAGCAGTGGCTGGTGTTCGGCGGCTCGTGGGGCTCGACCCTTGGTCTGGCCTATGCCCAGACCCATCCCGAACGCGTCAGCGGCCTGATTCTGCGCGGCATCTTCCTGTGCCGGCCAGAGGAGATCCGCTGGTTCTACGAGGAAGGCGGTGCCTCCTGGATCCTTGCCGACAAGTGGAAACCCTATGCCGACGCGATCCCCGTCGAGGAACGCGGCGAGATGATGGAGGCCTACTGGCGGCGCCTGACCTCGGATGATGCCGCGACCCGGCTGGCCGCGGCACGTGCCTGGGGCACCTGGGAAGGCGGCAGCCTGACGCTGGCCGAAGATCCCGCGATGGTGGCCGGCTTTGCCTCGCCGCAAGTCGCCTTGAGCCTGGCCCGGATCGAGGCCAGCTTTTTCCGCCAGCACGGCTTTTTCAAGCCCGGCCAGCTGCTCGATGACGTCGATCGGATCCGGCATATTCCAGCCTGGCTGATCCATGGCCGCTACGACATCATCTGTCCGGTAAAAAACGCCTTCGATCTGGCCGAGGTCTGGCCGGAGGCCAGCCTGGAAGTGGTGCTGGCCGGCCATGCCGCCAGCGAGCCGGCCATTGTCGATGCCCTGATCCGGGCCACCGACGCACATGCCGATCAGCTGACCGCCACTGCGGGCTGAAGGAGCCCCGGTCGCCGCCCGGTCTGGGCCGGGCGCGACCGGATTTGTGCCCGCCGCTGCCGGCAGCATGCCGAATTGCGCACAAGCACTGAAATACTTTGCAGATCCGTTGATGGCCGCCTATTGTCGGCCACTCCGGACCCACTCCGGGCTCCGCCGTTTACCGTTGAGCCGCCCATGCCAGTACCCTCTGACACCTCCGGCCCTGCGCCATTGACCCGACCCGGCAGCATCCTGGTCATCGGCGCCGGCATCATCGGCCGCTGCTGTGCCCTGCAGCTGGCCCGCCAGGGGCATGCCATCACCTTGCTGGACGATGATACCGGTCTGCAGGCCCCGTCCTGGGGCAATGCCGGTCATATCGCCATCGAACAGACCTCGCCGCTGGCCTCCCCGACCCATGTGCGACAGGCCTGGTCCCGCTGGTACCGCCGTGGCGGGCCGATGGATATCCGCCGTCCCTGGTCCATTGCACCGTGGCTGGGCCGTTTTCTGCGCGCCTCGCGTGCCGACACCCATGCCCGCGGCCAGGCCGTGCTGCGCGCCATGCTGGCCGAGGCGATGCCGGCCTGGCAGCGCCTGGACGCCCTGCTTCCAGGGTCGCCGCAGATACTTCCGCACGGCCATCTTGTCGTCTGGGAAAGTGCGGCATCCGCTGCCGCCGGATACGGTCACTGGCAACAGGCCGATACCGGTGAAGCCCGGTTGCGGGCGCTGTCGGCCCAGGAACAGATGGAGCTGGCGCGCCATGTCGGTGCTGCCGGATCCGGCCTGCAAGGCATCGGCTTCGCCGGCAGTGCCCAGATCCGCGATCCCGTTCAATTGGCTGCCGCCCTGGATGCTGCGCTGGCCAGCCACGGAGTCCGGCGCGCCAACACGCACGTGCAGAGCCTGGTGCACCGCGGCTCGCACACCGTGGCCATGACCGCCGATGGCGAGCAGCCGCGCCATGACCGCATTTTGGTCTGTGCCGGAGTACGCGCGGCACCGCTGCTGGCCGGCCTGGGTGAAACCGTGCCGCTGGTCGCCGAACGTGGCTACCATCTGCAGTGGAGCCAGCACCACTGGCCGGAAGCATTGCCGCCGGTCGTGTTCGAGGATCGTTCCGTGATCCTGACCCGCTTCGACAGCGGACTGCGCCTGGCCGGATTCGTCGAATTCGCACCTCGCGACACCCCGCCCGATCCTGGCAAATGGCAGCGCCTTGCCATGCATGCCAAGGCGCTCGGCCTGCCGGTGCGGGGTGAGCCCCGGGCCTGGACGGGCGCGCGCCCCACACTGCCGGACTATCTGCCCGCATTGGGCCATGCCAGCCGGGCACCGGACGTGCTCTATGCCATCGGCCACCAGCACCTGGGCCTGACTCTGGCAGCCACCACCGCCGAACTGGTCGGCCGCCAGCTGCAAGGCCAGGCCCTGCCCGACTGGCTGCCCGCACTCGCACTATCGCGCTTCAAGCCCGCCTGATTGATCAGGATTATGCTCAATTCCGCACCTGCCCGGAGCATTCACGTCTAGCCCCCGGAAGACTCCGGGGGTGAGCATGGGGACTGCATCGCGCGTCATGCCGGACATTCCGGCACCGGCGGCCACAACGCATTGCCCGAGGGGGGCCCATGCCATTCAAATCCATCGCCATCGCGCTGGCCTGTGCCTGCGCCTGTCTGTCACCCGCCCTGCTGGCCTCGCAGACCGCATCGGACCAGGTACGGCAGCTCGGCCAACTGCTGAATGAAGAATGGCAATACCAGCTGCAGGAAAGCCCGGAACTTGCCACAACCATCGGCGATGACCGCTACAACGACCGATGGACCGACTATGCTCCGGCGCATGTGGTGGCCTCCCAGACGCGTATCAGGAATTTCCTGCAGCGATTCCAGGCGCTGGATCTGAGCCAGGCCGACGAGCAGTCGCAACTGAGTCGCGCCATGATGGTCCGGCAGCTGAAGGACCAGCTGGAATCGATCCGTCTGAAAAACTATGAAATGCCGCTGGATCAGGTCGCCGGTGCCCAGTTGATGATTCCCGGCTTCGTGGCCACCATTCCCTTCGACTCGGTCAAGCACTATCAGGACTATATCGCCCGCCTGCACGGCATCCCGAAGATTCTCTCCGATCTGACCGAGGCCTCCAGACTGGGCCTGAAAGACCACCTGATCCAGCCACGCTATCTGCTTGAGAAGGTGGCCGGACAATTGCAGCAGATCGCCGATCCGGCCGGTCTGGCCAATGTTTTCGGCCAGCCGGCCGCCAGCTTTCCCGCCACCATCTCCGGCCCCGAGCAGGCCCGCTTGCGGCAGGCCATCGTCGCCGCAGTCAATGACGAGGTACGCCCGGCCTTCGCGCAGATGGCCGAGTTCGTGCGCAAGGACTACGCGCCCCACGGACGCAGCCAGGAAGGCATCTGGTCACTGCCTGACGGTGCCGAGCGCTATCGTTTCGCCATCCACACCCAGACCACCACGGAGCTGAGTCCCGCCGAAATCCATCGGATCGGGCTGCAGCATGTGGCCAGCATCGAAGCGGAAATGAGCCGTGTCGCGACTCAGTTGGGCTACAAGAACCTGGCGGCACTGCGCAAGGCGGTGGCCTCGGATCCGCGGTTTTTCGCCACTTCGCGCGAACAGATTCTGGACAGCTATCGCCACTATGTCGCCGGTATCCTGCCTCACCTTCCACAATACTTTGGTCATCTGCCGAAGACCGAGCTGAAGGTGCAGGCAGTGGAGGCCTATCGGGAAAAGGATGCAGCCGATGCCGAATATCATCAGGGTACGCCGGACGGTTCGCGGCCCGGCGTGATTTTTGTAGACACCGCCGACTACGGCAAGCGCAGCCTGTACGTGATCGAGGACACGGCCTACCACGAAGGCGTGCCCGGTCACCACTTGCAGATATCCATCGCCCAGGCCCTGCCCTTGCCGCCGTTCCGCCAGCAGGCCGCCTACAACGCCTATATCGAGGGCTGGGCCCTGTATGCCGAAGGTCTGGCCCGGGAAATGGGGTTCTACAAGGATCCCTACAATTACTACGGCTATCTGAACGGACAGCTGCTGCGGGCTGACCGACTGGTACTGGATACCGGCGTGCATGCGCTGCACTGGAATCGCCAGCAGATGATCGATTTCTTCGAAGCCCATCCGGCCGAAGACGAACCCAGCATCCAGGCAGAAACCGACCGCTATATCGCCTGGCCGGGTCAGGCTCTGGGCTACATGATCGGCGAACTGCGCATCCAGCAACTGCGCCTGCATGCCGAGAAGGTACTGGGCAAGCATTTCGATATCCGCGCCTTCCATGACGAAATCCTGGACGGTGGTGCCATGCCGCTGGACATGCTGGATGCGCGCATCGGGCACTGGATCGACAGCCGCAAATCCGCAATCACCGGAGCCGCCTCATGAAGCATCATCTGCGCACCTTGGGCGGCGCCCTCAGCCTGCTTGTGATGGCGGCAACCGCAACGGCGGCCACTTCATTGCCGACAGCGACCAGTCAGACAGCCAGCCAGCAGTTCCGGCAGCTCTACACTCGGGAATGGACCTGGCGGCAGACCCAGCTGGGCGGAGCTGACGAGGACCATCCCGACCAGCAGTCCGGCCATCTTCCGGATGTCAGCGCCCAGGCACAGGCGCGACGCGAAGCCTATTGGACACAGATATTGCAAAAACTGGACGCGATCAAGCCCGTCCAGCTGCAAGGCGAAGACAAGGTCAACTATGCCGTCTACCGCCAGCAGATCGAAGTCTTGCTGAGCGACCAGCGGGCCCGCACCTGGGAGATGCCCTTCAACAGCGACACCGCCTTCTGGAGCGACCTTGGCTTCTCGGCGCGCGCCCACTTCAACTCGCTGCAGGACTACCGAAGCTATCTGCAGATGCTGCGCGAGGTGCCCCGCTACTTCAGGCAGCAGACGGCCAATATGCGGCTCGGCCTCGCGCGGGGCTTCAGCCAGCCGCAGGAAATTCTCAAGGGGCGTGATCAGGACATCGCCCAGGTGGCCGACACGCCGCTGCCGGCCAACCTGCTGTACACCCCGTTCCGCAACCTGCCTGCGGATATGCCCTCCGAACAGCAGGCCGCCTTGCGCAAGGCGGCCGAACAGGTCATTGGCGCTCAGGTGATTCCGGCCTATCAGCAACTGCTGCACTTCTTCCGCAGCGAATATATCCCGCATGCCCGGCATACCCTGGCGGCCGAAGATCTGCCTGACGGCAAGGCTTTCTACCGCTCACAGATTCTGGAATACACCACCCTGGACATGAGCCCGGATGCCATCCATGCCCTGGGCCTGCGCGAAATGGCCAGCATCCACCAGCAGATGCTGGATACCATCAAGCAGACCGGATTCAAGGGCAGCTTCGCGCAGTTCCTGCAATTTCTGCGCACGGATCCGCGCTTCTATGCCAAGACCCCGGATGAACTGCTGAAAGATGCGTCCTGGATCGCAAAACAGGTGGATGGCAAGATCGGCCAATATATCGGACGCCTGCCGCGTGAGCGCTTCGGCATCATACCGGTACCTGCCGATCTCGCCCCCATCTATACCGGAGGACGTGGCGGCCCTGGCGTGTATATGGTCAACACCTACAATCTGCCCGCCCGCCCTCTTTACTCGTTGCCGGCCCTGACTCTGCATGAGTCATCTCCCGGCCATGCCTTGCAGATGCCGCTGGCCGCCGAACGTCAGGGTCTTCCCGATTTCCGGCGCTACAGCTATATCTCGGCTTATGGTGAGGGCTGGGCCCTTTACTGCGAATATCTCGGCGTCGAGATGGGGATGTACCAGAGCCCTTACGACCGCTTCGGCTATCTGAGCTATCAGGCATGGCGGGCCGCCCGCCTGGTGGTCGATACCGGCCTGCATCATCTGCACTGGAGCCGCGAACAGGCCAGAGCCTATCTGCGCGCCAATACCGCACTGGCCGAGCACGAGATCGATACCGAAGTCGACCGCTATGTCGCCTGGCCTGGTCAGGCGCTGTCCTACTATCTGGGCGAGCTGGCCATCCGCCATGATCGTCAACGTGCCGCACAGGCGCTGGGCGCCCGTTTCGACATTCGCGCCTTCCACGACGCCGTACTGGCCACCGGCTCGGTTCCGCTGCCGGTACTCGATCAGCAGATTGATGCCTTTATTGCCGATGGCGGCCGCTCGCCCTATGCCGATCCGGCCTCCACGGTGGCCCCATGAGCGCGCTGGCGGCGCTGGTCCGGCGCAAATCGGTAGACACCCTCAGGCGCGAAGCGGGCCAGAAGCAGCAGCTGTCACGGGTTCTCGGTCTGTGGCAGCTTACCGCCATCGGATTGGGCGGTATCATCGGCGTCGGCATCTTCGTGCTGACCGGTGTGGTCGCCGCCCATCAGGCCGGGCCTGCGGTGGTGCTGTCCTTTCTGATGGCTGGCATCGCCAGTGCCGCCGCGGCACTTTGCTATGCCGAATTTTCCGGACTGATTCCGGTCACCGGCAGCGCCTATACCTATGCCTATGCGGTACTGGGCGAACTGCCCGGCTGGATCATCGGCTGGGATCTGCTGCTGGAATACGCACTGATTGCCGCGGTGGTGGCGGCCGGCTGGTCCGGCTATGTGCAAAGCCTTGGCGCCGCCGTCGGCCTGCACCTGCCCCTCTGGGCACAAGGTCCGCATGGCAGCGGCGCCGGCCATTGGGTAGATCTGCCCGCAATGCTGATCAGCCTGCTGATGACCACGCTGCTGGCCACCCGCATGGAATGGGGAGCACGCTTCAATGGGTTGATCGTCAGCATCAAGATCCTGGCCGCGCTGCTTGTCGTGATTGCCGGGGTCCGATACGTGAATCCCGCGCTCTGGCATCCCTTTATGCCTTTCGGCTTCAACGGCGTCGTCGCCGGTGCCGCCGTGGTGTTCTTCGGCGTCTTCGGTTACGACATGCTGACCACCGCGGCGGAGGAAGCCAGGAACCCGGAGCGCGACCTGCCGCGCGCCGTGGTGCTGTCGCTGGCGTTGGCGCTGGTGCTCTATTTTGCGATCTGCATGGTGCTCACCGGCATGGTGCCCTATACGTCGCTGGGCGTGCCTGCACCGGTCGCCTACGCCTTCTCGGCGGTTGGCGAACCCAAGGTGATGATCGCCATTTCCATTGCCTCGGTCTGCGGCCTGACCAGCGTGATTTTCGCCAATCTGCTGGCCGGGTCGCGCATCGGTTTTGCCCTGGGCCGTGACGGACTGCTGCCGCAATGGTTTGCACGCATTCACCCGCGGCAGCATACCCCGCAACATTCCACCTGGCTGCTGGGCCTGATCACCACCGTCGCCGCAGGCTGCTTCCCGCTGGACGAACTGGCCAAGATGGTGAATATCGGCGTGCTGTCGGCCTTTATCGTGATCTGTGCCGCCGTCATCGTGCTGCGTCACCGGCAACCGGATCTGCAACGTCCGTTCCGCACGCCCTGGGTGCCGCTGATCCCCTTGGTCGGCATCGGCTTTTCACTGTGGCTGATTCTCAGCCTGCCAGGCATCACCTTTGTCCGCTTCGCCGTCTGGATGGTGCTGGGTGGATTGACCTACTTCAAGTACGGTCGCCGCCACAGCCACCTCAATGCCAACTCGTCCTGAATCCGGAGCCTCGCCGCATGACTCGGACCCACCTGCGCCGCTGCCTTGGCCTGCTGCTTGGCCTCACCGCCTTCGGCAGCCGCGCCGCGGAGATCACCGCGTCCACTCCGCCGATGGGCTGGAGCAGCTGGAATCATTTCGCCGAACACGTCACCGCCGCTGAAATAAGGGCCACTGCCGACGCGATGGTCAGCAGCGGCATGCGTGATGCAGGCTATGTGTATGTCAATATCGACGATGGCTGGCAGGGCGGACGCAATCCCGACGGCAGCATTCGTCCGAATGCCGGTTTTCCCGACATGCGCGCCCTGGCGGACTATGTACATGCCCGCGGCCTCAAGCTCGGTATCTACTCCTCGCCCGGCCGCCATACCTGCGCGGGCTACACAGGATCGCTGGGTCATGAGCAACAGGATGCCGCCAGCTATGCCGCCTGGGGCGTGGACTATCTGAAATACGATCTGTGCAGCTATATCCAGGACGTGATGCAGCCACAGGCACCGCATGACATGGGCCGTCAGATGGCCCTGATGCATCAGGCCTACCAGCGCATGCGGGTCGCTCTTGACCGGCAATCACGCCCCATCATCTACGCCCTGTGCCAATACGGCTGGGGCGCGCCATGGCAATGGGCGACCCGGCCCGATGTCGATGGCCAGCTGTGGCGTACCACCAGTGACATCGAGCCGGACTGGGACCGGATCTACGCCATTGCCGAATCACAGGACGGGCTGGCGGATTACGCCGGACCTGGCCACTGGAACGATCCGGACATGCTGGAGGTCGGCAATGGCCACCTCAGCGACGCGGAGAATCGGGCCCACTTCAGCTGGTGGGCGATGCTGGCGGCACCACTTATAGCTGGCAACGATCTGCGTCATATGTCGCTCAAGGTCAGGGACATCCTGACCTTGAGCGCCGTCATCGCCATCGACCAGGATCCGCTCGGCCGCCCCGCCACCCGCACCTATGCCGATGGGCAAGTCGAAGTCTGGTCCCGACCGCTGGCGGACGGTGATCGTGCCGTGGCCATTTTCAATATCGGCAGCGCCCGCTACGCCTCCGCCCCCTGGTCGCTGGATCTGAAGCGACTGGATCTGCACGGTCCGCAGGAGGCCACCGACCTATGGAGCGGGCGCCGCTACACCCTGGTCCAGGGCATGCCCTTGCAGCTGGCACGCCATGACGTGCTGCTGCTGCGCCTCCATCATCCGCACTGACCCGTTACAGGAATCGCATGACTGATCGCCGCACTTTCATCCAGAGCCTCGCCCTGGGCAGCGTCGCTGCCGGACTTCCCGGGCACGGCCTTCATGCCGCCGAATCCGCCGCAACGGCTGCCCCAGATGCCTCGCCTACCCTGACGCCGCCGCGCATGAGCAGCAGTCATGCGTCCATGCCGGATCACCTGGTCAGACTGGCAAGCTTTGATACCCCGCAAGGGCCAGTCGGCGTCCATGAAGATTTCAGCCGCCCCGACGGTGATCTCTGGCTGCGCGGAGCACAGGGAGCATGCCGCCTCTCCAAACGTACCGAGCCCGTGGCGGGAGCATCCGGACCGTCCTATTTCGGTCTGAGTCTGAAACAGGTTGCCGAAGCCGAGGCCGATCTGCTGGCCGACCGCCTGCTGAGCCGCGGCGAACCGGACGAATCGCAGGTACGGGATCTGGCCCCGCCTCCGGCATCGCGGATCAATCCGGCCGACTACTATGGACGTCAGCCATGGACCACCTTCGTCGGCACCCGCCAGTGCAAGGACACCATGCCGGTCTATCCGCAAGGCAGCACGCGCACCTATCATCCGGAACAGACCATGCCGGGCCTGCATGCCAATCCGCAGGTCAGCGCACGTGAAGAAGGGCTGCTCGGCGGCTGGCTGCCGGCCGTGCACAAAATCATCCCCATCCATGCCGACAGCTGGTACGACCTGCTGGTATTTGCCGATGTCCGCGCAGAGGACGAGTTCATCGCCCAGACCTGGCACCGCAGCCTGCGGATCGAGCACGGCCGCATCGCCGCCGCCAGCTACGGCCACAGCTATCCGAACTATGGCTCGCTGATGAACGATCCGGATCCGGCCGCGTTCTATCACGCCCTGCACGACTTTGTCGGCTGCTGGCAGGCTCTGCTGGCCGATGCCTGTCCGGTCACCCTGCCCGATCCAAGCTGGACCGACCTCAGCCGTTTTGCCTTCGCCCGCGAACTGGTGGTCCGTCCCGGCGGCAGTTATCCAAAATATGGCGCCGTCGACAGGGATTACTACGGCAGCGAGTACGACGGCTTCCAGGATATCTTCACCAGCTCCCTGTACGCCAATCTGGAATGGGGTCGCTTCCGGCAGGCCGCCGTCGTTCTGGACGGCTACTTTACCGACTTCGTCAACGACCAGGGCATGATCAACATGCGTGGCGCGGAAACCGGCCAGTTCGGTCTCACCCTGTCATTGCTGGCCCGTTATCTGCGCTATACCGGCGACCGCAGCTTACTGCTGAAGCACCAGTCGAAGATCGAAGCGACCGCCAACATCCTGCTACGACTGCGCGCCGAAAGCCTGCAACTGCCGGACGACGCCCCGGGTCATGGTCTGATCCATGGCTGGAACGAGTCCGATGCCTGCCTGTTCCCGGATCCGACGCTGTGGTGGAAGCCTTATTACGCCAACAGCGCCCTCGCGATCCGCGGTCTGCTCGATCTGGCCCCGCTGTGGCCGCAGCTCGGCGGCAGCGCCGCGCAAGCCGCCGGATGGATCGAACAGGCAAAAGCCTTGCAAGCAACCCTGCACGAACGCTTGCGCGCCAATATCCGTCACGACATGACACCGCCCTATATAGGCCCGTTGCCAGGCGCGAAGCTGACCTTCCGCCAATCGCTGGCCAGCGAAACCCCAAGTGAGCAGCAGTGGCCGCACCGAGCCTACAGCGAGCTGCTGCAGGCCGATGTACTGCCTGCCGATCTGGCCCATCTGGTGATCGACTGCATGCGCGGACACGGCGCCACCAGCATGGGCGTGGTCGCCAATATCGGCCCGGTCGACCCGGGCAGTCGCGATCTGCTCGGTTTTATTTCCTATGGCTACGCCCAGCAGCTGCTGCGGCTGAACCGGATCGACGAGTACGTCCTGTTCATGTATGCCCATCGCTACCAGGTGCATACCCGAGGCAGCTGGACGGCTGGCGAAGTCAGCGGCATCACCGGCGGCATGCCGCTGTTCTGCATCCCGGCGCAGCTGACCAGTCCACTGCTGCTGCGCTGGGCCTTCATCTTCGAAGACAGTGCCGGTGAATGCCTTTACCTCGCCAGGGGCTTGCCACGCGCATGGACGGCCAGCGGCAGGCCGCTGTCCATCGCGCACGCACCGACCCGATGGGGCCCCTGCAGTCTGCATCTGCAATGGCATCAACACAGCGGTCAGTTGAGCATCCAGGCCGAGTGGCCAGCAGATGTACCGCCCGGCACAGTCAGACTCAGCCTGCGCGGCCCTGAAGGCTTGCAACTGAGCACGGTAAGCGTCAACGGCCATCCTCCCGAGGCTGGCACCCTGAACGACGACGAGCTGAGACTGCAGCCTCGCGCCGGCAAGGCCCTTGTGGTGGCGCATTTCATACACGCCGTCTGAGGTGCCGCGACTGCTCACGGATCGTGATGCCCCGACTATGCTCAAATCCGCATCCAGTTGGCACAAGGCAGTCAAGACGGCTGCACGCATGCAGGTCATGCTGGAATTGTGGATGGCCGCGGAGGGGCGACCATCCACGATCCAGATCGCCATCGCAACCAGGCTGCCCGGGGGGGGAGATGAGGCATTACGACCGAAGACGTTTTCTGGCCGGTACAGCTGCGGCCGTAACTGCCACATTGGCCGGTGCGCCGCGACTGCGCGCCGACACGCCACCGATCGAAGTGGAGTCGCGTGTCCCCGCAGCCCTGGCCGCGCTGCGTCAAGGCCCTCGGGAAATGGCCAGAGATTCGTTGCAGGCCTTCGCGCTTGACCAGGTCACCCTGTCGCCCGGACCTTTCGCCGAAGCCGCCGCCATCAATGCGAGGTATCTGCACCAACTGCCCGTCGACCGGCTTGCTCACAATTTTCTGCGCCAGGCCGGCCTGCCCTCCACGGCCCAACCCCTGGGCGGCTGGGAATCTCCCGAATGCGAACTGCGCGGACACTTCTGTGGCGGGCACTGGCTGTCGGCCGCCGCGCTGGTCTGGGCCACGACAGCGGATCGCACGCTCAAGCAGCGCGCCGATGAGCTGGTCGCCATCCTGGCGCGCTGCCAGCGCAGTGACGGCTATCTGAGCGCCTTCCCCGACAGCTTCTTCGAGCGCCTCAGCCATGGCCAGAAGGTATGGGCTCCGTTCTATACCTTGCACAAGATTCTTTGCGGCCACCTGGACATGTATATGCATGCCGGCAATCAGCAGGCGCTGGATATCGCGACCGGCCTCGGCGACTGGACGGTGCACTGGCTCAACGGACGCTCGGATGCGCAGATGAACGAGATCCTGCGCACCGAATACGGCGGCATGAACGATGCGCTTTGCGAACTCTATGCCATCACCGGCAACGGCCGGTATCTGGATGCCGCCCATCGCTTCGACCAGGCCAGCCTGCTGGATCCGCTGGCGGCCCATCGCGACGAGCTCAAGGGCCTGCACAGCAACACCCAGCTGCCCAAGATCATCGGTGCGGCCCGTCGTTACGAGCTGACCGGTGAGCAACGCTATCGACGCATGGCCGAATTCGGCTGGGAAACCATTTCCGGCACACGCTGCTATGCCAATGGCGGCAGCAGCAACGACGAATTCTGGAACAACGGCCCCGATGATCTGCACGACCAGCTCGGAGTGGCCGCCGCCGAATGCTGCGTCGCCTACAACCTGCTGAAGCTGACCCGTCATGTCTACGGCTGGACCGGCGATCCTCGCGCCTTCGATTACTACGAGCGCAATCTCTACAACGCCCGGCTGGGCACCCAGGATCCGGCGGGCATGAAGCTCTATTACTATCCGCTGGCACCCGGCAGCTACAAATATTTCAACAGCCCGCTGCACTCGTTCTGGTGCTGTACCGGCACCGGAGCCGAAGAATTCGCCCGCTTCAACGACAGCATCTATTTCCACACCCCGGGCGAACTGTACGTCAACCTGTATATCGCCTCCCGGCTGAAGTGGGCGGAGCAGGGCCTGACCCTGAGCCAGCTGACCCGGTTCCCCGAACAGGATGTCAGCGACTTCAAGCTGCAGCTGACCGCCCCTGCCCGTCTGCGCATCAATCTGCGCATCCCCTCCTGGACCGCCGGGGCGCCGCAGCTATGGATCAATGACCAGCTGCAGAACGTCAGCGCGCTGCCTGGCAGCTATCTCAGCATCGAGAGAATGTGGCACGACAAAGATCACCTGCGCCTGCAGCTGCCCATGCAGCTCAAGATGCAGCCCCTGCCGGGCGATGATGCTCAGTTTGCCCTGCTTTATGGCCCGATCACGCTGGCAGCCGAGCTACCGGGCGATCCAGTCACGCCCGCCATGCAGCACTGCGATTATTGGGCCGATCCCAAGCCCGCGATCCGGACTCAGCCTGCCCCCATACCCCTCCGAGAAGAAGGCTCCGAGCAGGCGCTTGACTGGTTGCGCCCGCTTCCCGGCCAGCCACTGCACTTCACCGCCACGACATCAACAGGGGCACTGGTCGTCCGCCCGCTGAACCAGATCCTCAGAGAGCGCTACGCCGTCTATTGGCGCACGGCTGACAGCTAGCCTTTCCAAAGCTTTCCATCACCTGCCATTGGCAGGCGCAGGTTTCCCCTCCCCGGACGGCTGTCATGCCGACTCCGCCGGGGCTTTTTGTTCCCGTTCCGGCGACGGCAGGCTCCTTCGCTCTTCACCACCTTGCATTGAATGCACCGAGGTCATCATCATGCTTAGCCCTGATCACGCCTACTCCCGCTCCGCCAGGCCGGAAACCACGCCATTGTGGCAGCGCCCGCTGACACGGGCCATCCAGACCGGACTTTTCCTGACACTGGGCATGGCCGGCTACAGCGCCATGGCGCAAGACAGTACCGCACCCTCCGCGGATGCCAGCCCTGCCGCGGCCCCATCCAGGGTTGCAGCCGCCCCGGCTGGCAAAGCAGCCAGCAAAACCCTCGACTCGGTCGTGGTCACCGGCTCGCTGATCCGCCGCGTGGATGCGGAAACCGCCAACCCGGTCACCGTGGTCGACAGCCAGCAGATCGCGGCCAGCGGCAAGCCCACCGTCGGCGACCTGTTGCAGCGCCTGCCCGGCGTGGCGGGCAATGCCACCAATCCGGGTATCGACAATGGCGGTGGCACGGGTGCCTCGACCGTGTCGCTGCGCGGGCTGGGAGACAATCGCACCCTGGTGCTGGTCAATGGCCACCGTGTCGCCTACAGCGACGTCAACAGCATTCCCTCGAACATGATCGAGCGCATCGAAGTACTGACCGATGGCGCCGCGTCCGTGTACGGCTCCGATGCCATCGGCGGGGTTGTCAACTTCATTCTCAAGGACCACTACAACGGCGTGCAGTTCTCCGCCGACTACGGCATGAGCCAGCATTCGGATGGCAACCGTCGCAACTTCAGCTTTCTGGCCGGCCATTCGACCAAGCGGGCCAGCCTGATGCTGGCCGTGACGCGCCAGAGTCAAAATGGCATTTCGGCCACGGCACGCCCCTATTCCCGCTACGCGCTTGCCCTGGAGAACGGCGTTCCCACCCGCCTGGGCTCTTCCGCGACACCCAGCGGGCTTATCGAAAATGCCGCCGGCCAATATGTAACGCTCAATTCCGGGGTCAGCGGCGCCACTTCGCTTTCCGATTACCATACCTACAGCGGCGCGCAGGACTCCTACAACTACCAGCCCTACAATCTGATCAATACACCGCAGGAACGCACCAATGTTTCGCTGGTGGGAAGCTTCAAGTTCAATCGCCATGTGGAAGGCTATCTGGACTTCTTCTACACCAAGACCTCCTCCGCCTCGATCATCGCGCCCGTCCCCATCTTCGCCAACGGCGATGATTTCATGGTCTCCAAGGACAGCTACTACAATCCGTTCGGGGTGAATTTCGGGACGGACCGAAGCACCGGCAACAGCTACAACGATTTCAACACCCGACTGACCTCGCTGGGCAATCGCGACTTTGCCAGCCAGACCTACAATATGCAGGTCACCACCGGTCTGCGCGGCGACTTCGGCGTCGGCAACTGGCAGTGGAACGCCGACGTCAATTACGCCAAGGTCCGCCAGAAGACCGAAAGCAACGGATTTCTGGACTATCCCAAGCTGGAACAGGCGCTGGGTCCTTCATTCCTGTCCAGTTCCGGCGTCGTGACCTGCGGCACTGCCGCCAATCCGATCAGCAACTGCACCCCGATCAATATCTTCAACGTCAACGACCCGAACACCGTGGCCGCGCTGAAAAAGCTGATCGTCAATCCGGTCACCGAATACAGCTATACCATGAAGCAGTACGAGGCCAGCGCCAACGGTGATCTGTTCCAGCTGCCGGCCGGCTCGGTCAGTCTGGCCGTCGGCATGTCCTACCGCCAGGAGTCGCAATCGGACACGACCGATACTCCTGGTGCAGTAGCGATCAGTTCGGGCGATTACGCCGGCCTGTGCAATGTCGTGGAAGACTGTGGCTCGGTCCTGTCCGGCGGCTACAACGTGAAAGAGGTGTATGGCGAGACCCTGATTCCGATTCTGGCCGACCTGCCCGGCGCACAAGCACTGAATATCGATCTTGGCAGCCGCTGGTCGGACTACAGCACCTCGGGCCATACGGTGAACAGCAAGGTCGCCCTGGAGTGGCGGCCGGTAGGCGATCTGCTGGTCCGCGGCACGGCATCACAGGTGTTCCGCGCACCGAACATCAGCGAGCTCTATGCCGGCTTCGCCGGAGGTGCCTATTCGGCCACCGACATCTGCGACGGCTATACCGGCGGTCATCCCCAGGCTTGCGAGAATGTGCCGACCAATGGAAGCTTCCAGCAGAACAACGCCCAGATCGGCGTCAAGAGCTCCGGCTCGGTTGCCGCCGGCTACAACCTGAAACCCGAACATGGCCACTCCTACGATCTGGGCCTGGTCTATGACCCGCACTGGGTACATGGCCTCTCGCTGAGTGCCGATCTGTGGCGCATCAACCTGAAGGACACCATCGTCGACGGACTGGATCCGACCACGATCATGGACGAATGCTATTACAGCAGCAAGCTGTGCAGTCTCATCAAGCGCTCGGGCAATGGCCAGATCAACTACATCAACCTGCCGACCGTCAACCTGGGCGAAACCTGGGCCAGCGGCATCGACAGCACCATCCAGTATGTGTTCGCACCCACTCACTGGGGCCAGTTCACGGCCAGCATCAACGGCACCTATCTGAGCCGCTATGACGTGGATACCGCGCCCGGCGACAGCAGCGTCGCCACCACGCATTGCGCGGGCTCCTACTGCCCGTCCTACGGCGAGTTCCCGCACTGGCGCGGGCTGGGCACCCTGAGCTGGAACCGCGGCAACTGGAATGCCACCTGGACCATGCGCTACATCGGCCGGACCCGCATCGGCAATTCCGACCCTGCCGCCGACTACTCGGCCGACGAGAACATCAACGGAGTCGTCCGCAAGATCGGTGCCTACGTCTACAACAATGTGTCGGCCGGCTACACCTTCAGCAAGCTGCATACCACCGTTTCGGCCGGTATCGACAACCTCGCCAACAAGCAGCCGCCGATGTTCTATCAATGGGGCAGCAACTCCAATACCGATGCCTACACCTATGACCAGATCGGTCGCTATTTCTGGGCCCGTGTGGCGGTCAGCCTGTGATGCGGTCCCTCCGCATCACACGCTGGGCACTTGGCCTGGCCAGCCTGGTGACCGGGTTCGGCGCCATGGCCTCGACCCAGGCCCCGTCCCTGCCTGAGCTGACACTCCGGCAGGGGCACTACAGTCTGCAGCTGGACGGGCGCCCGTGGTTGCTGCTGGGCGCCCAGATCCACAATTCCAACAGCTGGCCCCAGGTCCTGACGACTTCGTGGCCGGCCATCATGGCAACCCATGCCAATACGCTGCTGGCACCGGTTTACTGGCAGCAATTGGAGCCGGCACCGGGGCATTACGACTACAGCCATATCGATGCCTTGCTGGCCCAGACCCGGGCGCATCATCTGCATCTGGTGCTGTTGTGGTTCGGCAGCTGGAAAAACGGACAGATGCAATATGCACCGGACTGGATCAAGACCGATCCGGTCCGGTATCCACGTGCCCTGTCGGCCAAGGGCCAGCCGCTGACCGATCTGTCGACCTTCAGTCAGACCAACCTGCAAGCGGATCGGCAGGCCTTCACCGCGCTGATGAATCATCTGAAATCCATGGACGGCACCCGTCACACGGTGGTCATGGTCCAGGTGGAGAACGAACCCGGCCTGTTCGGTGCGGTGCGTGACCATCGTCCTGAAGCCGATGTCGCCTTTGCCGGGCCGGTACCGGCCGAACTGGCCCAACGCCTCGGCCACAACGCCGGAAACTGGTCACAGGTGTTTGGCGATCGGGCCGAAGAAGCTTTCCAGGCCTGGCAGACCGCCCGTTATATCGACCAGGTCGCGGCAGCCGGCAAGGCCGTCTATCCCCTGCCGACTTATGTGAATACCTGGCTGCATTACAAGAACAAACACCAGCCGGGCCTCGATTACCCCAGCGGCGGAGCCACCGACACCGTTCTGGATGTGTGGAAAGCCGCCGCGCCGCATATCGATGCGATCGGCACTGACCTGTATGCCACCGACCGGGACGAGTTCGATCGTGTCATCGGGCAATATCACCGTGCGGACAACCCGGCTTTCATTTCCGAAACCGGGTTCGATGCCGCCATGCCGCGTCTCATCTACGATGCATTGAGCGCCTCGGCAGTCGCATTCTCCACCTTCGGCATCGACGGTGATCCCGCCAGCCCGGCCGACCTGGCCGCGCGCCAGGCCTATGCCACCGAGTTTGCCCTGCTGGACAGCATCAACCGTCCGCTGGCCCAGGCCCTGACCGAAGGCCGAGTTCGTACCGACATCGAGGCCGCAGGCAAGACTCGCGGCGACATCGACCTCGGCCATCACTGGAAAGCACAGGTGTCCTACGGACCACCACCATGGGGCGATACACCACCGACACCCGCAGGCAGTCCCCATCATGACGGCCACGTGCTGCTGGTTGACCTGCCTGATGGCAGCTGGCTGATCACCGGCTCAAGGGCCAGAGTCGAGCTGCGGCGCGACCATGCCGATGGCCGCCACGGCCAGATCATCCGTGCCGGGCAAGGTCATTTCGATGCAGAAGGTCATTGGGTGATGGAACGGCTGTGGAACGGGGACGAAATCGATTACGGCTTGAATTTCGGCGATCGTCCCAGCCTGCTGCGCGTGGTGGCTGGCACGTACTGAACGCCTGGCCGGTCCATCACTGCCGCAACGGCCGGCCACCTCGTCACGAGGGGGCCGGCCTGGATGGTCAGCCACCGACGGCCTGCTGGCTCCAGATGCCATCGATCTGCCGCCAGATGCCGGCAGGATTGGCATCGCGCAAATCGTCAGGCAAACGATCCTCCCGCACCTGGTCATAACAATGCAAGGCGCTGAACCGACGAATCGCCGCCGGCATGCCCACCGAAGTCGCTGCCACCTGGGTTGAGCTGGGGAACGGGCCACCATGATTCATGGCCGGGCTCACGGCCACCCCGGTCGGCATCTGATTCTCGATCAGGCGCCCCACCTTGCCTCGCAGATGCGGAACCAGTTCCTGCCAAAGCCCATCGTCACTGCCGTCATGTGCCGTGAAGAGCGTACCGGTCAGATTGCCTTCCAGCCGGTCCAGTACCGCCCTGGCCTGGGCCACACCCTCATGGCGCACCAGCAGGCTGAGCGGACCGAATATCTCCTGCTGCAAAGCAGAGCCCGAAGCAATGAAGCGCTCCGCCGACACCTCGCAAAGTGCCGCCGCACAGGCAAAACCGGACGCCTCGGCACTGCCCTGGGCCAGCATCTCGGCCCCGGCCTGCAACCAGGCCGCGAGGCCCTGCTCGACATGATGCACGGCCGCGGCAGTAAACAGTCGTTGCGGTGAGGCATTGGCAAAACGCGAGGCCACCTCCGCGACGAAAGCATCCCCTTCCGCTCCCTTCGGCACCAGCACCAGGCCGGGCTGAGTACAGAACTGGCCGCTGCCCATGGTGGCCGATCCGAACAAGCTCTGGGCCAATGTCTCGCCACGCTCGGCCAATGCACCGGGCAGCATCAGTACCGGATTGATGCTGGAAAGTTCACCGTAAAAAGGCGTGCCGGCCGTATCGGCGGCGGCCTTCAGTGCCAGCCCCGCGGCACGGCTGCCGGTAAAGCCGATGGCACCCAGACGCGGATCGGCACACAAGGCCAGGCCCACCTTACTTTCAACGTGATACAACAACTGCACGGTGGCGGCCGGCAGACCGACCTGCTGCAAAGCCTCCGCAGCCAGCTCGGCCAGACGGCGACTGGTACCGGGATGGGCCGGATGGGCCTTGGCGATCACCGGACTGCGTGCCACGATGGCCGAGGCGAAATCACTGCCGGCCACGGCATTGAAGGCAAACGGAAAATTGTTGGGCCCGAAGACCAGTACCGGCTTGCCCAGCGGAGCCAGGTGCGACCGCAGACCCGCTGCGGTGTCAATCGTCGGCTGCCGCCAGCTGCTGCTCAGCGCCGCCGCCGCGGCCTGCCGCAATTGTGAAACGGTACGCGGCATCTCAGCCTGGCTCAGACGCGGATTGATCGCCAGCGCCGTCTCGGCATGCGCCAGCACCACCAACTCATCGATGCCAGCTTCCAGCCTGGAGGCGTAGGCCTCCAGAAATCCTGCGATCTGCTGCGCGGTCGCATCCAGCAGGACGGGTACCGCCGCTTCGGCCGCCACGAGGGCGGCCTCCACGTCCTGCTGCCCATGCACAGGAAAAACAGGGCCGATGGCCTCGCCCGTCGCCGGATCATTCGCTCTGAAATGGCCGACCGGATCACGGGCTTCGCGCCAGTGACCGGCCAGCAACGCCTTGGCCGTCGTCATCATCAGATCGCCGGCTTGCTGGCAATGGCCCGATCAATGACCGCCAGGGCGGCCGCTCGCTCGCTGCCTTCCAGCACCAGCCGGGGCGCACGCACAGACTCTGAGCCGAGACCCACCTTGGCCTGCACCAGCTTGATCAGCTGCACGAATTTCGGCACCGTATCGAGCCGCAGCAAGGGCAGGAACCAGGCATACAGCTCGGCGGCCGCCGCCGAACCACCACTGGAGGCCAGCTCGAACAACTTGACCGATTCCTTCGGGTACGCATTGACCAAGCCGGCGATCCAGCCCGTGGCGCCCATGCAGACACCTTCGACAATGGCATCATCCATGCCCACCAACAGGGCCAGACGATCACCCAGCAGCGACTTCAGGGCCGCAAAGCGACGGACGTCACCGGACGACTCCTTGACGGCCTGCAACAGCGGGTATTCCCCGGCCAGCTCGGCGATCTGTTCCGGGCTGAAGTCGGTCTTGTAGGCGACCGGGTTGTTGTAAAGCAGGCACGGCAGGCCGGTGGCACCCAGCACCGCACGCATATGCGCACCCATTTCATGCCAGTCGGTGGAGTACACGTAAGGCGGCAGAACCATCAGGCCCTTGCAACCGATGGCCTCGGCACGCCTGGCCAGCGCCACGGCCTCGTCCGTGGACAGCGAGGCAATGCCGGGGATCACCGGAGCACGGTCACCGAGCGCTTCGACCAAGGTCTCCATGATCGCGCACTTGTCCTCGAAACTGAGCGTCGCCGCCTCGCCCAGCGAACCCAGCGGCACGATGCCGGTGCAACCTGCCGCGATCAGCTGCCGGGCGTGATCGGCCAGAAAGGCATGATCAATCGCACCCTCGACAGTGAAGGGAGTGGTAATTGCAGGGATGACACCCTGCCACAGCGAATTCGTGGCCATATTCTTTCCTCAAGTGAAATGATGAAGTCCTGCCAAGGCCCGACAGCCATCGCCGCGGGCCGGAAAAGTTCAGAGATCGCGGATGCCCCAGGCGAACGGATCCTGCTCGGGATCCAGCAGCAGCTGGCCGATCGCGGTGATCGAAGCCTGCCCGCGCAGAGTCGGCAACACACCGTCGCCATCAGGCTGATAACTGGCTTCGAACGCGGTACCCAGCACGCCCTCCTGACGCCAGGCCTTACCGGGTTCCAACTTGCCGTCGGCGGCCAGGCAGGCCAGCTTCGCGCTGGTACCGGTTCCGCACGGAGAACGGTCATAGGCCAGACCGGGACACAAGACAAAGTTGCGGGCGCCACGGCCGGCGGCCAGCGGCGTGCTCAACTCGATATGATCGATTTCCGCACCATCGACACCCGTGATACCAGCGGCTTCCAGCGCGCTGCGCAGCGCCGCCGTGTAATCGGTCAGCTCACGCCACCAACGATATTCCAGCGGTCGGGGACTGGCATCGGTGATGAAAAACCAGTTCCCGCCCCAGGCGATATCGCCACGCACCCGGCCATGACCCGGCACATCAACCTCGGCCTGAGCGAAGCGATAACTGCGCACATTGGCAATGCGGATATGGCCGTCCGCCAGCAGCTCCGCCTCGACCACCCCGACTGGCGTTTCCAGCCGATGCACGCCATGACTGATGCGTCCGAGATGGGCCAGGGTCCGGATCACCCCCATGGTTCCGTGCCCGCACATGCCGAGATAACCGACATTGTTGAAGAAGATCACGCCGGCGCAACAGCTCGGGTCTTCCGGCGTCAGCAGCAAGGCACCCACCATGGTATCCGAGCCGCGTGGCTCGCAGGCAATGGCGCTGCGCCAGTGATCATGCTCATCCCTGAATCGCTGCAGGCGTTGTGACAAAGGTCCGCGGCCCAGAGACGGCAAGCCGGCTAGAATGACACGGGTAGGTTCACCGGCCGTGTGGGAGTCGATGTAGTCGATGCTGTACATGGCTTCATGGTGCGTCCGCAACTGGGGGAGCGTCTAGGCGACGTTGGTGTCACGCGGCGCGGAAATCAGCACAATCAGCAACAACTGCCGCTCGGGGGGAGCTGCGCAATGAATCTATCTGCCGAGACCATGGAGGGCTTGTTCGATGCCTTGCCTGACGTCGTGTTTTTCGTAAAGGACCCGCAGGCACGCTACACCCATGTCAATCTGACCCTGGTCAGGCGGCTGGGGCTGAAGCGGCGCGACCAGGTCATCGGCCACAGCGTCGAAAGCCTGTTCCCGCCTGCACTTGGGCGCAGCTTCGCCGAGCAGGATCAGCACGTGCTGGCCGGCGTACGAATCGACAATCAGCTGGAAGTGCATGTCTTTCCCAACCGGGCTCCCGGCTGGTGCCTGACGCGCAAGCTGCCGGTGGAGCAGCGCGGGCGCATTGTCGGCCTGATCGGCATCTCCCGCGATCTGGGCCTGCCGGATATGCGCCACCCGGTCTACGCACGGCTGCAACGCGCGAACGAACATCTGCAACAGCATTACGGCGAGAAAGTCAGGGTGCAGAATCTGGCGGACCTTTCCGGCATGTCGGTCGCCCAGCTGGAGAGGCACTTCCGCCGCGTGTTCCAGCTGACGCCGCAACAGGTGCTGGCCCGCTATCGCATCGAGGCAGCCATGCAACTGTTGCGCGAGCCCGGCAGCGTGGCCGATATCGGCATGAGTTGCGGTTTTACCGACCAAAGCGCCTTCGCACGACAATTCAAGGCCACGGTGGGCATGACACCTCGAGATTATCGGCAGCTGCTGCTGACCAGTCCGCCGCATGCCGTCAGCCGGGGACAGGCCGAGGCGGGTTGAGACCGCGACGCCCCTGACGGGGCGCCCTGCCGGTCAATGCTTACTTGTAGTCCTGGTAGGACTTTTCCTCGACCAGAGCCGAGCCGAGGCGGACATTGATGTCGCGCTTGATTGCGGCACGCTTGTCATTGGTGACGTAGACGGCGCGGGCCAGCTCGACGAAGCCTTGGTCGAAGGCCTTGGCTTTTTCCTTGATGCGGATATCGTCCTCGATGGTCCACAGCGCCTGATTGACCGCCAGCAACTCCGCCTTTTCGGCCGAGATGTCATTGGCCGAGGCCGGATGTGCAGCCCAGGTCGCATTCAGCAGATCGAGTTCAGTCCGGATATTGGCCAGCTTGGCCGCGTCGGTGATGTGCTGCGACTTGATTTCGAGAATGGTGATCTTGTCGATCAATTCACCGTAGGATACCGGTACCTGGATAAGACTCATGGCAATCTCGCAATGGGGTGGGTTGAACAGTCGGCCATGATAACGCGCCGCCAGCGGCCCCGTCGCGGCAAGCCGGCCTCAGTGCTGACGCGGATTGCGGTGAAAGGTCAGCGGCACGGCCTTGCCGGGCTCGGCCTGAGGCTTGGGGGCACAGCCGTCACAGGCACTGCAGCCGCTGTCGCAACCACCGACCGCTGCTTTCGGACGCAGCCAGCGTCCCAGGCGCTGCCGCCAGGCCGGCTGGCCAGGACCTGACAAGGCCATCGACCAACGCGTCAGTACACGTGCACTGGGACCCGGCAGCACCTTGCGCCACGCGTAGTAGATCGCGGCAGCGAAAATCAGGCCGAGCATCGTATTCTGGATCCAGGCATTCACAGCAGCCACCTCGCGACTTGGTAGGTGATCAGCGAAGCCAGATAGGCAATGCCGAACATGTAACCGAAGGAAACCAGCACATTGCGCCAGGAATGCGTCTCCCGGCGAATCACCGCCAGGGTCGACATGCACTGCGGGGCGAACACGAACCAGACCAGCAGCGACAAGGCACTGGGCAGGCCGAAATTGTGGGTCAGAGCCGCACCCAACCCGTCTCCTCCCAGATCAGCGCCGCCCACCGAATAGACGGTCGCCAGGGCCGCCACCGCCGTCTCGCGAGCGGCAAAGGCCGGAATCAGGGAAATGCACATCTCCCAGGTGAAGCCCAACGGCGCGAACAGATACTGCAGCCAGTGGCCGAAGTAGCCGGCGAAGCTGTACTCGATGGCCGGGCGCGTCGCGCCTGCCGGCGGCCCGGGAAATGCCGAAAGGAACCACATCAGGACGGTCAGGGCCAGAATCACCCCGGTCAGCCGCTTGACGAAGATCGACGCCCGCTCCCAGAGTCCGATCGCCACGTCGCGCGGGGTCGGCAGGCGGTAGGACGGCAATTCCATCAGCAGCGCATGCTCGCTCTGGTCATGGCGAAACCGCTTCATGACCCAGCCCACCGCCATGGCCCCGACAATGCCGAGCACATAGAGGGCAAACAGCACCAGGCCTTGCAGATTCATCAACCCGCCGACACGATGCGCGGGAATGAACGCACCGATCAGCAAGGCATAAACCGGCAGTCGCGCCGAACAGGTCATCAGTGGCGCGATCAGAATCGTCGTCAAACGGTCACGCGGATCCTGGATACTGCGCGTGCCCATGATGCCTGGAATGGCACAGGCAAAACTGGACAGCAAGGGAATGAAGGACCGCCCGGTCAGACCTACTGTCAGCATCAGCCGGTCCAGCAGAAAAGCCGCTCGCGGCAGGTAACCGGATTCTTCCAGTACCAGAATGAAAAAGAACAGCACCAGGATTTCCGGCAGAAAACCCAGCACGGTGCCCAGACCGCCGAAAATGCCGTCCGAAATCAGGCTCTGCAAGGCACCAGCCGGCATCAGGCTGGCCACTTGTCCGCCCATCCAGCCGAAGGCATCGCCGATCAGATCGGTCAGCGGCTTGCCGACCGAATACACGGCCTGGAAGACCAGAAACATCACCACCGCCAGAATCACCACGCCCCAGACCGGGTGCAGAATCCAGCGATCCAGGGCATCGTCGCGACTCTCCGTCTGTGCCGGCATGGTCACGGCCGCGGCCAGTATCTCGCGCACCTCGCGGTGCAGCGCCTCATGATCCCCGCCCTGCTCGGAATCTCTGGACCGAACCTGCGGCGGAGCTGGCATCGCCTCGGCACTCAAGCGGGCCACCAGCTCGCGGGCACCGTCGCGGCGCACGGCCACGGTCTCGATCACCGGCATGCCCAGGCGCTGCTGCAAGGCCTCCAGATCGATGCGGATGCCACGCTTGCGGGCGGCATCCATCATGTTCAGAGCCAGCACCACCGGCAGGCCAAGCTGCCGAACCTCCAGCACAAAGCGCAGATGCAGGCGCAGATTGGTGGCATCGGCCACGCAGACGATCATGTCCGGAGCGGCCTCACCCGGGTACTCGCCGTAGCAGACGTCACGGGTGATCCGCTCGTCCGGGCTGGTGGCATCGAAACTGTAGGTGCCGGGCAGGTCCAGAATCTTCAGCACCCGTCCATCCGCGGCCACGAAACGCCCTTCCTTCCGCTCGACGGTGACCCCGGCATAGTTGGCCACCTTCTGGCGGCCGCCGGTCAGCAGATTGAACAAGGCCGTCTTGCCGCAATTGGGATTGCCGACCAGGGCGATCCGACGGTTCAGCAAAGCGTTCATGCCGCGACCTCCTCATCGACCATGACACGTGCCGCCTCGCTGCGTCGCAAGGCGAACCGCGTCGAGCCGATCCGGATCAGCAGCGGGTCGGCCCCCAGAGGCCCATTGCCCACCACGCGTATCGGCTCGCCGGCGACAAAACCGAGATCACGCAGACGCTGGGCAATCGGATCAGCCTGGTGCGCATCATCCACCCGGCTGACCACGGCGGTGATTCCTTTGGGCAATTCAGACAGACGCACGTACCGCACACCTTGGATAAGAATGGTTCCCATTGTACAGGCATATGGGAGTGCTACCTAATTGATGCCGACACGGGCCTTTCACAAGCCCGCAGGCGCTCTGGAGCCGACCGGACACCGGTTTCGCATGCGCATGCGCCCTCTCCCTCCCGCCCATGCGTCATCCCTGCCTGCCGACTGCCCGCCCGCCGCCCGCTCCGCCCCGTCGCCGTCGCCGTCGTCGTCGTCGTCGTCGTGCACGGGCTGCGCTCCAGCACGTTTCCGGCATAGCCGACGCTGTCGCAGGTGTGCAGACAGACCTCTTCGTCCTTGATCGATTTCCACAGCTGCTCGATAAACACGTTGTCGCGCCAACAGCCCTTGCCATCCATGTTGATAGCGATGCCGTACTCCTTGAGCCATTCGGTAAAGGCCTCGCAGATGAACGAACTGCCGTGATTGATATTGAGGATTTCCGGCGTGCCGTATCGGACCATGACCGCCTCCAAGGCCTCGATGCAGAAGTTGATGCCCATCGTGATCGACAGCCACCAAGTAAACGCAGCCCCGGGCATTGGGATGCAGGTGATGTCCATCGCCCAGACCTGATTAGGCCGATTGATCTTAAGGCCGCGCAGCAAGTACCGGCAGATCGCGCACCCGGAATACTTGCAGTTTACGGCACAGCATCTCTGTACCCAATCAGACCGCGAAAGTGAACTGCCCCGGAATTACCAGAGGCTCCAACTCTTGAGAGAATATGTAAGCCCCTCCGAAGCTTCTCGTCATTGATGTCCAAACTTCGGGGAGGCTTGCAGGGGCACTCGTGAAACAAAAAAACGGGAGCGATCGCTCGCTCCCGTTTCTGCTACTTGTGACACGCCTGGGCGCCTGGAATCAGGCGGCATCAACACCAAGATTGACGCGCTCGCGCAGTTCCTTGCCCGGCTTGAAATGCGGGACATGCTTGCCCGGCAAAGCCACGGCATCACCGGTCTTGGGGTTGCGCCCCATACGCGGTGGCCTGAAATGCAAGGCGAAACTGCCGAAACCCCTGATTTCAATACGCTCGCCCTGTGCCAGGGCTTGACTCATCTGCTCGATGACACTCTTCACAGCCAACTCGACATCGGCAAAAGCCAGATGGCCCTGTCGCTGTGCCAGTGCTTCGATCAATTCGGATTTGGTCATGGTCCCCAATGTCCGCGCCTGCGTGTAAAACCTTCAAAACAACGGGGCGGCTGACGCCGCCCCGTTGTTTCAACCGTACAGGCTTAGTCAGCCTTGTTCAGCTGTTCCTGCAGCAGAGCACCCAGCTTGGTGGTGCCGCCGGTGGCCGAACCGTACTCGGCCAGGCTGTCCTGCAGCTCTTCCTCGTCCTTGGCGCGGATCGACAGCTGGAGCTGACGCCCCTTGCGATCCATGCCGATGAACTTGGCTTCGACTGCATCACCGACCTTCAGGTGCTGGGTCGCGTCTTCGATCCGCTCCTTGGCGATGTCGTTGGCGCGCAGGTAACCCTCGACGCCTTCGCCCAGATCGATCACGGCGCCCTTGGCGTCAACTTCCTTGACGGTACCATTGACGATGGTGCCGCGGGTGTTGGTCGCCATGAACTGACCGAACGGATCCTGCTCCATCTGCTTGATGCCGAGGGAGATGCGCTCGCGCTCCGGATCCACGGCCAGCACCACGGCTTCGATCTCGTCGCCCTTCTTGAAGTTGCGGACCAGATCTTCGCCGGACACCTGCCAGGAGATGTCGGACAGGTGGACCAGACCGTCGATGCCGCCGTCCAGACCGATGAAGATACCGAAATCGGTGATCGACTTGATCTGGCCGGAAACCTTGTCGCCCTTCTTGTGCATGGCGGCGAAGGCTTCCCACGGGTTGGAACGGGTCTGCTTGATACCCAGCGAGATGCGACGACGCTCTTCATCGACGTCCAGCACCATCACTTCGGTCTCGTCACCGACCTGCACCACCTTGGCGGGGTTGACGTTCTTGTTGGTCCAGTCCATTTCGGACACGTGGACCAGGCCTTCGACGCCCGGCTCGATCTCGACGAAGCAGCCGTAATCGGTGACGTTGGAGACCTTGCCGAACAGACGGCTGCCGACCGGGTAGCGACGCGAGATGTTGACCCACGGATCGTCGCCCAGCTGCTTCAGGCCCAGCGAGACGCGGTTGCGCTCGCGGTCGTACTTCAGCACGCGCACTTCCAGCTCGTCGCCGACGTTCACGACTTCGGACGGATGACGGACGCGCTTCCAGGCCATGTCGGTGATGTGCAGCAGGCCGTCGATGCCGCCCAGGTCCACGAACGCGCCGTAATCGGTCAGGTTCTTGACGGTACCCTTGACGACGGCGCCTTCGTTCAGACGCTCCATCAGCTTCTCGCGCTCTTCCGAGAACTCGGTCTCGACGACGGCGCGACGGCTGACGACCACGTTGTTGCGCTTGCGGTCCAGCTTGATGATCTTGAATTCAAGATCCTTGCCTTCCAGGTAGACCGGATCGCGGACCGGACGCACATCGACCAGGGAGCCCGGCAGGAAGGCGCGGACGTCCTTGATGTCGACGGTGAAACCGCCCTTGACCTTGCCGGAGATCTTGCCGGAAATGGTCTCTTCCTTGTCGAAGGCCTGTTCCAGATCGTCCCACACCATGGAACGCTTGGCCTTCTCGCGGGAGAGCTTGGTCTCGCCGAAGCCGTCTTCCAGAGCTTCCAGAGCGACCTTGACCTCGTCGCCCACCTGCACTTCCAGCTCGCCGTTGTCGTCCTTGAACTGCTCGATCGGAACGATACCTTCGCTCTTCAGACCGGCATTGATGACGACGACGTCGTTGCGGATTTCAACCACGATGCCACTGACGATGGCACCCGGCTTGAGCCTGGCGATAGCCTGTTGGCTCTGTTCAAACAGCTCGGCAAAACTTTCAGTCATGTTAATTCCGTAGATGAAAAAGACCGCCTGCCCATCCGTGCGTTCAACGAAGCACCGGACAGCATGGTCGGCCCACCATGTTGGGGGCATGCCTGCGCGAGACAAGGAGTCATCACTGCAGAAACACACCGTTGGACCACTGTTCCGCGGTCATCCGCGAAACGCCACACAGGCCGCCGGGCGCGATCAACCGCGCACGACAGCCAGAACCTTTGCGACCACCTTGTCGATGGAAAGCCCCGTGGTATCCACCACGACGGCCCCCTCGGCAGGCTTCAACGGCGCCACGGCCCGCGAGGTATCCCGCGCATCCCTGGCCTCCAGATCCTGCTGAAGGGCCTCCAGTTTAACCTCAACCCCCTTTTCTCTCAACTGTTTATAACGGCGCGCCGCCCGCTCGGCAACGCTGGCCGTCAAAAACACCTTGAAAGGGGCGTCCGGGAAAACCACCGTCCCCATGTCCCGGCCATCGGCGACCAGACCGGGCGCCTGGCGCAGGCTCAACTGCAATTGCAGCAAGGCTTCGCGCACACCGGGAATGGCGGCGATCGCCGAGGCGTATTTGCCGGCCACCTCGGTACGCAGCTGACTGCCGAGATCCTCGTCATTGACCAGCACCCGCACTTCGCTGCCATCATCGGCGGCTACGAATTCGATGCGGGTGCGCTGCGCGCATGCCGTGACGGCCGCATGATCCGCCGGATCGATCCCTTCCTGATTCACCACCCAGCCCACGGCCCGATACAGCACGCCTGAGTCCAGCAGGCGCCAGCCGAGTTCGCGCGCCACATGCAGACTGATGGTGCCCTTGCCCGATCCCGACGGCCCGTCGATCGTGAGCATCGGTATGGTTGCAGATGAATTCATTCCGGACCTCGTCCCCGCGCACAAAACGTTGATGATACCGCGAGCACCCCGTCACAGGTCAGCTGCCCATCCCCAGGTCGACGATGGCGCACCGCCGCTTGCATTCAGGCACTGTCTCCGGCGAGGATTCATACGTCCGTTTGAATCCAGCCGTTGCATGCCACTCAAGGATCGGTCGATGCCCCACCCCCATCTGTTCTCGCCTCTGGACCTGGGCTTCACCACCCTGCCCAACCGGATCCTGATGGGGTCCATGCATACCGGCCTGGAGGACAAGGCCAGCGACTATGACAAACTGGCCGCCTATTTTGCCGAACGCGCCCGCGGCGGCGTGGGCCTGATCGTGACCGGCGGCATCGCACCCAGCATCCGTGGCTGGCTGAAGCCCTTCGGTGGCCGGCTCAGCCTTCCCTGGCAGGTACCGAGACACCGAAAGCTCACCCGCGCCGTGCATGCCGAAGGCGGAAGAATCTGCATGCAGATCCTGCATGCAGGCCGCTATGGCTATCACCCCTTGTCGGTGGCACCGTCGGCCATCAAGTCGCCGATTACCCCGTTCAGCCCGCAAGCCCTGTCCTCACGCGCGGTGGAGACCACCATCGCCGACTTCGTCAACAGTGCCTCCCTGGCTCGGGAGGCCGGTTACGACGGCGTCGAAATCATGGGCTCGGAAGGTTATCTGATCAATCAGTTCCTGGCCGAACGCACCAATCAGCGAGACGATGCCTGGGGCGGCGACGCCGAGCGCCGCATGCGCTTTCCCATCGAGATTGTCCGCCAGACCCGCGAGCGGGTCGGCCCCGACTTCATCATCATCTACCGACTCTCCATGCTCGACCTGGTCGAGGGCGGCCAGAGCTGGGAAGAAATCGTGACGCTGGGCAAGGCGATCGAGGCCGCCGGGGCCACCTTGATCAATACCGGCATCGGCTGGCACGAGGCACGTGTGCCGACCATCGTGACCAGCGTGCCGCGCGCTGCTTTCGCCTGGGTCACGGCTCGCATGAAGCAGGAGCTGAGCCTGCCGCTGATCACTACCAACCGGATCAATACCCCCGACGTGGCCGAACAGATTCTGGCCAGCGGTGAGGCGGACATGGTCTCGATGGCCCGCCCCCTGCTGGCCGACCCCGAGTGGCCGGCCAAGGCACGTCGTGGAGAGAGCGAGCTGATCAATACCTGCATCGCCTGCAACCAGGCCTGCCTGGACCATGTGTTCGAAAACAAGCACGCCAGCTGCCTGGTCAATCCTCGCGCCGGACGCGAGACCGAGCTGCTGATCCAGCCTGCTGCCGACCCCCGGCATTATGTCGTGATCGGCGCAGGCCCCGCCGGCCTGGCCTGCGCCACGACCCTGGCCGATCGCGGCCATCGGGTGCAGCTGATTGACCGCCACGACGAGATCGGGGGGCAGTTCAACTATGCCAAACGGATACCCGGCAAGGAGGAGTTCCACGAAACGCTGCGCTATTTCCGGAACCGCCTGCAATCACTGGGCGTGGACGTGCAGCTGGGCCGGCCGGCTGATCCCGAGGCGATTGCAGCCAGCCAGCCGGATGGCGTGATCCTGGCCACCGGCATCACGCCGCGCCAGATCAGCTTTCCAGGCAGCGACCATCCCCGCGTCCTCAGCTATCTGGATCTGCTGGCCCATGACAAGCCGGTAGGCGACCGCGTAGCGATTATCGGCGCCGGCGGAATCGGTTTCGACGTCGCCGAGTTCCTGGCGATGCCCCGCCCGTCCCCCAGTCTTGATGTGGACCAATGGTGTGCCGAATGGGGAATCGACAAGCATCTTGAGCAACGCGCCGGACTGAGTCTCCCCCATCCACCTCGCCCCCTGCGCCAGCTATGGCTGCTGCAGCGCAGCCCCGGCAAGCCGGGCGCACGCCTGCACAAGACCACCGGCTGGGTCCATCGCGCCACCTTGGCCAGCCTGAAAGTGAAAATGCTGGGCGGAGTCAGCTATGACCGCTTTGACGACGAAGGCCTGCACGTGACGATCAATGGCGAAGCGCAATGCCTGCCGGTCAGCCACGTGGTGATCTGCGCAGGCCAGGAGCCGCTGCGCGAGCTGGCCACCCCACTGGAACGCCTCGGCCTGCCACTGCATATCATCGGCGGAGCCGATGTCGCCGCCGAGCTCGATGCACGGCGAGCCATCGCGCAAGGCACCGAGCTGGGCGCCAGCCTGTAGATCATCCGCCGAATCACGAAAAAAGATGCCGGCGGAGGCAAGCCAGCCTCGTCCCGACCGAAATGCCCTGCCATGCGGATCAAGGGGGGTTCAAAGACGTCGCCGGAACCGGCCGAACCCGTCTGTGCAAGACGAAACCACCCGGCGAATGACGGCAGCATCGCAGCGATCGCATGGTTGCTCGCCACGGCTCGCCGAAGGCAAGCACCGGCCGCGGAAAGTGAAGCTTCGCGACCGGCCGACTGGAAAGCAGGCGCCGACGCCGGCATATTGTCGGTGACGCCGATACGGCGACCGAGCCGGATGCGCGCATGAGGCCTGCGCAGGCACTGGAACACCAGCCCGCCTCATCCGGCGATCCCCCGATCCCCTGAAGGAGTGTTTACATGTCGGAATCCGGATCTGCACTGGCCGTATTTGGCGGCGGATGTTTCTGGTGCGTCGAGGCGGTCTACCAGCAACTGACCGGCGTACTTTATGTCGAGCCAGGTTATGCAGGCGGTGAAATCGAACACCCTGACTACGAACAGGTCTGCGCAGGCCGAAGCGGCCATATCGAGGTGGCCTCGATTCATTACGACCCGAACCAGATCAGCTACGAGCAGTTGCTGGACGTATTTTTCGCCACCCACAATCCCACCACCCAGGATCGCCAGGGAGCCGATGTCGGGCCGCAATACAGGTCGGTCATTTTCTGTCAGGACGCGACACAGGAAACCCAGGCCCGGCACAAGATCGACTGGCTGCAATCCGAGGGCGTGTTTGCCGATCCCGTCGTCACCGAGCTGCGCCCGGCCGCCAAAGTCTGGCCGGCGGAAACCTATCATCGCGACTACTACGCCCGCCACCCACTGCAGGGCTACTGCCAGCTGGTCATCGCCCCGAAACTGAGCAAGCTGCGCGCCAGCTTCGCGGGCCTGTTGCGGGCATCCACGCCGTGAACAACATCGGGATGGCTTCCGGAAACACCATCTGCAGAGCCTGAAACAGATGTACCCCGCAGAGGTCACGCGTCAGAGCATCTCAAGGGGGGGGATGAGAGGTCCGAAGGGGGGTGCGTGACTTGCGGGGTACGGCCCGCACCACAAGGGGGAGGGGTGTGGTGGGGCCGGCGCATGATACTCAGCAATTCCATTCATGTCTAGCGATGGCCTTCATCTTGTGACAAGATACTGCCCTCGCCAGCCAGCGGTCGCCAGCCAGCACACTTCCCTGCTGGCGCAATCAAAGGTTTTATGTCATGGCCGCGTCGACATCAGACCGCGGCGATGAGGCAATGATTGCCGCAGGGCTTGCCCTGCCCTCCAGTCCATCGCTATACTAGATGGCTTACTTGTTGTTTTTAATCTCAGGAGCCAACCGTGAAGGTGCTTTCCTCTTTGAAGTCCGCCAAGCAGCGGCATCGCGACTGCAAGGTTGTGCGCCGTCGCGGCAAGGTGTTCGTGATCTGCAAGTCCAATCCCCGCTTCAAGGCTCGCCAGCGTTAATTCGTCCGCGATCCGTCGAAGGGATTGAAAAGCCGCTCCTTGGAGCGGCTTTTTTGTTGCCGGATCAAGCCGTGCGCAACAAATGGATATCCAACCGTCACCCTTGCGCCAACCGGGTCATGGATAAGTCAGCGTATAAGTCACGGTGGCATTGACGCGCCCCGCCCCGGCGCTGCCGGCAAGCAGATAGTACTGGGCATAATAGGTCAGCAGCAGCAAGCCCTGGGCCGATGTCCGCACGCCGGCCTGAGGCAAGCCGGCCACATTGACCGGCATGAAGTCGGCCCCCAGCAGCTGTACGCCGACCTGTGCCGCACCTCCCGTCATCGGCTCGCTCAGACCGGTGACAGTGGCATTGGGGCGGCTGCTCTGCATCGACACCGCCACCGTGATGCCTGCGGGGCAATTCAGGCTGATATGAAAACCGGTACGTCCGGCCGTCGCCCCGACCGCCGCCAGCGCGCGCGTGGATACCGTCGGCAGTGCCACGGTGAAATCCGCCGGAGCATTGACCGTGCATGCCGGCACGGTCACCGTCGTGCCGCCTCCCAGCACCAGCGATGCACTCAGGATCGAGCTGGAGGCAAACCCCGGCACCGACCACCAGAACGGAATCAGCACGACACCCGTCAGACTGCCCGGCACGACATTGCCGGTCTTGATCAGCTGCAGCGTAAAGGTCTCGTTGAGCCGACCGGTGCCACCCAGCAGGAAACTGGGATTGGCCACGGCGCCGAGCTGAAAGCCTGCCGCGCCATTGGGACCGCATTGAGTGCAGACCTGACTGCTGGCCTGGGTCGGTGAGCCGGTAACCCGCAAGGCGATGCCGGGCAGATTGGTGGCAAAGGTGATGCCGGGCCCCGCCGGATTGTTGCTGGCATCCAGGGCCGCAAGCGTTCCACCCGCCTGGATATTCGCGGTACCCACTTCCAGAAAGCCGTAGGTGCAACTGAACACCATGGTCGCCGAGACCGGCGTCCCCAACAGGGCCCCCACCGCCGTCCCCGAGGGGATGGACACATCGGGCAGGCTGACGGTCTGCGGCGCACCCTGACTGCAGCTGACCGCCCGCAGCTGCTGAACCGGCAGAAGAACCAGCAGCAGACCCCATAGCCACATCAGCCGAGGCCTTGGCCGCCTCGATCTCCCATACCGGTTCACAACCCCTCCTTGCCGCGCGCACCGGCTGCGCGGACAGCGACACAGACCAGATCCAGCACCGACTCGAATGGACGCCGGCCGGAGCGACGAGGTTTCCGGTACCGATAGTCGAATGCACAGTCATGGAGAACACCTTCATCCGTGCGCCAATGCGCATACAGGCGTCCGTGGTCGGCAAGGCCCCGCACCAGGGCCAGGCCCGACTGTCCGACCACCCCGAGGCTGTGACCGCCGGCATCGACCAGGCCGGTTCCGAACGGCACCAGTCCGCCACCGGCCTGATGCAGACGAACAAAGGCCGTGCGCCCGCTGCGGGTCTTGATCACCACCATCACTACCGCTCCGGCATGCGGCGCCACCTGGGCCCCGCTGGATTGCAGCTCCACATCCAGAGGCAGGCCCTTGGGATCGAGCTGGATGACATTGAGATTGTAAGGCGTCAGATAAGGCACCAGCGCATAGCCACCCCGATCGATGCGGGCCCCGGCCATGTTCAGCACACTGGCCCCGCGAGCCCCCTCGGCATGGACAATCGCCAAGGTATCGCCAGCAAGCTGTCCCAGGGTGATGCCCCCTGGATGAGCCACCACGGTACCGGCAAGGCCGACTGAACTTTGCGAAAATCCAGGCCCTCGGCCGTAGCTCAAGGCCGCCGCCCCATAGCCGCCACGCCAGCCCCCATTGATGGTCGCCACACCACCACCATCACCCTCGGCAGCCGAAGCGCCGTAACTGAACTGGCTGCGCTCTCCGAGGCTGCCATTGAGCATCAGCTGCGGCGCCAGCCTGCCAGCCTCCCTCGCCAGATTCAGGCCCAGGCTGGGAGCCCTCCCTCCCGATCCCAGCGGCAGCGTCACATTCAACATCAGCTCGTTGACATTGCGCGCCAGCCAGTCACGGGTGCGAGTCGCGCTCAGGTTGTAGCTGAAACGCCACAACCTGTTGCTGTAACCCATCTGGAACTGCGCATCCGTACCGGGACGCCCCCAATAGTCATGCGCCGAGACATTGGCGTAAAGCGAACCTCCACGGAGGCCGAGAGGCTGGCTCAGGCTCAGGCTGAAGGTGCTGCGGGCGCGTTGCAGACTCCGGGCCGTCCAGCCCGAAGATGCCGCACTGACAGCCGCCGTCTGTGTCGCCTGCCCCGCCAGCCACGTCCCGTCCACCGCCGCCGTACCCGCGTTCCAGATGCCCTCCGCCCCTTGCCCCGGAAATGGCCGTCTGGATTGCACACTGTCCCGGGCGAGCGCGGCATCCGCCAAAGAGAAATACCCACTGCCGGAATAGCGATAAGCCATGACCGAGAACGATGTATCCGTGCCGGGCACCAGCTTGCTGTAGCTGAGCCTCACGCTTTGTCCGGAGTGCGAGGCCTCCCCGAGCAGGCCGGTACGCGCATGAGTGATATCCAGCGCCAAGGCACCAAAGCGGGTATTGAAGGCCGCCCCCAGCAGGCCGGCCATATAGCCCGAAGCCCCCACGGCCCCGGCGTAAGCCGTCAGACGATTGCTGAAGCCGCGCTGGTAGCTGCCCTGCAAGAGCCAGGGGCGATGCTGCAGGGACAGGTCGCGCAGCTGCCCTGCCGCGATATCGAAACGACTGATCCCGGGCCGCAGCAGCTGGGCGACCGAGGCATAAGGCACCGAGAAACGATGCAGACTGCCATCCGCCTCGGTCACCACCACATCCAGGCTGCCGCCATAACCGGTCGGATACAGGTCCCTGATCGCAAAAGGACCTGGCGCGACGGTGGCCTGATAGATCTGCAGGCCGCGCTGACTGATCACCACTCGGGCATTGCTGCTGGCGACACCCCGGATGACCGGGGCGTAACCGCGCAAGGAGTCCGGCAGCATACGGTCATCGGTGGCCAGCTGTACACCGCGGATGCCGAAACTGTCGAATACCTGCCCATCGGTATAGGAATCACCCAGCGTCAGCTGGGCTCGCCAGGCAGGCAGATCGTGCCGCGCATACAGGTCGATATTCTGCCAATGCAGCACCGCAGCAGGCCCGCGGACCGACATCCAGCTGACCGAGGCATCATGGCGCAAGTGCCAGCCAGCGAGATTGAGGCCACTGCCCAGCGCCAGATAGGCCGAGGTCTGGACCACACCTTGATGGCTGCTGCGGTAGGCATTGAAATTGTAGTTCAGCAAGGCCGCTGGCACCCCTTGATCCCACTGCCCCGGACTGACATAACCTCTGGCCGGCTGGGCCAGATAGACCTGGGGCACACTCAGCTGCAGGCGCAGGTCAGCCATGTCGGGCACGGCCTGCGCCGCCGGGAACACTTGCCCGATCTCGACGCAGGAACCAGGTCGATCAAGCGCCGCCGCGACCGCAGTCGGCGGCCTCAGATGCAACTGCTCCAACAGGCTTCGCGACATGCAGGCCACGGCATCACGATGTCCGGGCAGAATGGCAAATCGGACCGCGGCACGACCAAGCCAGGTATCGGCCAGCTGGATGTCCAGGTCATAAAGGCCAGCCAGCACCGGATGGCCTCGCTCGAAGCGCGAAAGATCCAGTCCGTCGCCGCGATGCCCCGACAGCAGCTGACGATCGAACACGGCATCATCAGCCGCGACATCCGGATTCGTGACATCCACCTCAACCATGTCAACCATGGCCGGCACATGCCTCGCCGTATCGCCCGCCGAGGCCTCGGCGGGAATGGCGCCCATCACCATCGCGCCCCAGAGCAGATCCCGCAGGCCGCGCACGCGATGCCGTTTCGACCGCTGCCGATCGCCAGGCCCATCCGCAGGCCTCACGGCCCAATCTCGGCCTTGCCGGAAACGGCGGCACCGTAATCATTGACGGTCTCGAACTCGATCCGCATCACGCCTGCCGGCCACGATGACAGGCCGGCAAGCGCCAGACGCAGATGTCCAAAGGGCGCCACCATATCGGTATCCCCGGTATAAGTCCGACCACCCGCCAGCGCCACCACCTTGATCAGGGTGACGAAATACGGGGTCGGGTTGACCAGCTCCAGCATCGGCGAATCGCCGGGATCGCCACCTCCGGCCCGACGCCATCGCAATCGTGTCGGCGCAGCAGCCGGGTCGCCATGCAATCCTGCTGGCCGATAGAACAGCTTGAGGCGGGAACGGACCGCAAACTGCAGAAAATTGACACCCCGCTCCATCGCCCGGGGCTTGGGCGGAATTTCCAGCACATTCAACCAGAACATTGATTCGCGATCCGCCGCAAAGACATGCGGCATGGTGAAAATGCGCAGACTCTGGTCCTTGCCCGCATCCATCCGGAACAGGGGCGGCGTCACCAGAAAGGGCGCATGCGCATTGTCCGGGGTCGAGTGCAGATCGCCATCGTCGACCCAGGCCTCGACGAGAGAAGGCCGCTCACCTTGATTGGACAGCCTCAAGGTGACTTCCTCGGCATCGCCTGGAAAGACCACCCGGGTGCTGCCGACAACCACGCCGGCACGGACCGGCAATGCCAGCAGCAGGGCCAGCCAGACCCAAACGCCAACGCCACGACACAGGAGCATCATCGGCATCCATCCTGCCTGCAGCCGCCTGACGGCCACTCCGCCAACCACCGACATCCAGGCCAGGCCAGCGCCCGGCGCCGCTTCGGGACCTATTGATACAGCATGGTGAACTGCACACTGCTGTTGGCCGTGCCTGCCGTCGCCGCCCCGGTGGCATAATACTGGGCATAGTAGTTGAGGGTGGCGGCACCACTGGATACCGCATAGGTCGCCGAATTCTGGCCGGCCTGGGTCGCCCCCAGCACGATGGGCGAAAAAGCCGCGCCACCGCTGCTGCTGCCACTGCCGTTCAGCAACTGGATCTCCACCAAGGTGGCCGACGACGACCCTTGCAACCGCAGATTGCCCGTGGTCGGGTTCACGGTGCCGCCAGGCTCGAAATAGGTGGTCGCCTTGGTGACGCCGCTGCCGCAGTCGCTGATGCTGATGCTGAATGAGGTTCTGGCCGCCACCTCGCCACTGGCGGTCAAGGCCGAGGTCTGGACCGCAGGCAAGGCGACCGCAATGCTCTTGGCCGACCCGGTGCCCGAGCCGCTTACCACGCAGGTGCCCGCCGTCACGCTGCCGGTGATGTTGATCGTGCCATCACTGGCAACGAGCGGGCTCGCCCCCAAAAGCAGGCAGACCCCGGTCAAGCCGAGCAACCAACGCGCATCGCGCCACATGGACCACCTGGGCACCGCCGGACTTGTCTTCACGCCATCTCCCAAACATGCATCACCACACAGGCATCCATCGACACCCTGTCGTTGAACCCCGCCTTGAGCGAGGTCATCCATCATGCGCACAGCGACAACGCCCCATGATTCAGACAGCATCGCCACACGGCGGACATCCATCGATATCCCGGCCTGACTGTGGGAAATGATCAGCAAATTGGCGTGAAAGTTACGTGACAACAAATAGCCATCTACACGCCCAAATTCATGAATAGCAGCACGATTTGACGCATATGATTGACTCAAGATCATCATGACAGCCCCCTTTGATGAGCCCGACGTCTTTCACGAAACCTTGATGTCCAATGCAATGCCGTGGCAACCCATCATGAGCAGACGCTGCGCGGCCAGGCCGTCAGAGGGCATCTGCCTTGCAAGCCAGGGAAGCTCCGGCTCACCGCCGACCACCTGCACAGGCGACAGGTGGACTGCCCCACTTCGGCATCGGCGATCGCATGGCGATTCAGCCAGAACAAGGCCAGCCAGATTGGCAAGGTCTTCAGTAAAACGAAACCGGCATAGGACTGCACAAGGTGATTCATCGCGATACTGACAAGCCAACAGGATCGGAATTGCTTGCGGCCCCGGCGCTGCCGGCATCATCAGACACTCGTATTTCAATCGCGCGGCCTGCCCCTCCCGCCAACATCCAGCAGAACGCCTTGAGTGCAGCACATGCCCATGTCGTGCCAGTCAGTCACCGGGCCAGGGCCCTCGCATCTCGATCGAAACGAGGCCGCCCCCGGCACGCATGCCACAGTCCCGGCCGACAGAGACACCAAGGGCTGCGATGAACCCGGGCGGCCGGTGGCCACCCACGAACTCAAGCCATCGCTCTGGCAAAAGCACCATTCCATATGCTGCGCGCACAAAAAAAGGAGACGCCTTGAGAGGCGCCTCCTTTTTTGTGCAACCATCTTGTTACGTAACGATTAAACGTAACGCACGCCGATGATTTCGTAGTGCTTGGCGCCATTGGGCGCGGTGAACTCGAAGCTTTCGCCAGCGCTCTTGCCGATCAGGGCACGAGCGATGGGCGAAGACACCGCGATCAGGCGCTTCTTGATGTCCGCTTCAAGGTCGCCGACGATCTGGTAGGTCACGGCGTCGCCGCTGTCCTCGTCTTCCAGATCCACGGTGGCACCGAACACCACCCGCTGTCCGGCGGACAGCTTGGTGACATCGATCACTTCGGCATTGGACAGCGCGCCCTCGAGCTCGCCGATGCGACCTTCGATAAAGCTCTGCTGTTCACGCGCAGCGTGATACTCGGCGTTTTCCTTCAGATCACCATGGGCACGCGCCTCGGCGATGGCCGCGATGATACGCGGCCTGTCCTCGGACTTCAGGCGATCCAGTTCGCCACGCAGCCGCTCGTAACCGGCCTTGGTAACGGGGGGACGACTCATGAGACAACTTTCTCCTTCAATTCCCGGTGCAGCTCCTGCAGGCTGTGCACCTCACCCTGACTGTGGAAGTCAAGTGAATGCACCAGCGCACGTGCACCAGCCACCGTGGTGGAGTGGATCACGCGATGCTGCAGCGCTTCGCGCCGGATCGAGAACGAGTCGGCGATCGCCGGCTTGCCCTCGGTGGTATTGACGATATAGACCAGCTCGCCGTTCTTGATCAGATCGACCACATGCGGCCGGCCTTCCTGAACCTTGTTGACCTTTTCGCAGGCCAGGCCCTGAGCGGCCAGGAAAGCCTGGGTTCCGTGGGTGGCTACCAGCTGGTAACCATGCTCCACCAGTTCCCGGGCCACCGGCAGCAGGCGATCCTTGTCGGCATCACGCACCGACAGGAACACCTTGCCCTGCTTCGGGGCGCCGATGCCGGCGGCTTCATGGCCGCGGGCAAACGCCGCACCGAAGGTACGCCCCACACCCATCACTTCACCGGTGGAACGCATCTCGGGTCCCAGAATAGGGTCGACGTTCTGGAACTTCAAGAACGGGAAGATCGCTTCCTTCACCGAATAATAATCCGGCACCACTTCCGTGGTCTGGCCCTGATCGGCCAGGGTGCGCCCGGCCATCGCCCGCGCCGCGACCTTGGCCAGCGACACGCCGGTGGCCTTGGACACGAACGGCACGGTGCGCGACGCGCGCGGATTCACTTCCAGCACGTAGACGGTATCGCCCTGGATGGCGAACTGGGTGTTCATCAGGCCAATGACCTTCAGTTCACGCGCCATCAGTTCGGACTGGCGACGCAGCTCATCCTGCATCTCGGCCGTCAGCGAGAACGGCGGCAGCGAGCAGGACGAATCGCCCGAATGCACGCCGGCCTCTTCGATATGCTCCATGATGCCGCCGACCAGAACCTGACCCTCGGCATCGGCGATCACGTCCACATCCACTTCCACGGCGTGATCCAGGAAGCGATCCAGCAGCACCGGCGAATCGTTGGAGACCTGCACGGCCTCACGGATGTAACGGCTCAGATCGGCGTCGCTGTAGACGATTTCCATGGCGCGGCCACCCAGCACATAGCTGGGACGGACCACCAGCGGATAGCCGATCTCGCGAGCCAGGGCGATGGCTTCGTCCGGATTCCGGGCGGTGCGGTTCGGCGGCTGACGCAGGCCCAGCTTCTCGATCAGCTGCTGGAAGCGCTCGCGGTCCTCAGCCAGATCGATGGAGTCCGGCGACGTGCCGATCACCGGCACGCCGGCCGCCTCCAGCGCGCGAGCCAGCTTCAGCGGCGTCTGGCCGCCGTACTGCACGATCACGCCCTTGGGCTGCTCGATGTCGACGATGGCCAGCACGTCCTCCAGCGTCAACGGCTCGAAGTACAGCCGATCCGAGGTGTCATAGTCGGTGGAGACGGTTTCGGGATTGCAGTTGACCATGATGGTCTCGAAGCCGTCTTCACGCAGGGCGAGCGCGGCATGGACGCAGCAATAGTCGAACTCGATGCCCTGACCGATGCGGTTGGGACCACCGCCCAGCACCATGATCTTGTCACGATGGGTCGGCGCGGCTTCGCACTCTTCCTCGTAGGTCGAGTACATATAGGCGGTGCTGGTAGCGAACTCGGCGGCACAGGAATCCACGCGCTTGTAGACCGGCTTGACGCTCAAGGTTTTGCGCAGATGGCGCACTGCCGCCTCGTCGGTGGCCAGCAATTCGGCCAGCCGGGCATCGGAGAAGCCCAGCTGCTTGAGTTCGCGCATACGGGTCTGGTCGATGGCGCTCAGACCCTGCTCGCGCACGGCCTGCTCGACCAGAACCAGATCCTCGAAAGCGGCCAGGAACCAGGGATCGATATAGGTCAGGGCATGCATTTCTTCCAGACTGAAGCCGGCGCGGAAACCATCGGCGACGTGGAATACGCGGTCCGGTCGCGGCTCGCGCAGCTCGCGCTTGAGGGTGGCCAGACCTTCCTCGGTGGCATAGTCCAGCCCCGTCGGATTCAGACCGTTCTTGCCGATTTCCAGGCCGCGAAGCGCCTTCTGCAGCGACTCGTGGAAGCTGCGGCCGATCGCCATCACCTCGCCGACCGACTTCATCTGGGTGGTCAAGCGGGCATCGGCCTGCGGGAACTTCTCGAAGGCGAAGCGGGGAATCTTGGTGACGACATAGTCGATCGAGGGCTCGAACGAGGCCGGGGTCAGACCACCGGTGATGTCGTTGCGCAGCTCGTCCAGGGTATAGCCGACGGCCAGCTTGGCGGCGATCTTGGCGATCGGGAAGCCGGTCGCCTTCGATGCCAGCGCCGAAGAGCGCGACACGCGCGGATTCATCTCGATGACGACGACACGGCCATCCTTCGGATTGATGCCGAACTGGACGTTGGAACCACCGGTGTCGACACCGATCTTGCGCAGCACGGCAATGGAGGCATCGCGCAGACGCTGGTATTCCTTGTCGGTCAAGGTCTGGGCCGGTGCCACCGTGATCGAGTCACCGGTATGCACGCCCATCGGATCGAAATTCTCGATGGAACAGACGATGATGCAGTTGTCCGCGGTATCGCGAACCACTTCCATCTCGAATTCCTTCCAGCCCAGCACCGATTCCTCGACCAGTACTTCGTGGACAGGCGAAAGCTCCAGGCCGCGTTTGACGATTTCCTCGAACTCTTCGCGGTTGTAGGCGATGCCGCCACCCGAGCCGCCCAGAGTGAAGCTGGGGCGGATGATGGTGGGATAGCCGACCTTGGCCTGCGCCTCCAGCGCCGCCTCGAAGGTCTTCACCGTCTCGGCGCGCGGGCAGTCAAGGCCGATGTCGCGCATCGCCAGCCGGAACAGCTCGCGATCCTCCGCCATCCGGATCGCGTCGCGCTTGGCGCCGATCAGCTCGACGTTGTACTTCTCCAGCACGCCGTTGTCGGCTAGATCCAGAGCACAGTTCAGACCGGTCTGGCCGCCCATCGTCGGCAGCACCACGTCGGGACGCTCCTTGGCGATGATCTTCTCGACCGTCTGCCAGTTGATCGGCTCGATATACACCGCGTCGGCAGTGTCGGGATCGGTCATGATCGTGGCGGGATTGGAGTTGACCAAGATGACCCGGTAGCCCTCTTCCTTCAGCGCCTTGCAGGCCTGGGCCCCGGAATAGTCGAATTCGCAGGCCTGGCCGATCACGATCGGACCGGCACCGATGATCAGTACGCTTTTGATGTCATTACGTTTTGGCATATCAGCGGGCCTCTTCCATCAGGGCAGCAAAGCGGTCGAACAAGTAGCCGATGTCGTGCGGACCCGGGCTGGCTTCCGGGTGACCCTGGAAGCAGAACGCCGGGCGGTCGGTCAGGGCAAAACCCTGCAGGGAACCATCGAACAGCGAGGTGTGGGTGACCCGGGCATTGGCCGGCAGGCTGGCCGGATCTACCGCGAAACCGTGGTTCTGGCTGGTGATCAGCACACGGCCGTCATCGTGATCCTTGACCGGATGATTGCCGCCGTGATGGCCGAACTTCATCTTCAAGGTCTTGGCGCCCACGGCCAGACCCAGAATCTGATGCCCCAGGCAGATGCCGAACAGCGGAATCTTCGCTTCCAGCACCGCACGGGCGGCCTCGATGGCGTAATCGCAAGGCTGCGGATCGCCGGGGCCATTGGAGAGGAACACGCCGTCCGGCCTCAGCGCCAGCACTTCGGTCACCGGCGTCTGCGCCGGCACCACGGTCACTTCGCAACCGCGATCGGCCAGCATGCGCAGGATATTGCGCTTCACGCCGAAGTCGTAAGCCACCACTTTGAAACGCTTGGTCGGCTGGGCAAAGGCGACCTTGTCCAGATCGTAGCTGCCTTCGTTCCAGCGGTAGTTTTCCCTGGTGGAGACTACCTTGGCCAGATCCATGCCGGCCAGACCGGGGAAGGCGCGCGCCTTGGCCAGTGCAGCTTCGGCATCGATGTCCTGGCCGGCGACGATGCAGCCGGCCAGCGCGCCCTTGTCACGCAGGATACGGGTCAGGCGACGGGTGTCGATGCCGGCGATGGCCACCACGCCGTGGCGGCGCAGATAATCGGGCAGGCTCTCGGTGCTGCGCCAGTTGCTGGCCAGCCGGGGCACATCGCGAACGATCAGGCCGGCGGCATGAATGCCTTCCGACTCGGCATCATCCGGATTGACTCCGGTATTGCCGATATGGGGATAGGTGAGTGTCACCATCTGCCGGGCGTAGGACGGATCGGTAAGGATCTCCTGATAGCCGGTCAGGGAGGTGTTGAACACCACTTCACCCACGGTTTCGCCAACCGCGCCGACAGCGTGGCCATGGAAAAGGCTGCCGTCTTCAAGAGCTAGCAGTGCAGGTATGCGCATAGGGGACCGCCTATATTCAGGTGCGACAAAGCCCGCAAGCACAGCAGAACCGGCTTGTGGACCTATAGTCAAAGAGGACAATTGGGCGGGCTAGAATGATAGGGTGCGCCAGGGCTTCTGTCCACCGGCCGATGCCTGTGCATAGTGTCCCAGTCAGCCGGCAGATGGTCTGTTCGGGCCGTCGCTGGCGTAGTCTATGCAAAGACTCCGAGGATGCCCGTCTTGATGACCCGCCAGATTCTGGATCCCGCCGGGCTTGACCGCCCCGACACCGAGGTCCGGTCCCAGCCCTTCCACTACCTGATCGCCCACGGCCAGCTGCCGGAGTCGGTCCGGACCGAGCTGGACCGCGACTTTCCCGTCTACCGCAGCGCCGGCTTCTTCCCCTATGTCGCCGAGGAATGCGGGCCCTCGATCCGCCGCCTGGTCGAGGAGCTGTCCGGGCCGGACTTTGCCCGCGCCATCGGCAGCCGACTCGGCCTGCCTGCCCTGGGCAGCTATCCGACCTTGGTCACCTTGTGCAAGTCGCTGAACCGGCGCCATGGCACCATTCATACCGACAGCCGTTCCAAGATCGTGACCGCCCTGCTTTATCTGAACCCGGAATGGCCGGACACCAGCGATGGCTGCCTGCGATTTCTCTCCGCCATCGACAATATTGACGCCAGCCTCGGTGCCGAGGTGAAGCCGCTGTACGGCGAACTGGCCGCGTTCCGCCGCAGCGACAACTCCTTCCATGGCCACCTTCCCTTTGAAGGCGAGCGGCGAGTGATCCAGGTAGCCTGGCTGGTCGACAACGCGGCACTGGAGCGCAAGAGCCAGCGCGGACGGACCACCCAGTGGCTGAAAAACCTGTTCGGCCGACTGGATCGCCGCGTCGGCGCCGGCCGGGATCGCAACGCCTCACATCGCGACTGAGTTCCGCGCCAGCCGCCAGGCCCGCGTCAATGACGCAGATGCATGACCAGCAACAGCACGAACGCCAGATAGAAGCCGGCCCCGCACAGCAGATGCTGGGCCTTGACCCGGCCACAACGAAACGCCAGCCACAACCACAGCACCGCCAGCATCGTCATCACACCGGCCAGCGCCAGTGTCGTATCGAAGTGCCAGGGGGTGGCGAAGATACCCAGCGCACTGGGAATCGTGGCCTGGATCATCATCGCACCGGAAATGTTGGCCAGCGCCAGCCGCTCCTTGCCCTGGCGCATCCAGATCAGCGCATTCATGGTTTCCGGCAGCTCGGTGGCCACCGGACTCAGCAGCAAGGCCACCAGATGGGCTGACAGCTGCAGCCCGGTACCGATGGCCTCGATCTGATGCACGAAAATCCTTGAGGCCACAGTGATCACCAGCATCGCCGCCACGGTCTGCAGGACAATCCAGCCCAGCCCGGGGTGCCCGGCGCGCGGCCGGATCTTCAGCGGCTCCAGCACCTCGTCGCCATCCTCGTCAGCCGGCTGATCACGACTGAGCTCGCGCCAGACATACAACGCATAGGCCAGCAGAAACAACACGCCCAGCCACGGCTTCCAGGCGAAGGCCAGCAGACCCAGCGCACATTTGCAGGCAAAAATGATCAGAAACCAGCGCTGATCGCGGACCAGTTGCGGATAATCGGCCTGCAGGCAGGAGTCGGCCCGGCCCAGCTTGCGGCGATGCCACAGCAGAGCGCCGCCGACCACCGCATAGGCCAGGGTCGCCAGCACCAGCGGGCCGCCCATCGCGGCGCCGACGCCGATGTCTTTCTGCTCAGGGGTATGCCCGCCCAGGACCGCGATCGCGGTCACCGCACTCTCGGGCAAGGCGGTGCCGAAGGCCGCCAGCACGGTACCGGTGGCGGTAGCCCCCAGGCGAAAACGCTCGCCCAGCCACTCGATGCCATTGACGAAGTATTCGCAGGCGATATAGATCGCCACGGCGGAAAGGATGAAACACAGTGCAGTCAGCATGGAACGGTCTCTGCCGGACGAGTGGACGCAATGGCACAGCCTCACCACTCGTCCGGCAGGACGGCGGGGCTGGCCAAAGGTCTCGCCGGGCCACCTGCCGAAGGCAGGCACCGTACGCGCCATGAAGCGCTTGGCTTCAAGTCTGTTGACGCGGACTCCTGTCGTGCAACCCGGAACAACCGGGCGGGCGACGCAGGATAGCTACTCCCCAATGACTGAGCGGCATTTTAACGGCGCGCTGCGGCATGAACAAGCCGCAGCACCGTATACCGTCGGACAATTCAGCCGCCGCGATCGGCGATCAGCTCGTCCATGCCGTAACGGCCGGGGGCCTGCAAAGCCAGCCACTCGGCGGCAGTGACGGCGCCACGGGCGAAGATGGAGCGGTCATCGGCGCGATGGGCCAGCTCGATGCGCTCGGCCGGACCGATCAGCATCGCCTGATGTTCACCGACAATGCCGCCGCCACGGACTACCGCAAAACCGATCTCGCCGTCCGTGCGCGGGCCGCAACGGCCCTCGCGAGCATAGACCGCCACCTCCTCCAGCTTCACGCCGCGGGCATGGGCGGCCTGCTGGCCCAGGGCCAGAGCGGTCCCTGAAGGCGCATCCTCCTTGCGGCGATGATGGGCCTCGACGATTTCCAGATCCCAGTCGGCCAGGCTGCGTGCAGCCTGGGCCAGCAGGCGGCCCAGAATCGCGACACCCAGACTGAAATTGGCGGCATGAAACACGGGAATGGTCTGTGCCGCCCGATCCAGCAGGGCCTGCGCCACGGCATCCAGGCCGGTCGTGCCGGTCACCAGCGCAGCCCGCAGGCGCTCGGCCTGGCTGACGGCCGTATCGAAGCCAGCCGGGCCACTGAAATCGATGACCAGATCAGCATCTTCCAGCGCCAGCCAATCGGCGCGAAAGCTGTGGCTCGGCCAGTCGGCACCCAAGGGCCGGCCCAGCGAGGCCGAAGCCTCGCCGACCATGGCGGCCGCCAGTTCCAGCTGCGGATGATCCCGCAGCAATTCCAGCACCGCCCGGCCCATCCGACCGGAGGCACCCTGCACCACTATCCGCAAGCGCTTGCTCATCGATGCTCCTCGCCGACCGCCGGGCCGCTCCGTCAATGGGTCACGCGGGACCAGAAGTCCTTCACGCCGTCCAGCCAGCTTTTGGCCCGCGGACTGTGCTCGTGACCCTCGCCGGACATGCTGGTTTCCAGCGCTTCCAGCCATTCACGCTGCTGCTTGGTCAGCTTGACCGGCGTTTCGACTACTACCGTGCAGATCAGGTCGCCGGTCCGGCCGCTGCGTACCGACTTCACGCCACGACCGCGCAGACGGAACTGCTGCCCGGTCTGGGTCTCGGGCGGCACGGACATTTCGATCTCGCCCTCCAGCGTCGGCACCTGCAGCTTGGCGCCCAGTGCCGCCTGGGTGATCCGGATCGGCACTTCGCAATACAGGTCATTGCCGTCGCGCTGAAAAATCTTGTGCTCGCGCACACGCATTTCCACGTACAGGTCGCCGGCTTCGGCGCCAGGGCCGCCGGCCTCGCCCTGCCCGCTCAGACGGATGCGGTCACCGTTGTCGACACCGGCCGGAATCTTCACCGACAAGGTGCGGGTTTCTTCCAGCTGGCCTTCGCCATGGCAGTACTTGCAGGGCTTCTCGATGATCTGGCCATTGCCGCCACAGGTCGGGCAGGCCTGCTGCACCGAGAAGATGCCGTTCTGCATCCGCACCCGACCCTGACCGTGGCAGGTGGTGCAGCGCTTGAGCTTGCCGTCGGCCGAACCACTGCCATTGCAGTGATGGCAGTTGACCCGCCCCGGAATCTCGATGCTTTTCTCGACCCCGAACACGGCCTCTTCCAGGTCCAGTTCGAGAATGTAGCGCAGGTCGGAGCCCCGGCGCGGACCACCACGACCACCGCCCATGCCGCCGAAGATGTCGCCGAAGATATCGCCAAAGATATCGCCCATGTCGCCGAAGCCGCCGCGACCGCCACCACCACCGCTGCCATCGAAGGCGGCGTGGCCGTACTGGTCATACATCTGGCGCTTCTGGCTGTTGGACAGGATCTCGTAGGCTTCCTTGGCTTCCTTGAATTTGTCCTGGGCCTGCGGGTCATCCGGGTTGCGGTCTGGATGATATTTCATCGCCAGGCGACGAAATGACGTCTTCAGCTCGACCTCAGTGACCGTGCGCTCGACACCGAGTACCTCGTAATAATCACGCTTGCTCATAGTACATCCGTGAATGCGGCGAACAGCTTGCAGACCTGCCCGCCGATGAAACGCACAGCCCGTGCACGGAGTCCATCCGGCACGGGCTGCGACACAACAGCAATGGAGCGAAGAAGCTTACTTCTTGTCGTCCTTCACTTCGGTGAACTCGGCGTCGACCACGTCGTCGGCCGCAGCGGAAGCACCACCCGGAGCCGACTGGCCAGCCGCATCACCCTGCTGGGCAGCTGCCGCGTACAGAGCCTGGGCGGCCTGCTGCAGCTTCTCGATCCGCGACTCGATGGCCGCCTTGTCATCACCGTCCTTGACCTTCTCCAGCTCGGACAGCTCGCCTTCGATGGTTGCCAGCTGGTCGGCCGGAATCTTGCCGCCATGCTCCTTCAGCGAGGTGCGGGTACCGTGCACCAGCTGATCGGCCTGGTTGCGGACGCTGACCAGTTCCTGGAACTTCTTGTCTTCCTCGCGATGCGTTTCGGCATCGGCAACCATGCGCTGGATCTCTTCATCCGACAGGCCCGAACCGGCCTTGATCTCGATCCGCTGTTCCTTGCCGGTCTTCTTGTCCTTGGCCGAGACATGCAGGATGCCGTTGGCGTCGATATCGAAGGTCACCTCGATCTGCGGGGTGCCGCGGGGCGCCGCATCGATGCCCTGCAGGTCGAACTTGCCCAGCGACTTGTTGGCGCTGGCGCGTTCGCGCTCACCCTGCAGCACATGCACGGTCACGGCGGTCTGGTTGTCATCGGCCGTCGAGAAGGTCTGCGAGGCCTTGGTCGGCACCGTGGTGTTCTTCTCGATGAGCTTGGTCATCACGCCGCCCATGGTCTCGATGCCCAGCGACAGCGGGGTCACGTCCAGCAGCAGCACGTCCTTGACGTCACCACCCAGCACGCCGCCCTGGATCGCGGCGCCGACGGCGACGGCTTCATCCGGGTTGACGTCCTTGCGGGGATCCTTGCCGAAGAAGTCCTTCACGGCTTCCTGGACCTTGGGCATGCGGGTCTGACCACCGACCAGGATCACCTCGTTGATGTCCGAGACGCGCAGACCGGCATCGTTCAGAGCGGTGCGGCAGGGATCGATGGTGCGCTTGACCAGATCTTCCACCAGCGCTTCCAGCTTGGCGCGGGTCAGCTTGATGTTCAGATGCTTCGGACCGGAAGCGTCAGCCGTGACGTAGGGCAGGTTCACTTCGGTCTGGTGGCTGGAGGACAGCTCGATCTTGGCGCGTTCTGCGGCATCCTTCAGGCGCTGCAGGGCCAGCGGATCCTTGCGCAGGTCCACGCCCTGCTCCTTCTGGAACTCTTCCACCAGATAATCGATGACGCGGTTGTCGAAGTCTTCGCCGCCCAGGAAGGTGTCGCCATTGGTGGCCAGCACTTCGAACTGCTTCTCGCCATCGACTTCGGCGATTTCGATGATGGAGACATCGAAGGTACCGCCACCCAGATCGTACACGGCGATCTTGCGGTCACCGCCCTTCTTGTCCAGGCCATAGGCCAGGGCTGCCGCGGTCGGCTCGTTGATGATGCGCTTGACGTCCAGACCGGCGATGCGACCGGCATCCTTGGTGGCCTGGCGCTGGCTGTCATTGAAGTAGGCCGGGACCGTGATCACGGCCTCGGTCACCGACTCGCCGAGATAATCTTCGGCGGTCTTCTTCATCTTCATCAGCACCTTGGCCGACACTTCCTGGGCGGCCATCTTCTTGCCGTCGGAGG
>JGI2924J29684_1078611_pt1 | contig 79723 bp, 70 predicted proteins | sample BenlonsequencITS_FD_29684 | JGI IMG/M metagenome (IMG submission 29684)
TTTGGTTTACTGTGGGGAAGAGGGGAGTCACTACATGAATTAACATTATTAATTTTATAGTTAGGTAATGGGAGTAACAAAAATTGTTTATGAAAATAGGCATTTAACTTGAGAAGGAATTATGGAATATCCAACACCGCAGAGATTTGATATTAATAACCAAAAGAAAAAAGTTAGGAAGAAAAGCATTATAACAACTCTTCACTAAATAGATATTTAACGCATAGTTTAAATTGCGACGGAAGACGTTCCTAGTAAAATCTTAAATCTTTCCTTTGAATAAAATAGAACCTCAATCGGAATAAATCGTTTACAACAAAATCGGTTGAGGTTTTAGCAATGGCTCAGCCATCAATATGTAATTTGTATCCTAACGCACATACGAACCCGTGTCACCATAGATTTCGTTAATTTAGATGATACATACTGGCCAAGATCCTTAAAGCATTCTAAAGGAATCTGAAACTGTTTTCTCATGAATATAGTTCTGGAGGTTAACCTTAATTCCGATATATAGTGATTCTTACAGACTGGATAGTGTTTGCTGGTAAACGAATAAAATTCTCAGTTTATTTACTGTCTATAATAATCCGAAGAACAGGAAACTCTCGACAAACATAGCCCAACCGAGTGATCTGGTTAAATATAATCAATGGTATTATATGGGTACACCTCTGCCGTAATTTATACTCTACTTTACATAATATCTATTATAGGACCCAAAATAAATTTCTCTATCTTTAAATCAATTGGCTTATGACGAGCGACATCAAAACAAATTCTTAAAACGAAAATCCTGCAATAACTCTTCACAATTCTTTTGTCACAAGACCTTTTAAACCATTCTAGCCTCATTAACCGATCGCCTTACTGTACTACATCCACAAAAGAAGTTTCATCAAATACGCTTCCATATCTCCGCAAATCATTCAAATCGCTCTGTAGTATACCATTATTGTCATAAAGCTCAATAACTTCAACATCAGCTAAAGATTGTGAAGTAATAATATAGCCTTTATCCACTTGATCGGAATAAACCTCACCATTTTTAAATCTCACCAAGATGTTTTGTATATCAACCGGTTTCTTTTTGTCAGGTTCAATTAACCAAGTTGAATCGTTGAAGTTCCCGAATATGATTTTGCAACCATTATATTCAATAACATTGACGGTAAAACACATGCTTAGTGGCGTCTGTCCTTGTGCTTTCTTAATAATTTTCTTGTTTTCATCCAGGAAAAACAAATTCGTATATGATTGCCCCTGTCCATCGTTTTTTTCGGTTAATACTAAAGTACCATCCATAAAAACCTTTTGGGCAAAAATATGAGTCTTTCCTTTATTATATGGTTCGTAATTTTTATAATACGACTCCACGATCTGGCCGAGACTACTCCGGTTATTAACTGTGTTACCCTTTGATTCAATCTGTTGCCCAACTCCGGTATTTGAGCAACCAGACAACATCAATGCAAGTACAAGCGTTGCGAAAAAGAATCCTATTTTTTTCAAGCGCTCACCTCCAATTATATTCAGGCGAATATCCCGCTAATTTTTTACAAAGCCAAGTAATTTATTCAATTTCTTGGTCAGACCTCGTTCTCACTTGGAAATACCATATTATCGAAATTATCGAAGCTTATATTATCCTAATTCTTTCGAAGGTAATTCCATTAACTCTACAAAATACCAAGTTTTCCCCTGATCATCTGATTTGTATTTTGCGCTAACTGTACCCCCCATGTAATCACCTTGTGGCCCCTGCCCTACTAAAAGAAATAACTGTCCTTCTTCAAAATATGGAGTTTCGGGTTGGATAAAAGGTTCAAGAGTGGTTCCCATCCAACTCTCTTTAACCGCAGGGATGATAATGGGTGCAAATGATTTACCTCCATCCTCCGTTCGATATAAATTAGTTTCAGCTCCATCTATCTTAGGATAGCTCATAAAACCTAGGTTTTCACCTATAAAACCAGCTGACTGCAATAGACTGGTTCTAGGCCCAGAACCAACCTCCTTCCATGTTGCACCCCCATCTGTTGTCTTATAGATTATTTGACTTTCCTGGGACATAGCTCTATCCCCTGTTGCTATGACATACCCCACTTTGGCATTTGGAAAACTGCAAAACTTTACTCTTACGCTGTCTAAGGTTTTACTGATTTGTGATGTCTTCCAAGTGGCTCCCTTATCCTCTGAATAGGTAGCCGTCAGAGGGACTTCCTTCGTACCACCATAGACAAAGGCAGTTTTTTCTGAAGTTATAACATAGCTTTTTTCCTGCAGTTTATTAAAATAAGGTCTTCCGTCTCCAACCGCTGCTAAGGACTCTATCGAAACAGGTACTTCTTCCCATGTAATTCCTCCATTATAGCTCACATAGCAAATATGATTTTCAATTTTGTATGTGTATTGTTGCTTGTCATAGGGGATTTCAGCTTCATACTTTTGCTTATACTCATCTCTTTCTTTTTCACCGCTGGTTTGATATTTTTCCAAATCATACCCAGCGGGTCTTTGAACTTTGGTTGCAGTATAGGTATAGGTTCCTTCCTCAGATGGTTCTACTTTAAACCATAAAACCCATTGACACTTAAGCTTATTTTCCTCCAAAACCCCATTCCACTTGGAAGCATTTGCTGTATCTAAGTTTTTGGTCACAACAGAAAAGTCTACTTGAATTACATTGGCTTCTCTATTTTCAATCTGATCAATAGAGTATTCAGCAACTTTTTGGCTCCAGGGTACATATCTTCCCTTGTATTGCTCTACGTATGACTCCAGCCATTTTGTCCCCCCTGCAATAAGGTCTTTGCTGTTAACCTCCACCGAGAAGCCCACAGGCTGAAACTTAATTTTACTTTGTTGATATTTATAAAAGCCGAAATAACATACGGCTAAAACTGCAATAACAAGGCACAATTTAGTCACTAGCTTGTTCATTTTCTCCTTTGGTTCGGAAAAAGAGGACATTCTATTTAAGCTCCTTCTTTTTTAAACATACTTATTAATTTTACAATAAAAAAGAAAGCTCTGGTAAACTTTCTTTACTTTAGATCACAGTGCGCAAATAAAAATATATAATTATGCTGACAACTGCTGAAATCCCCCGTAATAGTCTATTCCTTTTATCTATCAATACCTCGATAAACAGTACTGCGGCCAAGATAATCCATATTCTCTCAATTAGAAACAACCCCAATAATGTCGATATTGAAAATTTAAATATAGGTAGCACCAAAATCAGTGATGTTATCGCAATTGTCATTAACCAGATGAGTCTTGTCATTAGCGAATACTGTTTATAGTATGAAAACGCTATGAAACTTAAAACAAGAAATAGGACTATCCATTGAAAAATCATACATAAATCCTCCCTGTCCACTTTCTACACCACTCTAATTATATCCCAGGTTAATTGGTAAACCTAATATTCTTGAAGGTTGCTTCACAAGGGTTTAAAAAAACCAGCAGTCAGGGGATGAAAAATTCACCTGACTACTGGTTTTATCATTTCACTTTTCGTAAGACCTTTTATTGATTAGAGGAACTTAACTATACAAATAGGAGAACAAACCAACGTCTGAAAGAAGAATAGTGATCTTTCGAAAAGGGCAGGTACTTGTCGATTTGTTGGTCTCATCAAGTTCTTAGGCCCTGAACACGATTGTAATTATCTCTCGTATGCCTCAATTAATTTACTAATCTCGAACTTTTTCATTTTAAGAAAAGCTTCTGTAACTTGTGCTAGTTTTTTTGCGTCCTTATTCTGCATCATCTCATCCATAATTGCGGGAACAATCTGCCAGGAAAAACCGTATTTATCCTTTAGCCAACCGCATTGCTCTGCTTCAGGAACGGCAGACAGCTTCTCCCAATAATAGTCTATTTCAGCTTGAGTTTTGCATTTAACGACCAATGAAATTGCCTCATTAAATGTAAAGTTATGCTCATAAGCACTGTCCATGGCAGAAAACGATTGGTTATTCAAGGTAAAGTCGACATGCTGAATCATTTTCGGTTTATTTGGAGCTGCGCCCTCCCCGTATCTAAGGATATCCCCTACACTTGAGTGCTCAAATATTGTTGAGTAAAATCTGATAGCATCTTCAGCATTGCCGCACTGGTCTCCGACAAACATTAGCGTTGGGGTGATTTTTTGCTTAATCCCCATATCACCCATGTGCATTATCTGCCAAGATAAACCGTATTTGTCAACTAACCATCCATACTTTTGGCTAAAGGGATAGGTGTCCAAGGGCATTAGGGCAGCACCCTTTTCAATAAGTTTTCCCCATAAGCCCTCAACTTCTTCGCTAGAACTACAAGCGATGCGAAATGATACAGACGGTGTGAATTTGAATAATGGCCCGGCTGACAACAGCATAAATTCTTGTCCTGCAAGCTCGATAGTGATCATATCCACCGATCCGGAGGGTGTGCCACTTAATATGGTTTTGTCTTTTAGAATGGATCCTTCAAATAATGATAGATAAAATCTTGATGCCTCATCAGCTTCTTTATCAAACCATAAGTGCGGGATAATCTTTTGCATATTAGTCTCCCCTTAAAATTCAAATTTTTTGCTTATCGTCGATCAATGATAAATATTATTCCTTGAAAAGGCAAATCTTATATGTATTGAATTTGAACACCTTAAAGGAGATAGTATGCCTAAATATTTCGCTTATCCAATATTCACCATGGTATTTGCCTTAATTTTAGTCGCTATTGTGCCAAAACAAGAGACTAAGCGTCTTGCAATTTATGGAATCATTTTCGGAGGAATAATGGACTCTCTGGTTCACTTATTTGGCTATATCACTGGCTTGTTCTCTTGGATAAATTATGGTCCTTTTGGTTTCCTAGGCGTTCATCTATTCCCCGGTATATCTTGGTCAATATTTTTTATCTTATATTATTATTTTTTGCCTCAACAAAAACCTTTAAATTACATATTCGCTGTAGCGGCAATCTTTTTTTCCACTTTATATTATAATTTGCTCTTCGAAATAGATCTTCTGTATTCTGCCAGTAAATTATGGTTACCTCTAGCTGGGTTTGCTTTTTGGTTTTCAACAGCAACCTGGGGGTTTTATAGATTAAATACTTTTATGGAACTTAACTCTTTTAAAAGAAATCCAGAGAATGAGACGAGGGAATAAATTTTATTTCTATCGCTCAATATAGCATTGATTATGGAGGTAACCTAATTGGAAAACACTCATAATTTCATTTTACCAAAGACTAATCTAATAGGTATTGGGGCTATCAAAGACCTTCCCAACGAGCTATTAGCCTGGAAGCTAAGCAAAGCCCTGATCGTTACTGATAAAAACATGATAAGTCTCGGTTATGTAGAGAATGTAGAGAAGATCTTAAAGAACCTATTCATTTCATATGATATATTTGATGGAATACTGCACCCCAATCCTACCGTTTCCTTTGTAGAAGATGGCTTATCTTATTTTAAGAAAGGTCTTAATGTTTTACGCAACTATAAATTGATTATTTCCATCGGCGGCGGGACCAATCATGACTGTGCTAAAGCAATAGCAATAGTTGCTACCAACGGCGGTTCAATCATTGATTATGAAGGATATAACAAAGTAACGAAACCACCCCTACCCCAAATTTCAATTAATACAACCGCTGGGTCGGGAGCTGAATTAACTATGTTTGCCATAATCGTCGATAATTCAAGGAAAGTAAAAATGACCATCGCTTCGCCTTTTTTAACCCCCTATATTACTGTCAATGATCCAATATTTATGACAACAATGCCTAAAGAAGTTACCGCCAGCTCAGGTTTTGATGTTGTTTCCCATGCTATAGAAGCTTATGTGTCTACTGAAGCCTCTCCTTTAACCGATTCTTTTGCTCTTGATGCAATACGAATAGCATTTGAGTATCTGCCGAGAGCCTACGAGAATGGCAATGACTTAGAGGCTAAGGAAAAAATGATGTATGCCAATATAATGGCTGCAATGGCCTTTAATAATGCGGGATTAGGTTATGTACATTCAATGGCCCATCAGTTGGGCGGATTTTATGGTCAAACCCATGGTTGTTACAACGGGATCTTGGTGCCTTATGTATTTGAGTTTAATTCCGCGTCCATACCTAAACAAAGAATTATGAAATTATGTGAAGCCATGGGGGCTAGTACCCAGGACACTTCACAAGCTATCGACATAATTATTGATTCAATTAGAAGATTAACTGCCAAAATCGAAATTCCCGGTAAATTGCGTGAGATGGGACTCAAAGAGAACGATATTGAAACTCTCTCTCAGAACGCCATGAAAGATATAACCGTTTTTACAAACCCTAGAAAAGGGTCTGTTGAAGATTTTATGAGCTTATTTAAATCCGCTTATTGAGTGAAGAACTATCCATAACAAAGAAAGCGACTTGATGGTCGCTTTTACTATATGGATTTATCTTAAATATAATCCCTTAACACTACGCAATTAGGTTACTCTTATCCTTTATCAGCCTCGATAAACCTTATTACAAATGCAGCCATGATGATTGTGCTTAGTATGTAGCCCAGAATCATTTCGCTTGCAACAAACATTTTAGCCGTGTTGGTTATTGGATATATATCACCATAACCTGTAGTTGTAAAAGTAGTGATACTGAAATATACACTATCTATTGCCGATAGAATCATTCCGTCTTTAAATGCATGAGCAAGATCTCTGGATAGTTTATAGTAAAAATTAGCATACCCCAAAACTAAGATGATACTTAATAAGATGATTTTGGGAAAAACTAATTTCTTGTGCTCCTTATGAATTATCTTATTAGTTAAGATGGCTAAGCTGAGGAAAAAATAGGCAACAACAACAATTACAAAATATGTAGGCATGAAATTTATGTAGAAATCTATTAGGATGATACACAACAAAATCAGACTTAAATAAAGAAATCTGTTAAGTATTTTATGGGATCTCAATTAAATACCTCCACTCTCTCCAATCCTGAAACTAAATCTATATTATATCTAATGGATTTTTCCTTAACCCCTATGGATTCAGCATACATATATTATCTAATTCCACATCTTTCTTAAAATCTCCTCCCTGACCAGAAACAATTTCTCTTTTCAAACCGAACTATCCCCATTGATAAATGGTAATTCCACAGTGAATGTTATCCCTTTGACAATTAGTATATTTACCATTATTCTAACCACCCTAGCCCCCAAAACTATGTTTTAGGGGCTTAATTCGTAGGGACAGAAACCATCACATCAATTATAAACTTCGCAGTGCATCAATTGGATTAAGTTGACTTGCTTTTCTTGCAGGCATATATCCAAATACAATACCAACTAATCCAGAAAATCCGACAGCCAGTAGAATGGTAGCAATAGAAAGCGAAAATCCGATCCCAATTAAAGCTGCTGCAGTATAAGCTATTAAGCCCCCCAGAACCAAGCCAATGAGACCACCAACTAGGGAAAGGAATATTGACTCAATAACGAATTGCAGCTGAATTCTTTTGGGTGTCGCACCTAAGGCCTTCCGCAAACCTATTTCCGTCGTTCGCTCAGTAATAGACACGAGCATCATATTCATGATTCCAATACCACCCACTACAAGGGATATTGCCGCAATTCCTGCCAGAAGAAGTGACATCATGGACATCATTGATTCAAAAGATTCGATTATATCCCCCATATTGAAAACTGTATAGGCGTTATCTTTATAGTTAAAGGCAGGATTAAGCACCCCTTTAAGATCAGTTACAGTATCATCAGCTAATGAAGTATCTTCCAAGAATACATCTAGACTAGAAATATCCTTGACTCCCAAGCTTCGCATTGCCGTAGTATAGGGGATTATGACAGACTCATTATTCGAACCCATACTAAATCCACTTGAGGCATTTAATGTGCCAATTACAGTATAACTAGTACCGTTTATGACAAGGTCTTTCCCAATAGGATCGACACCATAATAAAGTTCATTGATGATATCGCTGCCAATAATTGCAACCTGGTTTTTACTGTTTAAGTCGAGAATATTTATTGGCCTCCCAGTCTTAAGCAGGCTGATATCCATGTTAAAATACACATCGTTTTTACCCTGTACTGTCACGTTTTCCATGAGCTTTCCTTCGTAGATAATGCCGGTTTTTCCAGAAATCGTAGGGGATACACCCTTAATATTCTCCTCCTTTGAAATGTTCAGCATGTCTTCTTGATTAAGCCCTTGTTTGAGAGGAGTACCCATAACATTCACAGTGATTTTATTAGCCCCCAGCTCTGTGACTTGATCGCTGATACTATTTGTCGCACCCTGGACGATGGTGATTAAAGCAATAATCGATGCTACTCCTATTACAATACCCAGCATTGTCAAAAATGAGCGCAGTTTATTTCTCACAATATTTTCATAGGACATTTTTATACTCTCAAGCAGCATCTACTGAACCTCCTGTTCCGATAAATGTCCATCGAGAATGTTGACAACTCTCTTGGCATGACGTGCAATCCCGATGTCGTGGGTTATCATAATTATTGTTCTTCCGTCGTGATTCAGTTCCTCAAAAAGCTCCATAACTTGTGCACCTGTTTTTTGATCTAAAGCACCTGTTGGTTCATCGGCCAGCAAAATTGTGGGCTCAGTTACCAAAGCTCGGGCAATGGCAACCCGTTGTTGTTGCCCCCCAGATAGCTGAGTTGGTAAGTTTTTTGTCTTATCAACTAACCCTACTCGATCGAGGATTTTCAGCGAACGTTCCTTTCTTTCCGCTGAGGAGAGGCCAGCGTAAATCAATGGTAACTCCACATTTTGAAGAGCACTTAAGCGTGGCAGGAGCTGAAAGTTTTGAAATACAAAGCCAATTTCCTTATTTCTAATAAAGGCAAGTTCAGTTTCATCCAGGTCTTCAATATCATTGCCAGAGAGTAAATATTTTCCTGATGTCGGCATATCTAGGCAACCAATAATGTTCATCATTGTGGATTTCCCCGATCCTGACGGACCAAGTAAGGATAGAAATTCACCGGAATTTACTGTTAAGTTTACCTTACTCAATACTTCTAGCTCTTCTTCCCCCATATAGTAGCTCTTAGAGATATTTTGCATGTTCAGCACTTCCGCCATTAATCATCACCACCTGTATTATTCATCCCACCTGAAGGAAATTTCGTTCCTTCCTTAGCTGCAGTCTTGGTATAGTAAACTGTCTCTCCACTTTCAAGGCCACTTTTTACTTCTACGACTATCCCATCATTTATGCCGGTAGCTATTTCGGCTCTAGTCACTGTACCACTCTCATCTTTTTTTAGAACATAGGGCTTGTTATTCTCGTCGAATTGAACCGCAGTTATAGGCAATGTGACAATTCCACTAACTTGATTGCTTATAATTTTTACCTCTGCAGACATTCCAATTCTTACACTTTCATCGTCCTCAAGATCGATTATAGCGGTAAAGAAAGTTACTCCATTAATAATCTGCCCCTCTTTAGAGATTGAGCTGATATTGCCCTTTATTTCTTTGTTTATTGCACCAAATTTAATAGTGGCTTCCTTACCTTTCTCAATCGCAGTAAGGTCATACTCATCTACTTTCACTTTGATTTGAAGATTATTATAATCCACAACTTCTAATAGTTTTGTACCTGCCATCACTTGTGCCTTTTCTTCTATATTGATATTAACAATTTCTCCCTGAATTTTTGACTTAATGTCTTCTCCAGCCGTAGTTCTAATTAAGACTGTCCCTTCTTTAACTAGGTCTCCCTCTTTGACTTTGATTTCCGAAATTTGCATCATCTTTTCAGAAGTCACAGTTTGACGATCTGTAGTTTCAACATTGCCAGTGAAAGAGTAATAGGTGGTTAGGTCGCCCGTCTGAGCAACAACGCTTTCATACGGTAGTTCAGTAGGTTCCTTAAGAAAGGTTATGCCTCCAACAGTTACAGCTACCGCTACCAACCCCAGAATAATCCACTTAACTTTAGATTTGTGTTTTTTCATTTTCTATGACCTCCAATTTTTTGGCTCCATGAACCATATCTTAAGCTGGTTATATGAATTCAATATGAACTTCAGTTTTGATTAGTTCTAACTTTAAATTTTGCACTGATCTTTCCAAAAATATGTAATGGAATATAAATCAAATAAACCCTCAACATGGCATTTCTGCCGATATTGAGGGTTTACTTTAAATATTCATTTTGCAGCTAGTTAAAGTCAGTTCCCTTATTGCTATTGTCATGTTGAATTCCGCTGAATCTAATGAAGGATCAAATTAGTTGTAAGTTGCAGTTTTAATAGATGGCAAAACATATAATAGCCAATATCAAAATGAATATCCATTCATTATTCAACTTTAGTCTTAAATAATTATACATTTTGCCTCAATTTGCTATAAAGAGATTGTATTACAAAATGCACAATATTGTAACATTCTCCATAATATGTCTAACCTTAAATTGAACTACCCCTCAAATTATTGGGACTTATTAACTTATACTAAATATTACTATCTAAATTAGGATTTTTGGAGTGAACATCCATATATTATCTTAATATCAGAGATGTTGACACAATGCAACCTTAAATGTTAGTCTTTGTCTATAAGAAAACTGGAGAGTATTATTAATAATCTTAAAAAACGAGTTAATAACTCGGAATTTTTTTACACTAATCAAGTTAAATTATTCACTAATATTACATTATATACAGAAAATTTGAAATTCATTTTAGGAGGATTGCTTATGGCAAAATTATTACCATCTAACTCTAGGTTTTTATTTTTTTGGGTATCTAAAACGTCTTGAAGTTATCTTTGGATTCTAAATTATCTGTAAATTGTTATTAATAATTTTTGGGAGGGGTTTAAATGCGTTTAGGATGGCTAATAGTTTTCGCTCTAATGACTGTCTTGGCAATTCTGTCCTTTAGTAAAGCTCTTAAGAAAAAAATCGGAATTTTGAGCTTAGGTGCCAAAGAAGAAAGATTTGACAACCCTAATCAACGTTTTATGAACTTTGTTAAGTTAGTACTAGGTCAGAGTAAATTAATTAATGAACCATATGGAGTTGTTCACTTTATCATCTTCTGGGGTTTTATCTTTATTTGTTTAGGTGAACTGCCTTTAATATTTGAAGGACTCTTCCCTGCTTATTCTTTCCCTATCTTGGGAACAAACCGCTATTTTTATATGATTAAAGATCTTATGACCGCCTTAGTAATTGTCGGCTTATGTTTCGGACTAATTAGAAGATGGGTAATTAAACCTGCTCATTTATCTCGAACACCTGAAGCAGCAATTATTGTAAGCCTGATCTTTGGCGTTATTGTCACAGAATGGATAGGAAGTGGAGCAAAAGTAGCTCTTGATCCTAGCAACAGCGTATACTCACTGGCCATTATGTATCAAAGTTTTGCCACTCTCTTTAGTGGATTAAGCACACATACTCTTGAACTGATTGAAAGTACTTTTTGGTGGATTCATATGCTGATTGTATTTGGTTTCCTGGTTTACATTCCAAATTCGAAGCATATGCACCTTTTAGCAGTACACCCTAACACCTATTTCTCTTCTTTAAAACCTATTGGTGGTCAAATTGAAAAAATTGACTTAGAAGATGAAGAATTAACTGAATTAGGGGTTAACCGGATTGAAAGCTTTACTTGGAAGCAACTATTAGATAGCTTTGCTTGCGGAGAATGTGGAAGGTGCATGAATAACTGTCCGGCCAACATTTCCGGCAAACCCTTGAACCCTAAACGTTTAATCAGCCGCCAATTAAAAGACCATCTTTTAGAAAAAGGTGCCGTCCTGAATGCTAAAGGCTTAACTTCCACCAGTGATGAAAATGCGGACGCATTAGCAGAAATTGCCGAAAACGATCCTCAAGCAGCTGAAATTCTTCAAAAATCTTTAATTGGGGATATCGTTTCCGAAGAAGAGATTTGGGCATGTACGACTTGTATGTCCTGCCAAGTACAATGTCCGGTTGCCAACGAGCATGTGAATAAGATCATTAATATGCGCCAATCTCTGGTTATGATGGATAGTAATTTCCCACAAGAGTTGCAAACGTCCTTCCGTAACGTCGAGAATAATGCCAACCCTTGGGGTATCGGCTACACCGAACGTGCAAATTGGGCTTCTGATTTAGATGTCAAATTAATTAGTGAACAAGAAAATGTAGACTACCTCTTCTGGGTTGGCTGTGCCGGTTCTTTTGATAGTCGTGCCCAAAAAGTAACCGTTGCTGTCTCGAAGATTCTTAAAGCTGCGGGAGTTAATTTCGCAATCTTAGGAACAGAAGAAAAATGTTGCGGTGACTTTGTTCGCCGATCAGGAAACGAATATCTATTCCAGACTGCAGCAATAGAAAACGTAGAAATCTTAAATAATTACAATGTGAAAAAAATCATTACAACTTGCCCCCACTGCCTCAATACTTTGAAGAATGAGTATCCTGATTTTGGCGGTAATTATGAAGTAATCCATCATACAAAATTTATCGATCAATTAATCAAGGATGGTAAATTAGTTCTCAATTCAAAAGCTGAATTTGAACCGCAAAGAATTGTCTATCACGATTCTTGTTATCTTGGTCGTTATCAGCAAGAATTTAATTCACCTCGTGCCCTTTTCAATATGGTTCCTGGTGTTGAATTGGTAGAAATGGATCGTCATCACAATAAGAGCTTCTGCTGCGGTGCCGGTGGCGGCCGGATGTGGTTAGAAGAACAAAATGATCAAAGGGTTAATAATCTTAGAGTTGAGCAGGCACTTGATAAAAATGCGGAAGTTATCGGTGCGAATTGCCCCTTCTGTATTACAATGATGGAAGATGGCATTAAAGACAAAGTTGACACCGAAAAACAAACTGTTAAAGTCCTAGATCCTGCAGAGCTCATTGCTAAGATGATAAGCTAGCTTCAAAGATATATACTTTCAGGCTAAGTTTCAATCCAAGGAGGCAATTCAATGGCAGAGTGTGAAGAGTTATTGAATAGATTTACTTCAGCAGGTCAAGATCGCAGCGTCAGAGAACTAAGGAGTCATGAACTTGAAGAGTATAAATCAATATATAATGACCTAGTGGCGCAGTACAATGATACCAATGGAGAAATCCCCGTTGATATGGATATTCAAGTAATTAACAAAATCTATACTCATAATGACATGAATACAACTCCATTGGGATTGGTTAACGTAAGCTTGGAGTACTTGGCCAGAATCCTGACCTTTGCTAAAGCTCGAGGAATTCAATGGCAGCTTGAGTGTAGAAAGTGTACAGATACTCACTTCAAGAAATTATCTCATTTTGAGGTAAAAGTCGATTGTGACAGAGATGTTTTCGTGACAATGGCTGTCGAGGCAGGATTTCGGTTTTGATCTAAAAAAAGTATTGATTAAAGGTATCCCACTAGGGATGCCTTTTTTCTTTTTACAAACCTTCTAAGCTGCTTCAGCCCTAAAAGCCTTCGGCCTTACATGAGCTTAGTTCTTCTGTTTTAGCAACCAATTTGCGCATAAGATTAGAAATGGATTTTCTTGCAATATCATCAATTAGCTTTCCATCTTGATCAAATTTTTTACTGGCGTTAGTGATTAATACTTTGCGGCTATTGATCGTTTGGAGTCCAAGTTTGCCACAAACTCTACGAAGATGATGTTGTACATAGCCCCCACCAAGCACTTCCAGAGACGCACTTATCATCGCCAGGGGTTTCCCTCGTAATGGTAAATCACTCCCGCGTGAAGCCCAATCTAAAGCATTCTTTAAGACTGGGGGTATGGAATAATTATACTCAGGTGTAGATATGATGAATGCATCTGCTTTCACCAGTTGCTCTTTCAAATCAATAACAGCTTGAGGTAATCCTTTGGCTTCTACATCCTCGTTAAAAATAGGGATCGATGATAGATCTACGATTTCCATAGATGCGCCTTCCGGAAGTAAGTCTGCCGCTGCTCTCAGAGCTGCTGTGTTGTATGAATTGTTTCTTAAACTTCCAGAAATACCAATGATCTTAATTGCTTTTGTCATTAAAGCACCCCCTATTAATCTTAGCCTTTGTATAAATGCGAGAATTAAATGGTGGGAATTATATTTCTGTTTAATATATTCCAAATATTCTACACTTTAGTGGCAATTCCTGCTTAGAGTAGTATAAATATTTTGATAATATAAAATAGTATAAAATAATAACAAAATTATAGGTCAGACCGTACTAACGATCTGACCTTACATATTTCCATATTTATAAATGACTACTCTTTGTGGGGCACATAAATTTAATTTTGCAAATATCTATATGAATAATCTTGTTAGTCTTTTATTAACTAATAAGACTAAGAACTGGAAAATCACTGGGTTTTTATTCTAAATACTTTTTTCTTACCATCAAGCTTGCCTCTACTAGTCTTTTCTTCTGAATTTAATAAGATATCATCTATCTCAATCTCGGCAAAATCTCCCTCTAGAGAATTAATGCATTGGCAGCAATTATCACATTGTTTTAGCGGATCAAGATCACAAAGATCGCATTCACCACATTGGGTACAACTTCGATCTTGCAAAACACATGGATCTCCCATAGTATTCAAACTACTTCTCTCCCCTATCATTTTGTAAGTTGTGGACTTCCTAAAATATTCCTGGACTTAAGATTAAGGAGTTCGGCTCTTTCGTTAATCCTTTTAAGGCTGCAGCAGTACGCTGCTCACTCCAAGCTTCATCGAGCAAGAGAATAGTATCTCTGTAGCGTTGCTTACTTCCTAATAAAACAACTAAGTAGTCCCCGTCGGATCTTGTTACATAAGAAACCAGACACTGCCCCGCCTCTGTTGTTGTTCCTGTTTTTAGTCCTTGGTTTCCGGGATAAATCCCAAGGAGACGATTAGTATTCTGCAAATCAGCTTCTCGTGATTTCCCTTGTCCATCTGTCCACTGAACATGGGCATTTGCCAGTTTGACAAACTTCATCAGTTCTTTATTTTCACTAAATCGAACTGCAATTTTACTTAGGTCATTAGCTGTTGTGTATTGATCAGGATCAGGCAACCCATGAGGGGTTGTAAAGTGAGTATTTTGACACCCTAAAGTAGCAGCGTACTCATTGATTTCTTGAGCAAAAGCAGGGATCGAGCCACTAACTTTTACTGCCAGGGCTGCAGCCGCATCATTGGAACTGTTAACATATAAGGCGGTTAAAAGATTATGTACGGATATTTCATCTCCCGGCTGGAGTCCCAGATGTGAGCCTTCTACATTCACTTCTGCCCCAACTCGGACAATATCTGATTCATTTAAGGATTTTAAAGCCACAAGCCCAGTAATAAGCTTGAGTGTGCTGGCCGGAGCACGCTGTATATCGGCATTATGGGATTTGATTACCTGATTGGTTAAGGGGTCAATAAGTACATAACTTTCGTCTTCTGTTGATAGATCTTGGGAAGAAGATCCAGCCTTTGATGATTCAGAAGATTGAACTTCTGAATTGGTCAATCCTTCAGTCTGTAAGTTGGCGATAGCTGGTCCAAAATAGTCTAATCCAATCAACAGAAAAACAATGAGCAGTATGCTAAACATTATTAAGTTGGCTTTTCTGGTTTTTCTTTTAGTTCTAGATTTAGGAACGTGATGATCTAATTGTTTCACAATAATCCCTCTTTTAAGCTAAGGCCTACCAGTCAGGTCTTATGATATTATAACATTCCATATCACAGCAAACATTTCTATTATAACTAATTTAATCCAAGGTGGCAAGTTTTGTTTGCTATACCTAACTAGGATTCTTGGTATCCGTCCATAATTGCCATACCTTTAAGAATGGATAAGGATTAATCCATTGTTCATTGGGAAGCTCTATGCCAAAATGAAGGTGGTCCGGAGTTGTCAGGGCATCACCGGTGTGACCCATTCCGCCAATGAAATCCCCGGCTGCAATTCTTGCCCCTTTCACAAGATCTGGAGAAATATATTGCAGATGAGCGTAGTAATAATAATTCCCATCATCTCCACGTACACCAACTCGCTCACCACCTAATCTGTTCCACCCCAGCTGTTCGATTTTACCACTACATACACTAACTATCCTTGTCCCTTCTTTTCCAAAAAGATCAGTTCCCTCATGTCTGCGAATCCCGCCTTCTCGATCTGCTCCAAAACTATCCTCATACCAAGTTGTTCCTTCAATGGGGAAGGTGTATTTATAAGGTCTATAATATGAATACTTGGCTAAAATTTCGCGATGTCTTTTGATCGCCTTAAGCTTATCTAAGGAAAGCTTGCCCCAATTAAGATTTGCAAAGGAAACATCGGTATGTAGTTGGGCAATCAGTTCTTGAGCTTCTATTTCAGGAATCGTCGACCGTATAGCTATAAGATCCTCAAAAGGGATTGTCGGGGTTCTGGAATTATCCCGTACACATTGTTTTACAAGGTCAGGAGTTATTGTTGATAAATAGGGATATACATCAGAATCAATTTTTACCGGCCGATGCAGTACCTGCCAGATTAGAAATGAAGAAAGTATCAAAATAATCAACTGGATTACTGAAATTAAACTTTTTTTTGAGCTTACTCTCATAAAATCCCCTACTCTCTTAATCATCCAAGAAATTATTAGTTATTTACGAACATTTGTTTGCACTTTTGGCGAATGAATGGTACAATATTCCTGACTAGATGGGGGTGTTTTTTTATGTACCCGGATTTATCGCCAAGACAAACGAAGATTTTGGAATTTATTAAACAGGAAATCCGTAAGAAGGGTTATCCACCTGCCGTAAGAGAAATCGGCGAAGCTGTAGGATTGTTATCTAGCTCTACTGTTCATGGGCATCTCCAGACATTGGAGGACAAGGGATACATTCGACGTGATCCCACTAAACCACGGGCAATCGAAATTTTGGATAGTTCCAGTGAAGCCCTTGAAATGAAAAAAGTAGTCCAAGTACCTATTGTCGGCCACGTCACTGCCGGTCAGCCTATCACGGCAATTGAAAACATTGAAGGGTCCTTTCCCTTATCCGCGGATTTTGTACGCCATGACAATATTTTTATGCTTCGCGTCAAGGGCGAAAGTATGATAGGAGCAGGAATATTGGATGGGGATTACATTATCGTTCGACAACAAAACGAAGCACGTAATGGTGAAATTGTTGTAGCCCTAATTGGTGATGAAGCGACTGTAAAACGTTTCTTTAAGGAAAGAACTCTGATCCGACTTCAGCCTGAAAACCCATCCATGGAACCGATCTACTCCCAGGATGTTTCAATCCTCGGTAAGGTCGTCGGCGTTTTTCGTACTATGTAATTACTTAACATTCCTAATATCAAAGATATGCGTAAGATGTATAAGATAACATTATTTTCTATTCATCTTTACCAGAAGAAGCACAAGAGTAAAAAAGCGTTCTCTCTCCACAGTCTAGTTGACAGTGAAGGAGAACGCTTTTCGCTTGCTGTACCAGTTGAATTTATGGTCTAAGTTTCACAGGCACTATTAGTCATTCTGGGAAATTTTACAGTTTTGTTTATCCTGAAAACGTTCCATACCCAAGATAATTAAGCGATCGATTAATTCAGTGTAGGGAATGCCTGTAGCTTCCCACAGTTTAGGGTACATGGAGATTTCAGTAAAACCTGGTAGAGTATTTATCTCATTAAGAAATATTTCATTTTCATCATTCACAAAGAAGTCAACTCGACTTAAGCCGCTAGCTTCAACTGCTTGGAAGGCTTGAATGGCCATAAGTTGCAACTTCTTAACGATGTCGTCTTCCAGCGCTGCCGGAATTAAAAGGCTTGAGCCAATGTTGGAGTACTTAGCTTCATAAGTATAGAACTCCTGGGCCGGTAGTACTTCCCCTGGAATAGAGGCGATAGGGCTATCGTTCCCTAAGACTGAAACTTCTATTTCATGCCCGTTAATGGACTCTTCGATAACAATTTTACGGTCAAAAATGGCGGCTGTCTTTAAAGACTCTTGGAGCTCTGTACGATCATGAGCCTTGGAGATCCCCACGCTCGACCCCAGATTGGCTGGTTTAACAAAGCAAGGATACCCTAGCTGAGCTTCAATCTTATTCAGATAAGTCTCAGGTTCCCTCAGGAACTCTGATCGCAGCAGAGTTACATATCGTGCCGAAGGAAGATTTCTCTCGATGAACACAGCTTTCATTCGATCTTTATCCATCCCCAGAGAAGATCCCAGAACTCCGGATCCTACATAAGGAACATTAGCCATCTCCAGTAATCCTTGAAGTGTACCGTCCTCCCCATAGGTTCCATGAAGAACAGGGAAAACCAAATCAAACTTCCCATCGTTGGGCAAAGATTGACCATTGATGGCCAAGAAATGTGGTTGAGTAGGATCGATGACTAAAGTTACCTGTAACCCCTCCGTAGTCGTCGGGAAACCTGTTTTCAAAATTTGATCCGGTATAACTCCCCAAAACCACTGCCCTTGTTTGTTAATACCAATCGTTTCTACATTATAACGACTTCTGTCAATCGCTTTGTAGATCGATGATGCAGAGTTTAAGGAAACTTCATGTTCCCCAGAGCGCCCACCGAACAGAAGAACCACAGTCGGTTTGTGATCATTCATTATACCCCATCCTCCTTAAATATGTAATTTACTTTCTCAACAAGAATGTCCTCTGTAAAAGATCCAACTATAGGAGTATATGCGATAAAAAGAAAAAAGCTCCTACCTAACGGTCAAGAGCTCCAATTTGATCTAAAGGCCAATATCGAAATAGAGTTCTTCCGGTAATATTCTCTACGGGTAAAAATCCCCATTCTCTTGAATCAGCACTGTTGTTGCGGTTATCTCCCATGACAAATACGGAATCGTTGGGAACAACAATTGGACCGAAATCACTGTTGGCATTATCTACCACATAAGGTTCCTCAAGTCGTTGATCGTTTACATAAGTTTTTTTGCTGCGTATTTCAACTTTATCCCCTGCTAATCCAACAACTCGTTTAATATAGTCATCCGTAGCATGAGCACTCGGTGGTGGATGAAAAACAATAATATCTCCATGATTAATATGATCAAACCTCTTAAAGAAGAACTTGTCCACAATGACCCTATCTTCAAGTTGAATTGTAGGGAGCATTGAACCCGTAGGGATTTTTCGCGCTTCAATCACGTAGGTGCGCAATACCCAGGAAAGCGCGAAAGCAATCAGGACAATTTCAACAAGCTCAATTAAGAATCGAAAAGAACTTTTTGGAGTCTCCGAACTTTCCATAAGTCACCTCTTTCTACTCTTCATATTAACATAAATTGATGGATGTTTAAAACAATAATTCAGCTAGCTCAGAAGTCCTTGCCGCCAAAGATTCAAAGCAGCCAAGATATTGCCCATCTGTACATAAGTGTAGGATATTCCTCCTTGCTGATAGACAACATAAGGCTCTCGCAGGGGTCCATCTGCTGAGAATTCACTGGTAGAACCTTGGATGAAAGTCCCTCCTGCCATGATGACTTGATCTTCATATCCCGGCATGCCTGAAGGAATAGGCAAGACATGAGAATCTATAGGAGAACCTTTCTGTAACCCTTGACAGAAGGCGATCATCTTTTCCCGGGAACCTAATTTTACAGCTTGAATAAGATCTGTTCGATAGCTTTCCGGTTCAGGATGTACCTCAAAGCCTAAAGCCTGCCAAAAGGCAGCAGAGAAAACGGATCCCTTTATAGACTCGGAAACTGTTAAAGGGCTAAAGAATAAGCCTTGATAAAACAAACGTTGCCATTCCAGGGTAGCTCCCATATGCTCTCCAACTCCCGGGGCTGTTAAGCGTTGTGCGCTGAGCTCAACCAAATCAGCACGTCCAGCAACATATCCGCCGGTGGGGGCTAAACTCCCGCCTAGATTTTTTATCAGTGATCCGGCCATCAAATCTACACCAATATCCCCAGGTTCTTTATCTTCCACCAGCTCACCATAACAGTTATCGACAAAAATAATTAACTGGGGATACTGGGTTCTTACGAATTCAACCAGTTCTTCCAGCTGAGCTATCTGCAGGGCGTCACGCCACGCATACCCGCGAGATCGTTGCACCATCAACATTCGAGTTTTAGGTGAAATTTTTTCTTTGATTAGTGGATATTGAAGTTTTCCTTGAGGGTCTAAGGAAATTGTGTCATGAAGAACTCCAAAGTCCATCAGGCTTCCTTGCCCTTTTCCTCTGAGGCCGATTACTTCCTCCAGAGTATCATAAGGATTCCCGCTTACTGAAATAACATGGTCTCCGGGCCGCAGAACCCCAAATAAAGCTGAAGCAATAGCATGAGTACCGGAAACAAATTGTCCACGGACAAGAGCTGCTTCTGCCCCTAAGATACGGGCAACGATGCGATCAAGCACTTCACGCCCCGAGTCACCCAGTCCATAGCCTGTTGTCCCATGTAAATGGTATGATGCAACTCGTTCTTCTTGAAAAGCCTGTAAAACTTTTTCGTGATTCTTACGGGCAATTTCTTCTAGTCTAGGTAACTGAGCTTTGAGAGACTCCTCTGCTTTTGCTACAGCCTTATTTATTATTTCTGGCCATTCGGGGTTTGAATACAAGCCATTTCCTCCTAACATGGCTCATTAACGTTAATTCAATAATGAGCTGAGAACTTTCCAAACTGGTTTTAGGGAATCCCCTTGTTTGAGGGAAATCTTAATGGGATAAGGCAGATAGGATGTTAACTGACTCAAATCTTCCTCGTAAACTTGGTCGATTTTATTTAAGAGAGTAATCATTGGTTTATCGGCACTTTCCAGCTGACTGAGAACCTCATGAACTGTTTCGGCGTGGTGTACAGCTTGAGGATGACTTGCATCAACAATGTGAATCAAAACATCTGCTTGTTTAACTTCCTCAAGGGTCGCCATAAAGGCACGCAAAAGTTGAGTTGGCAGTTTTCGGATAAACCCAACCGTATCACTTAAGAGGATCTCTAAAGATGAGTCAATTCTAATGCTTCGTACAATAGGGTCGAGGGTAGCGAATAGTTTATTCTCTCCAACCGGCAGATCAGATCGACTTCCGGCTTGTTCCATGGCCTTGGTCATAAAGGTGGTTTTACCTGCATTGGTATATCCGACTAAAGCAATGAGCGGCAGGCCGCTTCGGGTTCTTTGCCGGCGTAATACATCCCGCTGCTGTAAGACTAATTTTAGTTCTTTTTCCAATTGGTTAATGCGATCTCGCATCCGCCTTCGATCCAACTCCAACTTAGTTTCCCCCGGCCCCCGGGAGCCGACTCCGGCACCTAAACGGGAGAGTGCTAATCCCTGTCCCGTCAAATGTGGGAGAAGATGTTTAAGCTGAGCCAATTCAACTTGCAGTTTACCTTCACGGGACTGGGCCCTCTGGGCAAAGATATCTAAGATTAAGCCGGTTCGATCCAGCACTTTTAATCCTGTTTCTGCCTCTAAGGTTCTTAACTGGGTAGGAGAAAGTTCATCATCACAAATCAAGACATTAGCATCTGTTTCCTGTAACCGGTGGATTAGCTCTTCCAGCTTGCCACTTCCAAAATAGCTGCGTGTCTGACCGTAACGTCGAAGCTGAACAAGTTGCCCTACTACATCAACTCCCGCAGTGCGGGCCAGTTCTCGCAGTTCAAGCAAATCCTCGTTGGTTTCCGACTCACTGTCTTCAAGGGCGATCAAAAAAGCCCGTTCCTTGCCTGCTTGCCCGGATTCATTCTTAGTCTTCCCTTTACTTTTAGATAGGTCAGAAAGACTGGCATAATAATCAAACTCCGTCCATTTTTGAGGAGTCAGGTTAACAATATAGGGTGATTGCTCCTCCATCCGAAATGCAATCTCAATACCTGTCAGACTTCCTTGGAAAACTCCAATTGAAACCATGCTTTCCAAACCTAAGGATTCTAAGGCGCTGTAGTCCAAGGAACTTAGCTTATGATTACCATTTGGATGGGTGTGGATGCAGCGCAGATGTTTTCCAAGGGATCGTCCTTTTACCGGCGGAAGTGTAACCGTAGCATGACGCCCTACAGCAGAAGCCAGCAGGTTACCATTACGGGCAAGATAGACAGCTATCTCACGGTTCCAAAGCTCCGTCAGACGAATTAACTCATTAAGGATTTCAGGATGGATAAGCTCAGAGCGTTCTGTCTTAATTCCAGATAAGTTTTTAAGTTCTTGTATCTGACTTGCCCGAATCCCGGACAAGTCTCCCGAAATGTCCATCATCACTAATACCTCATATTCATAGACTATAAATGTTTCTTAATAATCATCAAAGATTGTCCATGTTTATATCGATGGGCAAGATTTGGATGAGTTCTTCACGGCTTGAGCTAGGCTTTTGAAATAAGCGAACAGCTTGTTGGCGAATAGTCTTCTCTACAAGATTGCGAACAAGTCGAGCATTTCCGGCATAACGGTGAGAACTTAGTAAGGTCTGCAGATGAAACCGGAGAGTATCTTCAGCAGCCAAGGTTAACTCGTATTGCCGAGATTTGAACATCATTTTTCCAATAGCTAACAGTTCTTCAATAGTATAGTCCGGAAAATCAATATGTATAGGAAAGCGTGACCTTAGCCCCGGATTAGTTTGCAGAAACCAGTCCATTTCTTGACTATAGCCAGCCAAGATCAACACAAGATTGTCTTTATTATCTTCCATTGCTTTTACTAAGGCATCAATTGCCTCTTTCCCAAAATCCTTCTCTCCGCCGCGAGCTAAGGAATAAGCCTCATCAATAAACAGAACTCCACCTAAGGCTTTCTTGAGCTGATCCCGAGTTTTTTGAGCTGTATGCCCGATATATTCACCGACCAAATCAGCACGCTCACACTCAATGATATGACCTTTTTGCAAAACTCCCATTTCTTTAAATAGTCGACCGACTAAGCGAGCTACAGTTGTTTTGCCTGTACCGGGGTTCCCTTTGAAAATCATATGGAGGACAAGGGGTTCAGCAATCAGCTTTTCCTGGCTCCTTCGCCTTTGAATTTCCACAAAAGCTTGCAGGTCTCGGATTAAGCGCTTAACAATGACTAAGCCGATGAATGACTCCAATTCAGCTAATATCTCAGCAACTTTTTCTTTATCTTTATCTTTTTCCTTATCCCTGTCCTTCTCTTTATCCAAGGAAGAAGGATTTGTTTTACGTAATCGTCCAATCCCCACCATGTCATTAATAGAACTATGTATTTTCTCAGTTCTGGGGGGTAATGGAGTCTGAATAACCGGAGGAATTTGGTTGTCCGGGCCAAATTTTATTTTAATTGTCAAAGTACAGGCACCTCCCATCTTTATTACTATACGCAAGTAAAGATGAAAGGTGTCCTAAAAAACCTATTGTTATTATTTCCCTGTTAGGGTCTTAGCATAGCGGACACGAGCGGTGTGATCAAGATATTTCTTGCGCAGACGGACGCTTTTAGGAGTGATTTCCACGAGCTCATCGTCGTTAATAAACTCTAAGGATTGTTCCAAAGAAAATTCTATAGGTTTATCTAAACGAAGAGCCTCATCCGCAGAACTTGTACGCATATTAGTAAGCTGTTTTTTCTTGCAAACATTCACTTCGATGTCTTGCTCACGCTTATTCTCTCCAACAATCATTCCTGCATATACATGAAGACCCGGGTCAACAAACAAGGTACCACGATCTTGAGCAGCATATAAACCGTAAGCGTTTGTCTCTCCTTCTTCGAAAGCAATTAATGCTCCACGACTTCTTCCCGGAATGTCACCTTTATAGGGTTCATAACCCAAGAAGACGTGGCTCATCATACCTTCACCTCGGGTTTGAGATAAAAACTCGCCGCGGAAACCTATCAGTCCTCTGGCCGGAATCTTAAATTCCACCCGTAGTTGAGTTGTTGAGAGATTAGTCATATTGGCCATCTCTGCTTTACGTTTCCCTAAGAGTTCCATTACAGCACCCAGAGCGTTTTCCTGAAGGTCGCAAATTAAGAACTCCATAGGCTCGCATTTGACTCCATCGATCATTCTATAGATAACTTCAGGTTTGGAAACTTGAAGCTCATACCCTTCTCTTCGCATGTTCTCGATTAGGATAGAAAGGTGAAGCTCACCCCGTCCTGATACTTTAAAACAATCCGCTGACTCTGTCTCTTCAACTCTTAAACTAACGTTGGTTTCTACCTCTTTAAAAAGACGCTCACGGATCTTGCGAGAGGTCACAAAATGTCCTTCACGCCCGGCAAAGGGGCTGGTATTAACCATAAAGTTCATGGACAAGGTAGGTTCGTCCACTTCAATAGTTGGTAGGGCTTCCGGATTTAAGGCACAGGCCACGGTTTCTCCGATATTAGCACTGGTAAGTCCTGTAAGGGCAACAATTTCTCCGGCAGAAGCCTCTGAAACAACCTCACGCTTCAAGCCTTCAAAAATCATGACCTTCCCAACTTTAGTACGTTCAAAACTTTCATCCCGCTTAATCAGCGTAACATTTTCATTCTGATGGATTGTTCCGCGCACAATCCGGCCAACAACGATTTTACCCACATAATCGTCATAATCCAGCGTGGTTACCAGCATCTGGAAAGGAGCTTCCAGATCAACAACCGGTGCAGGAATATGCTCTAAAATAACTGAGAAGAGCGGGGCCAAAGAATCATCTAGAGATTCTGGGGCAAGGCCTGCTATCCCTGTACGAGCTGAGGCATAGACAACCGGGAAATCTAACTGTTCATCGTCAGCGCCCAATTCGATAAAGAGATCTAAGACTTCATCGACAACTTCTCCCGGCCGAGCATCCGGACGGTCAATTTTGTTAATGACGACAATCGGTACCAGCTTGAGTTCTAAAGCTTTGCGTAAAACAAAACGTGTTTGAGGCATTGGGCCTTCAAAGGAGTCAACAATCAGGAGTACCCCATTGACCATCTGTAATACCCGTTCGACCTCACCGCCAAAGTCAGCATGTCCTGGAGTATCGATGATATTGATCTTTGTCCCTTCCCAATGAACAGCTGTGTTCTTCGACAAAATAGTAATTCCACGTTCACGTTCTAAATCATTGGAATCCATGACGCGTTCAATTACTTGTTGATTGGCTCGGAAGGTTCCACTTTGTTTTAACATGGCATCAACAAGCGTGGTTTTCCCATGATCTACGTGAGCGATAATAGCAATATTTCTTAAGTTGCGAGTTTCCATAGTAGGATTTTAGTTCCTTTCTTTCACTAATCTAATCATATCACTTTAAGATATCATAGTTGGGAAATGAATTCAAGCATGAGGAACTAAGTTCGGTAATAATGAACTTAGTTCCTCATGCTTTTAGGTTGTTCGTTTGTATTTACGTGGAATAATTTAAGTATTATCCTATTCGTCTACGATTATCCTTTTATTGGATTGGATTCTGCTGCAGTGGCAGCAGCTAGGTTAATTGGGCGTATCGGCATAACCGTAGAGATAGCATGCTTATAAACCATCTGTTGTCTGCCTTCAAACTCAATAACAACCGTGAAGTTATCAAATCCTTTAATAAGTCCCTTAAGTTGAAAACCGTTTACCAAATATATGGTCACAGGAAGGTTTTCCTTACGTACCTGATTTAAAAAAGTATCTTGTAAATTGATGGGCGATTTGTTCATTTATTTTCCTCCATCACCTTATTTTTCTATTCTTTATCTATTTTACACGAGATTGTTGAGCTCTGCAAGCTTGAACCACAGACTCTAGTAGTTGGTTAAAGTCCGTCTGGATATCATGCCAACTAATTCTAGGATCTCTGTTAAACCAGGTTAGCTGTCGTTTGGCAAAATGCCGCGTATCTCGCTGGAGCAGTCGCAGCATTTCAGGCTGAGTGACTAGACCCTTCAAATGCCAAATGGCGTGTCGGTAGCCGATGCTCTGTAATGGCTTCAAGGTGGGAGGATAGCCAGCCTTAATAAGATTTAAAGTCTCCTCTAACAAACCTTGAGAAAGCATTTCCACGCACCGTTGATTAATTCGCTCATAAATAAGGCTGCGGGGTGCAGTCAGCCCAAGATAGAGTACCGAAGGATCCAAAGGTTGGTATTGATCATCCTTAAATTGTCGTTGACTTGATTGAGGTTTCCCTGTCAATTCATAAATTTCAAGAGCTCGAGTAACTCTTAAGACATCGTTAGGATGAAGTTGCTCGGCGGTTTGGGGATCTCGTTTATTAAGTTCTTCATGGAGCAGCAAGTTTCCATGGGAATCGGCAAACTTCTTCCACTTCAACCGAATTTCCTCATTGCCGTGTTCTGAGAAGTCATAGGGATCAAGTAAGGACCTAATATAAAGCCCCGTTCCACCCACGATAATCGGAAAATGTCCGCGTCCTCTTATTTCCTCTATCAGAGGAGTTGCTAACAATTTAAACTGAGCTGCAGTGAAGGGTTCTGCGGGATCCAGAAAATCAATCAGGTGATGAGGTACGAGTTGGAGTTCTTCCGGTGTAGGTTTAGCCGAACCAATATCCAGCTTCTTATAAACCTGTACAGAATCTCCCGAGATAATTTCTCCGCCAATTTTTTGAGCAAGAGCTAACCCCAAGCCTGACTTACCAATACCCGTTGGGCCAATAATAATAACAAGTGGATACACCTAACCATCTCCAATGCCAATGTAACTCTTACAATAGGTTCACTTCTGTGGATCGAAGCCGCCTTGTTTTTGTGTCTAAGATTTACAGAGTAGTAGCCTTCCATACCGATGCGGCATCGCAGATGATGAAATACTAATACTGTCTTTCTAACATGCTAAGGATTCTTCAAGCCTTACGAGAGCCCCCCCAAAGTACTGCGCAAACTTCTAGCAAGCTGACTGGAGGAGCGCTTTTCTGCAAAGCGGATGCGTCAGTGAAGCCGCGGTAAGGCGAGCACAGACGGTTCGCGTCCCCGTAGCGCACCGCAGGTTTACATGCAGGAATACCTAGAGGTTCGGACGCGCTCGCGAACCGTCCAGCGAGCCAGCGGCGGAACTCGCAGACGCGTGCAGAACGAAGACACTGTCTTCGCACGGGTTAACACTGCTAAAAAGCGCTCCCCCAGAGACAGACAGAAGAACTGCCCCCCTGTTCCCCAGGATGAGTTTCTCAGAGTAGTATACCCTTGTTCTAATGCCCACAAACTTTAAACTCCCTGCACAGCAAGATAACGCCAAGTTCTTCCCCTTCGCTATTAATCTTAAGTTCGGTAAAAGCGTTTTTCAAGTTCAGAGCGTGTCATAGTAACCATCGTAGGTCGTCCATGGGGACAAGTATAGGGATTTTCAGTCCGACTTAAACTTGCTATTAGTTGCTCCATTTCCGGCAGGTTCAAAGAATCTTGCGCCTTAATGGATTCCTTACAGGCTAACATATATATCCATTCCTCTAATATTTTATCAAAGGTTGGCGGGGAGTCCTTCATGAGTACATTTTCGATGAACTGACGGAGCATTTCATCGGCCTGAAATGAACCTGTTTGGACTGGTATCCCTCGCAGTAAATAAGTTCGAGAGCCGAACTGTTCAATTATAAAACCCATTTCATTGAGAATCCAGAGATTTTCCAAAAGAACTTGTTCTTCCTGGAGTGTAAATTCCATAGGGATCGGAATTAAAAGTGTCTGACTGAATTGATCTGCTGCTTTGAACTCCTTGAGAAGTCTCTCATAGTTGATTCGCTCATGGGCAGCATGTTGGTCGATCATTATAAGAACTTTACCGTCAGTTGCCAGAATGTAGGTGTTGAAAAGTTGGGTTAATGGCCACATATGGTTAAGGGATTCCCCAGCTGACGTATTTAAAATAATATCTTTTTGATTCTCAATTTTTAGTGATTTAATTTGATCATCTTTTTGATATTCAGCTCCAATTGGCTGAGCTTGATCAACCTTTTTTTTATTTAAGCTATCATGACTAAGCATAGTCTCCTGAGGTAAAGAATTCAGTTTTTTTTCAGTGATAGGGAGTTGATGAAGAAAATCAATTTTCGGTTGTTCATAAGTTTTAGTTTGATTGGATTTTACTGATTGCCCAGAATTTATAACCTGCGGAATCGGCGGTTCAGATTCCCGTAGTTTTAAATCACTATAGGAGGATAAAGGCCGAGCCAGAGATTCCGGTCTTGAAAAACTTACAGGCGTGGGTATGTTTGATTGAGTAGTCTGAGTTGGTTGAGTTTGCATAGAAGGTAAAGGTTTGCTATTCAGTAAAGTATGATATACTGCTTCTTTAATAAATTGAGATAGCCCTTGTTCCTCCTTAAAGCGCACATCCATTTTTGTGGGATGAACATTTACGTCATAATCCCCCGGTGAAACCGTCAAATGTAGTACAACTATTGGGTGAAGCTTGACGGGAATTAACGTGTGATATCCCTCTGTCAGTGCCCGACTTAAGATGGAAGAGCGAACGGTTCGTCCATTGAGCATAAAATACTGAGACTGTTTAGAAGAACGGACTAAGTTAGGAGGGCTGATAAAACCTTCAAGCTGCCACTTTTCATGCCGGGCTGTGATTGGCATCAGTTGGCGAGCAATTGAATGTCCTAATACTGCTGCTATTGCTTCTCGTAAATCTCCACGTCCCGTTGTTTGCAGGACAATCTGACTTGGATGGGTCAGGGTAAAGGCGATTTCCGGGTGAGCTAAAGCAATCCTCCCGATTGTATCGCTGATCAGACCGAATTCCGTCGGTGTGGATTTTAAAAATTTCAAACGAGCCGGTGTATTAAAGAAAAGATCTCGGACGGTAACCGCTGTACCAATTGGGCATCCGATTTCTTCATACTCCCCCTGCCCTGCATCGTTCAGGGTTAGGCTTAACCCGGCTACCTCATCGGCGGGACGCGAAGAAATCTGCAGGCGGGAAACGGAAGCGATACTCGGTAGAGCTTCCCCTCTGAAACCCAAGGTCTTTAGATGATCTAAATCTTCAATCGTAGTAATTTTAGAGGTGGCATGACGGATCACAGCTAGAGGTAAATCCTTTGTTCCGATTCCACAACCATCATCCCGCACTCGTATCATGGGGACACCATTACCTTCGATCGAAATATCAATATGTTTTGCTCCGGCATCAATGGAGTTTTCCACTAGTTCCTTAACCACTGAAGCAGGACGTTCTACAACTTCACCTGCGGCAATTTGATTGGCTGAGTGAGCATCAAGAATATGAATCACCGGTGTCAAAACTTCCTCAATCCTTCTTTCCTGTTCCAAACGTAGTGTGTATCGTGAAGCTGATTCTGAAGAAATCCATAGGAAAAGCTTTCCTTAGAGTTTTGGAGATGCTCCCACAGGTCATAGCCTGCTTGCTCACAACTTGAGCAGGCTTGAAATGGAATCCGTACTAATATTGACTTTTCAGTGTACTTTCTGCTCTCAATGTACACTGTTCCTCCACAATCACTGCACTCACGAAGGTAATCATGTCTTGTCTCTTGAAAACCCTCAGTATCATAATAAACGGAATGAGGGCTATAAATCCAGTTTCCACTAGGAAAAAAGGGCTTGCTCTGAAAGGTTAGGCTGGGCTTAGCAGCTTCTTGCTGTCTTTTAAGTTCTTGAATATAGGGTTTTAAGGCTGCCAAAGTTACAGTATTGCGCTTTATTTTCTGCGGCTCCCGGACATGATGATAGTCCTCTCCGGCAAGTGCCAGTAAAATGGCCAAGTTGACATAAGGGAGTGCCCCCTCAATGGAATATCCACCTTCGAGGACCGCTAAATCCGGCTGAAGAAGTTCTGTAATTCGACCATACCCTGCAGCTGTCAAGTTCATAGAAGCCAGGGGATCTGTAAAATGGTTATCCTGACCGGCAGAATTAATAATAATATCCGGGGCAAAGGCCTGCAAACGCGGTAATACCCAGTTTTCCAAGACGTAATGGTAGCCTTCATCCCCTGTTCCCGGTGGAAGAGGAATGTTTAGAGTCTGATCCCAGGCATTAAAACCACCCTTTTCATTGACAAAACCACTTCCCGGATATAGTGTGCGCCCATCTTGATGGAGAGAAATAAAAAGGACATTAGGATCATGATAGAAAATATCTTGAGTTCCATCACCATGATGGACATCTGTATCGACAATTGCAATTTTCTTTTTTCCAAAACCGGCTCTCAAATAGTTGACCAGAATAGCTTCGTTGTTAAGAGAACAAAACCCTCGATTACCCCATACTGTAGCGCCGGAATGATGACCGGGGGGGCGGGCCATTACAAAGCCATTATGAATTTCACCCTTCACCTGTGCTTCTCCCAGCAGAAGTGAACTGCCTGCCGAAATAAGATGAGGATCCAGACCCGACCTATGGGCTTCCGGATTCGGGAATAAGGCTTGAGTTCTGAGGACATCTTTTAGAGAAGCAACTCGAGGGGAATACTGCTTGATCTGAGGCAAATCAAGAATCCCTTCTTCAAAAAGCTGTTCTTGGGTATAGAGGAGACGCTCTTCACGTTCCGGATGGGAGTCACCTAATGACCAATCGAAAGCGGGGAAAAACAATATTCCTGTTCTTTTCATCCTTGTACCCTCCCGATTACACCGGGCCGAACGTGTACAGACCCGCGGACGATTTGACCGACAGTTTGGTAGTTTTGAACGATGGGAAAGAAATCAAAGGATTCCTTCTCCATGTCCTGAACTTCAATACCATAGTCTGCAGCTTGCTGTTGAGCAAGTGCTTCGATAAAGCCTTCCACTTCACGGTGGGGTCGGAGAGCACCCATCCACTTCCCTTGTTCTCCTGTCTCTTCCACACGATACTGTTTCATATAAGTATCCAAATGTAGAGTACAGTCAAAGGTGGGTTTGGAGAGAGCTGCACCCAGAGCATTGGAAACTTCCGGAAAGACCCCCAGCTGTACCGGTGTTTTAAGTCTGATTCCCAGAGCCGTAGTAATTCCTCTTGCTCCCCCACCACTAACGATAGTCCGGAAAGTTTTGTTTTCCTGAGGATGAAGAACTTCCCAAACCTTGTAGGCCGGTTCTTCCTGCCATTCTCGTTGGAGAGAATCCACTGCTCTCGCTATTTTTTCAACCACGATATTGATGATGTCTAGAGCTAGCTTCTCAAGAGTCTCTGGAGTTCTTTGTTCCGATGGTAAAAGAGAGCCCAGTCCTTCTTCTGCCAGACCTAGGTCACCATAATCAATCAGCTGCAGGTAACGCATGGCATCTGTAGGGGTCGGATTTGCCCCCCCCAGACAATATGCCGAACCCAGTCGATAGTTTTCCAGCACAACACCTTGATCATTGAGGCGGACAACTGAGTCTCCACCTACCGGAATAGATCGCACGGCAAGTGAGCGGACAAGGGTGGAAAACTCACCGATCCGAGCTCCTTTTGAACTAAGGAGCGGAACCCCTGATAAAGCCAGACCAATATCTGTCGTGGTGCCCCCAATATCAACAATAATCGATGATTCATCAGGCGAGGTTTGAGTTAAGGCTGCCAGGACACTCGCTGCGGGTCCGGAATAAATAGAATCGATGGGTCGGATTTTGGCGAGAGGTAAGCTTCCTCCATCCGCCTTTAAAATGAAAATAGGGGCTTGAATGTTCCGGGCCCTAACCGCAGCTTGCAGTTGTTGAACAAATTGTTGGTAGAGGTCAGAAACACCTAGATTAAGATAAGTCGTTAGACTGCGTCGATAAAAATTTGACTGACCCCACTCATGACCAAGGGCCATTCTTATCAAAGGATTATGTTCTTTAAGATAAGCTGCCAACTGTTCTTCGTGCAGAGAGTTGCGGTGGGAAAACTTCCCCACAATTGCTACGTGGCTGTAATCATCCTCTAAATCGGCTAAGTTTAGTTTCTGCCATTCCTCTTGATCGGGTGACGTGATTTCTCTGCCCCGATAATCCATTTCCCCGCTAAGTTCAGTGTAAGTAACCGGCCAAGGAAGTGCATCAACTTTCATTCCATTCCCAGAGAATAAGAATAATTTAACCGGAGGAATTCTGTTCTGGAGTATAGCGTTGGTAACTAATGTGGTACTTACAGTGATCTGGCTGATCTCTTGTTCGTCTTGGATTTTCAAGTTGTCAAAAGCGTTCATAAGGGTTTCGACTAAGTTTTCAGACTGTGTGGGCACCTTGGCAGTGTGTTGGATCTGACCATTGGTAATATAAACGGCATCAGTATAAGTTCCTCCCACATCAATACCTATTCGGTTAAACATAAGTTACCCCCTTTATCGGTGTTCGAAGTTCAATGCAGGATCACAAACCTGCTACGAACTATCGAACTGTTTTCCTGAACATTACTTTTACGGGACTTGAAAGTTCACCTTACCCTTACCTGCACTGGGTCATCACCATATTGCATCCTACGATTTTCCTTTAAGAAATCCCACATCCGCAGGTTACCTTAAACTACGCCTTTCAGATTTCAAACCTCGAGTACCCTACAAGATTTCTGTCGATTGGATTCGCTCCCGCAAATCAAAGAGATATTGGAGGGCTTGACGAGCAGTCATATCTTCCAAAGGCAGCTTCTCAATCTCTTGCAGAAGCGGATGGACTTTCGGAACATCGAATAAGGAGAATTGAGTAATAACCTCTGCCGACTTATCAGAAGCATGTACGGGTTCAGAGGATTCCAGCTCTAAGAGTAAGGCTTTAGCACGAATAATTAGTTCCTGAGGCAGGCCAGCCAGCCTGGCCACTTGAATGCCATAACTGCGGTCTGCTCGACCGGGTAAGATTTTGTGCAAAAATACAATATCCTCTCCTCGCTCTTTAACTCCAACATGGAGGTTAACGAGTCCGGGGAAGTTATCCTGAAGCTGAGTCAACTCATGATAGTGGGTAGCAAAGAGAGTCTTAGGGGTAAACTGAGGATTTTGCACAAGATGCTCGCTGACGGCCCAAGCAATACTAAGCCCGTCATAAGTGGCAGTTCCTCGTCCGATTTCATCCAAGATGATTAAGCTATTTCTGCTGGCATATTTCAAAATGTGTGCTACTTCATGCATCTCAACCATGAATGTACTTTGACCTGCCGCCAAGTCATCCGATGCTCCTACCCGAGTAAAAATGCGATCAACCAAGGCAATATTAGCCTTTTTCGCTGGGACAAAGGAGCCAATGTGAGCCATTAATACAATTAAGGCCACCTGCCTCATATAGGTTGATTTACCAGCCATATTAGGACCGGTGATGAGCGCTAAATGTTGATTTTCGGACATAAGTGTATCATTAGGAACAAAGGTGCCTTGTTCAATCATTTTTTCAACGACCGGGTGACGACCTTCCGTTATCTGAATTTGTCCATCCGTCTTGATCTGGGGACGAACATAATGATTATTAACAGCTACTTCTGCTAAGCTGACAAAAACATCGATTTCTGCTAAGACTTGAGCAACACTGATGATTTTTTTGGCATTTGCCCGCACCTGTTCTCGCAGGGCCAATAAAAGTTCGTATTCCAGGTCTTTTAGTTTTTCCTCGGCACCAATAATTTTTAGCTCGTATTCCTTAAGTTCCGGAGTAATAAATCTTTCCGCATTAGACAAAGTTTGCTTACGTTGATAATCCCCAGGTACAAGATGAGCATTGGCATGAGTTATCTCGATATAGTAACCAAAGACTTTATTATACCCTATCTTTAGGGAGCGGATTCCGGTGCGTTCCCGTTCCGCATTCTCTAACTGGGCCAGCCACTCCTTACCACCCGATGAAATTATCCGTAATTCGTCAACTTCTTGCGAATAACCGGTCTTAATAAGATTTCCTTCTCGCAGAGATAATGGTGGGTTAGGATTAATCGCCTTCTGCAGATTCTCAACAAATGAACCTAGGCCATCTAGCTTAGGCACTTTGACTTTTAGCGTTTCGGCGGTGCTTGAAGTTATGATTGTGGAAATATCAGGAAGCAAAGCTAAGGTTTGAGTCAATAATAATAGATCTTTAGCATTAGCTGTACCGTAAGATACTTTTCCCATTAATCGCTCTAGGTCATAGACCTCTGAAAGAAGTTTTTGTAAATCTTTACGAAGAAAAGCGTCCGCAATTAGTTCTTCTATGGAGTTAAGACGTCCTTCTATCTCATCTTGCTTAAGCAAGGGCTTATCAATCCAATGCCTTAATAGTCTACCCCCGAAGGCAGTATGAGTGGCATCAAGAACAGAAAGCAGTGTTCCCTTCTTTCCTATACCTCTGAGGGATTCAGTGAGCTCCAAATTTCGTCGCGTCCATTGATCAAGGAACATCCAACGTTCAGAGCGGTATGTTTTGATTTCAACAATATGAGTAGGGTCAACCCCAGGCATAGTCTCCAATAAATAGCTCCATAAACCGGTAGCAGCAAAGGCTGCAATTGGAAATTCTGTGAATAATCCCTCTTGACTATGGAAATGCTCCCGCATGGCTGGGGTTTTAAAGGTTGTTTGTTCACGAACAGTACAGTAATATTGCACCCACGACTTAGGGTTTTTGCTGAGTTCAGGTGTTAGGAGAAGCTCCGCAGGATTTATACGAGCAATTTCGGCCAGCAAAACATCCAGGTGAGGAGTTTGAAAAACTGTGAATTCACCTGTCGATAAATCCAGAAAGGCCAGCCCCCATTGTTCAGAGTAATACACACTTGCTAAATAATGGTTTGATCCTTCGGCAACTGATTCTGTCAGTGTACCTGGAGATACGATTCGAATTATATCTCGTTTAACAATCCCTTTGGAAGCCTTTGCATCTTCAACTTGTTCACAAATAGCAACTTTATGCCCTGAACGAACCAGCTTTACTAAATAGTTTTCTACAGCATGATAAGGGATTCCACACATTGGAACTTTTTTCCCATCCCCGGCATCTCTTCCCGTCAAGGCGATTTGCAAAATAGGCGCTGCAACTTCTGCATCTTCACCAAACATTTCGTAAAAATCACCTAATCGAAAAAACAGAATCGCATCCGGAGCTTGTTCTTTTATACTCTGATATTGCAGCATCATGGGGGTAGTCATTATTGTCTTCTCCCCTTTAAGTCAGTTTATATCCATAAAAATCGGGCCAGCTAATCATTCTGTAACCCTTATAAATCCCAAAAGGGAAGAGCTCAGATTAAAGCCCTTCCCTCTCGTTAGTTTTGTGATCGATATTCAGGGGAATTAGATCCCTCCGCAACCACAGCCTGCACTTCCGCAACCTCCAGGAGTACATCCGCTGGGATCGCAACTGTCATCCCCGCAGGAACAACCTCCTGACGCTCCCGCAATAGCACCAGCTAGAATGGCATTAACACTATCCAACATTTCTGTGAATTTGTCTTGTGCATCCATATAAGCTGCAATGGCGTCATTGGCCTGAACTTTAGCTTCGATTTCGTCAACCGCAATTTTATCAGCTTCAGAAGGCTCTGCCCCATTTTGTTGAACTTCCATGAAATGTTCCTGAGCTTTCTGTAATTCTGCAATCAATTGTTGTGCTGAAGGATCAGCAGCCATTACATCTTCCTTACTGTGCAATTCAGCAAGTACGGAGCTTCGCGCAATAGCGTCAGCTAAGAGTCGAGCATGTTCGATTATTTCATTTGTCATGTATCACACCTCCTCATATTACATTCTACATAGAATAGTATGATTCCTGCTTATATTATGCATTCTCAAACAAATTCTACATTTCTGGGTTTACAATTTCTCCAACCAGTGTCCAAGTTGCAGCTTCAGTAATTTGAATATTTACTAAAGAACCAATAATGTCGGCATTACCTTTAAAAACAACTAGTTCGTTTCCGCGAGTTCGACCGGTAAAACGCTCAAGATTTGTTTTGCTCGGACCTTCGACCAATATCTCGTAGGTTTTCCCTAGCATACGTTGGCGCCATTCCAGACTCTGAGCGTTTTGAACACTCATTAATCTCTGTAACCTGCGCTTTTTGATATCGAGAGAAATTTGATCTTCCATATCGGCGGCAAGTGTTCCTGAACGTTTTGAATACATAAACGTAAAGGCATGACTATACTGGATTAAATTCATAATTTCTAAGGTTTGTTCAAAGTCCGTCTCAGATTCCCCGGGAAAACCAACAATTATGTCCGTGGTCAAGCTCGCCTGAGGCAAGAGTTCACGTATCTTACTGATTCTACTGAGGTAGTATTCCCTGGTATATTTCCGATTCATGCGTTCCAATATAAAATTACTCCCTGATTGGATGGGAAGATGAAAGTGTTCGCAAAGTTTCTCTCCTGAAGCAACGACGGAGATTAGCTTGTCTGACAAATCTTTAGGATGAGAAGTGATGAAGCGTACCCTCAAAAGTCCTGGGATCTGATCAACGTCCCGCAGCAAATCGGCGAAATCATACTGGGGCGAAAACTCCTTACCATAGGAGTTAACATTTTGCCCAAGTAAGGTAACCTCCCGACATCCACTAGCCACCAGGTCTTTAATTTCTTGAATTATTTCTTCAGGTTTACGACTTCTCTCTCGGCCCCGGACATGGGGGACAATACAATAGGAGCAAAAGTTATTACAGCCATACATAATATTAACATTTGCCTGAAGCTTGCCTTTTTCAGCGAGGGGAGTTGATTCTAAGGTTTTTTGGGGTTCTTTCCATACTTCCGCTGCTTTTTCTCCTTGCTCCGCTTTATGCAATAGAGCAGAAAACTCATGAAGATTATGGGTTCCTGTCCAAATATCTATATGGGGGGCCCGTTTTTGGAGTTTCTCTAAAGCACCCGGTTGTTGAACCATGCATCCACTAATGGCAATTTTCAAGTTGGGATTCTTTTCTTTCAGCCTTTTTAGCTCTCCGATCTTTCCCAATATTTTGTTCTCGGCACTTTCTCTTACACAACAGGTATTTATTATCACTAGATCCGCACTGGCAAGATCATCTGAACTGGTGTAGCCTTCTTGGCGGGTTATTTGTTTTAAGGTCTCAGCATCACGTTCTGACATCTGGCAGCCATAGGCTAAAGTAACTACTTTTTTTTCTTTTTCCAAGTAATGTTCAACTCCAAATCCCACTATTAAAATTATGCTCTTAGTTTAAGATTGCTGTTCGAATCTTGAGTGCCTGATTATATAGCTAGTTGCAAGAGATATTATGCACTTTCTCAGGCAATTTTATAATAATTCCTTCTCTAAGCCACATTATAACCCATCTCTTCTTCTCGACCGCCTGACCTGCCTTCGCCAATAAAGAGTTTTTCGTCGCTTCTTATACAAATAATTCAAGAAAAATATAGCGCCGGTAAGAAGCAATGTTCCTATAATCCAAGTCGAAAAGGTTGAAACAGATCCAGTAAGGGATGCTTTAACCGGTTCAGGATGAACTGACTTAGCAGCTTTCAAAGGAAAAATATCTATTTGGTTCTCCCCCTCCAAAACCGCAACTTGCGCAAGGACTTGTCCCTCTTCAACGGATGTTAAGGGGTCTGTCGATAAGGGTGTTACACGGAGACTTAGAGTATTTTCCGGAGCATTAAGCTTTTGGGTTGAATAGATTGGTTGATCGAGAACAAGATCTACAGGTTCAGTATTGACAGTAATTGATGAAATAACTGCCCCAGCGGGTTTGATTATCGTATTGCTAAACTGAGTAAAGCCATAATCAAACATACTTTGCATATCTGTATAGATTTCTCGCCCGGGTGACTTAAGAATTACCCCAATCAGCTGACGTCCATCTTTAGTGGCTGAGGCAACAAGACAATTTTGGGCAGCGGCAGTATAACCTGTCTTAATGCCATCAACCGAAGAGTCTCTCCATAATAACTTATTTTCATTAACCATTAAGACCGGGACATCTGTCTTCGATCTAGAGATAGGCTGGGTCTTAGTGCGTACGAACTCCGCAAATATTGGATTTTGATAGGCCTCTCGGGCAATAAGGGCCAGATCATGAGCAGTTGTCAAATGTCCTGTTTCTGTTAAACCACTTGGATTGACAAAATGTGTATTAGTTGCCCCAATTTCACTGGCACGCTGGTTCATCATCTCCACAAAGTGGGTTATGTCCTTACCTACATACTCAGCCAGGGTAACAGCAGCATCATTGGCAGAATTTAACAAGGTTGCATAGAGAAGATCTTTAAAGAGTATTTGTTCTCCGGGTTCAAGGTATATTTGAGTACCATAAACCACTTTATTATTTAACATAGTTTTACTAACCGTCACCATATCGTCAAAATTTCCATTTTCAATGGCTAAAAGCCCAGTCATTATTTTAGTAGTGCTTGCCGGAGCCAATTGTTTATCAGGATTTTTCACAAAAAGGGTTTGTCCAGATGATACGTCAATCAGATAAGCACCTTCTCCACGGACATCTGGCGGAGGAGTATTTTCAGCATAAGCAACAGGTGAGGAGCTAATTATTATGAATAATGCCAGAAAAACCGATCTAAATAATCTCAAAAAGTGTTCCCCCTATAACAGCTTTGAATAGTTTAGTGATCATACCATGATAAGCAAACTTTCTAGCGGTGCACTAATCTTAGAAAAATCCAAGGTTAGTCTGCACCGCACTTGTTTACCATTATTCAATAGTCAAGTATCTATATTTAGTTATTATGAATGGGATAGAAAAGAGACAAGGTTCCGGGTCCAGTATGACTTCCAACAACACATCCTATTTCACTAATCCAAATTTCTTTAACTCTAAAACGTTGGCGAATCTCATCAGCTAAGATTTGTGCATCATTAATACATGTTGAATGGGATATTCCAATCACTTGCTGTTCGAGATTTTCAACGTTTTCAATGTCATGTGCCATGACCTCAACCAATTTACGAATAGCTGCACGTCTGGTACGAACTTTAGCAAAGGGCTCAATCTTTCCTTCGGAAGTAATGTGCAAAATTGGCTTAACATCGAGCAGCCCACCAATAAATCCGGCTGGTCTACTAACTCGGCCACCTTTAACAAGATACTCCAAATTGTCTATTGTGAAAACGTAACGCATATTTTTCCGGTACTCTAAGATAGTTTTTTCAGCCTCTTCCCAAGAGGCAGCAAATTGTAAAGCATTTTGAGCATATAAGGCTAATAAGCCATAACCAAATGATGCACCTAAGCTGTCGATGACGTGGACGCGCTCGGGAGCAGTGGTCATCTCACGAATCATTCGAGCAGTGGAAACCGTAGAACTTAAACCTGAGGAAAGATGAATTGCAACAACCTCATGACCTTCTGACAAAATTCTCTCATAGGTTTCCAATAGGGTATTTGGATTGGGTTGAGATGTTTTAGGCAATTCTTTAAAGGTTTCAAATTTCGAATAGAAGTCATTAGTCTGTAAATTAATTCCTTCTAAAAATGTTTCACCATCAATTGTAACGGGCATTGGAACAGTAGTTATGCCTGCATTTGTTGCTTTGTCCAAAGGAATATCAGAGGCACTGTCAACAACTACTTTGAAGGACATTGCTACACCTCCTACAAAACGATACAAATCTATAACTCAATTTATATTCTGTGTAAACAAGGATTATCCTGCTACTCCAAAACAAAAATAAAAGCCCATCTTATGATGAGCAAATTATTTGCCTAATTTAATTCTTACACGAGACAGAAAGGAATTATCCGTAGTTCTATGATGCTATCTTTTGAATGATCGCGTGCTGACCAAGGATTGCCATTAGATTAGGAAGTTCTTGATTTTTAACGACCCGATAATTGACTTCTTCCCCTTCAATCCAAGTTACAAGAAACATAGGATCCCTTCTCTCTTTGTATTATGTATACATAATACCACATGGCAAGTAAGGATTCAAATATCCGTCATACGATTCTTTTATGTTGGAGTAGACTCCCATGCCGCTGCTAAGGAAGCACAAGCTTAGGATGAAAATTGGGGTCGCTTGGGGTAGGGCAGCTTCGTCCACATCCTGCAAGAAAGCTAATTCGTGCGAAGACATTGTCTGCAAGAAGGGTAATCCGTGCGAAGACAGTGTCTTCGTGTCACTCAGCACTCCGAGGCTCGCCTACTCGCTTGGGAGGGAGCTCCGCCAAACCACTGGGTAGTACCTGAAGTGAACCTGTGGCTCCGCTTCCCACCCAAGCTTTGTAGGCTCTACCGCCTCTCCATGCAATGAGTTCACTCCTGTGGATCGAAGTCGCCCTGTCTTCAGGTCTTTTATCTCAAGAGTGTTTTGAGGTGTTTTCAGGGGCCCTCACCTCTCACGCTAAAGATTCGCGAAGGCTTACCTGAGTCCCCAAGGTAATACTTACACTCCTAGCAAACTGGCTGGAGGAGCGCTTTTCTGCAAAGCGGATGCGTCAGTGAAGCCGCGGTAAGGCGAGCACCGACGGTTCGCGTCCCCGTAGCGCGCCGCAGGTTCACATGCGACGGAACAGGATGTTCCTAGTGCCGCATGCGCCACGGACGGCATAGCATGCGGCCAGGAATACCCAGAGGTTCGGACGCGCTCGCGAACCGTCCAACGAGCCAGCGGTGGAACTCGCAGACGCGTGCGGAACGAAGACACCGTCTTCGCACGGGTTATAAAAGCTAAAAAGCGCTCCCCCCGGATTTCTCCTACCATTTTATTCCTTTTTTGCAAATATAGGCTCCAAGCGACTCCATATGTCATATTTGCGAACATCGGCTAGCCGTCCCTTTTGATTCAAGAAAACATGAACAGTCTTTCCTTCTGCTAATAGGGTTTGATCTCGGTATATATGGTAATTAAAAACAACTCTACGTGAAGTCATGTTTTCGATTTCAGTAACAACAATAAGCTCATCATCATAGTGAGCAGGTTGACGATATCTGCAATTGGCCTCGATTACCGCTAAACCCAGACCTTGTTTTTCAAATTCTGTATAGGGAAGGTTTAACTCTCTAAACAATTCTGATCGCCCTACTTCAAACCAGATTAGATAATTAGAATGATAAACAATTCCCATTTGATCTGTTTCCGCATAACGCACGCGCAAAGTTGTTTTTGATGACAAAATCATTAAACAGCCTTCTTTCCTACTAAATATTGTGAGTTAGTACTTAATCATGGTTACTGGGCTAAATACTAGACCTGAAAATTATTAAAATGAAAAACTAATAGAAGCAATTCGTATAATTTGTAAGTAATTTCTCACTTATGCTATAATGAGCAGAAAATAATGATAGTTCGGTAGTTTGTGATTCAAATGATTATGTATATCCCAAAAAAGGAGGAGCATCTTTGAGTACTTCAGCCATACAAATATTTATCGAACGAATTAATGAGTTGTCCCGAAAAAAACGGACAGTTGGTTTAGAGGAATGGGAAGCCGCAGAGCAAGAATCCTTACGCCAAGAGTACCTGACTTTTATTCGTGAACAAGTTAAAGAAACTCTCAGCAATGTCCAAGTTGAAGAGGACTCCCCTCTACAATAACAAGAAAATTTACTCGAAATCAAGCAAATACTTATATTTTTAGAGCAAGCATTTCTTGCTCTATTTTTTATGTCTCTCCATTTAACCCTTTCAAAAAGCGTATTTGTTTTAATCATAAAGCAAATAATAACAATGTTAGATAAACTTCATGTAAGGAGGAGATCATCTTTGCCCGAACGCATTATTAAGTATGGTGGAGTTAAATTCCGAAATCTTGTGCCCCCGGTGAAAATAAACCGCTTTGTTAATAGTTTACCCCGGGATAAGCGGGATTCTTTGTTTGAGATTGCCAGTGAATTACAGCATGCCGGCTTAATTCGAGTCTTTAATGACCGGGAGCATAGTACAATTGATAAAGATTTGATTGATGATCAAATGACTAATACAGGAAATTATAATCATGATTTACAAAGTCTTAAAAGAAGCATGGATGATTCATTAACCCTCCCCAAATAAGTGAAAAAATCTAGATTAAACGCGAATAGTCCAAGGACTATTCGCGTTTCTAAGGTTATGCCTGGCCTTAAGCATTTTAAGTAGGCGATGGGTTGTGTATATTAAAATTATGAAGGTTAATCTCGATACATGGTTATAAAATGCTTACTGAACCCTCATACATCATTCCAGTTAAAGCATCAACAGTTAGTATCTGACCATCTTCAACCTTAGAAAAGGCTCCTCCGGCTCCAACAATTGTCGGAATTCCATATTGTAACCCGGTTATGGCTGCATGAGATGTTAAGCCTGCTTCTTCAACGACTAAGGCACCAGCCCGCGAGATTAAGGGTACAAATCGTGCATCTGTTGATTCCGCAATTAATACTTCCCCATCATTGAATACAGCTTGTTCAGGATCTTGAACTTTACGTGCTATACCCGAATAGGATTTACGCCCAATCCCAATTCCCTTAGACAAAATATTGCCCATTATTTGAACTTTAATCATATTTGTTGACCCGACTTTGCCAATTGGCACTCCGGCAGTTATTACAACAACATCGCCGGCCTTGATGAGGCTTCTATTTAACGATGTGTTAACAGTTACTGCCAACATTTCATCCGTTCCGGAACTCTCCGGAACAATAATGGGTTGTACACCCCATAAAAGGGAAAGCTTTCTTGCGGTATTGTCAAAAGGGGTTGCCGCAATAATCATAGCCATCGGTCTGTATTTGGAAATCATACGTGCAGTTAAGCCTGAATGGGTGGGAGTAAGAATTGTAGCAGCTTTGAGGTCTTTGGCAATCGTGTAGCTGGCAAAGCTGATTGCTTCTGCAACATTGGCAGAATGCCGAGATGCTTGATCATTCCTACAAGTTTTTTCAGTTCGCTGAGCAATCTTGTCCATCATTTTGACCGCTTCAATTGGAAATAACCCAGCTGCTGTTTCACCGGAGAGCATGATTGCATCCGTACCATCCAGAATGGCATTGGCCACATCACTGGCTTCTGCTCGTGTAGGCCTTGGCTGACGTATCATGGAATCTAACATTTGGGTAGCTACAATAACAGGTTTACCTAGCAAATTGCATTTACGAATCATTTCCTTTTGTCTGATAGGAACTTCTTCGACGGGGATTTCTACACCCAGATCTCCCCGAGCAACCATAAGCCCATCAGCAACCTCGAGAATATCATCTAAATTATTGATTCCTTCTTGACTCTCGATCTTGGCAATAATATGGACATCGGCACCCATTTCTTCCACTACTCTGCGGACATCAAGAATATTTAAGGCCTTACGAGTAAATGATGCAGCAATAAAGTCAATTCCTTGAGAAATACCAAAGCGTATATCCTCAATATCCTTTTCAGTAACTGCAGGTAAGTCAATCAGCGCATTGGGTGCATTAACTCCTTTTTGAGACTTAAGAATGCCTCCGTTGCGAACAATTGTCCGAATAATATTCTCTTCCGTGGAAGTCACTTCAAGGTCTATCTGTCCATCGTCGATAAGAATGTGACTACCGGGATCAATTTTACGCCATAAATTAGTATAAGTAATTCCTACTCGCTGCTGATTACCAAGAGTTAGATCGGTGTCTAAGATAAACTCAGATCCATTGCTCAGGGTAATACCGCCCTCAGGAACTTTTCCCGTTCGTACCTCCGGCCCTTTAGTATCAAGAAGTATTCCTAAATGTTTCCCAAACTTGGTAGCTTCCCTTCTTAAAGTTTCAATTCTTCTGCCATGTTCTTCGTGGGTTCCATGAGAAAAATTCAGGCGTGCAACATCCATACCGGAGGCAAGCAGTTCCTGAACTTTCTCTGGAGATTCACTTGCCGGACCAATGGTACAAACAATTTTTGTCCTTCTCATATATTTCTCCTTCAAGTTATAAGCCTTTTAAGACTATGAGTTTCACTAAATCCAAAACCCGGTTTGAATAACCCCATTCATTATCATACCAAGCTAGGATTTTGGCCATACGATCCCCTATCATCATGGTCGATAATCCATCGACGATAGAACTGGCTGGATTACCGTTGAAATCATGAGATACCAAAGGTAATTCTGTGTATTCCAGATACCCTTTCATCCTGCCAGTAGATGCTTGCCTCAAGACATTATTTATATCTTCCCGATTTGTAGGCTTACTTAAAGAAACGACAAGATCTACTAATGAGACGTTTGGAGTTGGAACTCGAACAGCCAGTCCTTTCATCTTGCCTTCTAGTTCCGGTATTACAAGGGAAACGGCTTTAGCTGCACCTGTTGTAGTGGGTATCATGGACTGATAGGCAGCTCTTGATCTGCGCCAATCTTTGTGTTCCAAGTCTAATATTCGTTGATCATTCGTAACTGAATGAGTAGTCGTCATTAATCCTTGCTCAATACCAAATTCATCAAGTAAAACTTTGGCAACCGGGGCCAGACAATTTGTTGTACAGGAGGCATTAGAAATTATATGATGTTTCTCCGGAATATAGAGATTTTCATTGACCCCCATCACAATCGTAATATCCTCGTCTTTTGCCGGCGCTGAGATAATTACTTTCTTAGCTCCTGCAGAAAGATGCTGGGACGCATCGTCACGTTTAGTAAATCTTCCGGTAGATTCAATCACAATATCCACACCCAGTTTACTCCAGGGCAAATCTAAGGGATTTTTCTCGGCAAATATTTGAATTTCTTTTCCATCTATGACCATTTTCTGGTTGTTGATTTCTACATCCTTCTCCAGGACGCCATGAACTGAATCGTACTTGAATAAATGAGCCAATAAATCTGGACTACCCAGATCATTGATGGCAACAATCTCGAATGGAAATGTTTTTTCAAGTGATGCTCGAAGTGAAAGTCTGCCGATTCGACCAAAACCATTAATCCCAACTTTTATACTCATACTAATTCCCTCCTCATGTTACCTTAAAGTACCTTCGTAATTAAAATTATTGCTTCTTTGAAATGTCTATTCTGTAGACAATCCAAAATCCCTGCTTTTCTCTTTGGAATACTTTACATATTTTTGCTTTAAAGAATAGTAGTATTTACCTCTAGATGGTAATATTTTCTGATTATACAGCTACAATTTATAATTCCCTAAAAAGAAAAAAACTTGCAACAATCTGGTATAAAGTTTTTGGGCAAAAGTTCATAATTAACTGTATTATTCAAACTTTATAGATTATTATTATTTCTTTCAGGCCTGTTCCAATAAACAGCTTCTTCCACCTCAGTGATTTTCACTTAGTAATTTATCAAGGACCCAAGGTAGCAGATATATAAAATTTTTCGGCTTATCAGGCATTAAATAACAGTATCCTGGCAGATTTGAAATTTTGGGTCTGCTTTTCCTAAACTTAAAACACTTCTCCAACTAATTGTATTCTTAGTGGTTAAATGTTATATTAAAAAACCAACTGATTTTAGTCAGTTGGTTTTTTATATTTAGTCTTAATAAAATTATTTGTTTTGTTTTAATTGTTTAAATTTCATTGTACTATTAAAAGTATTCTGAATATTTTAAGCAAAATTATAGGGCTTTTTCAAGTATTTCCGCTACATCTAATGCCTTTAGCTTTTCTCCAACTTCACGGGCCGCTATACCATCATTAATCATGGTTAAACAGAAGGGGCATGCTGTACCCACATAATCAGATTTAACTGCAATAGCTTCATCAGTCCGCATTTCATTAATTCTTTGACCATCATGCTCTTCGAGCCACATACGGCCTCCGCCGGCACCACAACAGAAACTCTTCTCACCAGTGTGTGACATCTCCCTAAGACTTAAGCCTACCGCCTTAAGCAGTTCACGAGGCTGTTCATAGATCTCGTTATACCGACCGAGGTAACAAGAATCGTGGTAGGTAACTGATTTTCTGTCCGCGTTTGTTAACTTAAGTTTGCCGGACTTGACTAGATCTAAGAGGAATACTGTATGGTGAATCACTTCGAAGTCCCCGCCAAGTTGTGGGTATTCGTTTTTCAAGAAGTTGTAGCAGTGTGGGCATTGGGTAATAATTTTCTTCACTCCATAGCCCTTCATAACTTCAATGTTTTCTGTGGCTAAGGAATAGAATAAATATTCGTTTCCTAACTTACGAGCGGAGTCACCACAGCACTTCTCTTCATTCCCCAGTATTGCAAAGTGAACGCCTGCAGCTTGTAATAGCTTAACAAGGGCAGCTGAAACTCTTTGATTACGAGCATCGAATGCTCCGGAGCAACCAGGCCAATACAGATACTCAGCGTTAGGATCTTCTTCATAAGTTTTAACTCCCAGCCCTGTAAGAAAATCCGCCCGAGTAGTCCAACCGATTCCCCATGGGTTACCGTTATTCTCCATGTTGCGGAAAGCTAATTGAGCTTCTGCTGGGAAGCGTGTCTCCATGAGTACAAGATTCCGACGCATATCAATGGTCTTATCAACGTGCTCAATGAATACCGGACATTGCTGTTCACAGGAACGACAGGTAGTACAAGCCCATAAATCTTCTTCAGGTATGACTTCACCGATTAGCGCCCGACCAGTCCATTCTTCAATCTCTTCAGCTTCGCTTGCCGCAGCAGCTTCCTGATCAGCAGCTTGCACTAATACTTTACTCTTAGCTTGGAGTGCCTCACCCATTTCCTCCATAAGAACTCGCATATCCTGAATAATTCGTTTTGGATTTAAATGCTTGCCGCTTAAGTAGGCAGGACAGTTATCCTGGCAGCGCCCACAGCGTAAACAAACATCTGTATTAAATAATGTCTTCCAGGAAAACTCACGTAATTGGCTTTTTCCAAAGGTTTCAAGGCTCTCATCTTCAAAATCTATTGGCTCAGGAATACCTATTGGTCCACGATTGCGGAAGAACTGATTAAGCGGGCCGAGTAAGACATGGAACAGCTTGGAATAGGGGAAATATGCTATGAAGGCCATGGCAAGGAAAAGATGGAACCACCAAAGGAAGACGTGCAGAGACAAGATTTGCGCTTCATTGAACAACGCTTGGATTGGAATAGACATCCACTGCCCAACAAATGCATAGGCGGCCCAAGGATCTGGCAATACTGCAATACGTGCTCCCTGAATGATGAACCCTGTCAAAAGGATTGCAAATAATAAAGCCAGGGTAATACCATCATCCGCCTTATTATCTAAACGATCCGGTCGCTGAATATATCTTCGGTAAGCAGCGACGATTATGCCTATTAAGGCAGCGAGTCCAAACAAGTTAGCAGTAACCTTAATAAATAGATATAGCCAACCGTGGAATAGATCAATAGAGAAATCTGCTTGGAGAGTGATGATGGCAGTGGCAAAAGCTAGGAATAAAAATCCGTAGAATATACCTGCATGCATCATTCCCGGGAAACTGTCTTTGAAAATCCGTTTATGAGCAAAGGTATAAACGAGTACATCTTTGATCCCCGGCCAAATGTCTTTCCAACGATTTTCGGGCTGTCCTAATTTCCAAAGCTTAACACGCTTATATACTCCATAAGCAAAGATAGCAAGTGCAATGATAAAGAATAAGTAAAGCCAATGATGTCCTTCAATATTCCAGTACACTTCACGTGTTGCCATTCTTTCCTCTCCTTACCTATTAAGGAAGCGCCTGGTTAGGCGCTTCACTTAAGTATTCTATATTCAATTTTATTCGTTGACAAGCTTTTTGAACTCTTCAGTTAGCAAGGGGACTACTTCAAAAAGGTCTCCAACAATACCATAGTCAGCTACATTAAAGATGTTAGCTTCCGGATCTTTGTTAATGGCCACAATGAATTTTGAGGAGCCCATACCTGCTAAGTGTTGGATTGCTCCGGAAATTCCGCAAGCAATATAGAGGGTTGGGGCAACTGTTTTTCCAGTCTGTCCAACTTGGTATTTATGCTCTTTCCAGCCCGAATCAACTGCAGCACGTGAAGCTCCTACAGCCGCACCAATTACATCAGCCAAGTCTTCGAGAATGCTGTAATTCTCTGGGCCTTTCATACCCCGTCCACCAGATACAATGATGTTAGCCTCTGTAAGCTCTGGGCGTTTGGAAGCAGCGATAGCGACTTCCTTAAGAATTGCCGTTAAATCAGCTGCATCAATATCAGCAACTTCTTTGACAACTTCTGCCTGACGAGCAGCATCCGGAGGCGTTACAGGGAATGTATTAGGACGAATCGTAGCCATAATTGGGCGAACGTTGGAAGTGAGATGAGCAAATGCCTTACCGGCGTAAATCGGACGTTTAAATGTTAAGAAGTTAGCGGAGTCAATTTCCATGCCTGTGCAGTCAGATGCTAAGCCAATTCCAAGACGTTGGGCCAAGCGTGGAGCAAGATCTTTACCGGCAGCAGTATTTCCGAGTAAAACAGCCTGTGGCTCTTCTTTACGAATGATCTTATTGAGCACAGAGGTATAGGCACCTGTGGAGTATTCTGCTAACTTAGCATCATCGATGACGATTACTTTGTCAGCACCACTAGCGGCAAGAGTTGGCGCAAGTTCATCAATGCCTTGACCAAGCACAACAGCTACTACTGACTCACCAGTTTGGTCTGCGATTTTACGGGCTTCACTAAGTAGTTCTAACGAAACTTTACGAACTTGCAGATTGCGTTGTTCAACAATAATCATAATTCCTTTAGCCATTTTAATTCCTCCTTTACAGAACCTTAGCTTCTTCACGCAAGAGTTTTGCTAATTCACTGGCAGCTTGTGCAGGTTCGCCATCAATTTTGCGCCCTGCTTTACGAGGTGTAGGTAAACTATATTGATTAATAACCATTTTCAAATCTCCAGCGCCAAAACCAAGATCTGCAAGGGTTAAGCTTTTTAATGGTTTCTTCTTAGCTTTCATGATACCAGCTACGGATGGATAGCGAGGATCATTTAAGCCTTTTTGGGCCGTAAATACTGCAGGGAAGCTAACTTCGATTAATTCAGTCCCGCCGTCAATTTCACGAGTTGCAGTTGCTTGGGTTCCGGCAACTTCTAGTTTAATAACACTGCTGACTGAAGGGATGCTTAACGCCTCTGCTAAACGAACAGCAATTTGACTTGCACCATCATCAATAGCAATACGTCCGGCTAAAATTACATCATGAGGAATATCGGCAACAACCTTAGCTAGTATTTGAGCTCTGCCGAATTCATCGGTATTCTCTAGTCCAGGATCGCTTACTAATACACCTTTGTCTGCACCCATTGCCAAAGCAGTACGGACTGCTTCTTGAGCACGTGAACCCCCCATGCTTACAACGGTCACTTCGCCGCCGTGCTTTTCCTTAAGTCTGATTCCTTCTTCAATGGCATACTCATCGTAAGGGTTAATAATTAAGTTAACCCCATTGGCATCGATTTTACCGCTAGCATCTAGTACGATTTTAGCCTCAGTATCGAATGTTTGTTTGATAAAAACGACAATATTCACACTGTTTCCTCCTTACTGCAACAAAATTAATCCTTTGAGAATATGACTTTTGATAATAACACCTTAAGACCGACAGATTCCTTAATCGACGAGGTAAGAGCATCATAATAGGATAACTTCGTCTCTGGTTCATAAAGCCCTTCTCCAGTAGACACCACAACTGTAATTCTTTTCATAACACCCCCTATAAAGCGTGAGAAGGAATTTATTTTCCAAACACAATATTATGACTCTGACTAGACAGAAAGCTAAGCAGAGTTCCCAGCAAAATCCTAGATACAAGCTCACTACATAAGATTTGTTTCACATATCCAAAATTAATAGATTTACAATAAAGCCAATTACTAGAAATCAAAGTAACAAAATGCACAATCTATACTATTCTTCTCACAAATTAAGACTAGCATTGAGCGTTGAATAAGTCAATATGGCCATAATTAAGAAATTATATACCAAACTTTTCCCTTTGCTTCCCTAAAAACATTTCCAATAGGCCCTTGTTTATTTAGAATGACAATTTATCGAATACACCGGATATTATGATATGCAAATATTTATGTAATTCAGATTATTCGACCAATAAAAGAAATATCCTTCTTTACAGTCAATATTATTTCGAATTGATACATTATCAAATGTTATATCAAAATTCATTATTTTTAGAGGAGAGGTTGTAACACCTGCTCCTCACCTGTCTTTTATTCTTTAAAACGATTTTTTTGTGGGCAACGGCTGTTGAATATTTCGTTCTTTATGCGTGTCATACTCTTGATAATGAGGATCTCTAACTGTAACTGATGCTTTGGCTCTTGATACTTTTTTGCGTGTTCCCATTATCATCCATCCTTTCCAATAAGTAAGCCAATCGAAGCTTAAAATTAGCATTCCCTACTAGAAAAACGGATATCCCACATTATTTTTGTAAAATAGTGTAAGCATGCCAATACTTTTCAAGAAATATCTCAAAAACTTAGGTAGCTAATGTTATAATATATCTGAAAGATAATTTTTATAAGGTTTGGTGATAAGATGATCAACGATCAGCAACTAAAGGATCTTTTATCTAAAGGATTTTTTTCAGGTAAAATGACACCTGAATTTATTAATTTTTGTCTCTCTCATGGAAGAATCCGACGTTATGCTGCTAAACAATATCTCTATTTTTCTGGAGATGAAGGTACTACTCTTTATTTTTTAATTAATGGTCGAGTTAGACTCTATTTAATGAGTGAATATACCGAAAAAATAATCCGGGTACTTAATGCTCCAGCTTTTTTTCCCGAGGTTATTCTCGACGGGAAACCTTACCCCCATTCAGCTCTTTGCATAGAGGAGACAGAAGTATTGACAATTGATCGGCTAACATTTATGCGTTTTATAGAGAGTAATCCATCCTTAATTTGGTTATTGTATGATGATCTTGCTCTTGATTTACGGCGTTCCTACCGACAAATTAGAAATCTATCCCTTGGGGATGCCCGCCTGCGCCTGGCTGCAAAGCTTTTTGCTCTTGCCCATGTACACGGTCAAAAAACCAAGAGCGGAGTTATGATTACCATACCTCTATCTGCCACAGAGCTTGCCGGCATGTGTAGTTTGGCTCGTGAATCTGTCAGTCGGATTTTAACAGAGTTAAAAGAAGTAAAAATCATTGAGATCAAGAAAAAAGATATAACAATTATGGATATGGAAAATCTTCGAATCTGGATACACGAGCGGGCTTCTCGCTCTCGAACTCTAGACTAAGCTAGATTTTCTGCTCAACAAAATGGGTGAATCTTTCTTGGGGGCCACCATTATTAAGATAGTCTTGAATAGTCTCTATTACCCAGGAAATTACCTCTTCATCTGTTTGAGCTTGTTTAACGAAAGATGCAAAACGTGGGTGTCGGCCCATTCTTCCACCTATGCGCAAGTTCCAGCCACTTTCACCTGCGGCTAGTGTACCTGAAGGGCAAACACTTAAACAATTTCCACAAGAGAGGCATTTCGATTTATCAATGACAACTACTCCATTTTTCTCTATGGTAATCGCATTTTCTAAGCATGATCTGACACAAGCATGGCAGGCTATGCAGGGATTATCCGTAGTTTGAGGAGTTACATATCCGGAAATGCTAAAGTCTTTAATATCTGGTCGGGAGCAGCCATTTGGACAACCAGCCAAACATATTTTCAGCAGATGATGGTGATTAACCTGTCCGAACTTTTTTTGAAGAGTTTCCTCAATATTCAAAGACGCTAAATTTGATGGTAATTCCTCTAAAAGCTCCCTCCATTCTCGAGTCGCCTTCGGACAATTTTGTCGGCAGTGTTCAATAATAAACCCCGGTTGTTTCATTTATATTCCCCCAGAATTAATTATGCTTGTATTTTTAGTCTTCTGAGGTAGTTTAACAAATATGCAATCAATTTAGTGTGGTTTCAATCACAATGGGAACTATTGGATATAAAGATATCCCTATGGCTAATTAATTAGTGCCATAGGGATATCTTTATTTTGTTTCTATTCGTTAAGATCCATCCTCTTACCATTACATATATAAACAATTTCTTCGGCTATATTCGTACAATAATCTCCCAGACGTTCCAAGAAACGGCTGGCAAACAGCAGATAATTGGCCTGTGTCACATTATTAGGGTTTTCCATCATAATGGTTTTTAGTTCCCCAAAGACTCCGGAATAAATCTTGTCAATCTCATCATCCATTAAGGACATCTCTGCAGCTGCGCCACAATCCTCGTCTACGTATGCTTTCAGACCAATTCTAATCATTTCTTGCACAATTCCACTCATTCGTGGAATGTCTACCAATGGTTTGATTAACTTTTCTTGACCTATTCTGATGGACACTTTAGCTAGATCAACAGCCAGGTCCCCCATTCTCTCAAGGTATATGGATATTTTGAAACCAGCTACAAGTTTGCGTAAATCACGAGCAAAGGGCTGCTGCGTTGCGATTAGGAGAATACATGTTTCTTCAATGTCTGCTCGCAAATCATTTAGTTCCAAATCTTTCACGACGATGGAATTAGCCAACTCTAGATCCTGGTTTATTAAAGAATTGACTGCAAGTGCTATTTGTTGTTCGGCCATCTTTCCCAGGGTTAAAATTTTCAGGCGCAGATCTTCTAGTTCATGATCAAATTTCTGGCGAGTAGGCATTTGTAGTCCTCCTCCCTTGCTTTTATTTTTATACAACAATTTTTATAGTATTAGCACCCAAAAAGTGCAGTGACCCCGTTCAGTCAAAACGGAACATCAATTTGGAGATATCAACCAAATCGTCCGGATATATAATCCTCTGTTTTCTTCTTTGCCGGTCGAGTAAAGAGTACACTTGTTATATCTTCCTCGATTAAATCACCGCTTAAGAAAAAGGCAGTTCTGTCCGAAACCCGGGAAGCTTGATGCATATTGTGAGTCACAATGATAATTGTATACTTGTCTTTCAGCTCTGCAATTAATTCCTCAATCTTCATCGTCGAAATTGGATCGAGGGCAGAGGTCGGTTCATCCATTAGCAAAATTTCGGGCCCCACTGCCAATAAGCGTGCAATGCAAAGTCTTTGTTGCTGACCACCGGAAAGTCCTAAAGCGGATTCATGTAAGCGATCTTTCACCTCGTTCCACAAAGCGGCATCTTTTAAACTGGTTTCAACGATTTCACTTAATTTCTTCTTGTCAGTTTCTCCGTGAATTCGTGGACCATAGGCCACATTTTCAAAGACTGATTTCGGGAAAGGATTAGGGTGCTGGAATACCATTCCTACCTTCTTCCTAAGTAAAACCACATCGGTGTCAGCTGCATAAACGTCCTGCCCATCGATCTTAACCTGACCTATGATTTTTACACCCGGTGTCAAATCTTGCATTCGGTTAAGCGTCCGTAAAAAGGTTGACTTTCCACAGCCGGAGGGACCAATAAGAGCAGTCACACTTCTCTCCTTCATAGCTATGCTGATACTATTTAAGGCCTGCTGTTCCCCGTAAAAAAGGTCGAGTTCTTTAACCACGATCTTATCCATATCATTTCTCCTCTATCTTTATATCCAGGGTACTAGCCCCTATGTTTCCCTTGAAGTCGATATTGCAGCCAACGACTTGGTATTGATAAACAAAGGTTAAAGACGATAACCATGAGGATTAACAGAGCGGCGGTTCCATCTGCAATCTGGTCGGAATTTGTGCCAGGTAAAGGATTTGACTTTACCGCAAATAAATGAACGGCTAGTGTCTCTCCGGCGGCTAGAGGGTTAACGTCAAAGAGAATTCGGGAGACATTCATTCCTGCTGTGAAGATCAGAATTGCTGTTTCCCCAAGTGCTCTGCCTGCAACTAGGGTTATTCCGGTAATCAGCCCTGGAAGAGCTGTCGGCAGAATAACCTTGCGCAAAGTTTGCCACATGGTTGCCCCTAAAGCTAAACTTGCTTCTCGATAACTTCTGGGGACTGCCCGTAAGGATTCTTCTGTAACCCGCACTAAGATCGGCAAATTGAGTAACGCCAGAGTGGCAGATCCTCCTAAGATTGTGAATCCCAAGCCAAACATATTGACAAAGACTATCATACCAAAGAGGCCGAAGACTATGGATGGTACACTGGCTAAGCTCTCTGTACTTAAACGAATGAGGTCAGTAAACCTATTCTGAGGTGCGTATTCAGCCATGTAGATTCCGGCACCTAAACCAATGGGGAGGGAAAATATTAAGGACAGAAATAAAATATAGAAGGAATTAAACAATTGCCCCCTGACCCCATCTGAACCACTAAAGAACTCAGCCGTCAGGTATGGTAGACCACGACCTAAAATTAGAGTTAAAAAAGCAACTAATAGTGCAAGGATGAAAATAGCGCCAATCCAAAGCAGAATGCTGGCAAATCGGTTTGCTTGATGTGCTTTCAACGGACTGCCCCCTTTCGCGAGGCCGTTCTAACTAGAATAATCATAATCAACGCAATAACTAAAAGAATAAATGCCATCATAAATAAGCCATTATTCCAAGTCGATCCATAAGGTGTATTGCCCATTTCCATAACAATATTACTCGTCAAGGTTGAGGTTGGACTGCCTAAAGAGTCTGGGAATCTCGGAGAATTACCTATAACCATCTGAACCGCCATGGTTTCCCCGATGGCTCTAGCCATGGCTAAAATAATCGCTGTTAATATCCCGGGAGAAGCGGCCGGCACAAGAATACGCCATATAGTTTGCCAGCGTGTGGCCCCTAAAGCTAAGGACGCCTCTTTATAAGAACCGGGCAAAGAACGCAAGGCATCTTCCGAAAGACTAATAACTGTTGGCAAGATCATAATAGCTAATACTATGCCTGCCGCCAACATACCATAACCGGTGGAAGAATTAGTGAGTTTGCGTGTAAAGCCTACTATCACCGTAATCCCCACATAACCATAGACTACAGAAGGGATCCCGGCAAATAAATCAGTGGCAGGGCGCATTATAGCCCGTACCCAAGGTGGCGCAATTTCTGCTAAAAAAACGGCTCCTGCCAGCCCTAATGGACCACCTAACAAAATGGCAATAAGAGTAGTACCAATTGATCCAGCAATAAAGGTCAGTGCACCGTATTGACCGGAATCCGGACTCCATTTACTGCTTGTGAAAAATTCAAGAAAGCTGACTTCTCGAAAGGTAGATAAACCCTGCATCCCCACAAACCAAATAATACATAAGATGATTAAAGATACTAGGACTGCACTGCTGATAAATAAGTAACGTGCTAAGCGGTCATTATAATATACCCATGACTTCGTAGGTTGAGGCAACCTGTACACCTCCAGATCTCTCTAAATTTAATGCTGGTATTCTCTCTTGATTCACTAGATTTGCTTGCTATAAGTTTAACTCATGTGTGTAAACTATAAATTAAGGGAATGTAAAGTTCAGGTTAACAATCTGACAAATATCCTTCCGATTCACTGGTCTATTAAGTGTGTGTAAAGCTTAAGGAATGACGAGAAAAAATAGGAGCAAGAAATTTTCTTGCTCCTATTTTTTGGATATGGATAAATTGTTACGAATTGTCCTTTGAGATTAGGATCATCTTTTTTTATTTTTTCATTTTACTAACAGGTATAAATCCTGCCTTCTCTACATTCTTTTCTTGGAATTCTGTACTTAAAATGTAATCCAGGAAAAGTTTGACGGTACCGGTAGGTTCCCCTTTAGTGTACATATGCTCATAAGAGTAAATTGGATACTGGCCGTTAATAACAGTTTCTGGGCTGTATGCTACACCATTAAACTTCAAAGCCTTAACTGTGTCTTTCAAGTAGGCAGCATCGATATAGCCTATAGCACCTGGAGTTTGAGCGACACCTGTCAGTAAATTACCTGTTGAATCTTGCGCAGCTGCTGCATCAGTCATTTTTTTGCCATCCATAACAATCTTTTCAATATTTAAACGGGTTCCAGAAGAAGCAGCACGGCCAATTATTGAGACTTTCATATCTTTACCGCCAACGTCTTTCCAGTTGGTGACTTTACCGGTAAATATATCTGCCGCTTGTTCTTTCGTTAAACTATCAACGGTGACATCTTTATTAACTATTAGTAAGAAGGGAGCTACACAGACTTGGTGATCAACTAATCCTGCGCTTTTAAGCTCATCCGGGCTGACAACGTCAGAATTACCAATTTCAATGGAGCCGCTAGCTACATTGTTTAAACCTGTCATAGAACCACCGCCGCTAAGGTTCACTTGCACCCCGGAATTTTGAGCCATAAAATCATCGGCTGCCAATTTTACGAGTGGTTGGAGAGCTGTTGATCCTGCGGCAGAAATTGTTTTCTTATCAATTGAGGTTGAGTTTGAAGATGGTGCTGGGGTTGTAGTTGGTGCTGCAGTCTGTCCACACCCTACTAGAGCAAGCATAGCAATGAGAGTAGTACTTACAAGTGCAATTTTCGATTTAGATTTAAACAATTTTAGTTCCTCCCTTAATTTACTCAGGTACAAGATGATTATAATAGACGATTGTAAAGTGTTAATGAAATCAATGTAAAGTTTGAGTTAAAATTCAGTGTTTGCGCCGGTGAGTAAAAGTATATCCAACTCCGCGCACAGAATCTAGAACCGGTCCTAAGGCTTTTAATTTATTTCTGAGGTGACTGATATGCACATCCAGCGCTCTGGTTCCGGAGCCGGAAAGGTTGCCCCAGACCTTTTGAATTAAATATTCTCGGCTAAAGACTTGGTAGGGATTTGACACGAAGAGAACAAGTAATTCAAATTCTTTCACTGTTAGGTTCAAAGGCTGTTCAGATAATCTTACAGTATAATTTTCTTTCCTAATTTCAAGTTCTCCCCACCTCAACAGGCTTTCCTGGGGATCTGCTTTACGATGAACTTCTCTGAGTCTGGCTTTAATTCTGGCCAACAATTCTCGAGGACTAAAGGGTTTTGTTAAATAATCATCCGCCCCTAGCTCAAGTCCGATTATTTTGTCGGTAATATCATCATTTACACTTAGCATTATTATTGGAATAGCTTGGGTATCTTCTAAGGAACGCAAGGTTTTAATGACATCAAATCCACTTATCAATGGAAGAGCTAAATCAAGAATAATAAGTTCTGGTCGGTTACTTCTGGCAAATTCGATACCCAGTTCGCCATCAGCGGAATTAAATACAGTAAACCCTTCAATTTCTAAGCTGGTTTTAATGACTTCTTGAATTTGCCTATCGTCTTCAATGACTAGAATACTGGCCATAAGAAAACTCCCCTCAATAAGGTCCCCCCTTTACTCGGTTCGCAACGTTGTTTTCGATACTCTTATCATAATTGACAAATGTAAAGTCTTAATGAACTGAAAGTAAAGTTCCCGTTAAATATTCTCCTCTTTAGGTAAACTGTTGACCTTTAAGAAATCATCCTCTTCTTACGGGTACTTAGGATTAATTTAAACATAGCATTAACAGTCCCTCCCGTAGATCGGCCCGTTAATGCTATAGCTGCCTTTTCTCGCATCCTGGTAATTTCCTGAGGATTTGTTAAATAGTACTCGATGAGCTGATGCAGATCTTGTTCACTATTAGCTAGGTTTCCTGCTCCCAGACGCTGTACAAAATCCGCATTTGCTTCCTCCTGACCCGGTAGTGCTCTGTAGATTAAGAGCGGCAAGTTTTTGCTAAGAGCCTCGGTAACTGTCAGTCCTCCGGCCTTCGTTATGAGTAACGAAGCAATTGACATTAGATCCTCCACATTATGAACGTAGGCCATCCTTAGAATAGGATTACGGGAGTGTTCAACCAACTCGTCTAAGGCATGAAAGAGTTGCTTGTTTTTGCCGCATACAATAATAGTCTGAACAGAAACATGCGAATTTGCGAGACTTTCGCAAATCCTTTTTATTCCTTTTGCCTCTTCATATGCCCCTCCCATCAGTAAAAATATGGGCAGCTTCGGATTCAAACCAAGTTTTTTAATAATGGTTTCCTTATCTTTGTCTAAATTGAACTTTGGACTAATCGGAATCCCAGTTGTAAAAATTTTCTCTGGTTTTATTCCCCAAGCTATCAGAGTCTCCTTAACTTCATCACAAGCTGCCACATACCCATCTACACCCGGGTGTACCCAGTGACTGTGCACTGTATAATCCGTAATGATTGTGATCAGTGGTATATGCAGAATTTGTTCGATTCTGAGTTGAGCTAATATCGAAGAAACCGTTGGATATGTGCAAACAATCAGATCCGGAGCAAATGACTGAATATATCTAAGAAATTCTTTCCGTCCTAACTGGTTTAAGAAACGTTGAGCAATCGAATCAGGCTGAAATTGAGAAGTTTTATAATAGAACTTCCCCCAGAGTTTTGGGGTGTGTTTAATCATCTCCATATAAAGGTTTTTGGCCATGCTATTAAACCGTTTACTAAGAAAATCACCAAAATCCAGATGATTGATGGTGGCTTCAGGTTCCTTTATAAGTATTTCTTCAATGACTGCTTCTGCAGCTCGGTAATGACCATTGCCAAATCCAGCAGAAAATATAAGGATTCTCGAATGCTTCACAATTTATCCCACCTTCAATAATTACTCTTGCTTTCTTGGAATAAGCCGGTTAAGTGTGATCTCAACAATGCTCTCGGGCATCATTTCGTAATCGTCTGTCGTCAAATAACTTGACAGCAAACTCTAAAAATCCTGCAGTGGTAGAAATTGTCAAAGGGATTAGGACTTTAGAAGCTTTTTCGTAGCTTTCTTCTGAACACCCATCCTTTTGGGAAACCAAACTGAACAAGGGAAGTGATTGTTGAGCATTGTAGTCAATCCATTGAGCGGGGTGAGAAAAGGGCAGATACATGCCACACTCGACAGGAAACCTGCTCCAATTTTGAGAGGCCCATGCTTCAAACTCCTTATGTCCGTCAAAAAGTATGCCCAGTGAATGGTGTGGTACGCACATGTCCTGCACTAGGTGTAGGGCTGCGCCAAAAAAGAACATTCCTTTGGCAATATCTCTAGGCAAAAAACTAATAGCTTTATTGAAATAGTATTGGCACTCCGCAGTCGCATCAGGCCACCCAGAGATTCCTTGCTTGTTTGGATGACTGTAAAAATGATTAATATTTTTCCATCCGCGATCCGCCCAGTATAACCCCCCTGTAAGTTCGGTGTGATAGAGTTCAAATAAACTTGCCGTCAATTCTTTACCATCAGACTTCAATATCTTATAGGCTGCTTCAAGACAATGCACATGGGTTACACCGGGGGCGTCCAGAAAATATTGCAAGGGAATTGTTGGAGCAAGTAGTATTTTCGTCATTCTGCTAAGTGTTTGACCAATAATCCGTTCATACATATGAAATAACCTCTCCTTCTTGTTTATAGTAGAAATGCAGATTAAAAGAAGCAATTATTCATTTTCTAATCTGAGATCAATTTTACGTCATGAGTGTAAAGAAAATATTATTCCTTGGTTAAAATTCCATAGGATTTGTTAAATTTGAGTTATTTCCTCAAGATATACTGAGGATCTTACCAGAATAAGATAAAACCAGAAACAATTACTCTTCAACTAATCATAAACTAGTTAAGGATGCATATAGAGGATATATTTAACACTAAATTAATATTCAGTTCATCAAACCTTTACAATAAGACATTATTATTTAGTAAGGATATTTATAAATCATGCTGATATCAAGGAAGTGTTTGAATAAAAAGGAGTTTTCTAATGTTTAAGTCGGTAGATATGAGCCAACGAAAACTATGCCGTCTTTTAAGAGAAGACAAAACGATCTGGGTCCTATACCTGGATATTGTTAAATTTCAGGAGGTGGAATTTCGCTACGGCTATAAAATCTGCAGACAAATCCTCGACGAAATTGAGCGTGAAATCAATCAAACGATTAAACAGCAACGTAACCTTTACCTGTTTTCTCATTTTGAATCTCGTGGTGGGGACGATTTTGTCGTTTATTTCGTACCTGGCAAAAACATTTCCTGGAATATTACAGAAGTTATCGAAAAATGGATAACTCCTCTGGAAACAAGGTTTAACCATCGAATACGGAAATTAGTTAATGAGAAAATAAGTCTTCGCTCCGGACTCGCCCAGTGCAGCAATGAACCTACTCGTAGTCCCGATTATTTACTTTATGCTGCCGTAAAAGAAGCTTTTCTGCTTAATAAATCAGAGCCTGATCCAAATTTTTTTGCCCGCCGTCAAGAAATTGCCTATTTAATCGATGATCCGGGCAAACACTTGAAGGCAGCTTTTCAACCTATCATTGATGCGCGAAGTGGAGAAGTCTTCGGATTTGAAGCACTAGCTCGTATCCCTAACTCTACTTGCTTCAACAATATTGCCGACCTCTTCCCTTTTGCAGAAAAGATCGGTCTCCTCTATCCCATCGAAACACTTTGCCGCCGCCAAGCCATTTCATCCTTCCCCCAGATTTCTCTGAATAAAGAACGTCTCTTTCTCAACATTAACCCTCTCGTACTTATTGATCCAGAATTCGGCTCGGGAAACACAAGAAAGCTACTCAATGAAAAAGGCTTAACTCCTGCGGACGTTGTCTTGGAAATCACCGAGAGAAGCTCCATCGAGGACTATTCTACCTTTCGGGATGCCTTAGACCATTATCGAAATCAAGGATATTTAATTGCCCTCGATGATGTGGGTGCCGGCTACTCTTCATTGCAATCTGTCGCGGAACTTCACCCTGATTATCTTAAAATCGACCGCTCTTTGATCAAAGGTGTAAATGCTGATCCCATCAAATGGGCCTTATTAGAAACCTTCGTAACCTTTTCCAAACGTATAGGCTGCCGCATCATCGCCGAAGGCGTAGAAACTGCCGAAGAAATGCGTACGGTTGTTCAATTAGGGGTGGATTACATCCAAGGATTCTACATAGCAAGTCCTGGCTTTGAACGACCCATCCTTAATCCGCTTAAAGAAATATTAAGTCCAACACTTCGTCATAAGTCTATTGAACAAAACTCAATTCTTTCCATGGTCGAACCCTTACCTCTCTTCACGGTTCATACCCTGGTCAATGAAGTTGAAGCTTATTTTCGCGAACATCCTCATCTATGGTTAGTAGGGATTATAGAAGACTCTCGTTTAGTTGGCGTCATGCAGCGGGATAGGCTATTTGCCGCTTTGGGTACTCGCTACGGTGTTACACTTTATTTAGAACGAACTGTAACAATTCTGATGGATACCAATCCTTTAATTGTTGAAGACACCACTCCCTTAGAAGTGGTGTCTAGTCTAGCTATGCAACGTTCAGGTTCACAGCTATATGACGGGATTATTGTTGCTAATCAACGTAAGCCAGTAGGTATGGTCTCAGTAGCTAATTTAATCAAAACAATGGCCGAGCGACAAATTCAAATTGCCAAAGGAGCTAACCCTTTAACCGGATTACCCGGCAATCTTCTTATCGATCAAGAAATTCGCCAACACTTAGATCGCAAGACGACCTTTGGTCTAATTTATGTAGATCTTAACAAATTTAAATATTACAACGATAAATACGGCTTTCAGCAGGGTGATGTAGCTATCAAAGTATTAAGTGAGGTTTTGGTTAATTCATCTCAAAACCTGGCTGAGGATTCCTTTATCGGTCATATCGGCGGTGATGACTTTATTATTATCTCTTCGCCTACAGGTCTGGAACAGTTAGCAAAGGAGATCCTCCATCAGTTTGAGCAATCTTGCCTGCAGATCACTGGATCAGAATATTTAAGTGTTGCGTTAGCTGGTCTCATCATAAATCCAGACCATAGCAGCACGCCCTTACTCGTCTCTGAAAGAGCCGCTCAGATCAAGAAAGAAGTAAAGGCAATAGGAGGAAACTCTTATATATTGCGCTAGGGGGAACAGTATCAATGAAGAGTTTTAATCTAAGCAAGTTTAAATTCAGTTTCCATAACTATAGTCGTAAAAGCTTTGGACGACCAAAATTTATATTACCCCATTTCAAATTGATAAAAACCATAAGACCGAAATTTACTTGGTTTAAGAATTGGAAAACATTTTCTAAAATCAATGCTTTAGTCGTGGTCATGATACTCTTTATGCTGGGACTAAGTTATCTGGGCTATTATTATTATCGGCAAGCTAAAGTAGCCATGAATGAAATTTATTCAAACTCTCTAATCTCTGTAAAACTAATCAATGATGCACATGCCAATGTGCGAATGATTCGTAGTGTTAATACTGAGCTGCTCTTAGCCCCCGTTGATCCTTCTCAAAAACAAAACCTTCTCATTCAGACCACAGTTTTACTGAGTTTAATCAATGAGTCTCTGGATAACTATACCCCTCTGGCCCAGGAATCCTTGGAAACGATTAAATTAGCTAAAGTAAGAGATAATCTTTTAAAATTCAGTGAAGAATGGCAGCAGATTGTCCCGATGATCGATAGTAATGACAAGCAGGCTGCATATTCCTACTATGTGAATAACCTGACGCCAATTTTAGAAGAGATTAACACCCTCCTTCCTGAGTTAGTTGAATTTAGTGCTCAGAAAGCAAAGAGTACCATTGTGCGCGAAAATTTAAATTTCCTCCAGGCTGAGAAAGTATTATTCGGCTTCCCCCTTGTGACTGCCGTATTGGCTGTTGCCATTGGGGCTCTTGTAGCAAGAGCAATCTCCAAACCTCTGCAAATAATGCTTACCAATGCCCAAGAACTGGCTTCCGGAAATCTTAGGGTAAACCAGATCAGCTCTAAATCTAAAGACGAAGCAGGACAATTAGCCCAGGCCTTTAACCAGATGACAACAAGTCTAGCTACATTAGTTCGACGAGTCTCCGATTCCTCCGAAGATGTTGCCTTATCAGCCTCTCAGCTCTTAAAGATTACTGAACAAGGCTCAATGGCCTCCGGGCAAATCGCTGTGGCCGTTACAGAAGTTGCCTGTGGTACAGAAAAACAAGCTGCTGCAGTCAGCGAGACTGTAGCAGCCATTGAACAAATAAACGCCAATATTCAGACCGTTGCTGAGGCAGGTCAGCATGTTACGAACCTAGCTTCTCAAACGGCTATTACTACGGAAAATGGGCAAAGAGCTCTCAGTCAGGCCATAGAACAAATGGGAAACATCAGTAAGAGTACTCTACTTGTCAAAGGTGCTATAAATCAACTGACTGATAGCTCGGAGAAAATCGCCAACATTGCTCGCTTAATTACCACTATTACGGAACAAACAAATCTATTAGCCTTGAACGCCGCTATTGAAGCTGCTCGGGCCGGTGAACAGGGCCGTGGTTTTTCTGTAGTAGCGGATGAAGTGCGAAAGTTGGCTGAAAAAGCCAAAGCAGCAACCGGACAAATAGCTGAATTGGTGGTTGTTAACAGGGAAAACATCTCTCAAGCAAATCTGGCAATGGTTGCTGAAGAGATTCACGTTAATGATGGAATTAAAGCAGTAAATAACGTTGGTCATGGTCTTGATGATATTCTTAAAATGGTTAATGAAGTTTCAGGACAAGTAGGCGGCATTTCCTCTTCTATCCAGCAAATGGCAGGAGGCAGCCAACAAATTGTCTCAGGTGTACAGGAAATCGGTGCGGTCAGTCAAGTCAATGCCAATCAGGCTTCCAAGGTTTCAACGGCAATTGAGGAGTTTACATGTTCTATTGATGAGATAAGCCTTTCTTGCCAGAGTTTAACAAATTCAGCTCAAGATTTGCAAATCGGGGTTAGCAGCTTTAGACTCTAGAAACACTTTCTAGAACCATTTAATACAAAGAAATCTTATTACAAGCTCTAAAATGAGGTCAGCATTTAGCTAGGCCTCATTGTATTTGGTGTTTCCAAATGGTTTGACTGTTAGATAGCATTGTCGCTCTTCTTTACGAAAAAGAATAAAATTTTTGCATAGAATGATTATCCTTGACTTTTATTAATACGTAGAAAATTTTGAAGTAATAGCTAAAAAAAGCAAATATATATATTGACAAATACTTATTTAATATGTTAATATATATCATTTTGCCAATCAACTAATTCTATGTTATACTTATAAAGATCACTCAGGAGGTGGATTAATGTTTCAAATTAGCGACAAAGTTCTTTATCCAATGCTTGGTGTAGGTATTATTGAAGCTATTGAAGAGCGAGAGGTATTGGGAAAAAACAAGCTTTTCTATAAATTGAATATGCCTCAAAACAATATGCAAATTATTATTCCGATAGAAAAAGCTACGACGCTTGGTATCCGTCAGATAGTTGAGCCGGATATCTTAGAAAATATTCTTACAGATTTCCACATTGGAAATACAGATCCAAGTATCTATGAAGACCGCCGTTATTGTAGAGATCTAAATAAAAGCAAAATAAAAACCGGCGATATTTACAAGGGAACTGAAATCATTCGGGATTTAATGCGAAAAAACCAAAGAAAACAGCTCGGAGCAGAAGACAAGACTATGTTAAACAGTGCCCGTCGGATGTTTATCAGCGAGGTTATGCAAGTCAAAGGAATTGCGCAGGAACAAGCCGACCTTCTGTTAGATGAAGTGCTATTAATTTTCAAACAAGAGACAGTTTTAACACAATGTTAACTGTTCTTTTTTTGTCTAAATTCTGTTACAATATTTTACCACTTTCATGAAATCACAGTATAATAAAAAAACCCGCAATTACTTGCGGGAGAATAGTTAATTTGGTGCGCCACCCAGGATTCGAACCAGGGACCTGCCGATTAAGAGTCGGATGCTCTACCAGCTGAGCTAGTGGCGCACAAGCGACATTTAGAATTATACCCCAGTAGATTATTACTGTCAATAACTTTTTTATTATGCTATATGATTATATTTTAATTATATAGCAAGTTATTCTAGCGGTTATTTAATTAATGTCAGCAGCCAAATTCAGAATAGCTTGAGCATAAACTTTAGTGGTTAAAAGCAGGTTATCGATAGAAATAAATTCATCAGGACAATGAATTCCATCCGGTTCACCGGGAAGGACGGGTCCGAAGGCTACTCCTTGGGGAATGGCCTTGGCATAAGTTCCACCGCCAATTGCGAAGGCATATGGTTCCAGGCCTGTTACCTCTGCATAGGCCTTCAGCAAAGATTGCACCAAGGGGCTGTCTTTGGGAACATGATGGGCTTCTTGATGATTAATGATCTCCACGCTAAATTGCTGGTTAAGAGCAATTTTTTTAATCGGCTGAAAAACTTCATCTCGCTTATAAGTTACCGGATAACGGATATCAATTACAAAACGAGTATTAATTGATGTCATCTCTAAAATGCCAAGATTAAGTGAAAGTTGACCGGAGGGTTCATCACTCAAGGCTATCCCAAATCCTTCTCCGTGGAAGCCCATTCCCGGATAGACCGAGATAAAATCAAGGGTTTGTTGCTCTTCAGCGCTCAGTGGCAGTGTTTTAAGAAATTGTACAGCGTAAAGCGCAGCATTCTTGCCATTTTGGGGGAGACTTCCATGGGCACTTGTTCCTTGGAAAAGCAGCTTAATTTCGGACTCGGATTTCTTGCTGATTATTGACGCACTTACTCCTTCCGGAAATACATAATTGTCTAATTGCTGGGCAATACCTTCATAAGAGAGCCCTTGGAGAATAACATCGCAGCGATCCGGAACAACATTTGCTCGTTCTCCGCCGCGAATACTAACAATGTGGGCAAAGGATGGTGAATGGGGCTTTGAGATTTCTAAATGAAGTATTCCTTTTTCGGCGTGAATTACAGGAAACTCAGCATCGGGAGCAAATCCCATTTGCGGGGTTTCTTCTTTTTTAAAGTAATAATCCATGTCTGCCCAACCTGACTCCTCGTCAGTACCTAAGATGAGGCGAACCCTCATCTTCAGAGGGATATTGGCATCCTTAATGGCTTTCATGGCAAAAAGAGCCGCCAAGGAAGGTCCCTTATCATCTAAGGCTCCCCTACCAAAAATCTTGCCATCTACGATATTTGCACCATAAGGCGGCACTGACCAGCCATCTCCTTCCGGAACAACGTCAAGATGACCAAGAATACCTAACAATTCACCCGTTCCCATCTCAATATGACCTGCGTACCCTTCAACGTTTTTGACCTGGAAACCCAAGGATTTTCCCAGGTCTAAGGTCCACTCTAAAGCTTCTTTAACTCCCAATCCAAAGGGGGCACCCTTGGAAATATGTTCTTCGTCTTTAACACTCTTTATTTGGATACAAGCTTGTACCGCGGATATAATTTCAGCTTTCATTGAATCAATCTGTTGATCGAGATGCATATATTATTCCTCCGAATTAATTATTTACCTAAGTCATCCTAGCTTACCCTGTTTAAGAAATGATAAACTCTTCATCACTGAGATATGGGTGAAAACTTCACCTCGACTGCCGAACCTCTTATTACAATCTTACCCGGTTGCGGGGACTGCTGGATTGCTAATCCGGTCCCCGAGAAGTTAAAATGCAGCTCTGATTTTGCTAGGGTTTCCCCTACTTCCCTCATTGTCATCCCTGTAAGATCAGGAATGACAATTTCTCCTCCAACAGGTACCCGCTCTGGAACAACCTGTTGAGGGGCGGGTCTAACAGCTGTATCACTGGGGGAAATAGTCACAGTGCTCTGAGTATCGTTAGCCACCGGCAGACCATAGTATTGCAGGGCACCCTCAATAATTGCTTTTGCCCTAGGGCCTGCCAAGGTACCCCCCTGATGTCCATCCTCTGTGTTTGGAGTATCAATTATTACAAGTACCGCAATCTTAGGATCTTCAGCAGGAGCATAAGCTGCAAAGGAAGCAACGAAGTCTGTTTTTGAATAAGCACCGGTTGCAGGATCTACCTTCTGAGCAGTTCCAGTCTTCCCAGCTACGCGGATGCCGGGAATATGGGCTGTATGGCCTGTTCCATTGGAGACAACTTCTTCGAGAATATTAGTCATCTGAGCTGCCGTTGATTGCGATATAACTTGCCGAACAGGAGTTGGTTTTTGTTGCTGAACAATTTGACCATCAAAGGATGAAATCTTATCAACAATATAGGGCCGGTAGAGAGTACCGCCATTGGCAACTGCTGATATTGCCGTAAGCAGTTGGATCGGAGTGACAGAGTTGGCTTGTCCAAATGACATAGTGGCAACATCAATATCACGCACCCTCTCTGCGGGCAAGAGTAATCCACTTTCCTCACCTGAGATATCTATGCCGGTTTTTTGTCCAAAGCCAAAGGCCTTTAGGTAGGTATCGAACCTTTCTTTACCTAACCTATTTCCGACTTGTGCTAAAACAACGTTAGAAGAAAGCTGCATTCCTTTTGTAAAGGTAATGAAGCCATGGGGCTTTTGGTCAGAATCCCAGTTGGTTATATAGAGAGGAGGAATCCTTAAAAAACCGGGATCGTCAAAGGTTTCATCCGGTTGAATAAGGCCTTCTTCTAAAGCCGCAGCTCCTGTAATAATCTTAAAGGTTGAGCCCGGTTCATAGGACATACTAATGGCTAAATTTCTCCGAACCTCAGGGGCAACCTTTGCGTAGTCAGTCGGATCAAAGGATGGACGTGAACCCATGCCCAGCACTCGACCTGTCTTTGGATCCATTGCCAAAATTGTGACACTTTTAGCATTCGTTGCTTTTTGAGCTTCATCTAATTGTTGCTCAATGTAGTATTGAATTGTTGAATCTATGGTTAAGTTAATTGAGTTACCGGGTCTTGACGGGTCACCTTGATTAAGGGCGTCCAAGATTGAGCGGGCTCTTGTATCTTGTTCTTTAGATTGAAACCCGGGTTTGCCAAACAACTCCTTATCATAGTAGTATTCAGCACCTTCCACCCCATGACCATCTTGATTGACAATTCCAAGAACAGAGGAAGCAAAAACACCCATGGGATAAATACGCTTCTCTTCATCGGAACAACCAACTCCGGGTATCTTTAAGGCTAATATTTCATCAGCTTTTGCTACCTCAACTTGGTGAGCCAGATTTACCCAGGAGAGATCCTTGTTTAATTTGTCCAGTATTTCTTGGGGATCTACCTCTAGGATGCCGCCCAGTTCTTTAGCCACATCATCCTTACTCTTTTTAAATTGGTTTTTTTCGATTGTGCTATCGAGAGTCCTTGGATCAGCATATACTTGTTTTACCGGAATACTTTGTGCTAATACATTTCCTTGAGCATCAAAAATCACCCCTCGATCAGGCCTGAGGCTCTGATCAATAGTACGTCTCTCAATACCCTTGGCCTTTAAGTCAGATGCCTGTACAACTTGGAGAAAGACGAGCCTGCCAAACACTATTACGACTACACTCAGTAAAATCACTTGAACCCAACGATCGCGAGAAAAATATTTCACCTTTGACTTAGTTTTCACAGTGCCCCTCCTATGCCTAAAAGAACTTACGCTTTCTTAACTAACGATGACCCGTTACGAAGTCACCTTGCTAAGAAACCGCAAGCTCTTGATTCTATTTTGTCCCTTGAAAAGAGAATAATACACACCGCTATAGAGGTATTTTTTTGAAACACTTGGAACAATTAGCACGCTGCACTGAGTTAATTTACACTTAGTTTTGATAGGAGCATCGTCGTTAGAAAGCCAATAATCAGACCTCCCAGGTGGGCATAATTATCAATCCCTGGTTGAGTAAGCCCAAATCCGAAATTGATAATTATAACTATGACTAAATTCATCCCTAAACCGGATTTCCAGAGGGATGGTCTTTTTAGACTATAATACAAAAGCGCTCCTAATAACCCAAAAATCGCACCCGAAGCTCCTGCAGATAAGGCCGTTGAAAAGAAATAGCTGGCGATGGATCCCCCCAGACCACTCATAATATAAATCACCAAAAATCGCCAATGCCCAAAATTTCTTTCACTGATGGGGCCTAAAGACCAAAGTGCATAGAGGTTAAAGAGAAGATGTAAAAACCCGATATGGATAAAAACACTTGTCAGAAAACGCCATAGTTCGCCTGCCTGAATTAACGGGTTAACTTTAGCTCCAAAGGCAATCAGGACAGATTGATTTTCTGATCCCCCTGCTAAAGTCATTAGGATAAAGACAACTATGTTAATACCGAAAAGAACGTAAGTTAAAAATGGCTTAAAGTCCTCAACATCCGGTTTGGCAAACCCAGATAGAGCATCCTTTCCACTGGCCAGTTGTCGCAGCCAGTTGGGAATCAAGGTATCATTTGTTGGTGGGAACGGAAAGAGGTTGCCTGTCTGAATATCCCAATACCATAGCTGAAGACCCGCAAAATGATGTTTTTTTAAATCAGATGAGTCTATTCCCTGAGGACAAAATACAATTACATCCCATTGTGATAAATCACTGCTTTGTAAGATTGGCTTAAAGTCTTGAGGAAGTTCATTAAGATTGCCAAAAATCAGTCCCCTATTCAGGGACTCATGAGTAGCAGATACCCAATTGCCCTCTAAGGCAACGAGTTTCCAGCCTGATTGTTGAAGAGTATTAAATATTTGAGGGAACATATCTCACCTCTGTTTCAATTTTCTCCCAACACTGCCCGCAGCAGACTAGGTATACCGTAATCATTTTTCCCGGAACCATATCCCGCATTAAGCAAAGCCATTTCCGGAAAAGTAGATTGCTTTGCTAAGGCACGAATCAGTGCTGCCCCTGTCGGAGTAATCAATTCGCCGGTAATTCCAGATTCTCGAAATTTGTAACCTTTCAAAAGCATTAGGGAAGCAGGTGCGGGCAAAGGTAACGTTCCATGAGCACATTTAACAAAACCATGTGACCAGGGCAAGGTCGATACAAGGATAGAATCTATGTTTAACTGATCCAGAGCAATACACGTCCCAACTATATCCACCAGGGAATCCACAGCCCCAACCTCGTGGAAATGAACCTTATCAATCGTCGTTCCATGAACACAGGCTTCAGCTTCGGCCAAAGCAGTAAAGACTTTAAGGGCAGTATTCTTAGACCGTTCAGATAAATCCCCACTAAGAATCATAGTTTGAATATCCGGCAGGTGGCGGTGGGAATGGCTATGATGATCTTGATTAGGGCACTCCAACTCATGGGGTTGAAGTACAACATTGATATCTGTCGCTTGAATGCCGTGAACTTGGCGCTCCTTCACTTCCAATACAAATTCTGTTAAGCCAATTGAATGAAGCTGCTTAACGATGATTTCCGGATCAGCACCTAAGGCTATCAAAGACCCTAAGGCCATATCTCCACTTATGCCTGCAAAGGCATCCCAGTATAGTATTTTCAAGTTAGATCCCCTTTCTTCCCAGCTCTCATTATGCGTCGTACTATTGCAGAAGCCAGAGAGGCAGCCCCAAATCCATTGTCGATGTTAACTACTCCAACTCCTGAAGCACAACTGTTCAGCATACTGAGTAGTGGCGCAAGACCTTGGAAATGTGCACCATAGCCAACGCTGGTTGGTACAGCAATAACCGGCTGTTCGACTAGACCTCCAACAACACTGGCTAAGGCCCCTTCCATTCCGGCAACAACGATAATTACCTCTGCTCTATCCATAAGTTCTTTCTGCTCTAACAACCGATGTATACCTGCAACTCCCACGTCAAACAAGGTGTCAACTTCATGCCCCATAAAACGAGCCGTCAGCAATGCTTCTTGAGCTACAGCTAAATCCGCAGTTCCGGCCGTCATAATCAGAATCTTACCGGGAACGGTTGGTTCTGCAAGAGGTCTGAGCAGAAGACAGCGGGCTTGTCGATCATACAAAGCATCCGGAAAGTGAGGCAAGACTATTTCGGCAGTGGGTATATCTAGTCTGGTTGCCAATACATTAAGTTCTTTGTCGCCCAGGTGTCTTAAAATTTTTATTATGTGTTCGGGTTGCTTCCCCTGGCAGAAAATCACTTCTGATTGCCCTGTTCGCAGTCCTCGATGATGATCCAATCTGGCAAAGTCTAAGTTTTCATAAGGCAAATCCTTTAATTGCTGTAAGGCACTATCTGGGGAACAGGTTCCCTGATGTACGGAGTCGAGCAGGGCTTTTAGGGTTTCTTCATTCATAAGTTGTCCTCCAGTTAAATGGGATTGAGACTTCCTGAACGTAGTCCCATTAAGTCTAATGTAACAAAGCGAAAACCCAGCTCAGACAATCTGTCTGTGATTTCTGAAGCTTCCGGAATAAATCTTGCAAATTCTTGACTGGGAATTTCGATGCGAGCCAGATCGCCGTGAACTCTGACCCGACATTCCGAGTATCCTTTTTGCTGTAGGATCCCTTCAGCACGGCTAATACTTTCCAGTAATTCCTTGGTAATTGGGTCTCCATAAGGAACCCTGGACGCGAGACAAGCCATCGAAGGTTTGTTCCAAGTAGGCAAATCACGGAGTTTTGATAAAACTCTTATTTCCGCTTTTGTTAATCCCACTTCAAAAAGCGGACTAACAATTCCCAGTTCTTGAAGAGCTAGCCTCCCTGGGCGATAATCCAGGGCATCAGAGGCATTTGTCCCTTCAATGACTACTGCATCATTTCGGTTATTCCATTTTAGGATAGTCTCAAATAGTTTCTTTTTGCAGAAATAGCAGCGATTAGGCGGGTTATCCCGAAATTCTTTAATGTTAAACACATCAAAGTCAATCACCTGTACAGGATATTTATACTTCTCTGCTAAAGAAAGTGCTTCCATTTCTTCTTGATTAGAAACCATTGCTCCTCGTGCAAGAACTCCTTGGCAGTTTTGTCCTAAGGTTTCTTGGGCGACGGCCAAAAGATAAGTTGAATCTACTCCACCGGAAAAGGCAACCAAAACAGTGTTTAACGATTTTAATTTATTAATGAGCGCAGTTTCTTTATTAAGTGCTTCTTGTCGTGTTCTATCCATTCAGGACTTATCCCTTCCTTCGTTTATATTCTACCTATTGTAGAAATGACTGTCAAAGAAACTTTGTTCATAAGAAAGAGCAAAGAAGGTTATGATCCCCCCTCTGCTCTGTGAAAAAATTACGTTTTCAGACATTTTCAGTAATTAATCACCCATTTTTCCAAGATACTCCGAATCCGCCTCTTGGATACTTCCAGTCAATATTGCCAAAGGGACACCCGATTAAGCAGGTTCCACACTCCAGGCAGCCTTCATAACCCACAGCAATACGTTTTTCTTCTTCATCCCAATCGTAGACATGGGCTGGGCAAAAACGCGTACAGGGTTTGTCTTGGCACTGCTGCAGGCATACACTTGGGTTAGCGATCTTAATGTGGCTTAGTTTATCTGTGTTAAACCGTACCAAATATAATTTATCATCTAATTTCATAAGAGCGCCCTCCATGCTCCATAAATATCCTTAAGCAAACCACCTTTAGAACGGTGTTCGAAGGCCATTTTGATAATTTCCTTTTGACGTTCTTTCTTCGGTGTTCCGTCCGCGGTTAAATACATCTTGGCAGCTCTCGAGAATAACTTGGGATAAATTTTTAGGAGATGAGTATTTTCTTCAAAGAACTTACCCATATGGCGATAGTGATGCAGGTCTTTAAGAACAAAGGAATCCCGCAGGCGGGTTTCATAAACACCCATCGCATGATCACTCACGTCTCCGGCTCGTATTGCCTGTGCCGCGACTTCCCCGGCAATTTTACCCGATATCATAGCTAGGTTCGAACCCTCACGATTCAAGGAATTCATCAGCATTGCCGTATCACCGACGACCATAACTCCTTGGCGATGAAGTTTAGGTACGTGGGTATATCCACCTTCAGGGATTAAGTGAGACAGATATTCCTTAGTTTCACCGCCTTGAAGAAGGCGTTTCACATAAGGTTTTGCTTTCATATTCTCTAATAAATCATTGGGGGTCCAATTATTACGAATTAGCTGCTGCAAAATAGTTCCAACCCCAATGGAAATCGAATCCTTATTGGTGTAGATAAATCCTACGCCCATCATTCCCGCTGTTGAATCTCCATACAATTCAATAGTGGCCCCCTGGCCTTCCTCAAGACAGAAACGGTCTTCGATCTTTTCTTTGGGTAAAGCAATTACCTCTTTGACCGTGACTGCCACTACCTCAGGTTTGAGTGGTTTGGCTAATCCGGCTTTAACTGCTATGAAGTTATTAACCCCTTCAGCCAGAATGACAACCTTCGCACCTAAATCTCCTTCAGCACGTCCTGTGCGAACTCCGACAACCTGGTCGCCTTTATATAAGAGATTTTCCACCAGTGTTTCAGTAATGATCATAACGCCGGCTTTTTCTGCTTGCTGAGCTAGCCAACGATCAAACTTCACCCTAAAAACTGAATGGGCGTTGTACGGCTCTTTCCCCCAGGCAGGATCACGATAACCAGCCAAGATTGACTCGTCGCCACTTAACATGGCAATACGCTGTTCAATGATTGGGCGTTCTAGGGGAGCGTCCTTCCAAAATTCAGGTACAACCATATCAGTAGCCTTTGTATAGAGGATCCCGCCCATGACATTCTTGGTTCCCGGATAATCACCACGTTCGATGACTACTGTTTTCATCCCGGCACGTGCAGCACTGAGCGCAGCAGATAGGCCAGCAGGACCACCGCCGATGACGATTACATCAAAGTTTTCCATGTTTGCCCCTCCTTAATTTGCCACGCCATGCTGAAGGCGTTTCTTAAACTCTGCAGTCAGTGCAGGAACTACTTGAAATAGATCTCCAACGATACCGTAATTAGCAACCTTTAAGATTGCAGCTTCCGGATCGTTATTGATGGCAATGATAAAGTCCGATGTCTCCATTCCGACTAAATGCTGGATAGCTCCGGAAATTCCGATAGCTATATATACTTTAGGACGAACCGTTACTCCTGATTGCCCCACTTGCTGATCATGAGTCAGCCAGCCTGCTTCTACAGCTCCACGGGTCCCAGCTATGGTACCCCCTAACACTTCTGCTAACTCCTCAGCAATAACCATGTTTCTTTTAGCTGCAATTCCTAAGCCTACTGCTACGATGATTTCAGCCTTATCTAAAAATGCGCTCCTAGCATCACTGCTTATAAACTCCAAGATCTTAGTGCGGAAGTTTTCTTCTTCAAGCGTAAATTCTTCTTGAATTAGTTCTCCCGCACGTCCATCCACTCGTTCGGGCATTGCCATTACTCGAGGACGAACTGTCGCCATTTGAGGACGGCTCGTTCGACAGAGAATGGTTGCCATAATATTTCCTCCAAAGGCTGGTCGAGTTTGTTGTAACAACTTTGTCTCTGGATCAATGCCCAGTACCGTACAATCTGCCGTTAAGCCTGTTTGCAGTTTGGTAGCAATTGCCGGGAATACATCTCGCCCCATCGAAGTTGCACCCATCAAGATAATCTCAGGTTGATATTTCTTTACGAGCCCGGTAATCGCCTCGGCATAAGGTTCTGATCGATAATCCTTTAGAATAGGGTGATCGATGACATACACCTTTTCAGCACCGTAAGCAAAGGCTTCTGGTATGACATTCTCAACCTGATACCCGGTTATCACTCCACTCAAGCCACATCCAATGGCATCGGCAAGTTTTCGGCCCTCACCAAGCAACTCCCAGGAAACTGGGGCAACCTTACCGTTTGTATACTCAATGATTACCCAGACACCGCTCCAGACATCTCCACCGGCCACAGGAGTTACTTGAGCTCGAATTGTTTTTTTATTGTTATCTTGAGCATAATCCTTAACGGTTTCAGGCAATGGATCTTTGAGGTTAAACTTAGACCCAGCCTCCGTATTAAGTTCATCGGAGGGCTTGGAAGGTTTCTTAACGACTGCCAGGGCATTAGTCGGGCATACTAAAGCACATTTCCCATGGTCTTCACATTTCTTGGGATCTACAACGGCTAAGCCATCAATTAGATCCAGAGCCTCTACAGGGCATTCCACGACACAAGCCCCGCACCCAATACACTTTGTCTTGTCAACGGCGACGGTCATTAGCGTTTCCCTCCCTTCGCTAGGGGACTAACCATGATTATGTTCTGTTGGAATATTTTTTGAACCACCGTTGCGGCGACACCTGACGGATCTTTCATTGCATCCATTATTTCTCCGCCACTGCGGCCAGGTGGTGCGAAAATTCTAGAAACACTAGTAGGAGATCCTTTAAGACCCATTTGCTTAGTATCAAAGGGTAGAGAGTTAACATCCCATACCTCAGGCTCATAAGTAGCGGCTTTCATCATATTAGGCAGAGTGGCATAACGCAAATCATTGAGTTCTTTCTCAACTGTCAACAATGCCGGCAACTGGGCTTGAACAACTTGACGCCCGCTTTCTGTCTTGCGTTCTACTGTAATAGTAGTTTCAGTAAGCTCTCTAACCTTAATTACATAGGTCAACTGAGGAAATCCTAGGCGTTGCGCAATACCAGGGCCAGTTTGAGCTGTATCTCCATCTATTGCTTCTTTACCGGCGAAAACTACATCAATTGGTTCAGTCTCATGGATCTTTTGCAGGGCCATTGAAAGAATATATGCTGTAGCCAGGGAATCAGAGCCTCCAAAAGCACGATCACTAAGCAGAATTGCTCGATCAGCACCATAAGTCATCGCTTTTTTCAAGGCATCCTTGGCTTGGGGAGGACCCATACTTACTATAGTTACCTTCCCTCCGACTTTTTCCTTAAGACGAATTGCTTCTTCTAAGCCATGGGCATCATAGGGGTTGATAATAGATGGTACACCCTCTCTCATGAGGGTATTCGTCGCCGGGTCAATGCGGACTTCGGATGTATCGGGAACTTGTTTAAGGCAGACTACAAAGTTCACTATAATTCCCTCCTTTGTAAACAACATTACATAGTTTTTGAAAGAAATATTCTAAATTGAATACTATTTTCTATATTTTATTATACAAATTAAAATATTACAATATAACATATGTCATAAACATATTTAGTCATTTACATATAAATTAAATTCTAATTTATTGGAATATTCTAAAGTATTTGTTTACTTATTTTACATTTTCCAAGTATTTTTCAACTTCTACTGCTGCTAAGGCACCATCACCAACGGCAGTGGCTACTTGGCGAAGAGGCGTATTACGAATATCTCCAGCGGCATATACTCCTTTAATGTTTGTTTGCAAAAGTGAATCCGTTAGAATATAGCCACGATCATCGGTTTCGATTTCTTCACCGATAAATTGCGCATTAGGATCAGTTCCAACATAAATAAAAACTCCGTCAGCAGGGATATCCCTTGTTTCCTTGCTTTGAACATTAAGTATACGTACCCCTTCAACTTGGTTAGACCCCAGGATTTCCTCAACAACTGCATTCAGTTCAAAACGAATTTTTGGATTCTCTTTGGCACGATTCATGGCAATTTGAGAAGCCCTAAAACCAGTTCGTCTATGTACAATCGTTACTTCATCGGCAAATTTCGTCAGGTAAGAACCTTCCTCAATGGCAGCATCCCCTCCTCCTACTACAACAACCTTCTTGCCTTTAAAAAAAGCACCGTCACATGTAGCACAGTAAGAAACTCCGCTTCCTCTAAAACGATCTTCACCCGGGACTCCTAATAATCGGGGCTTGGATCCTGCAGCAATAATAATAGAATGTGCCTCAAGAACCCTATCATAGGTTTGTACTTTTTTGATAGCTCCGTTGAGCTCTAAGGTTTGAACTTCTTCAAAAATAAATTCCACACCGAAAGCAATAGCTTGCTTATGAAACAGATTCATAAGTTCATACCCGTTGACTCCGTCTGGAAACCCTGGGTAGTTTTCTATATTCTCTGTAGAAGCAGCCTGCCCACCAGGCATTGCTAACTCTATGATGGCTGCTTTTAATCCTCCACGTGCTGCATAAATTCCAGCTGTTAAACCAGCTGGACCTGCTCCCACAATAATAACGTCATACATGACTTTCAACTCCTCTTAATTACTAGCATTAATACCCCTTTAGGGTATTAATCTGTTGTTAGTATATCATAGTTTATCCAGATTTAAAAAGAATTTGCCCTTGTATATAACAAAATATATGAAGGGATTTTCATTAATTGGGAAGAATATAATATTATGATTAAAACATACATAATCGTTTGGTTAGGTCTTAGGCAATTAAAGGGGGAATACTATTGAATCGATTTATTAAAATTATTATCGGCTTCATCATTTTGGTGACAATTTTAACCGCATCAAGTGGCTTATATGAAGATTGGGCTTGGTTTACAAGCTTAGGGTACTCTCAATTATTTTGGACTCCATTTCTAAGTAAAATACTATTTCAAGCAGTGAATGGAACGATACTTTTCCTTTTTATTGCCGGCACTCTCCTTTCCATTAGACATGCTATTGTGACATTTGTTAATGAAAGATTACGACTTCGTTTGAGATTGGTACAGGATATGAACCGCCCTGTTTTTAGCTTAAGTCAACGTAGAGTCACTGTCTGGCTACTTGTTATCTCAGCAGTCATTAGCTTTGGTATTAGTTTTGTAGCTGGGTTTACTGGCTGGTTAGATATATTATCTTTTACTCATGCAACTCAGTTTAGTCAGGCTGACCCGATTTTTGGGAGGGATTTATCATTTTACTTTTTCAGACTTCCTTTGTTAAATACTATTTTTGATGCATTTTTTGGCCCCTTATTTTTACTAACCTTATTTACATCAATTTTCTATATTGTTACAGGAGTTATTCGATTTAACTCTAGAAAACTTTGGCAAAATGGTGCAGTAACTATGGGCGCTTCCTGCCGTAAGCACTTAGCTTTTTTAGTTGGCATATTATTGGCCCTCAAGGCTTATGGCTACTTTTTAGACATCTTCAAATTACTCTATTCATCACACGGTCACATTGTTGGAGCAGGTTTTACTGACTTAAATATAACGCTACCGGCACTTAGAGTTTTAATTATTCTAAGTATTTTAGGATCGATCTTTGCTTTTATCTCTTTTGCTTTTAAAGACACACGTTTATTAACGATGCCGGTCATCGGGATTTTCGTCGTCGGTATTGTAATGTATAACATTATCCCAACCATGGTACAATCCTTTGTTGTTCTGCCTAATGAGTTAACTAAGGAACAACCTTATATTCAACATGAAATCGAGATGACTCGCTATGGCTATCAGTTAAACAACGTGAAGGAAGTTGAATACCCAGGTAATACTCCCATAACAATCGAAGCACTGAAGGCGGATCAAGGAACTCTTAACAATATCAGGCTTAATGACGCCCGACCTATGTTGCAAACCTACAATCAAAAGCAAGGCATAAGACTGTATTACAAATTTAATGATATTGACATAGATCGTTATCTCATTAATGGGGAATCTCGACAAGTTATGATCGGTCCAAGAGAAATCTCCGTCCCTGACCTAGATTCTAAGGCTAAAACCTTTGTCAACATGCGATTTAAATATACACATGGTTTTGGGGCTTCTGCTTCTTTCGCCAATGCTGTCACTTCTGAAGGGCTCCCTTCATTTGCTATTAAAGATGTCCCCCCAATCAGTGAGTTTGAAGCCTTCAAAATGACTGAGCCCAGAATATATTATGGTGAATTGACGAAGGACTGGGTAGTTGCAAATACTTCTAACAAAGAATTTGATTATCCCCTAGGTAATTCCAATGAAGAAAATTCCTATCAGGGAAAGACCGGAATTCCTTTAACCCCACTCAATAAACTCATGGTATCTCTCCGGCACGGAACCCCGCGCTTTTACCTCGCTGGTGAAGTAACTGCAGAAAGCAAAATGCTAGTTTATCGAAATATAGATGAACGGGTTCAAAAATTAGCTCCATTCTTAACCTATGATAGCGATCCTTATATGGTTATAAATGCCGGTCGAATAAAGTGGATCATTGATGCCTACACAACTTCTAATTCTCTGCCCTATTCACATTTATATTCCAATGAGGATTTTAACTATATCCGAAACTCAGTTAAAGTTATTATCGATGCCTATGACGGAACTGTTGATTTTTATGCTGCCGATCCCTCAGATCCAATTTTAATGACATATATGAAGATATTCCCTGGGGTTTTTAAAGACCTGGAAAGTATGCCTGCTAGCTTAAAAGCCCACCTGCGCTACCCAGAAACACTTTTCAGTGTTCAAAGTAATATGCTTAAAAACTTTCATATGACTAACTCCTCTGTGTTCTATAATAAAGAAGACTCTTGGGATATAGCTAAAGAACTTTTTGAGGCAACTCCCCAAAATGTGGAACCCTATTACACCATCATGAAAATCCCCGGAGAAAACAAACCTGAATTTGTGCTCATGCTGCCCTTCACGCCTGCTTCCAGTGCCACTAATACGCGTAATAATATGGTGGCCTGGATGGCTGCCAGGATGGATGGAGAACACTATGGTGAACTCATACTCTATAAGATGCCGAAGAATATCGAAATAGATGGGCCCTTGCAAATTGAATCCCGTATCGATCAAGATCCAACTATCTCTGAACAGCTATCTCTTTGGGATCAAAAAGGGTCAAGCGTAATAAGGGGTAATCTCCTAGCTCTACCAATCGGAGGTAACTTCTTGTATGTTGAACCCATATACCTGCAGTCCGATAAGGGTGGCAGTATCCCTGAAATGAAACGAGTGATTCTCGCCTATCAGGATAAGCTAGTTATGACCGAGAATTTAGGGTCAGCTTTAACTCAATTATTTGGAGATGGAGCACCACAACCCACTACTCTTGGTCAAAGTACCGCACTTCCAGGCCAGTCAAATGAAAGCGAAATTCAAGTTGACCCAAATTCACTAAACGTTACTACAATAATTGAGCAAATGAACCAAATCCGAGCACTATTGGATAGTCTTGAAACTCAACTGAAGGGGGCTCAAAGCCTGCCCCCTGAAACTCCCTAGATCTTCAAACATAACCACACAAAAAGAACACCATAAGGTGTTCTTTTTGTGATTCCTGACTTATTTATAGGATTGTACTAAAAGATTTTCAAGGAATTTATTACAATAACATTACTTTGAATTTAATGGTTGCAGCTCAACAAGGGTGGAAGTCCCTGATTTTTTTAGTGCTATAAGCTCCGCCCCATCATCAGAGATATAATTCTCATCACCGTTCAATGAGATCTCATTCAGTTCTCCTGATTTAATAATATAAGCAGTTTGTTGGTTGTAAATCACGACTTGCCCTTGAGAACCG
>JGI2924J29684_1078610_pt1 | contig 78975 bp, 60 predicted proteins | sample BenlonsequencITS_FD_29684 | JGI IMG/M metagenome (IMG submission 29684)
GTGATCGATGTGACCAATCGTGCCCACGTTAACGTGCGGCTTGGACCGGTCGAACTTTTCCTTACCCATGATGTTTCTCCTCTTGCCTTACGGCGAAGTTCTGAAGCTAAACCCGTACGGCGTACGCCGCGTGAAGCTTACGCAGAAGTGGCACAGCAAAGCTGTGCCCCCTCTTCAAATCAGGTTCTGAAGGCCGGGCACAAAGCCCGGCCCACAGAACGATGTACTGCCGACACCTAGCGGGTATCGCGGCCCTGTGCCTTCGCGATGATCTCTTCCGAAACCATGCGCGGCGTCTCCTCGTACTGCTTGAACTGCATCGAGAAGTTACCGCGGCCCTGTGTGGATCCACGCAGGTTGGTCGCGTAGCCGAACATCGTGCTCAGCGGCACCGTTGCCTTGATCGCCTGAACGCCGCCGACCATCTCCATGCCTTCGATACGACCGCGGCGGGAGTTGAGGTCACCAATAACCGTGCCCATGTAGTCTTCCGGAACGGTCACTTCGACCGACATCACCGGCTCCAACAGGACAGGCTTTGCCTTGCGAGCAGCTTCCTTGAACGCCATCGATCCGGCGATCTTGAATGCCATTTCGTTCGAGTCGACGTCATGATAGCTGCCGTCGTACAGGGAGACCTTCACGTCCACCATCTCGAAGCCAGCGAGCACACCACCGGCCATGGCTTCCTGAATGCCCTGGTCGATCGGTTTGACGTATTCCTTCGGAATCGCGCCGCCCTTGGTGTCGTTCGTGAACTCGTAGCCCTTGCCCACTTCGTTCGGCGAAATGCGGATCTTAGCGTGACCGTAGTTACCCGAACCACCCGACTGACGGATGTACTTACCCTCAGCCTCCGAGTTGCTGCGGATCGTCTCGCGGTAGTTCACCTGCGGCTTACCGACGTTCGCCTCAACCTTGTGCTCACGCATCATGCGGTCGACGATGATTTCCAGGTGAAGCTCGCCCATGCCCGAGATGATCGTCTGGCCATTAGTGATGTCCGTGCGAACGCGGAAGGTAGGATCTTCCTGCGCAAGCTTGGCCAGCGCCATGCCCATCTTCTCCTGATCGGCCTTGGTCTTCGGCTCAACGGCAACTTCGATAACCGGCTCCGGGAAGTCGATGGACTCGAGCACGATCGGCGCCTTGTCGGTGCAGATCGTATCGCCCGTCACAAGGTTCTTCAGGCCCACAGCGGCGCAGATATCGCCGGCCAGAATCTCCGTGATCTCTTCGCGCTTGTTCGCGTGCATCTTCAGCAGACGGCCAATGCGCTCCGTCTTGCGGGTACGCGGATTCAGAACGGAGTCGCCCGTCTTCAACACACCCGAATACACACGGATGAAGATCAACTGACCGACGAAAGGATCCGTCATGATCTTGAAACCAAGTGCGGAGAACGGCTCGGTATCTTCCGGCTTGCGGATGATCTCGACTTCAGCATCTTCCGGATCGTGACCGATCATCGGCGGGATGTCCAGCGGGCTGGGCAGGTAGTCGACAACCGCATCCAGCAGCGTCTGAACGCCCTTGTTCTTGAACGACGAACCCATCAGAACCGGGAAGATCTTCATGGCGATGGTCGCCTTGCGGATCGCGTTCTTCAGTTCGGCAACCGTCGGCTCTTCGCCTTCCAGATACTTCTCCATCAGCGCGTCGTCCGAGTCCGCAACGGCCTCGATCAGGTGCTGACGGAACTCCTTCGCCTTGTCCAGAAGATTGGCGGGAATCTCTTCCACGTCATACTTCGCGCCCATGGTCTCGTCGTGCCACAGGATGGCCTTCATCTCGACCAGGTCGACCACGCCGGCAAACTTCGCCTCAGCGCCGATCGCAAGCTGGATCAGGACAGCATTCGCACCAAGACGCTCACGGATGGTGCCCGTTGCGTACTCAGCGTCGCCGCCGTTCTTGTCCATCTTGTTGATGAAGCAGATACGCGGAACCTTGTACTTGGTAGCCTGGCGCCACACGGTCTCAGACTGCGGCTGCACACCGGCAACGGCATCGAAGCAAGCCACGGCGCCGTCCAGCACGCGCAGCGAGCGCTCCACCTCGGCCGTGAAGTCCACGTGGCCGGGCGTATCGATGATGTTGACGCGGTAGTTGTTCCACGTGCAGGTCGTCGCAGCGGACGTGATGGTAATACCGCGCTCCTGCTCCTGCTCCATCCAGTCCATGGTGGCAGTGCCTTCGTGAACTTCACCAATGCGGTGATTCACGCCGGTGTAGAACAGAATGCGCTCGGTCGTCGTCGTCTTACCGGCGTCGATGTGGGCCATGATGCCGATGTTGCGGCATTTGTCGAGTGTGATAGTGCGTGCCACGTTGTGTTCTTCTTCTCCGGAACTAACTTCCGGTGTCCTTCGCAGATTCAGGAGTAAGCCAGACCGCCTGACTTACTCCTGATTTGCTTGACCAAACTACATTGAGTTACTCGCGAGAGTGCGCAGCGCCTACCAGCGGTAGTGAGCGAAGGCCTTGTTGGCCTCAGCCATGCGGTGCACGTCTTCCTTCTTCTTCATCGCGGCGCCGCGGCCATTGGCAGCGTCCAGCAGCTCGGCCGTCAACTTGTCGACCATGCCCTTCTCGCCGCGCGAACGGCCGTACGACACGAGCCAGCGGATTGCCAGCGAGGTGCGGCGCTCCGGGTTCACTTCGATCGGCACCTGGTAGTTCGCACCACCAACACGGCGGGACTTCACTTCCAGAAGAGGCTTGACGTTCTCAACAGCCTTCTTGAAAAGCTTCAGAGCCTCGTCGCCACCCTTTGCTTCCAGGTTCGTCATGGACTCGTAGAAGATCTTCTGTGCGGTCGACTTCTTGCCGCCCCACATCATGCTGTTGACAAACTTTGTAACGAGCTGCGAACCGTACACCGGATCCGGAGCTACCTCGCGCTTGGCGATATGACCTTTACGTGGCATCTTTCTCTCTCTTCTTCTTCCTCCAGCGCCGTAGACCTCTCAAGCATCTGGACCTGTGGTTCAAAGCAGCGGGCAGAACTCAATCCACCCGCTGCCGGAATTCCTTGAATCTCAAAACTACTTCGCGACAGCCTTCGGACGCTTTGCGCCGTACTTGCTGCGGCTCTGCTTGCGCTTCGCAACGCCAACAGAGTCAAGCGTTCCGCGAACGATGTGGTAACGCACACCCGGCAGATCCTTCACACGACCGCCACGAATAAGGACGATCGAGTGCTCCTGCAGGTTGTGGCCTTCGCCCGGGATGTAGCTGGTCACTTCGATACCGTTCGTCAGACGAACACGCGCAACCTTACGGAGCGCCGAGTTCGGCTTCTTCGGTGTCTGGGTATACACACGGGTGCAAACACCACGCCGCTGTGGCGATCCCTGCAATGCCGGGCTGGCCGTCTTGTAGTTCGGCGCAGTGCGGCCCTTCTTCACAAGCTGATGAAACGTAGGCACGGTAACTCCCTGAAACTCTTGTCTAAACTGCTGAACTTTGGGTGTCTGCTTGAACCGCGCACTGTCAGGAGTGGCGATCTCAGGCTTTCTCTGACGGGCTGCGGCGCCGAAAAAAGCACCTGCAAACCCCTCCAGCCCTCGCAGTCGCAACCTACACGCACCACGGGACGGAAACCTCGGAACCCTTCTACTGTAGCAATTCACCGCTGGAGCGTCAACGAACGGCGCGAAATCTGTTGACAACCAATCCCACTCCAACTGAAATTGTACTCAGGCCCGAGCGGATTGGCGTCCGCCCGGGGTTTTGAGGTGATCGACTCACCTCAGGAAGTGCTTCAGAATGAGCAACGCAAGTCCAATCAGCGCCAGAATTACCTTCTCTGACGCAGAAACAGACAGGCGAAGCCCAGGTTCTTTGGGCATCATCCACCTCTCACAATGAAATGCGCCTTCGGGGACTTCATCTCCCCGAAGGCGATTCGCTTTTCAGGGCGAATGTCGTCTGTTCGGGGTGCCCGTAAGCGCCGCCAACACTGTGAGTGGTGACGGCAGTATTCCTCAACAGCCCTGTACTATCTGCCGCTTACCCGCCGCTCGAATCCTGAAGCCTGCAATGATCTACCCCGTAATCCACCCGATCAAAGCCCGATTCACCGCCTCCGGTTGCTCCAACGTCGATCCGTGTCCACAGTCCTTCACGATCACCAGGCGAGCACCCGGAATCGCCAAAGCCATCTCCTGCGCGCGCTCCACCGGCGTCAGAGCATCGCCATCCCCCACCAGCACCAGGGTCGGCACCTGGATCGCCGCCAGTCCCGGCACGCTGTCCGGTCTCTCGATAATCGCCTCCGTCTGCCGCTTGAAACCCTCCAGACCAACCGCAGCAATCATCCGTTCCGACACCTCCCGAAGTCGCTGGTCGTTCTGACGGTCCGGATGAAAGATCGCCATGGCCACCCCGGCGGCCAGCGTCTGAAAGTCCTCACTCTCCGTGCGAGCCAGGATCGCCCGCCGATTCGCCGTCTGCTCCGGCGTATCCGGCCGCGCAGACGTATCCAGCAGCGCCAGCTTCATCACGCGCTCCGGAGCCTGCCGCAGGATCTCGAAGCTTAGGTAACCGCCCATCGAAATACCGGCAAGCGCAAAACGCGGCGGAGCATTCTCCAGAATCGACGCCGCAATCTCGCCCATGGTCTTTCCAGTCAGCGTCGACGCAACGGTAACCGGGCCGTAAGGCCACAACGCCTCCACCTGCGATCCAAAAACCTCCGCAGAACACAACAATCCAGGCACAAGAACAATCGGTGTCATTCACCCTCCCCTGCCTTGTTGGATGCACCACTCCAAACCTCGCCCGCCCTTCGATTCCTCGCGCGCTATGAAGCCGTTCACTTCCATCGTGCCGCAAAGAAAAGCCCACGGACGTTGACCGGCTATGCGTCCTAAATTGTCTTGCCTCCCGCCTTCCCTTCCCTGCTAGCCTTTCCCCATGCGCTTTCCTGTACTTGCCTCCACGGCCACACTGGCTGCCAGCCTACTCGTCGCTCCGAATGCCACGGCCCAGCGGCCCGGATCGGACACAACGAATGTCTTCACACCCGAGATGAAGTTCTTCGCCAATCCCGACCCGCGCATCGCGCAATACGAGGCATCGCAGGGCACAGGAACACCCGTCCGCTCCATCGGCGCCGTAGAACTCTCGCCGGACGGCAAGAAGATCGCCTGGATGGTCGCCAATGAACCGGTCGCTGGCGCTCGCCGCGGTGGCGGCATGCAGCTCCACATCAGCCCGGCACTCTCGCCCAGCCCGTCCGAACCGGCCATCTCCGCAGGCGACGGCTGCTTCAGCAGCCTGCCCCGCTGGTCGCCCGACGGCGCAACCCTCGCCTTCGTCGGCACCTGCGCCGACCACCAGCCGCAGATCTACCTACGAAACAGCGCAGGCAAGGTCTCCCAGCTCACCCACATCAAGGGCACGCTGACCTCACCCGCATGGTCGCCCGACGGCTCCTCCATCGGCTTCCTCTACGTTGAAAACGCCACGCGCTCCGCCGGCGCACTCGCCGCCATGAAGCCGCCCGCCGGCGTCATCGGCCAGGACGGCGTTGAGATCCAGTGGGTCGCCGCTGCCAACGCCAAATCCGGCGAGATCAGCGTCGTCACACCCAAAACCCTGCACGCCTATGAGTTCGACTGGGCGCCCGACTCGAAGCACATGGCCTTCGTCGCCGCCAACCCGCCCGGCGAAAACACCTGGTGGATCGCGCAGATGTACACCGTCGCCACGGGCGATCCGGCCAGCGCCAAGTCCATCCTGAACCCCGTAACCGCAGGCGGCTCGCTGCACGGCCTTCAGATCGCCGTCCCCCGCTACTCGCCCGACGGCCGCAACATCGCCTTCATCGGCGGCCTCATGTCCGACCAGGGCTCCACCGGCGGCGACATCTACCTCATGGGCTCCGACGGCAGCGGCCTGCAGGACCTGACCACCGGCCGCAAGTCCACACCCGTCTACATCGCCTGGGCCGACAACGACCACATCGCCTTCTCGGAAGATCAGCCCGGCAAATCGCACCTGAGCGTCCTCGGCACCAACGGCAAGGAACTGCTCGAAGGATGGACCGCGCCACAGTCCATCAGCAGCGGCCGCGCCTCACTCTCCTTCTCCTTCTCGCCCTCCGCCAAGATGGTCGCCTTCGTCTCGGCAGGTCCGGACAAGGCAGCCGAGGTCTACGCAGGCGACCCGCGCGGCCTCCGCGCCGTCACCCAGATCAACGAACACGCCACCGGCGCCGCCAGCAAGACCGTCTCACTCGAGTGGGAAAACGAAGGCTTCCACGTTCAGGGCTGGCTCACACTGCCCGAAAACTACGACGCCAACAAGAAGTACCCCATGATCGTCAGCGTCCACGGCGGCCCATCGTCTGAGGTCGGCCCCGGCAACGCAGGCGGTGGCAACGGACTCTACGCCCATCTCGGCTACTTCGTCCTCTCGCCCAACCCCCGCGGCTCCTACGGTCAGGGCGAAGCCTTCGTCCAGGCCAACCGCAAGGACTTCGGCTACGGCGATCTCCGCGACATCCTCAAGGGCGTCGACACCGCCGAAATGAAGTACAGCATCGACGACAAGCGCCTCGGTCTCACCGGCTGGAGCTACGGCGGCTTCATGAGCATGTTCGCCATCACTCAGACCAACCGTTTCCGCGCCGCCGTCGCAGGCGCCGGCATCAGCAACTGGCAGAGCTACTACGGCGAAAACTCCATCGACCAGTGGATGGTGCCCTTCTTCGGCGCCACCGTCTATGACGATCCGGCCGTCTACGCCAAGTCCTCCGCCATCAACTTCATCAACAAAGTCACCACACCCGAACTCATCCTCGTCGGCGACCGCGACGGCGAATGCCCGGCACCGCAAAGCTACGAGATGTGGCACGCACTCCGCGCACTCGGCAAGAAGACCGAACTCGTCGTCTACCCCAACGAAGGCCACGGCTTCAGCAACCCCGCCCACTCCGCCGACCGCACCGCCCGCACCGTGGCATGGTTCGAAGACAACATGAAGTAAGCGCTCCACAACAAAGCAGGAAAGGCCCGGCGAATTCTGCCGGGCCTTTCCTGTTCACGCAGCTTCACAGGAAGCGAATCCCAGGAAACCGCACAAAAATTGCTGTGACTGCTATCCGGCATGGCGTCTCTCAGACACCGGCGGAGTGCAACGCCCCTCGTTTTGAAACCCTCCATCTCAACAAGAGCCCAGCCTATTCCGGCTGCCCGCTCAACAGTTACTTGGAGACACAAGCAATGAGTTCCAGCAAGAACCCCATCTCGCGCCGCAAAGTCGTCACCAATCTGGGCGCAGGCATCGCAGGCGCCGCGCTGACCGGCGCTATGCCCGCCGCAGCGCAGGCCCAGACCAAGGGCGGTCCCACCGTCGCACCCTTCGTCGATCCCACCACCAAGTACCCCAGGCCGCCCTACCCCGGCCAGACGCAGCCTTGGCCCGGCCTCGCTAGCAAGATGACACCGCGCCCCGACCACGGCGAGACCAGCTACAAGGGCTCCGGCCGCCTCGCAGGCCGTAAGGCACTCATCACCGGCGGCGACTCCGGCATGGGCCGCGCCGCAGCCATCGCCTACGCCCGCGAAGGCGCTGACGTCGCCATCAGCTACTACCCAACCGAAGAACCCGACGCACAGGAGGTCATCGCACTGATCAAGGCAGAGGGCCGTAAGGCCGTCGCCATCCCCGGCGACCTCCGCGAAGAGAGCTACTGCAAGTCCCTCGTTGCCAAAGCCGTCGCCGAACTCGGCGGCCTCGATATCGTCGTCTCCAACGCCGGCCGTCAGCAGCAGTGCGAAGATCTTCTGCAACTCACCAGCGAAGCCTTCGACGCCACGATGAAGACCAACATCTACGCGCCCTTCTGGATCATCAAGGCAGCGCTGCCGCACCTCAAGCCCGGCGCCTCCATCATCGGCACCACCTCCGAGCAGGCCTACGATCCCTCTCCCAACCTCTACGACTACGCCCAGACCAAGGCCGCGACCATGAACTACATCAAGTCGCTCGCCAAGCAGCTCGGCCCCAAGGGCATCCGCGTCAACGGCGTCGCACCCGGCCCCATCTGGACACCGCTGCAGGTATCCGGCGGCGCCACCCAGAAGAAGCTCATCAACTTCGGCGGAGACTACCCGCTCGGCCGCGCCGGCCAGCCGGCTGAACTCGCCAGCATCTACGTCCAGCTCGCCTCCAACGACGCCAGCTACACCAACGGCAACATCTACGGCGCAAGCGGCGGCGGCGGCCAGCCGTGAAACTCACCAAAGCGGCTTTAGCCGCCGGGATAGATACAGCTGCCAGGTAAGAGCGGCTTCAGCCGCCGGGATAGAAACAGGTACTACGTAAGAGCGGCTTCAGCCGCCGAGATGAGCATCTCGGCGACTGAAGCCCTTTTCTCTGCCAATGACTCGGAGCATTCACAGACGCCAGATCACCCGGGAGTAAGCTCATGCCAAGGTGAGCATGAACGTACTGGTCCTCAACGGCGGATCGTCCTCGATCAAGTTCTCGCTCTTCCACGTCACCGACGGCCAGGCTGAACCGAAACTCCTGCTCGACGGCGAACTCAGCAACATGGCCGAGCCGAAAGCGAAACTCACGCTCTCCCACCCCAAACAAGAACACTCCGTGCCAGGCGCCGGCACCCACGCGGAAACCATCGCCATCGTCCTCGACGCCGTCGAGAAGGCAGCCGCCGGCACCATCGAAGCCGTCGGCTACCGCGTCGTCCATCCCGGTCCACACCTCCACGACCACGCACTTATCACCGACGCCCTCCTCAAAGAGCTCGAAGCCGCAGCCGACTTCGCCCCCTTGCACGATCCCGAAGCCATCGCCATCATCCGCGAAACCATGCAGCGATTGCCCGCCGTGCCGCACGTCGCATGCTTCGACACTGTCTTCCACCAGACGATGCCGCCTGAAGCCAGCACTTACCCCATTCCCAAAGACCTGCGCGATCGCGGCATCAAGCGCTACGGCTTCCACGGCCTAAGTTGCGAATCCGTCGTCCGCCAGCTCCAGCAGACAGGCCAACTCCCGCACCGCATCGTCATCGCCCACCTCGGCAGCGGCTGCAGCGTCACCGCAGTCCTCGACGGCCAATCCATCGACACCACCATGGGCTTTACTCCAACCGGCGGCATCGTCATGGGCACACGCCCCGGCGACCTCGACCCCGGCCTCATGCTCTACCTGCTACGCCAGGAGACCGCCACCGATGCAGCGAGCAAAGTGGAACAGATGTTGAATCACCGCGCTGGTATGGTCGCTCTCACCGGCCTCGCAAACGACATGAAAGCCGTGCGCGAAGCGGCCACCAACGGCGACGAAGCCTCACTCCTCGCCATCAAGGTCTTCACCCGCAGCATCCGCAAGGCAATCGGCGGCTTCGCCTGGCTCATGGGAGGCCTCGACGCCATCGTCTTTACCGGCGGCATAGGCGAGCACGACGCCGCCACTCGCTCCGAAGTGATGCAGGACACAGAAGTCTCGCTCGATTCATCGCACAATGCGACACAGGGTACGGGCATTCGCCGTATCAACGCACCACACTCCAGGACGGCGGTCTACGCCGTTACCGCCCAGGAAGATCTTGTCATCGCCCTGCACGTGAAACGCATCGTCTCGGCAAACGCATAGAACGACCATCCGGTGCCGCGGTCCGGGCATCGCACGAGGCCCAATCGCATGAGCTCCATGGAAATCATTCCCGCCGCCGACGTACTCTCCGCAGAAGAACACCGCAAGATCGACGCCTACTGGCGCGCCTGCAACTACCTCTGCGTCGGCATGCTCTACCTCGTCGCCAATCCCCTGCTGCGCGAGCCGCTCAAGCCCGAACACATCAAGAACCGCCTGCTCGGCCACTGGGGCTCTGACCCGGGCCAGACCTTCGCATGGGTCCACCTCAACCGCCTCATCAAGAAGTACGATCTCAACCTGATCTACCTCTCGGGCCCCGGCCACGGCGCACCCGCGACCCTCTCCAACAGCTATCTCGAGGGCGTCTACTCCGAGGTCTACCCCGATAAGAGCGAGAACATCGAAGGCCTGCAGAAGTTCTTCAAGCAGTTCTCCTTCCCCGGCGGCATCGGCAGCCACTGCACCCCGGAGACACCCGGCTCCATCCACGAAGGCGGCGAACTGGGCTACAGCGTCTCGCACGCCTTCGGCGCAGTCTTCGACAACCCCGACCTCATCGCGGCCGTAGTCGTCGGCGACGGCGAAGCAGAGACCGGCCCTCTCGCCACCTCCTGGCACTCCAACAAATTCCTGAACCCCGTGCACGACGGCGCGGTCCTCCCCATCCTTCACCTCAACGGCTACAAGATCGCCAATCCGACCATCCTCGCCCGCATAACACCAGAAGAGCTGGAGCAGCTCTTCCGCGGCTACGGCTGGGATCCCTACATCGTCGAAGGCGAGGATCCCGCCCTCATGCACCCGTTGATGGCGCAGGTCACCGAACACTGCATCAACCAGATCCGCGCCATCCAGACCAGGGCCCGTACCGCAGCCCCCGGCACACCCGTCGAGCGCCCACGCTGGCCCTTGATCATCCTCCGCTCGCCCAAGGGCTGGACCTGCCCCAAGGAAATCGACGGCCACAAGCTCGAAGGCTCATGGCGCGCCCACCAGATGCCCGTGCTCGATCCCGTCACCAACCCCGCACACCTCAAGCTGGTCGAAGACTGGATGCGCAGCTACCGTCCCGAAGAGCTCTTTGACCAGGGCGGCGCACTCATCCCCGAACTCAAAGCCATGGCCCCCGTCGGCGACCGCCGCATCACCGCCAACCCGCACGCCAACGGCGGCAAGCTGCGTAAGCCGCTCGACCTGCCCAACTTCGCCGACTACGCCGTCAAGGTCGACCGGCCCGGCAAGACATTGCTCTCTTCGACCAATACCCTCGCGCACTTCCTCTGCGACGTCATGCGCCGCAACATGACCAGCTTCCGCGTCTTCGGCCCGGATGAGACAGCCTCCAACAAACTTCAGGCAATCTACGAAGGCAGCCACGGCAAGACATGGATGGCCGCCCTGCTGCCCCAGGACGCCGACGGCGGCGACCTCTCCACCAGCGGCCGCGTCATGGAAATGCTCAGCGAACACACACTCGAAGGATGGTTTGAAGGCTACGTCCTCACCGGCCGCCACGGCTTCTTCTCCACCTACGAAGCCTTCGTCCACATCATCGATTCCATGTTCAACCAGCACGCCAAGTGGCTCGAAAAATCCAAGCTCGAACTCCGCTGGCGCACGCCCATCTCCTCCATCAACCTGCTCATCACATCGCTCGTCTGGCGGCAGGATCACAACGGCTTCACCCACCAGGATCCCGGCTTCCTCGACATCGTCACCAACAAGAGTCCGGAAGTCACGCGCATCTATCTCCCGCCAGACGCCAACTGCCTCCTCAGCGTCGCCGACCATTGCCTGCGCAGCACCGATTACATCAACGTCATCGTCGCCGACAAGGCCGAACACCTGCAGTACCTCACCATGCCGCAGGCCATCGACCACTGCACCAAGGGCATCGGCATCTGGGAGTTCGCCAGCAACGACGACGGCATCGAACCCGACGCCGTAATCGCCTGCGCCGGCGACATACCCACCTCCGAATCACTCGCAGCCGTAGCCATCCTGCGCGAGCGCTGCCCTGACCTGAAGATCCGCTTCGTCAACGTCGTCGACCTCTTCCGCCTCATGCCGGAACGCGAACACCCGCACGGCCTCTCCGAACGTGAATTCGACAGCCTCTTCACCATCGATAAGCCCGTCATCTTCAACTTCCACGCCTACGCCTCGCTCATCCACAAGCTCACTTATCGCCGCAAAAACCACGACAACTTCCACGTCCGCGGCTACAAGGAAAAAGGCAACATCAACACACCGCTCGAGCTCGCCATCCTCAACCAGGTCGACCGCTTCAACCTCGCCATCGACGTCATCGACCGCGTACCAAAGCTGCAAGCCTCCGCCTCGCACACCAAGCAGTGGCTGCAGGACCAGATCATCGAATGCGTAAACTACGCCCACGCCAACGGCATCGACGCACCAGCCCTCCGCAACTGGACCTGGAGCTCCATGCCACCGAAGTAACATCCGGTCGCAGACAAGCCGCGCAATAGAAAACCGCCGCAACGCAATCGCGTAGCGGCGGTTCTCTCTATGGATGGATAGCGAGATCAACTCCCCCAAGAAGCTTGTCATCCCGTAGCGAAGCGGAGGGATCTGCATGTAAGCCCCACCGACAATCCCCTACCGGCATGCCAACATTCCAACCCCGTTTGCGCGAAGCGCGAACCTCCACGGCCCCAAACGCCTCTGCCCCTACAAAACCCTAAGGCAATAAAAGCCCCGCCCCCTGCGGCAACGTTAACGTATCCCCCAAAGGCCGAATCTCCGTCCGAACCGTCTCCTGCTGCTTCGTCAGCGACTTCAACATCAAGATCTTCCCACCCATATGCACGCTCATCGACCGAGTCTTCCACTCGGCGCCCTTCACCGGCGCACGCTCCAGTCGAAAGTTCCCGCCCTGCTCCACCTTCCCGATTAGCCCAAATCCAAACGTAACCGGGTGCGAGATCGTCGCCTGCAGCGTGCACAGCCGCTCCGCCGGCTCCATCACCGACACCGTACCGGCCATCGCCGCACCGACACGCTCTTCATACGTCGATGGCTGAAACTTCGGATCGGGCACAAAGCGGAAGACCCGGCAATCGCCCTGCATCCCCTCGGACGTAATCAAAAAAGCCCGCGGCAATAACTGCAGCAACCGCGCCGCGTGCAGTTCATCATCCTTGTGAGCCTGGCCCTGCCGACGATACTCCTCAGGATTCGCCACCAGCGCCTGCAGTCGCTGCTCCTCGGCAGCAGCCTGCTGCGCCGTCAGCGGATTTCCATCGACCGCGACCAGCCGCCGCAGCATGCCGTCGCCCACCTCCACCACATGCTCCCGCCACAGGTGGCCTCCCGTGCGGTCTGACCGCTCCTCGGCCGTGTACGCAAAGTGCCCGGCATGCTGCCGCGACGCAACCTCGTTGGCCGCCATCGCACTGATTGCCGCAGGCACCTGCGCAACACACACCGACGCAGCAAACACCAGGCCGGAAAACATCGTTGCAATCGACGGAACGCTTACGCTTCGGGCCACATGCTGCCGGGGAGTGCAGATCATCGTCATCGCTTCCTTCTACCAGACCACACTGGCATCGGAGCATGAAACGCCCTGGAAAGGTTGTGACAGCCAAAAACGCTTCGCGCACTCCTTGCAGCCATTTGGAAGCCACGCGAAAACTCTTTCCAGCGCAAAGAAGCCCCGGCACCGCACACAGCCCACCAAGCGCACCCAGCGCACCCGCGCGTCCAACCCACCCGGAGCACCCAGCCCACCAAGCGCACCAAAGGTGCGCGCTATCCCAGCCCAGGGCAAAGCCCTGGGTCACGGCACAACAACCGATCTGCGGGCTGTAGGCCCGCGCTAAATCCCGAACGATCGCAAACGCAAAAGCCCCCCAAACAAGGGGGCCTCGCACGCCGGGTGCCCCATTCATGACGGCTTCATCGTCATGAGTGGGTTCGCAGAAGCAGTCGCCGATGTCGCGACCAAGCGCAAGTACTCACAGCGCACCAGCGCACCGAGAGCACCCGCGCGTTCAACCCACCCGGAACACCCGGAGCACCAAGCGCACCAAAGGTGCGCGCTATCCCAGCGCAGGGCAAAGCCCTGGGTCACGGCCCAACCACAGCTCTGCGGGCTGTAGGCCCGCGCTAAATTCCGAACGGCCGCAAACGCAAAAGGCCCCCAACAAGGGGGCCTCGCACGCAAAACCAACAGTCTTAGTGGCTCGGCCCAATCTCCTGCACCGGACGAATCCAGATATTCCGAAAGCTCAGCGGCTCGCTCTTATCGCCATGCGCCTGCAGCTTGATCGGAGCCATGTCGTACGCCTTGTAGACCGGCTTGCCCACGTACAGTGTCTCGCCCTTCAACTCGAAGTGGTTCTCCACCAGCACGCCATTCTCAAACACCGTCACATACGCCGGCTTCAGCACCGTGCCATCCGCATTGAAACGCGGCGCAGTCCACACCACGTCATACGTCTGCCACTCACCTGGCTTGCGCGCAGCGTTCGCCAGGGGTGCCGTCTGCTTGTAAATGCTGCCCAGCATGCCGTTCGTGTAGGTCGGGTTGTTGTAGCTGTCCAGGATCTGCAGCTCATAGCCCGCATCGCCCTTACCCGTCGACGCCAGGAACAGGCCGCTGTTGCCGCGACCCTGGCTCTCGCCCGTAATGCTCGCAGGGATACGCCACTCCAGGTGCAACTGATAGTCCTTGAACCTCTGCTTGGTCTCGATGTTGCCCACGCCGCCCTTCTTCACGGTCATGATGCCATCGGCCACAGTCCAGTCCGCGGGCGAACCATCCTTCACCGCCACCCACTCCGACAGATCCTTGCCATCGAACAGCTTCACGGCATCCGACGGAGCCGTACCTACCGTCGCGGCGGGCGTCACCACCGGAGGAACCGGCTGGTAGAACTCCGTATCCTCATGCTTGGGGCCGGCGGCGGCGGGAGCCTGCTGCGCAAAGGCAGCAAAAGGAGCAGCTGCAACGGCAGCCAGGACGATCAGAGACGAAAAATTAGCACGCACCATAGTGCGGGAAGAATATACCGCCCACCCAACACTTTGCATGTCCTATGTCCGCACCACCCCTCCAGCCAGGGAAATTTGGTGCCGTAGATTGCACGTCCTCGTCCGCACCGGGGTCTCTCCACCTGATTTACACTGAGGAGCAGACATTTTCGGGCACTTCCCGTCCCACGTAGAGACCGCGGCACAGCTCAACGGGCTGCTGCGGGGAGGTTTTTCTTGCAGCGTCGTCTTCTTTCCTTGTTCGTCATCCTGTTCTTCGCCGTGCCCGTGGGCGTTTCCCTTTCCGGCTGCGGCGGCAGCAGGAGTGGTAGCAGCGGCGCCTTCTGCAACGGCACCATCGGCCCTCGGGTCGGCGATGCGCAGAGCATCGTGCTCCAGCCCACCGTTGGCGGCGTCAGCCTCGGCTTCACGCAGACCTCTTCCGTGACCACACCCACGGCGACCGACTGCCAGGGCAACGCGGTCACCATCGCGAAGTACACCTACGCCTCCTCGAACCAGAACATCGCGGACGTGAATCCCAACACTGGCAGCATCTGCGCCGGTCAGTGGAATCGCAACAACGCCAGCGGCATCCCGGACTACACCTTCTGCACCAACACCACCAACGTCAGTGGCGTGGCAGAACTGACGGCATCCGGCGGCGGCGCCAACAGCAACAAGGTGCTCGTCTACGTCCATCCGCAGATCACCGCCATCACGCTCGGTGCCAAATCAACCGACTGCGTCAACGATCCTGCGACGAACTGCCCCGCGTACACCGCAACGGCAACGACCTCGGCTCCGGCCTACGACCCCAACACCTGCATCTCCTTCAACCAGAGCGCGCAGCTCGTCGCACGCTTCTTCGCCGGATCGAGCAACATCACCTACAGCGCTGGTCACGCGAACTTCTCCGCGCAGACCGCCGGCTTGGTCACCTTTGAAAACACCAGCGGCGTAGCCACGGCCCTCGCCCCCGGAACGACGATCGTCACCGCGACCATCGCCAATTCGACCTCGACCGCCGGCCTCATCTCCGTCTGCCCCCCCAAGACCATCACCATCAGCACGCCCAACGCAGTCAATGGCGCGGTCACGGTGAACCCGAACAACACCGAGCCCATCACGGCCACCGTGAAAGACATCAACGGCGTTACGCTCACCGGCCTGAACCTGACCTACACCTCGACCACGCCGGTCTCAGCACCTGCCTCCAGCACCGGCATCGCACCGGTCTTCCCGGGCACCGCCGCCATCAACGCCTTCTGCCTCCCGCCCAACTGCAATCCGTCGCCCTACGGCAACGTCGGATTCCTGGGAACGGGTAAGCCGGTCGCCTCCAACACCCTGCTCTCCACCACGCCCGGCAATAGCAGCACCCGGCTCTGGATCGGCAGCACAGACTCCAAGTACCTCGTACCGGTCGACCTCACCACCGGCGTCGTCCCGTCGCCCACCGCCCTGCCCTACACACCAAACTCCATGGTGCTCTCGCAGAACGGTGCCACCATCTTCATGGGATCGCCCTTCGGCCTGATGACCTTCACCACGGCCTCCAACACGATCGCCAGCGTCTCCACCACGCTCCAGGGAACCGTGCTCGCCGTCTCGCCTGACAGCGGTACCGTCGTCATCAGCGACTCCACCCGGAACCAGATCTCCGTCGTCAACACGGCAACGTCGACCGTCACCAGCACCTTCACCGGTATCGGAACACGCGCCGCTTACACCCCCGACGGCGAGACACTCTACGTCACCACCGCAGCCAACCACCTGCTCGTATACTCCGCCTTCACCAGCTGGCAGGAGTACGACCTCTCCGCAACCGGCGGTGCCAATGATGTCGCCGTAGCCATACCCAGCGTAGGCGCCTTCGTCGGTGGCTCAACTGCCATCAACGGCCGCTCGTACTGCCCCACCACCGTTGCAAGCCGGACCGTCTTCTACCCGCAGGCCTCGCTCACCACGGTCTCGGCAGCAGTTGGTGACCGAGTCGCTTCTACCAACGACGGCCGCCACCTCCTCGACGTCCGGCTGGCCGCCAGCGGTGGAACGCCCATCGTGAACGACGTGACCTTCCCCACCTCCACGGCAAACGACGGTGCCAACGGCTCGCGTACCTTCACCAACACGCTGCCCACCGGCGACTGCCCGGAGAGCGGCCTCCCGCCGGCCTTCGGTACCGCCGTTAACACCGCGGTACTCACCGGCGTCACCACCACCGGCATCACCGGCGTCTTCCCCGCATCGGACTCCAGCATCGCCTTCACCACCTACCTGCCTACCGCAACCGCGGCAGCAGGTGCGATCCTGCCGGGCTACGTCCCCGCCGCATCGGGCACAGGCACCACACGATCCATCGCCCTCACTGGCAGTGCAACCGCACCGGTCTCCGGCGTCTTCTCTTCCGACAACAAGTTCTTCTTCACCGGAACAGCAGGCGACAATCAGGTCCACGTCATCACCCGCAGCACCCTGACGGACACCAGCCAGATCGCACCCAGGCTGCCCAGCAACACCAACACCACGGGCACCGCAACCCCCAACCTGCTCGTCCAGTACCCACGCACAGTCACCAACAACTAAGCAGGGTAAAAAGTAGCAAAGAGAAGGCCGCCAGCGATGGCGGCCTTTCCACTTCCCACACGCACCCACCAGGCGGGTGCCCCATGTCTCGCTTCTGAGACATGGGTTCAAACCCATCCCATCCGCAAAGACAAAACCCCACATCTCCAAGAGACATGGGGCTCCATTCCTACTCCAACAAAATCAAGCCAGACGCTTCGCCATCACCGTCCGCGACACCGCATCCAGTACCCCGTTCAAAAACGTAATGCTCTCCGGAGCAGCATACCGCCGCCCAACCTCCAGCGCCTCATTGATGATGATCGGGTGCGGCGTACCCTTGTACCCCAGCATCTCCGCAATCGCCATCCGCAACAGGTTCCGGTCCACCACCGCCATCCGGTGTACCCGCCAGTGCTGCGAGTGCGTCTCGATCAGATCATCGATCTCGTCACTCCGCTCCACAGCCACCCGGAACAGATCCTCCGCAAAGCTCTGCGTCTCCAGATCAACCGTCTGCGCGCCCTCATCATCCGTGCGGCTCTGCCAGAACACCTTGCGAACCTCGTTCGCCGTCTGCTTGCCCAGATCACTCTGATACAACATCTGCATCGCCAGCTCGCGTGCCTTACGCCGAGCGCCCATTAATTTCCACCTTCCACTGCACGGTCCACATCAGCCTGCGCCGCACGACCAGCAGCCACGCCGCTGCCCTCATGCTCACCTGCAGCCACATGCCCGATCTTGCGTGCAATCGATACCATCTCGATCGCCGCCACCGCTGCCTCAAACCCCTTATTGCCGGCCTTCACACCCGCACGATTCAGCGCCTGCTCCAGCGTCTCGCACGTCAGCACGCCAAACGCATGCGGCACGCCCGTCTCCTGCTGGCTCTGCCCAATCCCGCGCGCCGCCTCGTTATAGATCGCCTCATAGTGCGCCGTCTCACCGCGCAGCAGGCAGCCCAGGGTGATGATCGCGTCATACTTCCGCTTGCCATCCGTATCCCGCAGATCCGCCATCATCCGCGCCGCCGCAGGAACCTCCCACGCACCCGGCACCCGCACAATGTCGATATCCTCGCGGCGCCCACCACTGCGCAAAATCCCATCCAGCGAACCCTGCAGCAGACGATCCGTGATCACGGCATTCCAGCGAGCCGTCACAATTCCAAACCGCATCCCAGCCGCGCTCAGATCACCCTCAACGGCAATCGGCACACCCGCCAGCACATCCTCGCGCTCCCAGAACCCAAATACCAGCCCAGGAAGCGGGTGCCCCACGTCTCGCTTCTGAGACGTGGGATCGACTACTGAGGACGTCGAGGGATTCGCGTCACTCAAATCCACCGTAAACATCCGAGACTTCCAATGCGTCTCCACCACATCCGAAAGCCGCGAGCCAAGTTCCTCAGCAGCCAGCCAACGCTTCACAACACCATGCACGATCTCGATCTGCGTGCACTCCACCAGCAACTCCGGCACAGCCGGCGGACGGCCCGTAACAAACTCCACATTGCCCAAAGGCGCCAGAAACGCCGAGCCCTTACCCGCACCATCATCCCAGCCACGGCCCGGCTCAAACCCAAGCTCACCAAACAGCGACGAAAGCCGCTCCCAGGCCGCCGCCGAACCCACCGGCTTCACCACTGTCAAACCCTTGATCATCCCTTGATTGTACGGAAAACACCGCCTCAGCACGTCAGCAACTCAGCAGCACCCTCCAACCCGTCCCCCTCTTTCGGGGCGTCACCAAACCGGGTGCCCCACCTTCGCGAAGCTAAGGTGGGGATCGCTCCGAAAGGAGCGACCAAAACCTCTCACCCTCCCCAACTAACAGGAAGGCACAAACCGGGTGCCCCATTCTTTTCCAAAGGAAAAGGGTGGGTTATTCGCGCAAAGCGCGAACCCCCTCGGAGGGGCACGGCTTCAGCCGTGCCATCACACCCAAACCCAAACAGGCGCGGCCAATCCCAAACACAGGAGAACCCTGCAATCCCCGCGCCCACACACCGCTCACGGCTGGCCCAACCACAGCAAAAGCTATCATTCAGGAATGGCCCGCACACCCTCCAACACCGATCTCCCCCTCGGCACCCAGTGCCCCGCCTTCGAACTCAAGGACGTCCTCTCCGACCGCGGCATCGGCCGTGACGACATCTTCGGCGGACCGGACGACCTCACCGAGCGGCGCGGCCTCCTCGTCCTCTTCCTCTGCGTCCACTGCCCCTTCGTCCAGCACATGGAGCAGGCGCTCACCGCCCTCATCGCCCGCTACGCCGACCGCATCGCCACCGTCGCCATCATGTCCAACGACATCCTCGAGCACCCCGAAGACGGCCCCGACTACATGCGCGATCAGGCCACCCGACTCGGCTGGGACAAGCTCGGCATCCCCTACCTCCTCGACACCACCCAGGACACAGCACGCGAGTTCCACGCCGCCTGCACCCCCGACCTCTACCTCTTCAACACCAACTACGAACTCACCTACCACGCCCAGTTCGACCGAACCCGCCCCTACCGCGAATCCGACGCAAAGAACGGCCTCGAACGCCACCCAGAAATCCACGCCCAACCCAACGGAGCCGACCTCGAAGCAGCCATCCAGGCCCTCCTAACCAACCAACCCCCAATCACCCCACAAATCCCAAGCCTCGGCTGCAACATCAAGTGGCGCTGAACAGCTCCAAACAACCAAAGCGGGTGGCCCCACGTCTCGCTTCTGAGACGTGGGTTCGCAGGACAGTTACGGCCGACAAGATACTTAGGCACAAGCGGCTAGTGCGACAAACCATAAGTTGGATTTTCGGGAATTCGCACATCCCAGGCCATGTCGCTCTTCCAGGAAGCCTGAGTCTCCTGCGCGCTAAGCCGCTTGAGAATTCGCCCGTCAGCAACGTTTAGTACATAGCCAACGACTTGGCACATGATTCCGCCATAGGAACTGCTGCAGGGAACCTCCGCAAAAACATGAATCGCAGATGAGTCGGCACTCCACGCAATACCCGACATATTGAACTGCGGGTTTTCTTCAATGCGCTTGCACGTGGCTTCGTCGCCATTGGCGGCCTTGCACGGCGGGAATTGCGCAACCATGTCTCTTTGCGCGACACCCGTTAAGTTTTGTCGATGTGGCGTACTGTTGGCGTTCAACGTATAGACATCGACAAAAAATCCCGCATAAGAAGTAGTTCCGCCCGACACGAAAAACGCCTCCGAATTAGGTGCCCATAGCAACTCATGCGCCCCCTCCTGCAGTGTGATGACGTGTGCCTTCTTCCCCTCGATAATCCGCAGCGAATAGGGGAAATTACCATGCTTATGGCCACAGAGCACCCGCGCCGAGCTCTTGTGGTCTGGAGCAACAATGCTGTGGGTCTCCTGCGCGCAGCTAAGGTCCAGGATGCTCGCATGCTTCGACCAGATTGGTCTTTCAACCGCCGCGTGATCAGCTTGAGCTAGCAACTCACTACCGAGTAAGGAAAAGAACACTAGTAAAACCTTCAAAAGGCCCTTCGACATGGGATCAACTTACACCGAGTGAGTTCCAGAATGGACATATCGCTGCTCAGCAGGCTGAGGGCCCGCGCTATTACAGCCCGGGCTTGATATCGTGGCCGGGTGCCCCACGTCTCGCTTCTGAGACGTGGGTTTATAGGATGCCAGCCCTCGGATCAATCCGCATCGGCAACCCACCCCGCTTCCGAGCCGTCCATGGCGACTCCACCTCCACCGGTCCTTCGACACCGGTACTCCAGTGTCGAAAGCTCGACCAGTCCCATAACTCCGGCGACGTCACCAGCCCGCGAGTAACCGGGTTGCGATGTATGTAGCGTCGCTTCTCAATGATTTTTCTCTCCGAGAAGACGTTGAAGTCGTAGTATCGCTTCTGCCAGAACGGGCGCTGCGCATTCTTCACCGCCACGGATATTTTCAGGGCCTGCAAAGCCTTCGCGAGCGGCACTCCCAGTGGCTCTGTGAGCAGCAGATGGACATGCTCAGGCATGACGACGTAAGACATTACAAAGAATCCATACCGTGCACGCATGACTTCCAGAGACTGCACGAAGATATCGCGCGAGGCCGCCGCCCGAAGATAGGCCTTTCGTTCAAAGCAGGAGAAGGTGACAAAATGCATGTCCCCTTCCTGCTGGTATCGAGCGAGACCCTTCGGCATGTCGGCATCGTACTGGGGTCGATCAGAAATGTGTCACGAGTAATTCAGGACTCGCTCGCCTGCGTCCCGAATCCGAACCACCATCTCACTTCCGAGACGTCGCTTTGCAGGATGCAGACCCATTCGCGCAAAGCGCGAACCAAAGGGAGCAGTGGCCTTCAGGCCACTAGAATCTGGCCCTATCGCAAAGGGCTTTAGCCCTGGACCCGTCGCATAAAAATCAAGCAACGAGGCGCACTGAAGGTGCGCGACTTCCCAGCCCAGGGCAAAGCCCTGGGTTTCCGTAGAAAGCGGCAGTGCGGGCTGTATAGGCCCGCGACAAGATCCCGCCATCCACACACCTGCTTCCCCGAAGCCGAGATCGCAAACGCACCACCCGCCCCGAATCCATCTTCCCCCGCCTCAGGCAGTCGAAGAATGGATGGGATAGTGCGCAGCGGGCTGAAAGCCCGCGCTATCCTAGCCCAGGGCGAAGCCCTGGGTCAGCGTCCACCACAAAATTGCGGGCTGTAGGCCCGCGCTAAACCCAACCGCCACACCGCATCACAAGCAGGGTCACAAACACTCCAACCCATTCGCGCAAAGCGCGAACCGGAGCGAGCAGTGGCCTTCAGGCCACTGGATCCCGTCCCATCGCAACAGGGGCTTCAGCCCCGGACCCGTCGCATAAAAGTCAACCAACCAGGCGCACTGAAGGTGCGCGACTTCCCAGCCCAGGGCAAAGCCCTGGGTCAAATTCAGGAAGAGGAACTGCGGGCTGTAGGCCCGCGACAAAAACCCTCCGGCCACACCCGTGTTCCACAAACAGCCGAAGGTCTCGCGCAAAGGCCACTGCATCCCGCCCCATCGCAACAGGGGCTTCGCCCGCGAAAGCCGCCTCCCATCAACGCCAATCGACCTGTCAAGCCCCCGCACGTCTCCGAATCGCCCTAACTCTCAGCAAGAAAGCCACTTACAACCCAAACTTTGTTGGCGGTCTATTTCCACCAATTCCCTAAAATAGAAATAGACCCAGAAAGAAACAAAAGCGCGCCGCAAACATCGCGGCGCGCTAAGTCGTTTGTTATCTAATTTTTACCCGTAACTCGTTTGGAATCTAATTTTTGCCGTTTCGGGAATCGTCAACTCCTTTGTTTTCTGATTTTTACGAAAACTAGGGGGAGGGGGGTCTACGGATTGCTCGGCGTCTGCGGCTTGCCGGCCGCCGGCACAAACGGAGCCAGCAGGAAGTCCCGCGCCGACACCGTGCCGTTGCCAAGCACGCGGTTATAACCCTTCGGCGTCGTGTAGTACAGACCGTTGAAGCCCGGAATGCCCTGGTGGAAGACGTTCCGTGTCAGCCCAATCTGGTGCGACAGAGCCAGCGCATAGATGTAGTAGTTCTCATTGCCCATGCGAGTACCAAAGCGCTGCACCGCCAGTGCCGTAAGACCCGCAAAGTCCGGCGCCGAAGCACTCGTGCCGATCACGCCCACCGCCTGGCCGCCGATCACCGCAACGTCCGCGCTGTCATCCGCACCGCAGGAGATCGCACCGCCCGGGCAGCCGCCCATGTGTAACGACACGTCCGGCACCGTACGGAACCGAGCATTGCCCGTGTTCGTCAGCGCCTGGAACAGCGGCTTCTTGAACAGGACACTGTCGCCGCCGCCCGATCCCCAGTACTGGCCCGTCGATGACGTGCCATAGAAGATGTCGCCCACCAACGGGTCCGCAAAAGCCGACTCACGCACATACGCCGAGTTCAGGTCCGTGCTCGACGTATACGTCGTCACCAGGTTGGTGCCACCCACGCCCACCACGTTCGGGCTCGACGCCGGGAACATCGCAGAAGGCAGCGCCGCACCGCAGTCCGGAATGCCATCGAAGCACGCCACCGGGAACGAAGTCAGCGCGCCCGCATCACCGGAGCTCGCGACAAACGTGATGCCCTGCGCAACGCCCTGCGCCATCAGGTCGTTCTCTTCCTGCAGCAGGTACGTGTAGTCGGTGCCGCCGTTGTAAGCCGCCGTGTAGAACGCCTCGGGCCCGCCGAAGGACATGCTGACCACGTCCGCCTGGTTGTCGTTCACAATCTTCGCCAGGCCAGCCAGGATGTTGTCATCCGCAAGATCCGGCACGTTGTACAAGATGACATTGGCGTTCGGTGCCATGCCACCGCTCTGCTGCAGATCCAGGTGTGTCTCGAACGATCCATCCGGATCGTACGGCGCTCCACCGTTGATCTGTACCGTCGAGAACTTCGGCGTCGCCAGCTTCTCATGGCTGAAGTACTGCGTCATATCCGCCGGGTTAAAGTCGCCCGCCATCAGAATGCCGATCGTCGTTCCCTTGCCCGTGTACGTCTTGTACGAAGGCCAGTTATAAGCCTGCTTCAGATCGGTAAACCAATACGCGCCCGTCGGACTGTACCGATTGCTCGGGATCACAGAAGCCGCTTTGTGCGCGAACGCACGCATCCGCACAAAGCCGGACAGTCCGCTGATCACCGCACCCTGCTGGGCAAGCGCACCGCTCACCACCGGCTGGGAAGCAGCCATCACCGTCTTCCTGCCGTTAGCGAAGGAACCAGCATGCAACTGCGTCTGCAACGCCGACTCCACAGCGCTCGCCGGCCCACTCACCTGCAGTCGCTGCGGTCCCACCGCGGTCGCGGTCAGTCCCTGCGCAGCAAGCTGCTTCTGCACCGCAGCCACCTGCGCAGCCGTCGGTGCAAACTTCGCCGTGAACTCCGCCGGCGTCATCCAGTGGTGGTACTGCGGAGACGAAGAATCATGAATCTTCGCAATCTGCGACTCAAGCGCAGCGCGGTTCTGCAACGGCAGATACACATTAAACGAGACAGACTGGCCTGCCGCAGCGCGGCCCTTGTCCATCGCCTTTTCGGCGGCGTGCAGGGCTCCTGTGGAAACGGCAACAAGGCAGAGAGCGACAACTGACCTGGGAAGAATCGTACGGATCATAGAACCTCAAAAGGCGGTACGCGAGAGCCTTAGCTGGCTCCGGGCAGTGATGCATGGGGGAGGGTGAGAAGGACTATCTCACCACGTCTCACAACACACAACGCCCATTGGTCCCGGGCCTAATGGGTGTAACTGGCAGTCTGAACACCACCCCTAGGGAGGCCACTGAGTGCACAAAACCTGCAGCAGACGCGGCTTTCCGCGCAATTTCATTCAGCCTCGCAGACACTCAACGGAGGGCAGTGCAAGTCGAGCGCTATGCAGCGATCCACCATCCCGACGCAATGGCGGAGGATGACGCGGGAAGAATTCATCCGACAGAAATGAGAAAGGACGCAACAGGAACCCGATCGGTTCCTGCTGCGTCCTGTCCGTGCAGACTGCTGCTGAGGTTACGACTTCATCTTCATCGCTTCCGGATCCCAGCGAACCGCCGTTCCCTTTTCCAGGCTCGCCAGGCAAAGCAATGCAGCCCCGGCCGCACGATAGCCAAACGTGGCATCCTCAACTGGTTCCTGCCGCGTCCGCATGCTTGAGAAGAAGTTGCGGAAGTGATCCACCGTGTCGTTGTAGCCATTCGGCAACAGGTACGTCTCTGTCGTGTTGTCCGTAATGGTGTTCCGCGGATCTTCCGGATGCTTCTTCAAGTAGTCGTCACGAAGCTGCTTCTGCATGCCCAGCGTAAAGCTGTCGATCGACATGCCCGGTCCCTTCTCACGCGGCACACGGTTCAGGATCAGGCCCTTGCCGTTGATCTCCAGCGTGCCTTCCGATCCCGTAAACGTGAAGCCCTCACCCTCGGCACCGCCGTCCACAAAGTTGACACGCAGCTCCAGGTTCCAGTCGCCCCCCGGACCCGAATAGTCGAACAGTCCCAGCAGCACATCCGGCACATCGCGGCCATCCTTCCAGAAGCGCAGACCACCCGTCGCGTATGCCTTCGTCGGTCCATGCGATCCCGTGATGAAGTGCGTTCCGCTGAACAGGTGAACGAACAGATCGCCCGCAACACCCGTGCCGTAATCCTTGTACTTACGCCACTGGAAGAAGCGTTCCGCATCCCACGCATGCTTCGGCGCCGAACCCTGGAAGCGCGGCCAGTCGCAGGTCTGCGTACTCGCATCCAGCGGCACCGTGTACTCCCACGCACCCTGCGCGCTGTTGCGATCCCAGTGCGCCTGCACCATGTTCAGCTTGCCGATCGCGCCGGAAGCCAGCAGCTCCTTCGCCTTGGTATAAGCGATGTTCGACACACGCTGCGATCCCACCTGCAAAATGCGGCTGTGCTTCTTCGCACTCTCAATCATCAGTGGGCCGTCAGCATACTCGTGGATCATCGGCTTCTCGCAGTAAACGTCCTTGCCTGCTGCCATCGCGTCCAGCGACGCCTGACGATGCCAGTGATCTGGAGTCGCGATAATGACGGCATCGATATCCTTGCGCGCCAGGATCTCCTTGTAGTCGCGCGTCGTCATCACATCCGCGCCAAAGACCTCCTTCGAGTGCGCCAGGCGACCGTCATAACAATCGGCCACCGCCAGCAGCTTCACACCGGGTACGGACAGCGCGTTGCGCGTAATCGACTGGCCACGCCCGCCGGCGCCAATCAGTGCAACCTGGATAGTGTCATTCGGCCCAATGCGGCGCTGCTCCTGCGCAAACGTCAGCAGGGGGAACTGGGTTGCAGCTGCGGCAAGACCCGCGTGCTTCAGAAAAGATCGACGATCTAACGGCATACAAGAACCCTCAAAGGAACACCGTCATCCTAAGCGATCTTGTACTCCACTTGCGAGCGCGACAATGCTTTCGCTTGTGCAGCCTGCGATCGTCCAGACCGCCCCGGTCCGAGGACGCGACCGCCATGCCAGCGCATGGAAACCCTCTCCGTTCTGCGCTACGCGATCAACAACCCGATCAAGCGGGCAAATTAAGGCCCCACACTTCACGCCATCACCTGACGCCCCAAGAATCCCCGCAACGTTTCTGTAAATTTCTTCTACATTGTTTGCAGACCGTGGCCGCATGCGACCAGGGAACACCAAGGGAAGCCTCACCTATGAATTTCATTCTTCGCTCCGCTCTTGCGGCAGCAGCAGTACTCGCACTCACCGCGCCCATGGCGACGCCGGCTCAACAGATGACCCTCGCAATGGACGGACAGAGCCCCTCCATCACGGTCCCCAAGGGCGGCATCTCCATGGACGTGAACGCCATCGACAAGTCCGTCGATCCCTGCACGGACTTCTACGAGTACGCATGCGGCAACTGGCGCAAGAACAATCCCATTCCCGCGGACAAGGTGCGCTGGGGCCGCTTCGACGAACTTGGCGAGCACAACCTCTACAGCGTCTATGCGCTGCTGCAGCAGGCCGCCGACAAGCCGGCAACGCCGCTCCAGGCAAAGTACGGCAACTACTTCGCTGCCTGCATGAACGACGATCTGGCCAACACCCTCGGAACCAAGCCCATTCAGCCCGTCCTCGACAAGATCGGCGCCTGGAAGGACAAGACCGCCCTGGCCAAGTTGCTTGGCACGCTCGAAGATCAGCACGGCATTGGGATGTTCTACAACTTCGGATCCGAGCAGGACCAGAAGGACAGCCAGAAGCAGATCCCCGCACTCATGCAGGGCGGCCTCTCGCTGCCCGACCGCGACTACTACCTGCAGGATGATGACCGCATGAAAGGCATCCGCGAAAAGTACGTCGCACACGTCACCAGGATGTTCACGTTGCTCGGCGACACGCCGGAACAGGCCGCTACGGAAGCGCAGGCCGTAATGCGCATGGAAACTGCGCTCGCCAAAGGATCCCTGCCACGCGTGGAGATGCGCGATCCCAACAACATCTACCACGTAAAAACCCTGGCCGACCTGCAGGCGACCACGCCCACCTTCCGCTGGTCCGACTACTTCGGCTCCATCCGCGTCCCGGTACAAACGCTCAACGTGGCCACGCCCAACTACTTCACCACGCTGAACTCAGAGCTGCAGAACGCATCCATCGCCGACCTCAAGAGCTACATGCGCTGGCACGTAGTCCACGGCGCCGCCGGCAACCTCTCCAAGCCCTTCGACCAGGAGAACTTCGCCTTCTTCAACCAGACACTCTCCGGCCAGAAGGAGCAGGCACCCCGCTGGAAGCGCTGCACACAGGCCACCGACCGCGCATTAGGCGAGGCCGTAGGGCAGGACTGGGTCGCCAAGAACTTCACACCCGCTGCCAAGGCCAACATGCAGGAACTCGTGCATGAACTCGAAGCCGCCCTCGGCGAAGACATCCAGGGCCTCGACTGGATGAGCCCCACAACCAAGGTCGAAGCGCACAAGAAGCTCGTCGCCTTCCGTGACAAGATCGGCTACCCCGAGGTCTGGCGCGACTACAGCACCGTCACCGTAAAGCGCGATGACCGCGTCGGCAACGCCTCACGCGTCGCCATCTTCGACGACCGCCGCGACCTCGCCAAGATCGGCAAGCCCGTCAACGAAAAGGAGTGGGGCATGACCCCGCCCACCGTCAACGCCTACTACGACCCGTCCAACAACGACATCAACTTCCCAGCCGGCATCCTCCAGCCGCCGTTCTATGACTTCAAGATCGACCCCGCCGTCAACTTCGGCGCCATCGGCGTCGTCATCGGCCACGAGATGACCCACGGCTTCGACGACCAGGGCAGCCAGTTCGATCCCCAGGGCAACGTCCGCATGTGGTGGACACCGGCCGACAAGGCCGAGTTCGACAAGCGCACCGCCTGCGAGGTCAAGGAGTACGGCGACTTCGAACCCGTCCCCGGCCAGAAGCTCAACGGTCAGCTCACCCTCGGCGAAAACACAGCCGACAACGGTGGCCTCCAGGTTGCTTACGTCGCCCTGCACAAGGAACTCGCCAAGCTTGGACCCGACGCCTCGAAGCCCATCGACGGCTACACCCCCGACCAGCGCTACTTCCTCGGCTTCGCTCAGGTGTGGTGTGAAAACACCCGCGACGAAACCGCTCGCATGCGCGTCAAGACCGATCCGCACTCCCCCGGTCGCTTCCGGACCAACGGTGCTGTGCAGAATTCCGCGAAGTTTGCGGAGGCCTTTTCCTGCAAGCAGGGTCAGCCCATGGCACCGGTCAACGCCTGCCGCGTCTGGTAAAACTCCTTACAATCCAGCAAAAGCAGGAGCCTTCGGGCTCCTGCTTTCATTTCGCAGCATCGTCCGTCTACACCCTACGGAACCACACCAGGAACTAAGCCATGTCCTTGCCCAACGGGCGCCGGTAGCGGAATCTCGCCTCGGCGCATACAATCTTAGGAGCATTTCACTTCCCGGAAACAGCGAGCCTGCATGGCGTCTTTCGATGCGCCGCGGCCGAGTGGGAATCGAAGGAAACACATGAAGTTGAGCGGAAACGGCCGGTTTGTTCTGGCCTGTGTGGTATCGGGTGCCCTGGCCCTGGGTATGACCTCATGCGGCGGCGGCACCATCGGCTATCTATGGGTGATGGAAGCCAAAGCCACAACCAACGGCGCTGGAAACACCATCACCGGTTACAAGGTCGACAACTACTCCGGCAACCTGACCGAGATGGTGCACTCGCCATTCTCCTCAGGCGGCAACAGCCCGGTGATGGCTGTCGTCAAGCCCGGCGGTCGTTACCTTTACGTCCTGAATCAGAATGACGGCGTAAGCTCCGTCGTCCAGTTCAGCGTTGGCGGCGACGGTGTGTTGACCTCGCAGCAGGCCTTTGCCTCTCAGGGCGGCACGCCGCAATGGATGGACATCGACGCCTCCGGTAGCTACCTCTACGTCCTGGATAGTGTCTCGCCGGCACGCGTCACCACCGGCACCACTACCACGGCGCCGAACTGCACGTCCGCCACCGGCCTGCTCGCAGCTCCCTGCGGCGCCGTCACCGTCTTCTCCATCGATCCGGACACCGGTCGCCTCACGCTCGTGCAGAACCAGTCGGTACGTGTCAACGGTACCTACCTGACCTACACCTCCACCGGCCCCAATCCGAGCCGTATCAAGGTCACCTCGGCCGGTTCGGTCCTCGTGGTCAACGGCGATCAGACGATCACCTCGCTCGCAGTCGGTACCGGCGGTCAGTTGACCGTGGGTGCAAACTCCACGCAGGTCATCGACACGCCTGTCGCAGGTCAGACCGTTCCGTACAACTACACCTCCATCACCAGTGGCGGCACCTACATCTACCTGACGGATGGCACCAACAACCGCATCCTGCAGTACACCGTCAGCACCTCGGGCGTTCTGCAGCCGGTCACCGGCGGCATCGTCAACAACTTTGTGGCAGGCGTCACACCGGTGTGGACGTACACCGATTCGTCGAACAAGTTCTTGTACGTGCTCAATCAGAACAATTCGGTGACCACGTCGCCCAAGAGCAGCATTGCGGCGTACACCATTCAGAGCAACGGCGTCCTGGCGCAGCAGTCCAACAACCTGAACCCCTACGCTGTTGGATCAGGTCCCGTCTGCATGGTGGAAGATCCCACCAAGCAGTGGGTCTACACCTCCAATCAGGACGGCACGGTGACCGGCTACCATATCGATCACGACCGCGGCACGCTGAATGTACTGATCCACGGTTCCACCTTCCAGGCACAGGGCAAACCCTCCTGCCTGGTCATCAGTGGCATCACCAGCTAAGTCGGTATCACGCGGCTGCCCGGCTAAACGCCCGGCAGCCGCACATGCATCAAGTTTGAGGAAACGCATCGCATGAAGTTCAACCAGATCTGCCGCATCGGCGCGGCCTCCGTGCTTTCGCTCGCCGCCTGCCTCGGCCTCACAGCCTGCAGCCGCGATTACACGGTCGGCTTTCTCTACGTCACGTCGTCGCGCGGAAGCACCAGCAGCGCCAACGGCGTTCTGAATGAGTACGGCATCGACTACCAGACCGGATCCCTGATCCGCCTGGCAAGCTCCGGCCAGGACACTGGCGGCCGCAACCCCGTGGCACTGACAATCACGTCCAATCAGAAGAGCGTCATCGTGGTGAATCGCGATGATTCGAACCTGGTCGTCTTCGCCATCGGCACCGACGGCAAGCTGTACGCCAAGACCACCACCACGGTCGCAGGTAGCTTCCCGACGGCAGTCGCCCTCTCCGGCGACAACAAGTTCCTCTACGTTGCGTTCACGTACAAGCCTGGCTTCACCACTGCGAACCCAGGCCCCGGCGGCGTCGAAGTCTTCCCGTTGACCTTCGATAGCGAAGGCACCGCCGCGCTTGGCACACCCGTTGCCAACGGTGCGCTGAACTACTTCCCGCTGGGTTACGCTCCCACCGGCATCGCCGTCTCGAACAACGTGAATAACACCACGACGACGGGCGTCAACGGAACCTGCTCAGACACCACCTGCTCCAGCTACGTCTACGCGATCGGCCAGGATCCCAACACGGCCATCACGAACAACCTGCTGGCCTTCAAGCGGACCATTAGCACAGGCGCCATCGCTCCCATCGGCAATACTGTGATCGGTACGGGCACGGCTTCGTCCACAGGCTACAACTCGGGCATCCAGGCCAGCTCCATCACGATCGCTCCGCTCGGGAACTACGTGTACGTCACGGACCGCTCCGGCAACCAGATCATCGCGTACAGCATGGCCTCAGGCGGCATCCCCACGGCCATCACCACGGGACCGTTCGCCACACAGTCGCAGCCCACGGCCGTCACCATCGACCCGCGCGGCAAGTTCCTGTACGTAGCGAACTACAACTCCAACACGGTGCAGTCGTTCGCCATCGCCCAGTCCACTGGCGCGCTGTCCGCAACGGCCGGCTCCTCAGGCGCATCCATAGCCACCGGCACAGGTCCCACCTGCGTCACGGTTGAAAACGCTCTGGGCATCTACGTGTACACGTCCAACTTCCTGGATAGCACGGTGACCGGCCTGCAGCTCGACTCCGCCACCGGCCAGCTCGTGAAGGTGCGCAACACACCGTTCCCGGCCTCCGCAGGACCATCCTGCGCAGCCGCAATCGCAAACGGCTCGCACTCGACACAGTTGATCCAGTAGCAAGCCAGCAAGCCAGCAAACGGGATGCGCACACAGCGCATCCCGTTTTTCTTTGCAATCCCCCCAGCCGCCGTCATCCTGAGCGAAGCGAAAGACCCCGTCGCCGCTGGCGCACGCGAAAACCCTCCTGGGCTTTCGCTGCACAATCGATCCTGCCCGCAGAAACAAGTCCTACAACAGGCGCCGCCGGCAAATAAAATCAAACCATGCACCGAGTCCACCTGATCACCACCGGCGGCACCATCGAAAAGCGTTACGTCGAGCAGGATGGCTCCATGGAAAACACCGTCCCGCAGATCCGCCGCTGTCTCTCCATGCTGCGCCTGCCCGACACGGCGATCACCGTGGAAGAGTTGATGAATATCGACTCGCTCGTCATGACCAACGACCACCGCAAACTCATCGCTGAGAGAGTCCTCGCACAGGCCACCGAAGGCACACCTGTCCTCGTCACCCACGGCACCGACACCGTCGTTGAGACCGGCAAAGTCGTCGCAGAAACGCTTGCGCAGCACTCCGCCGCCGCCACCGTTCCCGTAGTCTTCACCGGCGCCATGACTCCCTTCGGCATCGAGGGCTCCGACGCCCTGCAAAACCTGACTGAAGCCCTGCTCGCCACCCGCATGCTACCCGGCGGTGTCTACCTCGCCTTCCACGGCCAGGTCTTCCCCATCGCAAACGTCCGCAAAGACCGCGAAAACAGCCGTTTCCTCCGCATCGACTGAGATCGCAGGTGTAAGCGACAAATTCGCCACCAGATCCTGACCGGGTTAATACCACGGCGGTTATGCCTAATGTCCGAAAGTGCGCGTTCAAGGCCACGACTTCCTAGCCACGGCAAGAGCCCTTGGGGATGCTTTGCACCCAAAAGTGCGGGCTGAAGGCTCGCGACTTCCTAGCCCAGGGGCAAGGCCCTGCGTATGCGCACATGCCGAAAGTGCGGGCTGAAGGCTCGCGACTTCCTAGCCAAGGGCAAAGCCCTGCGTATGCGCACATGCCGAAAAGCGGGCTGAAGGCCCGCGACTTCCTAGCCCAGGGCAAAGCCCTGGGTGTGCTTCGCGTCCCGACAATGCGGGCTGAAGGCCCGCGACAAAAGGCCTGAATCTTGGAATACCGTCCCGCCCGGACGAGGCGTCGCGGTCCTCCTTCGTACTCCAAAGGCGCGACGAGATTAGCCCAGGCGACACAAAGGCCATCACCGACCACACTCGCAAAACCCCCGAAATTGGAACATCCGACTGCCGCAAGCATCCCCGGCCAATCGGCAGTAAACTAACAAAGGCCGCGGGAGTGGCGAAATTGGCAGACGCACTAGACTTAGGATCTAGCGGAGAGATCCGTAGGGGTTCAAGTCCCCTCTCCCGCACCAAGATTCCCGCAACACCAGAGAGATCATGAGCGACAACACACAGATCGAACCGACCCTCCGCGTCACCCAGTCTGACGACTACAACGACGTGTACGCAAACAGCGTGCAGATTCGCATGAGCGTCTGGGACTTCCAGCTGGTCTTCGGCACCATGCAGTCCAACTCGCCCGATGAGGTCACCTTCCTCACCAAGCAGGGCATCTTCCTCAGCCCGCAGCAGGCAAAGGCTCTCTTCAACGTTCTGGGTCAGAACCTGGCTCAGTACGAGGGCACCTTCGGCGAACTCAAGCTCGAGCCCCAGCAGATGGGCAACGGCGGACCCATCAACTAGTCCTCGGCGCAGCACTCGCTGCGTCTGCGCTGACTTCTTTGCTTTCGGAGGGGCATGGCTTCAGCCATGCCATAACCGCCGGAAAAGAATTTGGCTTCAGCCGCTCAGGCGAGCTCGCTGCGCTCGAAGCAAGCTGATCGTTTCATCCCCTGCGCGTGCGCCTATGGTGCACGCGCAGAGGTTTGTTACAGCTGACATCGCACGGAACGCAGGACCGTAAGAGCAAATCGGCGTTAGCCGCTGAGGTACGTTCTCCGCAGCCACAGCGAGAGCGCCAAAGATTGAAAGCGCCACGACCGGAGAAGCCATCCATGCTGAGAGCGACAGACAAACAACGTCCCCCCTTGTCGCTCCCCCTGCTCTTCGCTCCGGTCTTCATCGCAATCGTCGCCTTGCACGCCACACTCCTGCGACTGCCCTACTTCTGGGATGAAGGCGGCTACTACATTCCCGCCGCGTGGGACTTCTTCCGTCTCGGCACCCTCATCCCCGAGACGACCATGCGCAACGCGCATCCGCCGCTGCCATCCGTGCTGCTGGCCGCCTGGTGGAAAATCGCCGGCTTCCACATCCTCAGCACACGTCTCTTCGTCTGCCTCATCACAACCTTCGCGCTGCTGGCTGTCTTCCGCCTCGCACGCATGTTCGCAGGTGATGCGGCCGCACTGGCCGTCATGATCCTCACCGCCATCTACCCCGTCTGGTTCGCACAGAGCACCCTCGCACACGCCGACATCTTCGCCGCTGCCTTCACGCTCTGGGCGCTCGCCTTCTACGCTGACCGCCACGGCTGGACGCTACGGACACCAACCTCCACGCCAACTGCCAACGCGATCAGCACCGGCCTGCTCTTCACACTCGCGTGCCTCTCGAAAGAGACGGCCATCGTCATCCCGGCGGCACTCTTCTGCTTTGAGTTCCTGCTACTTGCCGATCGCATGCCCGCGGTCAAGCATCGCATCAGGCAGCAACTCCCCACGACATACGCAGCAGACGCTGGCCCCGAACATCGGCTGGATGGCCGCATGCTCCTGGCACTTGCCACGCCCGCAGTCTTCCTTGCGCTCTGGTACCTCTATCACCACCACAAGACCGGCTTCACCTTCGGCAACCCCGAGTTCCTCCGCTACAACGCCACGGCGAACATGTCGTTCAGCCGCATCGCGCTCTCGCTGCGCCACCGTCTCGTCCACCTGACGGTTCACATGAACCTCTATGTGCCCATGCTGGCCCTCAGTGCGGTCTTCCTGCTGCCCTCCCGCTACGCCGAAGGCCGTCGCTTCCTCCCAGTCCCCGCGCTGCGCATGATCGTCGTCCTCATCGTCGCCCAGTGGATTGCCTTCTCCATCCTCGGCGGTGCTCTGCTCACGCGTTATCTGCTGCCCGCCTATCCGTTGCTGCTGATCGTCTGCGTCGCCGCATGGAAGAGCCGCGTCCGCCTCTGGCACGGCATCGCCGCACTGACACTCGTCGGCTTCGCCATCGGCTGCGAGGTCAATCCGCCCTATCCCTTCGCGCCGGAAGACAATCTCAGCTACCGCGACATGATCGTCGTCCACCAGCACGCCATCCGTGTGCTGCAACAGAAGTTTCCCGGTGCAACCGTTCTCACCGCATGGCCTGTTCTCGCCGATCTACAGCGCCCCGAACTCGGCTATCTGAAGACGCCCGTGCGCACCACACCCATCGAGAACTTCAGCGCAGAAGAGATCGCCAAGGCAGCCTCCAACGCCGGCTCCTTCGACACTGCTCTCGTCTTCTCCACGAAGTACGACCCACCACCCGGCGGCCTCAACCTCGCAGGCACCAGCCGCAAGGACGACAAACGCTTCTACGACTACCACCAGGACATGCTGCCCGGCGAAGTGGCCCGCGCCCTCGGAGGCAAAGTCGTCTGGCAGGAAGAGCGCAAAGGCGAGTGGGCCGCCGTCCTCTACTTCCCCCGAAGCTACGACGTACAGCTCAAAAAACCCGCACGACTGCCGCGATAGCAGACTTGATTGCACCAAGAAACCCTTCTGGGAATCGCAAAGTCGTCACGGTCCGTTGTGCTCAGAAGTCCCGCTCCGGCCAACCTATAATCAACTCGATGCGTCTTGTACCCCTTCTCCGGCGTTCGGCTGCCGCTGCCCTGCTCATTCTTCCCACGTCCGCCGCGCTCGCGCAGGCAGACGAGGCTGGTGGCCGGGTCGTCCTCGTGCTGCCCTTTGACAATCGCTCCGGCCAGTCCAACATCGACTGGATCGGCGAGTCGTTCGCCAACACGCTCAACGCCCGCCTGCGATCCGCCGGCTTCCTCACCATCTCGCGCGACGACCGTGTCTATGCCCTCGACCACCTCGGCCTGCCCACCGGCTTCCGTCCCTCGCGTGCCACCACCATCCGCATCGCGCAGACTCTCGACGCGCAGTTCGTCATCGTCGGCAACTACTCGCTCAAAGACGGCAACGTCATAGCGCAGTCCCAGGTCCTCGCCGTCAACCAGCTCCGCATGTCCGCCCCCATCGAACAGAGCGCCGGCCTGCCGCGTCTGCTCGATGTCGAGAACAACATCGCCTGGCTCAGCGCACGCAGCATGGACCCAAAGTTCGCCGTCGCACAGAACACCTTCCAAGCAGCCTCCGCCGGCCTGAAACTCGACGCTTATGAGAGCTACATCCGTGGCATTACGGCAACAACAGACGACGAGCGACTGAAACGTCTCAAAACTGCCGTAGAGCTGTCTCCAACCAACGCGGATGCGCTCCTCGCGCTCGGTAAAACCGAGTACGCAAACGGCGAGTACGACAACGCCGCAGCCGTCCTCGCAAAGGTCCCCGCCAACGACCGGCTCGCGCTGGAAGCAGGCTTTTACAGGGGTTTAGCCAGTTTTAACAACGCAAAATACGCCGAAGCAGAAGCAGCCTTCGCAGCAGTAAGCATCAAGCTGCCACTGCCCGAAGTAACAAACAATCAAGGCGTAGCCATGGCCCGCCAAAGAAAAGACGCAACAGCCCTGCTACAGCGCGCCTCCACCGCCGATCCGCAGGATGCCGACTACCACTTCAACATCGCCGTAGCTCTGCGCCGCCGCGGCGACAACCTGCACGCCAAGACGCAGATCGATCAGGCCGTAAAGCTCCGCCCCAACGACGCGGAAGCCAAACAACTACAAGGAGTTGTGACCGGCGCCACGCCGCCGGCTCCCGGCTTCGATCCGCAGGAACGCATCCGCCGAACTTACTCCGAAGCCGCATTCCGCCAGGCCGCCTTCCAGATCGATCAACTGCGGGCCGCACGTCTCGCAACGCTGCCCCCCGCGCAGCAGGCCACCGAATACACGCAAGCCGGGCAGGACTATCTGAACCAGGGCCTCGTCCTCGAGGCCGAACGCGAATTCCAGTCAGCCCTCGCGGCCGACGGAAATTCCCCAGCCGGACACCTCGGCCTGGCCACAGTGCGCGAGCGCTCCGGCAATGCCGACGACGCCCGCAAAGAGGCCCAGGCCAGCATCGCCAGCAAGCCCACAGCGGCCGCCTGGCTCCTGCTCGCACGCCTCGACTTCAGCGCGAATCAGACCGCAGCCGCAGCCTCGGATATCAGCAATGCGCTCCGCCTCGAACCGACTAATCCCGCGGCGCTCAGTATGAAATCGTCCTTCCAATCGCGGGGGATCACCGTCCAGTGAAGAGCATGTCGTTCCGGCAATCACTCTTCCTCTTCGTAGCGTTCTTCATGGCCCTTACGCCGCGAGCCTGGAGCGCCATCACGCCACCTCATCCTCCCGCCGTAATTCGCGTAGATTCCATTGAGCTGCACGATACGCTGCAGCCAATCCGTGCCCGCGTCTTCGCATCTGCCATCGATCGTGCGAATCACGACGGCGCACGTGCAATCCTCGTCAGCCTCAGTACACCCGGCGGCATCGACAGCGCCACCGACACTATGGTCGAGGCGATGCGCCGCTCGCACATTCCCATCATCGTCTGGGCGGGATCACCGGACACGCGCGTCACCGGCGAAGGCGTGCGTCTACTGGCAGAAGCCGACGTCGCCCTGATGGCCCCCAAGACTTACCTGACACCGCTATGGACTGAGCCGACGCGCAGCATCTCCGAGACGGTCCACGCTGCCTACGGTCGAGAACTGGCAGCCAGCCTCTCGGACAGCTTGGCCGCACACGGCCGCAAGCCAACCGCAGTCAACGAGCTCTCTGCCGGCATCCACTGGTTCAGCGCGGAGGAGTCTGTTGCCGCAGGCTTCGCGGATGGCATCGTATCCCTGCCAGCCGAGGCCTTGCGGTTCGCCGCCGAGCATCCTATCCGTCGCCGCTCAGGGATTGTGACAGCGCCCGAGCTGTCTACCGCCGATATCAATTCCATCAGCACCGGCCCAACCGACCTGCTGCTGCTCTCGTTGATGAACCCGGATCTTGCCGTGCTCCTGCTGACGCTGGGTCTTCTCCTGATCTACCTAGAGATCAACACCCCCGGCACTATCGTCCCCGGCGCGGCCGGCCTTACACTCGTCCTGCTGGCGGCCTATGCGCTGCACCTGTTGCCTCTAAGCACCCGCGGCGTGCTGCTGTGTGTGCTGGCGGCTGTGCTCCTACTGTGGGAGTCGCGCGTTCCGCGACATGGCATCCTTGCGACGCTCGCCGTTGTCGCGCTGTCTGTAGGCCTTGGCCTGCTGGTTCGCGGCCCCGTCCCGCAGCTTGAGGTCAGTTGGGAGACCGCGGTAGGTGCGGGGATGGGCATTGGTGGTGTCACTGCCTGCCTGCTCGTCCTGGGAGCACAGGCGCGCCGCGCAAAGATCAAAACTGGCTCAGAGGCGATGCTGGGCTGGCTGGCGGTTGCGCAGACGCCACTTTGCCCGGATGGGCAGATCCTAGTCCGCGGCGAGCTCTGGCAGGCCCGTCTGACCAGCAGCGTCTCGTTCGTCGCCGCTGGCGATCGCGTCAAGGTCCTTCGCGCCGACGGCCCGACCCTGGAAGTAACGGCCGTTCCGCTGACCCAATTCTCCTGAGAAGTCAGGCACGGGCAGGGTGCTCGAAAAGTTACTGCTCCCGACGCGACCAGGCCGGTTCTTTCCAGAATCTCCCGCGTCCATCAAATACGCTCGATGCCGAGGTACCTGGGTGCCGTTGCTCTCAAGTAAACTGAACAGAGCCGGTGCATCCACCCGGCGCGAGGTCTTGCAGTTGATGCTAAAGCGGTATGCTTCCCTTCTTGCTCTTCTTCCCGTCCTGTCGGCCGTGACGCCCATGGCCCTGCACGCTCAGGACACCGCTGCCGCACCCACGCGCGCCCGCCGCGTGCTATCGCACTTTGATATCGGCGTCTCCGGCATCGCCTTCTTCACAAAAGATGTCAGCGGCACCGTTGCCAGCAGCTCCTTTGGGCAGAACTATAACTTCACCCAGAGCGCCAGTTCCGCAGCCGGTGTATTGGCCACGATCCGCGCGCAGAAGTCGCCGTGGAAGGGCCTCGAGTTCAACTACGGTTATGGCCGTACGACCGAGAGCTACACCTGCTGCAACGTGAGCAGCAACAACGGTACCTACCTGGGTCCATTTCAGAGCCAGGCGACAGCCAGCGAATACACCATCGGCTACCTTGTACGGCCCGACCGCAAGATCTTCGGCTTTCAGCCTTACGTCGCTGCGGGCGCCGGCGTCTACGAGTTCAAACCCACAAAGAATGGTGGTCAGGGACTGCAACCTCAGGCTCGCGCGACCTATTATTATTCCGTCGGCGGCGAGAGCATGATCACTCCCTCCTTCGGTATCCGTGCCGGCTTCCGTCAGCTGTATTACAAGGCTCCGGATTTTGGTCAAAACTATCTGAAGATCACCAAGACCACCTTCACCTCTGAGCCACAGGTCGGCATCTTCTACCACTTCTAAACCCCGTTCCCCCACGGAGCATGCAACACATGAGTCCCACGTTCGGCGATACGGAAGATGATGTCACCCTGCGGGGCCGCCGCATGGACGAGCGCCGCGGCAAAGAGGTCGACGATGCTCCGGCCGACCGCGAGGTCACGCTGAACACCGGCACCGTGCTGGCGCTGTTCTTCACGCTGGCGCTCATCTGTGCGGTCTTCTTTGGCTTCGGTTATTCGATGGGCCGCAAGTCCAATCAGCCCGCCGTAGTAAGCACCAGCGACAGTGCCCCTGCACCCGCACCGGTCGAGGCCACAAACACCTACAAACCCTCACCCGGCTCGCCGGTCATCCAGCCCGTGCCCGGCTATCAGGGTTCGTCCGCAGCTGAAACTAAGCCGACTCTCGCCGTCAAGCCCGCTCCCGCACCCTCTGCTGCCGCGACGCAGTCTGCCGACGCCGCCTCGGCGGTGGTGCGCAAGCCGGTCAAGCCGGTCACAGCACCCGACCCAGCCGAAACGGCAGCGGTCAAGCCGGCGCCTACCGCCGCTCGCACACCCGCGCCCGCTGCGGTGCCGGTGACGACGTACAACAGCGCCGTCCCAACCGCCGGTATCACCTACGTGCAGATCGCGGCAGTCAGCCACAGGGAAGACGCCGACGTCTTGCTAAGTGCGTTACAGCGCCGCGGTTACAAGGTGCTGGCCCGGACCGACACGGCTGACAAGCTGATCCACGTGCAGATCGGTCCGTTCACCGACCGCAAACAGGCCGAAGTGACCCGTCAGAAGCTACTCGGCGACGGCTATAACGCCTTCCTGAAATAAGCCGGCAATCGTGGTTGATCCCACGTCTCATTCTGAGACGTGGATCAAATAGCCCGACAATCCAACCCAGGAATCGAAGCGTGACCGCTACTCCGCAGAGGTTTCCAAAGGCCGCATAGCCTCCGGTAAAGCCTGCTCAATCGCCCCGCGCACCGCGGCGATAAACTCGGCGCGATTCTTGTACATGGCAGGATCGACCGCGGGCAGGAATTCCACTCGAGCCACGCCCGGATAGACCTTCGCAGAACCCTTGTGCATCATGCTCTCCGTTCCAGAGATCGCAACCGGCACAATGGGCGCACCGGTCGACTGCGAAAGATGAAACGGCCCCGCCTTGAACGCCTGCAGACGCCCCGTGCGTGAGCGCGTTCCCTCAGCAAAGATCAGCATCGAGAGGCCGCCGCGAATCACTTCCGCGGCATAACGAATCGACCGCACGCCCGAATCGCGACCGCCCTCGCGATCGATGGGCACGTACTTCGCCATGCGCCACGCCTTGCCGATCACAGGGATCTTCAACAGCTCCGCTTTAAGCATGATGCTGGGCTCGCCCGGGATCAGCGGCACCATCAGTGGCGGGTCAAGATTCGAGACATGGTTTGGCACAAAAATGCAGGGTCGATCGGGGATGTTCTCCCGTCCGACCTGTTCCACGCGGATGCCTGCGGCGCGGAATCCGACCGAGCAGATCCACTTGCCAACGCGGTACATCGGCTTGATGTCCCCGGTGAGAAACGTCCACGGAATCATCACCAGTCCGGCGGGTATTCCAAGACCGGCAAATGCCAGCACCATCTTGATAGCAGCCCACATCAGCTTGCCTTTGGCGACGAAGACACCTCAATGGCCCTCGGAAGTTTGTTGTAGATGTCGCCAAAGCCGCCGTTGGAAAGGATCGCAACGACGTCTCCGCTCTGCAGTTCCGGCGCCAGGGCAGCCGAAATAGTGTCCGCATCCGCCAGCAACTGTGCGGGCACACCGGCAAGATTCAGCGCGCCCACCACGGCTGCCGGATGTAGTCGCTCAGCTGGCGGGATGCTCTCACTTTGGTAGACCTCGGCCAGCACCACGCGGTCGGCGATTGCCAGACTCTCAATCACCTCGCGTTCAAAGACGTTGCGTCGTAGCGTGTTGGACCGCGGCTCCAACACCGCAATCAACCTGCGGCCTGGATATGAACCGCGCAACGCGCGCAGTGTTTCGCGGATCGCCGTAGGGTGGTGCGCAAAGTCGTCAATGACGGTGATCCCGTTGATCTCGGCACGCACCTCAAGCCTGCGCTTCACACTGCGGAAGGTCTTCAACGCCTCTACGATGGAAGCAGCGTCCACGCCCTGCCCCGCAGCCAGCGCGGCTGCAGCGGAAGCATTCAGCGCATTGTGCTCGCCCGCCATGGGCAACTCAAGCTCCGCAAACAGCTTACCCTGCCGCAACAGCTTCCAGCGCGACACCGGCCCTGCCTGGAAGTCCGTCAATCTCCAGAATGAACTGTCCTTGAAGCCATACCGCTCCACCGGGCAAAATGCCTTCGCGACGCACTCGCTTACATTCTCACTGCCGTCGAAGGCGACCAGCCGGCCGCGCCGTGGAATCAGGTTCACCAGCCGCTTGAAGGCGGTCTTCACCTGGTCCAGATCCTTGTAGATGTCCGCATGGTCAAACTCCACATGAGTCAGGATGGCGGCATCCGGGAAGTAGTGCAGGAACTTCGGCCCCTTGTCGAAGAAGGCGGTATCGTACTCATCACCCTCCAGCAGAAAGGGCTTCGTCTCACGCACAGCAAAGCTGGTACCGAAGTTCTCCGCAACACCGCCGATCAGGAACGAAGGCGCCAGCGCCGGATTTTTCTGCGAAGCGACCTCGTAGATCCAGGCCAGCAGGCTGGTGGTGGTCGTCTTGCCATGCGTGCCAGTTACAACCAGCGGCTCGCGGTTACGAAGGAACTCATCGTGGATCAGCGCTGCCATGCTGGTGAACGACAGCCGGCGATCCAGCACGGCTTCCAGCTCGACGTTACCGCGCGAGATCGCATTGCCAACCACGACCAGGTCCGGAGCGGGTTCCAGGTGCGCCGCATCGTACGGCTGCATGGGCTCAATGCCCATCGCGCGCAACTGGTCGCTCATCGGCGGATACGCCGCCGCGTCGGACCCCGTCACACGGTGCCCCTGCCCCTGCAGCATGCCCGCGAGCGATGCCATCGCCGTGCCGCATACGCCGATCAGGTGGATATGTTTTGCTTTTGTTGCTGCGCTCTCGCCAACCATCGGTCTTTACTTTACCGCCGCAGGCGTCGCATCGACTGCGGCTTCCATCACTTGCAATGAAGCCACCTCGGTACACTGCAGCCGCGCGCGCACACCCAGCGGCAGCGTCACGTTCGGCGTATTTACATGACCGCACTGCAGGCCGATGGAAATTGGTCCCTGAAAGTCACGCAGATTATGAAGCAGCGCCCGCTCCAGCAGATCGTTCTCCGCGGCATCGTCCACGCACTGCGCCATGTCGCCGAACACGATGCCTTTCACTCGATCCAACAAACCCGCATACCGCAGGTGCAGCATCATGCGATCCCACTGGTACGGCTTGGTACCGACCTCTTCCACGAAGAGGATGATGTCACCCTCAGGCATCGTCATCGCGTACGGCGTCCCCAGTGACTCCACCAGCAGTGCCAGGCATCCGCCATACAGCGTGCCTTCCACGGTCTCGCCCGCACGCAGGACACGCATGCCCTCGCGCCGGTCCAACGACCACGGCTCCGTGCGCTCCAGCGCATGACGCCAGCTGTACAGATCCACGCCATCCGCCAGCACGTCACCGCGCGCAAAGTCCGGCGAAATCATCGGCGCATAAAACGTTCCCAGTCCGCACGTCTGCGCGAACCAAAGATGCAGCGAGGTGTGATCGCTGAAGCCAATGAACGGCTTCGGATTCGCCTTGACCAGCGCGGCATCCAGATGCGGCAACAGCTCCGCCGTACCCCATCCGCCCCGCGTGCAGATGATCGCATCGATCGTTGGATCCGCAAACGCCGCATGCAGATCTGCAACACGCGCAGCAACATCGCCGGCGTAGTACAGCGGCCCGCTTACAAGCGCCGACGGATAGAGAACGGGCTCATATCCCAAGGACGCAAACCGAGTCATCCCCCAGCGCACCAGCTGTTCCTTGGGAGTGCTCGCCGGCGACACCACAGCAACGCGCGCACCAGCCTTCAGTGCCTTTGGACGAATCAAGAGGCCAGCCCCTGCAAACTTACCTCGCCCTTGCAGACGATCTCGGCTGGCCCGGTCAGCATCAACTGCTCGCCGTCATTCCAGACCACCTGCTGCGCACCGCCCAGCGAACTCGCCGTCAATGACCGATCGCAGCCAAGCAACACGATGCTGGCCGCGGCCGACGCGCTCGTACCTGTGCCGGAAGACTGTGTGGGACCAACACCGCGCTCGTAGATGCGGAACGCGATCTCGCCCTTCGAAATCACGCGGACAAACTCAACGTTCGTGCCCTTCGGAAAGTCCTTGTGCGTGCAGATCATCGCACCAAGCTCTTCCCATCCAAGCCCGCTCGCACGGAACGCAGGGTGATCCGTGAAGATCACAAAGTGCGGATTGCCGACATCGACCACGGCACCCGCGACCTCTCCGACACCATCCACGACAACGGCCTGCTCCAGCACCTTCGGAACGCCCATTGATGTCTGGATCAGGAAGTGCTCCTCATGCGCGTCGTCGCCACACTCGATCACGCGGCACTGCTTTGTGCCGCCGGGCGTACCCATTGTCGTATCGCGCAGGCCTTCGCTGTACGCAAGCCAGGCCGCAACGCAGCGCGTGCCATTGCCAGAGAGTTCCGCCTCCGAACCATCCGCATTGAACAACCGGAGGAAGAACGTGCCGTCATCTTTGCGAGCCAGAAACTCGACGCCATCCGCGCCCACGCTGTAGTTTCGCGAACACAGCAGCCGAGCCATGCCGGCATGATTGTTATTCGCCAGCGTCTCTTCAACAACCAGAAAATCATTGCCGCACGCATGCGCTTTTACAAACGGAATCATCGCGCTCCTCCGAACATGGTGCTGCGATAAATTCGCGCACAACCCTGCCCGCTGTTACAGATCACTTCCAATTCCGACAGACCTTCCGGATGCGCGGCAACTGCCTTCGCCACCGGATCGCCGTCGATTGCAATCACCAACTGCGCGTACTTCGCCGGCAACTGGCTCGCCTGGTCAAAGCTTTGCGAATCCAGCGGACTCACCAGCCGGCGCAGCGGAATACCCGCATCCTGCACAGCGCCCATGTGGTCGTTCGTATTGAACATGATGGTCGCGCCCGGCCCGGCGTTCAGCATCTCCTTTGCCAGCGTGGTCTCGAAAGGAATGCGCGTGATCGAATTCATCAAGCCTTCCTCAAAGACCAGCGGCGGCGCCGTCAACCACTTCGGAACCTTTGCGTTCTCACCGCGCACACGCTGCAGCATCGTGCCAAACGTACCCATCATCGCCACAACATTGAAAACGATGCTGAACAGGACCAGGAAGAAGAAGAGGTCCGCCTGCTTCTTACTCCGCGCACGCAGCCACTTCTCCACCGCAGCGAGCACCAGCGCCGTAAAGATCGTCAGCGCAGGCAGCAGCTCCATCCCATAGCGCGAGTTGTAATACGACCCCGGATAAAGCTGCGGGATGAACATCGGCACGTGTCCCCACGCGATCGAGTACACATAGAACGGCAGTGGAAGCCACAACAGCAGCGTGATTCGCGAAAGCTTTTGCTTCCACGCCATCCACCCACCGGCCAGCGCGGCAAACATCACGCCAAAGCCGAGCTCATACGCCGCCGCATCCACCTGCGCAGCGCGCGTGAAGTAGATCAGCGCCCAGCCAGGGTTGTGCATGCCACGTCGCGGTGCCGATCCTGCAGGCGTCGTCTTTTCTTCAATCGCCTTGGCAGAGTAAGGCCCACGCATGAAGTCGAGCCAGTCATGCTGATACACCGCGTTATAAGCAAACCAAAGCACAGGTCCCATGGCGGCCAACACGGTCATGATGAGCAAGCTCGACTTGGTAGCCTGCTTTGTCGCGTCGCTCGAACGCCACCACGCCAGCGCCAGCACCACCCAGATCGCTGCACCTACAATCCAGCCGTCGTAGCGCGTAAATACCATCGCCATCGTCAGCAGACCGCTTAGCAGCATCCGCGTCTTGGCAGTCGAAACCTTGTTCGCGCCAAGCGCTTCCACGGCTTCGTACGCGATGACGGTGGACCACAGCAACAACGCGAGAAACAGCGGCTCTGTCATCGCTGTCGTCGACAGGTAAAGCAGGTTCGGATTCAGCGCAAAGAACGCCGTCGCTGCGAACGCCCAGGTCGGCGTGACCAGCTTGCGTGCCAGCGCATAACATCCCGCATTGCCGAGCACATAAGCAGCCAGCGAAGGCCACGCGCCCGCAATACCGTTCTGCCACCAATCCATGCGCTGCACAAAGGGCAGCATCAACAGATGCGGTAGCGGCAGCCAAACGCCGCCCAACTGCGCCAACCCCGGATAGCGAGCATCGAGAATCCGACGTGCAATGCCCAGGTGCGCGACGGCATCGCCATACAGCAACATCCATCCGCGCGAGGCAGAGACCAGGAGCGCAAGAAAAGCCAGGATTACCGACGCCAGCGCGATCGGCATAATCTCCTGCCGGTTCGCGGGATAGACCGTGTTTGGATCCTGCGGTGCACGACGCGGTGGCGCCGCCCGGCGCATCGCAGCACGCGGCGACTGCATCGTCTGACCGGAAATAGTCTTACGCGGCATCGAGATCCAAATGCGAGATCTGCCGGAAGAGTCCGAAGCGCTCATCGATCTCCTCACGCGTTGTGTTTTCCAAACGCTCCGTACCAAAGCGCTCCACGGCAAACGAACCCATCACGCCGCCGTAAAACAACGCTGTGCGAAAGACACGCGGCGTCAGCTTCGGCTGCGACGCAATGTACCCATAAAACCCACCGGCAAACGAATCGCCCGCGCCTGTCGGATCGACCACCGATTCAATTGGCAGCGCCGGCGCACGGAATGGCACCAGGCTCACGCCACCGTCTTCAAACGAACGATCGCTGAAAAAGGCCGTCGCTCCATACTCGCCATGCTTGATCACCAGCGACTTCGGTCCCATCGCCATGACCTTCTTCGCAGCCGTCACCAGGTTATGCTCGCCCGTTAGAAGACGCGCCTCACCATCGTTGATGATCAGGATGTCCTCCACGGCAAGCACCTTGTCCAGGTTCGCGCGATGATCGGCAATCCAGTAGTTCATGGTGTCACCGGCAACCATCTTTACGTCCGGCATCGCCTGCCGCACACGCAGTTGCAGCACCGGATCGATGTTCGCAAGAAAGAGATAGTCAGTGTCCTTGTAGCTGGCAGGGATCTTCGGATCGAACGAGCCGAAGACATTCAGATCAGTGCCAAGCGTCTTCGCCTCGCCCATCGTGCCTTCATAACTGCCTGTCCAGTGGAAGGACAGACCATCGGCATGCTCGATGCCGCTGGTGTCGATGCCCTTTGAAGTCATGACAGCCTCGTGCTCCGGCAGGAAATCCTTACCCACGACACCGACAACGCGCACATCAGTGAAGAATGAAGCAGCAAGCGAGAAGTGCGTCGCTGCCCCACCCAGCACCTTAGTGCGTGAGCCGCTGGGGGTGGTCAACGTGTCAAACGCTACAGAGCCAACAACGAGAATCGACATTCGTGCCTTTCCTTGATGGCAGGACAGCCTCGCGCGGGCTTGCTACTGCCGGAGTTTCGTGGAGATCCTTCGCCTCGCTCAGGATGACGATCAATCGTGAGTAAAGTTACTTGTCGTACTTATCGAGAAAGATCGCGAGTTTTTCCCGCGTCGTCGCCGGGATCATGCTCTTGTCCGTCATGATGGCCCACTGCAGTGCGCTAGCGATCGGCGTTCCGCTGTTGTCCTTTGGCAGTGCCTTCACGGCACCGGTCAGCACACGCTGTGCATTCGAAGAGTTCTCATGCACGACCTTGATGACCTGTTCGACGGTCACATCATCGTGGCCTTCATACCAGCAGTCATAATCGGTAACCATCGCCAGCGTGGCATAGCTGATCTCGGCCTCGCGAGCCAGCTTGGCCTCCTGCAGATTCGTCATGCCAATCACGTCGGCGCCCCACGAGCGGTACAGATTCGACTCGGCACGTGTGCTGAACTGCGGGCCTTCCATGTTCACGTACGTTCCGCCCAGCTTGCCGACGACACCGGCTTCCTTGCAGCCCTGCTCGAACGCCTTTGCCGCAACCGCGCAAACTGGATCGCCAAACGCCACGTGCCCCACGATGCCATCGCCGAAGAACGTGGCATTACGCGCAAACGTGCGATCGATGAACTGGTCGGGAATGACGAAGTCCGTCGGCTTGTGCTCTGCCTTCAAGGAACCTACTGCTGAGATCGAAAGGATGAACGACACGCCAAGCTTCTTCATAGCGTAGATGTTCGCGCGGAAGTTCAGTTCCGTCGGCAGAATGCGGTGACCGCGGCCATGGCGCGCCAGGAACGCGACCTTGCGACCCTCCAACGTGCCCAGCACAATGGTCTCGGACGGATCGCCGAACGGCGTCTCTACCTTGATCTCACTGGTGTCTGTCAGTCCCGGCATGTTGTACAAACCACTGCCGCCAATGATGCCGATCTCTGCCTGTGCCACGTACGTTCTCCTTGATGGTGTTGCGTTTCTTATTGAACTAGCCGATGCGTCGCATCGATCACAGCGCGCGGCACTCCTATGCCCGGCAGCAGCGACCGAAAGCCCATCGTCAACTCATGCTGCGGCATCTGCGAACCCGCCTGCATCAACGGCCCACGACCCTGTGCCTCGCGATACTTCGCTTCCAGCTGCTTCGCCATGGCGCGGTCATAGCCCTCGCTGATGAACACGCCTGTGTCCTCCAATGACAGCCAGACATCACCTTCCGACGTGCTGTAAAGCAGGTGATCTTCATCACCATTGGGCAGATCCACCTTCTTCAACGCGCTGTATTTACGAGCGAGAGCGCCCGCATAGATCTTCAAAAAGCTGCGCGCGGAATCGCGGTTTTTCCACTGTGAGTAGTAGATCGTGCCGATGGATGCCGGCGTCTGCTTCACTGCGGGCGCGGCATTCCGGTTCTGCGCCGCAAAATAGATGCCGCCATTCCACGCGACGGCAAGCGGACCCGCCATCTGCTGTCCGCCGAACAGCTCCGTGATGATCCGGACATCCAACTCGCCCATCACACCCACGTCATACGGATCCCAGTCTTTATCCAGCAAGCCATGAATGTCCGGCATCGTCAGCACCGGAACAGGCGTCTTTGCCAAGTAATCCTGCGCATGCAGGATCTCGTGCGACGATCCGGGCGGACGATCCAGTGCGCCGGCGAAGGCCACATCCACGCCACCCGACTGCAGCAACTGCTGCTCAAATCCAAGTCCTGCGCCGTAGGGAAACAGCAATGACTCCTGCAGCAGCAGTGGCGCGCGCGCCAGAATCGGCGAGCCCGCAGTGTCACTGGCCATCTCACGCATCCGGTCGCCAATCTCCGGTGAATCCGCCAGCGTCTTTCCCAAGTCCTTCAACTCGTAGTCGACGAAGACGGCCATCGCCTGGCCCTCCGTTACACTCTCACGCGCAGTCGAAGCCTCGTCCAGCTGGATATGCCGGTTGTCGTCGCCAACGTTCTTGCTGATGTCGGTCGGCCCCGGCGTGCCCCACTTCTCCAGATGCACGCGGTCGTCCTGTACGGCATGCGTCAACTCATGCGCCAGCACGGACTTCTGCTCGTCCGGCTTGACCCAGTCCAGCATGTTAACCGTACGCGTCTTCGGGTCGTAATACGCGGCCACCTGCTCGGTCAGCAAGCTCAGCAAAAACGGCTTCAGCGCAAAGTCGCGATCCAGCAGCCCGAACTTCTTCAACACCAGTTCGCTGCGTTCCAGACGCTTTGCGCCCTCGTCTTCGCTCATCTTCGAACGCAGATCGCGCTGCACCTGGTCGCGCGTCAGCAACTTGCGCTTCACCGGCCGCGAAGCCTTCAGGTGCGAATCCTTCGCAACAAACGCCAGGATTTCGTCAACCGAGCGGAAGAGCTCTGCCGCCTGGTCCTTCGTCATGGGAGCCTTGGACTCGCTCAGGCCACTCTCGCTGTGCGTCGTCGACGTTACGGGCGGCGGTGCAATCGGCTGCGGTGGCACCGTCTGCGCGGGGAGCGAGGCGGTGGCGGCGAAAAAGACGGCAGCAAGGGGACACAGTGGGAGACGGCGGGCGCGCTTCAAGACAGTGACAACTCCAGTGGGACGCGAGCGGCGCGCGCGGGCCATGGGCCGTCGCGGAACCTATAATCCAGTGTACGGGCAAGCGGGCCTTCGGGCCGCGATGCAACGCCCACAGAACGCACCATGACAGACTCCTCACTCACCACCGTCCGTCCTACCGACCAGCTCGCCGCCCTGCGCACCGGTGCGGGCCTCGCTGCGCTCTCCGCAGGCTGGATCGCCGTCACCGGAGGCGACCGCGTCCGCTGGCTCAATGGCATGGTCACCAACTCCGTCCAGGCACTTACGCCCGGCGAAGGCGCCTACGCCTTCCTGCTCAGCGTTCAAGGCCGTATCCAGGGCGATGCCACCGTCTGGGCCGAAGCCGACCGCCTTCTGCTGCAGACCGCGCCCGCACAGATCGAGCCCATGATTGCGCTGCTCGACCGCTTCATCATCATGGATGACGTGGAACTCGCCGACCTCTCCGCGGAGAAGCACGGCCTGCTGGTCGCCGGCCCTGCCGCAGTCGAAAAGCTCGCCGCCATCGGCGTTGCCGCGCGGGCCTCGCGCCTGCTGAAACGACAGAACATCGACTGGCAGGGCAAGCCGCTCGTGCTCATCACCGCACACAGCCCGCTTGTGCCACGCTTTGAGCTTTGGGCAGATTCCGCCACGGATATCTCCGATCTCACCGCAGCCCTGCAAAACGCCGGCGCGACAATTTGCGACGAGGCCGGCCTGGATCTGCTGCGCATTGCTGAGGGCACGCCGCGCTTCGGCACCGACATACGCGACCGCGACCTGCCCCAGGAGACGGAACAGACCCGTGCCCTGCACTTCAACAAGGGCTGCTACCTCGGTCAGGAGATCGTGGAGCGCATCCGCTCGCGCGGTAACGTCCACCGCACCTTCACCACCTTCGCGCTGTCCGGGGAGATCCCGGCGCCCGGCACCGCGCTCACCGCAGACGGCAAGGCCGTCGGCGAGCTGACCAGCATCGCCGCAGAACCCATCGACGGCCAGCGCCTCGCGCTCGGCTTCGTCCGCCGCGAAGCCATCGACCGCGGCCTCCCGCTGACCTTCGAAGGCGGCACCGCAGAACCCCGTACCGCCGCAGCCGCATCCTAAGGCCAATTAAGAGAGTTTGAGAGAGAGCAATGTCAGAGCAGGAGCAAAACAAACCCTTCGTCATCAACGACCGCCGCAAGTTCCGCATGGACGGTGAACCGCGCGAGACACCCGCGGAGAGCCCCGCAGCCACGGTTGCAGAGACACCGGCAGCCGCGACCGAACCAGTCGCCGCAAACGTGACGGAGATGCCGGCGCCCGCGGTGACCGAGCCTGCGGAAGCTCCCGCGCACAAGCACCACAACGAGCCCATCCCCTTCAACAGCGCGCACTCCATCACACCCGTGCCCGAGCCCGCGGAAGAGGAGACCGCAGCAGCCGAATCAACCGAAGGCGAACCCGATCTGCCGCCGCCGCCCACCGAAGAGGAGATGCAGCAGGTACGCCTCGCCTACGAGACGACCTCGGAGCGCCTCGACACCATGGTTCGCTCGCAGAACCTGGGCGCAGAGCACCCGCCCGCCATGGACTTCACACAGCTCGTGCAGTCCATTTACATGTCGGCCATGATGCAGCTCGGCGCAGGCACGCAACAGGGCCAGCAGGCGCGCGTCGACATCCTCGGCGCAAAGCAGAGCATCGACATGCTCGGCATCATCGGTGAGAAGACCTCCAGCAATCTCACGGACGTGGAACGCCGCCTGATCGACGCTGCCCTCTTTGAGCTGCGCATGGGCTTCCTCGAAATCACGCAGCTGCTCGCCCGTCAGGCGCAGGCCAAGCAGGGACCGCCACCCGCAGGTCCCGGTACTGGCGGCAGCGGCTTCGGCGGCGGCGGGTTCACCGGTGGCGGTCCCCGGATTGTCCGCTAGCAACACAAACAGCGGCGCAGAACTCCTCTTCCTGGGAACGGGCACGTCCATGGGCGTGCCCACCCTGGGTTGCAAATGCGCTGTCTGTCACTCGACCGATCCACACAACAACCGCATGCGTTCCTCCATCGCCCTGCGCTACCACGACGCCGCACACGACGTCCGGCGCACCGTCCTGATCGACACCGGTCAGGAGTTCCGCATGCAGGCCATCCGTTTCGGCATCGACCATCTGGACGCCGTCCTCTACACCCACGGCCACGCTGACCACGTGCTGGGCTTCGACGACCTGCGGCCCCTTACCTTTGGCCACGCCGCGCATCTGCCCATCTACGCAGACGATCCCACAGCAGACCTGCTCGAGCGGATCTTCGACTACACGTTCCGCAAGGTTGATCGATACCCAACCAGCGCCCGCGTCGATCTGCACCGCCTCAGCTCCGAACCCGGCACCACCGTCGAGCTCTTTGGCGCAATGATCGAACGCATTCCCGTCCGGCACGGCCATCACATCATCGCCGGCTATCGCTTCGGCGACGCGGCGTACCTCACCGATATGAGCGACCTGCCCGAGGCCAGCTACGATCGCCTGCGCGGCCTCGATATCGTCGTGCTCGATGCCCTCCGCCGCGAACCGCACCCCAGCCACTCGCATCTGGACAAGAGCATCGCCATCGCCCAGCGCATCGGGGCGAAGCAGACCTACTTCACCCACATCTCACACGACCTCGAACACTCTGCCACCGAAGCCGAACTGCCCGAAGGCATCCACATGGCCTACGACGGCCTGCAACTGAACTTCGACATCGCAGCCTTTCCAACCGAGGGAGACGCAGCATGATCGTCTTCCGCTCGCTCGCTGAAGTGCCCGCCGACTTCGGCCCCAGCATCGTCACCATCGGCAACTTCGACGGTTTGCACTGCGGCCACCGCACCGTCATCACCGAGGTCGTCGCCCGCGCCCGTAAAAAAAACGCTAAGGCAATCCTCGTTACACTCGATCCGCATCCCGCGCGCGTCCTGCGCCCCGAGTTCCCGCTGCGCCTGATCACCCCGCTCGACGTGAAGCTGGAACTGCTCGCTGACACCGGCCTCGATGCCGTCCTCCTGCTGCCCTTCACGCAGGAGTTCTCGCGGACCACCGCCCGCACCTTCTGCGAAACTGTCCTGCGCGACACGCTCCACGCCGCCGAGGTCCACGAGGGCGAAAACTTTCGCTTCGGGTACGGTGCCGAAGCCGACATGCACTCGTTGGAATCCCTCGGCAACGGCTGCGGCTTTACCGCGCACATCTTCGCGCCGCTCACCATGGGCCGGCAGACGGTCTCGTCCAGCCGCATCCGCACCGTCATAGGCGAAGGCAACATGAGCGCCGCCCGACACATGCTCGGCCGCCCCTTCGCCGTCGACAGCACACCCGCACGAGGTCGCGGCTACGGCACCCAGTACGCCGTACCCACCATCAATCTCGCTCCCTATGCCGATCTATTGCCGGCGAACGGCGTCTACGTCACGGACCTGCGCGTCGGCACCGGCGCCTCTGCTATCACCTTCGAAGGCGCCACCAACATCGGAAACCGCCCCACCTTCGGCGAAGACTCCTTCGCAGTCGAAACCTACCTGCTCCGCTTCCACCCAATCCCGCTCGACGAACAGACGCCACTCCGCATGACCTTCCACAAGCGTCTACGCGAAGAGAAAAAATGGCCGTCCCCTGAGGCCCTGAAAGCCCAGATCGGCCAAGACGTGGCCCGAGCCGAGCGCTGGTTTCACCTGCGCAAGGCACTCGCTAGGGCGCCAGGCGCAACGAGATCCCGTTGATCGGAAGGGCACAGCTTCAGCTGTGCCAAGAATCAACTCTGGAGCCCGGCTTTAGCCGCCGAGGTTTAGCTTTACGATCTGGACTCGCCAACATCGCTCCAGAAAGATTCTGCACCCTACCGGGGAGCAGGCACCCGAGGTGGCTCGGTCGTCGTGCGCGGCGCGGCAGGCTTTGCCCCCGTATACGGCCGATAAGGCCCTAAAGGCGATGCCACGTAACCCTTCGGCGACGGCGCAACCTTCACACTACCGGCAGAATCATCCGGCATTGCATCCGGCGCAGCCTCCGGTGTCTCCCGCACGACCGGCGCGGGAGCCTTCACAGCGGGCTTCTCCGCCGAATCGTCATCGTCATCCGAATCATCATTCGGCACCACTGGCTGCTTCTTCACTACGGGCGCCACACTATCCGCACCTGCGTTCACTTCCAACGTCTTCTTCGCCGCCGTCGGGAAGCTCTCCACCGGCGTCCGCGCAATAGCCGCCTTCATGAAGTCGATCCACATCGGTAGCGCGGCCTTGGCGCCGGTCTCCTTCTCGCCAAGCGACTTGCGATCGTCGAAGCCGATCCACGAGCCCGCCGTGACACTGGGCGAAAAGCCGATAAACCACGCATCGGTGTAGCTGTTCGTCGTACCCGTCTTGCCACCCAGCGGATGCTTCAGCGTTGCGCCTGCCACCGCAGCCGTACCGTACTGCGGCACCGCCTCCAGCAGCTTCATCATCGTTCGCGCCGTATCGACCGAGACCACTTCCTTCACCTGAGGCGCCGACTGCTTCAGTGGCAGGCCGTCCGCCTGCACAATGCGACGAATGACATGCGGCTTGATCAGGATGCCGTCGTTCGGAAATACCGAGTAAGCGCCCACCTGCTCCTGCAGACTGATGCCCGCCGAGCCGATCGCCACCGGCAGAAACGACGGTAGATTCGAAGTCACACCAAACCGGTGCGCAACCTCGATCACCTTCTTGATGCCCACCTGGTTCGCCAGCTTCAGCGCCGGGATATTCCGCGACTCCGCGAAGGCATTCAGGATCGTCATCGCGCCCTTGTAATCCGCCTCGTAGTTATGCGGAGTGTAGGGGCCGTTCGGCGTATAGAAACTTGTCGGTCCGTCGACAATGATGTCCGTCGGCTTCGTGTGCAGATTTTCGATCGCCGCCGTGTATACATACGGCTTGAAACTGGAACCCGTCTGCCGCTCGGCCTGCGTTGCGCGGTTAAACTGCGACAGCGAGAAGTCGCGGCCGCCCACCATCGCAAGCACCTCGCCGTTGTTGTTATCCACCGCCATCATCGCGGCCTGCGCGCCGGTATCCTGTTGCAGCGTCGCATGCATCGTCTTATCGCCGGACGTCGCATCCTCGATCCGCACATAAGCAATGTCGCCGCGCTGCAACAGCTTGTCGCCATTGCCCATCGTCGTCCACGCCCAGTCGGCTGGAGTCATCTCCGCATACCGCTTGCCGATGCGCACAATCACGCGCCGCGCCGTCGCCTCTGTGACCAACGCGTGGAAGTAAGCGCCATTCTCCACCGACTGCGTCCAGTCCGGATGGACGTACGTCTCCAGGTCCGCGCCGGTCGCCGCAATGTTGACCAGCTTCGCCTTCCATCCGTGCCGGCGTTCGTACGCCGCAGCACCATCCATCACGGCCTTGTTCGCCGTAAGCTGCAGGTCGAGATCCATGGTCGTGAAAATCTTCAGACCCGAGCCATGCACAGCATCTGACCCGTACTCCTGCTCCAGCTGCCGGCGCACCTCTTCCACAAAATACGGCGCAACCGTGTTCGTCTGAGGTTCGATGTGCAGGCCCATCGGAGCGGCCTTCGCTTCTTCATATTGCGACCGCGTAATGTCCCCGTCGCTCAGCATCTCGCTCAGCACCAGGTTGCGTCGCTTCAGCGCACGCTCCGGATGACGCAACGGCGAATACGAAGTCGGCCCCTTCGGCAGCGCTGCCAGCAAAGCAGCCTCCGGCAGCGTCAGGTCGTGCACCTTCTTCGAAAAGTAGTACTCGCTGCCCGCCTCAAACCCATAGACGCCGCTGCCCAGGTAGATCTGGTTCGCATACAGGGCAAAGATCTGCGGCTTGGTGAAGTGCCGCTCAATCTGAATCGAGAGCAGAATCTCCTGGATCTTGCGCGAGTACGTCTGATCCATCGACAGGAACAGGTTTCGCGCAAGCTGCATCGTCAGCGTCGAAGCGCCCTGCCGCCGCCCCTTTGACCGCAGATCGACGTACGCCGCACCTGCCACGCGGAACGGGTTGATACCCGCATTCTTCTCAAAGCTCTTGTCTTCGATGGACAAAATGGCGTCGTGCAGCACCTTCGGAAACTCGCTGTACGGAACCACAACGCGCCGCTCCAGCGCAAACGATCCGATGCTGCGGCCATGCACATCCAGCAGCTCTGTCGTGGTCGCCGGATGGTAATGCTCCAGATCTTCCATCTGCGGCAGATCGGTCGTGTTGACCAGCGTCAGCCCGACCAGGCTGCCAAAGATCGCCGAACAGCCCAGCAGACCGTAGAAGATGCCGCGCCGGGCCTTCGCCCGCGTTGGAAAGTACTTCGCCCACCTTGTACGCGCGTACGGCACACGGGGCGATCCGGCACGCTGCGTCTTGCGCTGCTGCGCCGTTTCTTCGTCGCGAGTGAACAGGGATGGCACAGTTTTTTACGGTAGCACGGAGGCGCCCAGGGGGTGGATAACCGATAGGAGTGAGGACCGACCGGGGAAGTTGTCACGGACGCCAACAATCTTCATCGCACCTCCCTTTAACCCCATCAGCTTTGGGCTGGAAAGGAAAGGGTGCCGCTAAGAGCGGCACCCTTTCAGAAACAAGAAACTAAAAACCAGAAACCCTCTTACGCCGCCTTGGCCTTCAACAGATCCAACGCCTTATTCAATTGCTCATCGATCTGGGCATTCGGCTTCGCCACCGGCACCGCAGGCTTTGAAGAGTTCACCGTCTGCGTGCTCGAAGCACCATCCGGAGTGTCCTCGTCGTCCTCGTCTGCAGTTACGACTTCAATCGCCGAAGCCACAGCGACCGGCGGCGTCAAACCCTCGTCCTGGAACTTCTTACCGCTCGGCGTCTCGTACTTCGCAACGGAGAGAATCAGCGCTGCACCGTCCGGCAGTTCAAACGTACGCTGCTGCGATCCGTCGCCAAACGTCTTCTCGCCCACCAGCTCGCTTCGCTTGGAATCAAGCAGGGCGCCGGCGACAAGCTCCGCCGGTCCAGCCGTGCCGTGGTTCACGAGCGTCACCATCGGCGCAGTTGCATTCACGCTCTTACCTGGCTCCGCCGTAAACGTCTGCTTCGAGACCTTCTGACCCTCCAGCATGGCAAGCGTGCCGGTCTTGATGAACAGATTCGCCATGCGCAACGCCTCGACGTTGTCGCCGGTCGAAACATCACGTAAGTCCAGCAGAATCTTCTTGGTATTCGTCTTGCCCATGTTCTTCAGCTTCGACTCAACCTGCTGCACATGCTCCTTATCCAGCGTCACCGGCTTGATGTACAGGATGCTGCCGCTCTCGTAGAAGACCTCACCAGTCGGCGCATGCGCCACTTCCGCACGAGTAATCGTCAGCTTCTCCGGCACAGACCTGCGAGGACGAATGACCGAAAGGTTGACGTTCGTTCCCTTTTCGCCCTCCAGCATCATCTGCACCGTGGCCAGCGACAGGTCGCGCGTACTCTTGTCGCCGATCGACTCGATCATGTCGCCATCATTCAGGTTGGCCTTATCTGCAGGGCCACCCGGCACAACGGAAACAACGGTCGCATACCCAAACCGCTTGGCCACGTTCAGGCCAATCTGCGCCTTCGGCTTCTCGCCACGCGCCTTATACGCCTTGTACTCTTCCGGTGTCAGATAGCTCGAATTCGCATCGAGCGACTCCAACAGACCGCGCAGGGCAGCATCTGTCACCTTGCCCATATTTGGGTCGACTACATAGTCACCCTGGATATGCCGCAAGACCTCGCTATACACCTGCATCTGCCGGTACGCACCCTCCTGTGGCTGCCCCGCCGCCCGTACACGGCGGGCGTTGGCACCCAGGAACATCGTCAACAACAGAACAGCAGAGACAGCGAGCGTAGAGATCTTAAGCGACTTCGGCATCGGCAGAGCGTACCCCGGGAGACGGACTTATGCTTCACCAGGTTAGACGCACCCCGGTCGAGATAGCATACGCCCGATTTGGCGTTAGAGTTGGTGCACAGGAGCCACATTTCCAGCCCCCATGCGCGAAATGGCCGTAAACTTCGGAGATTCTGTTTTGAGGGTGTCCGCATGCGTTTCGCCAAACGAACCGGCCGGCTACTCCTGTTGCTGGCGATCGCCTATCTGTCTTCCCTCGTTCTGTTTGTGGGCGGCATGCGGTTCGCCACTGTCGCCTACCGCCATCGCTGCGCGCGCCTGATGGCGGACTTCCAATCGTTGGAGTTGCACAAAACATCATGGTCGGAAACCCAGCGGATGATGACCAGGTGGGGACGTCACGGCCGGTATGAGGGCACCTGCGACGCGAACTTCTGCCGCTACACCATCCGTTTGGGAAGTCCCATCGAACAAGCGTTTAAGACCTCGACCTCATTTGCGGCCTCTAGTCGGTCCCTCCTGATACCGTTGGCTCTGTACTTCCATCCAGCGATCATCTTTGGAAATCGCCCCGCCAGCTTCATGGTTTCATTTGTTGTTCAGGGAAATGTTGTGTTGCGTAAAGGCGATAGTTTCACTGTTGGAGGAAGCGGAGAGTCCACGCTTGTTGCAACCAGCCACTCAGCGGACCGTGTGAACGGGGGCGATCCAGGCTGGCTCATCTCCGGAACAGAGCAACTGGCGACGCATCCTTACTATTCGGTCAGCCGCCCGGGCGGCTGTTCGACCTGCTCCATGGTGCAGGTCGTCTTTAGTCTGCAGACACCAACGGAGCAGGCGCGAAGCCTCACACGCTTCAACTTTGAATGCATCGGCCGTATACGTCCCTGCAAATACATGGAGGAAATCTTCCCTGCGTCGGCCGAGTGGAATCTTTACGATCGTCAACGGAGCGATAAGCCAGATCCCGAGAACAAAGCGGAACTACCCGTCGATTGCCGCGTTCCTCTTTTCGCCCGGGCTCGGGAAGCGGATGCGGTTTTACGCGTTATGTCGCTTGCTCGAAAGGAAGCATCAGATCCAGATCCTTTGCGTCCACCAACGACCATGGAGCAAGCCCACGTGCGGATTATAGAAAAACTAAAGGGCGGGGAAGGCTGGCAAATAGGAACAGAGTTGCTCGTATACACCCACCCATCCTTGGCTTATCAACCAAGAAAAATCGAGGTGCCGCTCACAGCGGGTTCTACCTTCTATCTGCTACAGACAAAGTATCCAATGGAGGCGCCAGACACAGTCGAGAGCGGACGCTGTCTGACCATTCCTGACCTTCCCGGCGTGCGCGCACAACTCCGGCAAGGCATCCAGAAAGAAACGCCGCTCCGCGTTCCCGATCCGTGGCGGGGCTACTTCAAATGGGGAGGCTAAGACGGGGATCTTGGTGGCGGTGACTGGGCTCGAACCAGTGACCTGCGGGTTATGAGTCCGCCGCTCTAACCAGCTGAGCTACACCGCCATGGGTGTTGGGGAGTACCGTCTGTCTGCGGCGGGAGCCGCGAGGCACTCCATGTAGTTTACTGGAAGTCGGCCCGCAGACCAAACCGCTGGCCCGGAAAAAGCATGCCAATCACCCTCGGAGTCATTCCCGCCCGCCTCGCCTCCACCCGCCTGCCCGGTAAAGTGCTGCGCCCACTCCTCGGTCGCCCCATGCTGCAGTGGGTCGTTGAGGCTGCCCTCCGCTGCCCGCAACTCGACGCTGTCGTCGTCGCCACCGACAGCGAGCAGGTCGCCGACCTCTGCAAAATCAACGGCTGGCTCTGTCAGATGACCGACGCCGATCTGCCCAGCGGCACCGACCGCATGCGCGCCGTCGCCCTCCAGCGCGAGGCAGACATCTACGTCAACATCCAGGGAGACGAACCGCTCCTGAAGCCCGAGCACATTGACGCGCTCCTCCGCCCCTTCGCCCGCGGTCCCCAGGTCGAATGCACCACCGTCAAAACCGTCTGCGCACCCGAAAACATCACCAACCCCAACGCCGTAAAGGTCGTCAACGCCACCGACGGCCGCGCGCTCTACTTCAGCAGGGCCACCATCCCCTACGATCGGGACGCCAATCTCGCCGGCGACCTCGCCAACGGTAAAGCCACCTACTGGAAGCACCTGGGCCTCTACGCCTACCGCCGCCCTGCCCTCCTGCGCTTCGGAACCCTCGAAGCCAGTCCGCTGGAACAGACCGAACGCCTCGAGCAGCTGCGCCTGCTCGAAAACGGCCTCGCCCTGTACGTCGAAGCCGTTGATTTCGACACCGTAGGCGTCGACACCGAGGCCGACATTCCTCGAGTAGAGGCCCTCCTGCGCAAACGATTCGCGCTGTAGATTGAGCTGCATGCGCTAAAGTCGGCAGTCTTTGCCGGAGCCGCATGTACGGCAGACACAATCCGCAGCCAATGCCGCAAGTGTTAAGGATCACGAACGCGAACAGCGCCAAAGGCCTGACCGGGGTAGCCGACGCTATGAGGGCCGAGGGCCGGACCGAATCTTAGCCTTGAGCAACGCGCTAGGTTGGTGCCGTTTCTTGATGCACAAGCGCCAACGGCGCGCCCTATAGGGCCGCGCCGTTGGTGCTGCTTTCATAGAACGAGACGCCAATCCTACTCCGCCACAACGCCCTTGATCTTCCGTGCCAACGGAATCGTAACCTGTAACCCTTCGGCCTCAACCTCAACCTTCACCACCGCCAGCGACCGCGCAATCCACGTCGCCGCCTTCAACTCCGCGCGAGGCGTGGAGCTGAGCACCGCCAGCACCCGGCAACCAGCGCCCAGCCCGGAATTAACCCCCACCACCGCATCTTCCGCGACGATGCACTCCTCCGGGGCGAACCCCAGCATCTCGGCTCCGCGGCGATACGGCTCTGGATCGGGCTTACCCTTGGTCACCATGTCAGCTGTAACCAGGTTCTTCGGCCACGGCAGACCTGCAGCAGACAGCCGCCCCTTCAGCAGGCGCTCCGTGCAACTGGTCACAATCGCCCAGCGCTCCTGCGGCAGCTTCGTCAGCAGCTCCATCACTCCCGGCAGCACCTGGATATCGCCTACATCCTCGATCTCCATGTCCTCAATGATCCGCAGGCCCGCATCCGGATCCAGATCGGGCCGCAGCATCTGAACGATGTCGCGAGCGGGAACACCATGCGGCAGCACAAAATTCTTCGCATTGGGCACGTCATGCATCATGGCCCAGCGCCGCCAGCAGCGCGTCGCACTTGCAATGGAACTGATCAGCACACCATCCAGGTCAAACAGGAAGGCCTTCGCCTCGGTCGTTACAGCAGCCAACTAACCCTCCAACACAAACTGCTCAGCAGCCTTCAAAATTTTCGTCACAGCATCCTGCGAATTCGATTCGCAGTACACGCGCAGCAGCGGTTCCGTGCCACTCGCACGCAACAGCAGCCACGTCTCCGCCGCGTTCTTTAAACCAAACGACGCAGGATTCTCCAGGTAGAACTTGATGCCGTCCATGTCCTCGGACTTCAGCACCTTGTACCCGGCGATATCCGTCAATCCGCTGCTCGCCCGCTTGATCGCCGAATGCTTCAATTGCTCATTGATATGCATGTCGATGCGGCCATACTGGTGCTCGCCAAACTCCGCCTGCAGCATCGCAACCAGCTCGCCCAGCGTCTTCTTCTCTTCCGCCATCACGTTCGCAATCAGCAACGCATTCAGGATGCCGTCACGCTCCGGCAGGTGCCGCTTGATCCCGACCCCGCCCGACTCCTCGCCGCCGATCAGGATGTTCTTGCTCTCATCCAGCATCAGGTCACAGACATACTTGAAGCCAATCCCATGCTCGTACAGCTTGCGGCCATACTTCGCCGCGATGCGGTCCAGCATCTTCGTCGTGTTGAATGCACGCGTCACGTCGCCGGGCCACTTCTTCTTTTCCAGCAGCCACCAAAGCAGGATCGAGTAGATCTTGTGCGCATCCACCACATTGCCATGCTCATCGACTGAGCCGATGCGGTCCGCGTCGCCATCCGTCACCAGGCCTGCCGCGCACTTCTCTTCCACAACCTTCTTCTGCGTCAGCGCAATATGCGGCAGAATCGGCTCCGGATTGATACCCGGAAACAGCGGGTTATGCTCCGCACGAATCTCGACACACGGCACGCCCGCGCGCTCAAAGATGCCCTTCAACACGCCCGCGCCCGCACCAAACATGCTGTCAATCAGGAAGCGCTGGCCGCCCTTGGCAATCAGCGGTAGGTCCGCAAACGCCTCGACGGCCGCAACATAGTCCGGCATAAAATCCACTTCGGTAATTGCGCCAGGCGTCTTTGCCTCAGGCAGCGGCACGCCCAGGTAGCCCTCAATCTGCTTGATGATTCCCGGCGAACCCGACCCGCCATAGCTGGCCTTGTACTTCACGCCATTCCACTGCGCGGGATTATGCGACGAAGTGATCATGATTCCGCCCGCCGCGCCCAGCTTCCGCACGCCATAGCTCAACGCCGGTGTCGCCGTAATGTCCTTCGCCAGCAGCACGGGAATGCCGGCCTGGCTGATGACCTCCGCCGCCAGGCGCGCAAACTGAGGCGACCCGAAACGGGTGTCATACCCGATACAGACGCCCTTTGAGGCATCCTCATGCGCAACAACATAGTTCGCAATCGCAGTTACAGCGATGCGCACGTTGGCATACGTAAAGTCATCGGCAATGATGCCGCGCCAGCCGTCGGTGCCAAACTTGACGGCGCTAGGGGTTGTAGGGATCTTCGTCGTTTCACTCATCGGAATGCTTCGATTATCCCATCCGGGGGGGCCGGGAGCCACAAAACTGCCCCCCCATCCGCTCCGAGGAACAAAAGCGCCTTTTACCGCGGCATCCAGATCCTTCGCCCCGTCAATCAGCGGCGGACATCGCTTTGAGAACAAGAATCGCCTTTGCACCAAATCTGGTGCAAAGGTCAGCTGTACAGCACTCCGGCCTTAACTGAGCGGATCCTCCTGCGTCGTGCATGGCTCACAGCGTCCACAGCAAGACGATCTTCCACAAGTCGCCGCGCGTGCTATCCAGTTCCTGGCTCGGAGGACAAAAGCAATGCCCCGGCAAGCCGGGGCCATTGCGTGTCTTCAAGGGCTTAAACAAGGTCCTTGCGGCCCGAGTGGCTCAATTCACTAACTACACGCCCAACCTCCTGCGAGTGCGCCCTCGTCGTGATCAGAAGGGCATCGTCTGTCTGCACAACGACCAGGTCGCTCACGCCCAGCAAGGCCACCGTCAATCCCGGCGCAAAGACATAATTGCCAAAAGCATCCATGTGCAGCATGCTTTTGCTCTCCACCACGTTCGCATGGCCCTTGCTGCCGCCCTTCTGCATGGCATGTTCGTGCAAGGCATTCCACGATCCCAGATCGTTCCAGCCAAAGTCGGCCGGTAGGCAATAGATATGCCCCGCGGCCCCCTTCGCCGATCGCGGCTCCAGCACCGCATAGTCAATGCTGATGTTCTCGATCGCCTCGAACTCTGCAGCAAACACAGCCTCAAACTCCGGCGTGCCAAAGGCTGCAGCAATGCGCTCCAGAGGAGCGGCCATCGCAGGGCGGTGCTCGCGGATCGCATTCGCGAGCGTCCGTGCCGACCAAAGGAAGATACCCGCATTCCACGAGTAGTTACCGTCCGCCACAAACTCAATCGCTCGGTCGATCTGTGGTTTCTCCGTGAACCGCTGCACCGAACGCGCCGCGATTGACGCATCAGCAAAATCTGCCGGAGCACCCTCTTGGATGTAACCGTAGCCAGTCTCTGGCCGAGTCGGCGGCGCGCCCAAAACCACAATGTTCTCGCCTGCCGCTGCGATCTGCATCCCCGAGCGAATCACCTCGGCAAAGCGTGCGTCGTTCGCCACCACATGGTCCGACGGAAATATACCCAGGATCGTATTCGGCGCTGTGCGTTCCACAATCATTGCTGCCAGCGCGCATGCAGGCGCCGTGTTCCGCGCAAACGGCTCACACAGAATCCGATCCTCGGGCACCTCCGGCAACTGCCCTTTGATCGTCGCAGACAGCAGATCATTGGTGATCACCAGAAAATCTTCAATCTGCGCCAGCGGACGCAAACGCGCCACCGTCTCCTGGATCATGGTCTTGCCGCTTCCCGAGAGCGGCAGCACCTGCTTCGCGCGAGACTTGCGAGACCGCGGCCAGAAACGTGTGCCGCTACCGCCTGCAAGCACAACAGGAACCAGCGCTACCACCTTGTTATCAATTGTGTTTGCCATGATCTAAACGAGCCCTCCGAAGAACGTACGCATCCGCTCAAGACCCTTGTCGATCACATCCGCTGACGTCGCATACGAGAAACGCAGATGCTCCTCCGTACCGAACGCCTCACCCGGCACGCACACTACATGCGCCTCCGACAGCAACCGCGAAGCAATCTGTGAAGCGGTAGAAGCGTCCTTCTTGTCAAAGTACGCGCTGACATTCGGGTACACGTAGAAAGCGCCCTGCGGCACCGTGCACGTGATGCCAGGAATCGTCTTGAACCCAGCCAGGATGCGGTCGCGCAGCTCGACATACCCCTTGCGCATCTCCTCCACGCAATCCTGCGATCCGTTCAGCGCAGCAATGGCCGCGTACTGCACCGGCGTCGAAGCGTTGCTGGTACTCTGCGACTGCAGCTTGCTGATGGCGGCAATGATCGGCTTCGGTCCCAGCGCAAAACCCGCACGCCAGCCCGTCATCGCATACGTCTTTGACAGCGTGCCGCAGATCACAATCGAATCGCGGCAATCCGTCACCGATCCACCGGACGTGGGCTTCCCCTCGCCCTCAAAGTTCAGGTAGTTGTAGCACTCATCCAGCAGCACCACGATGCCACGACGGTGCGCCAGGCGGATGATGCTCTCCATATCCGCCGCCGGAATGATCGACCCCGCAGGATTCGTCGGCGAGTTCAGGATGATGCAGCGCGTCCGCTCGGTAATCGCCGCCTCTACCGCCGCAGCGGTCAGGCGAAAATCCTGCGCCTCATCCGTCTTCACAAACACCGGCGTGCCGCCCGCGAACTGGATGATGTCCTTGTACGAAACCCAGTAAGGCACCGGCACAATGACTTCGTCACCGTGGTCGACCAGCACCTCAATCGCATTGAACAGCGCCTGCTTGCCACCCGTGGCAAAGCAGCACTCGTCAATCTTGTAATCCGTGCCGAAGTCCGCGGCATGGCGGGCGCAGATGGCCTTGCGAACCTCCGGAATGCCCGCAACCGCGGTGTACTTCGTCAGGTTCTTTTCGATCGCATCGATCGCAGCCTGCTTGATGTGCTGCGGCGTTGCGAAGTGCGGCTCGCCCGCACCGAAGTCAGCCAGGTCGATGCCCGTGCTCTTCAGGCGCAGGGCCTCGGCGGTAATCGCCATGGTGGCCGACACTTCAATGCGGTTGATGCGGTCGGAGAAGATTTTGGTCCCGGAAAGGACTTCTGCAGCAGCTGCGCTCATACGGACGATTCTAGCAATCGAGGCGCTCTCTCGAATATGTAGAGTTGGCCTAAACTTCGCCCGGAACCTCTCCGCCCAGCGGAGCGACATGCGCCGCGCGCTTTTGCTGCAGCCGCTCCAGCACCAGCGGGGGCACCAGCTCGCTGATATCGCCATTCAACTGGTAGACGCCCTTGATCAGTCGCGAGGAGACATACGTGTACTTTTCCGCAGGCATCATGAAGACGGTCTCCAGCGTCTTGTCCAGCTTGCGGTTCATCATTGCCATCTGGAACTCGTACTCATAGTCCGAAATCGCGCGAATACCTCTCAAAACCGCCTTCGCCCCCTGCTTACGGGCAAAATCCACCAGCAGACCGTCAAAGGTCTCCACCGACACATTTCCAAAGGAATGCGTCGCCTCCCGCAACATGTCCACACGCTCAGACGTCGTGAACAGCGGTGCGCCCTTGCTGGAGTTCCGCAGCACGGCAACCACCAGGTGATCGAAGATCGTAGACCCGCGGCTCACCAGGTCAAGGTGCCCATTCGTGGGCGGATCGAAAGTTCCGGGATAAATCGCGCGGACGGTCTGCATGCACCTGTGAGCATACCGCGACAGCGCAAACCAGGGGTAAGCCAAAGGCCCTGAAACCGCAACACGCAGCCATTGATGATCCTGCGAACACGCACTCAGACCGAATCGGCAGATGGACGTGATCCGTCACTAGGAAGCCCACGACTCGAACTCGTCAGACATTTGACCGTCAGTTAAGATTTGGCCTTCTTGCGGCGAATGACGACATACCAACTCATCCCCACGATCAGATAGGAGACATAGATCAAGGGGAGATAGCGATAAGGCGCTGGCGGAATGGGATAGATAGAGAGAAGGACGGCCAGGAAAATGATCAATGTTGCGCCCAGCGAGAGCGCGATCCTGCCAGCGCCGAGACGACCGCGCTGGTAGAGATGAAAGGGCATCGCAGCTGCAACAACGCCATAGGCAGTGAGAAAGCCGAAGACTGCAACGGTGCCCAGCAAACCGTAGACCTCCGCGCCGGTGACACCTCGCAAGGTAAGGGCGGTAACGGGAGCGTCCATGGCGAGAACGGCGATCATTGCCGCCGCAACCGGCGTTTCATTCCGGGCATGCGTCTTCGTCAGCCAGACAGGCAAGAGACCATCATGCGCCATGACCAGAAGAACCCGGGCCGAAGCAATGATGCAAGCGATGACTCCGGAGAACAGGGCTACCAGGACTCCAACGTCAATAAAGACGCCAAAAAGCGGAACGCCGCCCTCGGATGCGAGGAACCGTAGTGGGGCGCTAGCCTCGCCAAGACTTCTGCCAGCAGAGTGGAACCCCGCGGTCTCCGCGTAGCAGCAGAGGATAAAGAAAACCCCTGCGACAAGCGCGCTGCCGAGGATCGCCTGCGGGATCGTGCGCAGTGGGTCTTTCGCCTTTGAGCCAAGCGCTGCCGCGCTTTCAAAGCCCACAAAGCCGAAGATCGCAAGCATGACGCCAAGACGAGCGCTGGAAAATGTAACGCCCCTAAGGTGCAGTTGGGCCGGGTCGATCGCGAAGCCCCTCTTCCAGAGCGTAATCATGATCACGATGAGAATAAGGCTCAACGAGGCAGCCTCCACCCAGAGCATGATCTGGGCTGAGACTTTCACTTCGCGGTAGGCAATAGCGAATGCGATAACCACGATCAGAGAAGGCAGCAGCAAGGGGATCACTTGGACGTGCCAGCCAACTAAGGAACTGATAATGGCTCCCATGATCGAAGACGCCGTCGAGATGTATGCGAACAAGAGTCCCCAGGCGACGACAGCGGCAAAGGCGGGCGGCAGGTTGCCGCGGACGTACACATACAAAGAACCAGGCGATGACGAATCACGCGCAAATACCGAAATACAGAGACCTACCAGCATCATCGCGGCCATCGCCACAATGTAGACAAGCCATGCCCCGTTGCCGGCAAGCCCGGCGACCATCGGCACCGCAAAGACTGGAATGGTGCTGGGTGCTATCGCGGCGACAGACTGGGCAAAGACTTCGACCGGCGAAAGTGCATTCTGACGCAGACCGTACCCCGCTGCGGGCTGCGCCGGCGCTGGCTCTTCCGCAATCGCCGCGGAGGATGACCCGCGGACCACATTAGGGGTAGGCATGTGACGAATTACAGGCGGGATACTGGTTTATGTCAATCAACGAGCTCATCAGACCTGAGCCGTGTCCTGACGTCAGCAATTCGCGCTGAAGCTAAGTCCCACGATGCGATCTCCCGATTGGGACGTTCGTAAGGGCAACTTTCCCAACGGAAATTCGTTCAATCACGAGGCCGCATGGCACCCGGGAGCAACTGACGAGCACCTGCGATCCCGCCGGCGCGATTCAGCCCAGGAAGGCTGAATGCCGTGGACAGTTCTGCGTCTGAGACGTTTAGATCACGATCCTGCACATGAAGGTTGATCTGGTAAGGCGAAGCCGCGACAGCCAACAGAGACCACAACGCAGCGCGATCTGTTCCATAGACATCCAGCAAGCGAACGCCCGCTCCGCTCTTCTCAAGGAAGCTTATCGCCGTCGCAATGTCTTGAATCCGAGCCTGATCGTCGCTGACGTTGTAGGTGACAAAATAAGCGCCGCTCCGGTCCCGATTCGCAACCGCGGTGGATGTCTGAAAGACGTTCAGTAAGAGAATGGGCCGATGTGCAGCCAGCAACGTGCGGGCAGTCTCGCTGCTCAAGGCTGCATGTGCACCGGCGGGATCGACGACGATCGCAGGTGTGCCGCGACCGGGAATGTAGGTAGCACTCACTCGGTCACCTGCTCCAGGGCGACCCAGTGTGAGCTCTCTCCCCTTCTGTTCACTTAGCACCCGATCCGGCCACTGAACTCCCAGGGCAAGCGTCAGCGCAGTGCGTTTTACCCCAGGACTCGCGCTCTTCAGGGCATCCTGGCCCATCAGACGCCATTGGTCGAAGACACCTTCGAAGCTCAAAGCATTCGCAGGTAAGGGACGAGCCGACGTAGCCATCATCTCCTGAAGCTTGTGGGCCTTCATCGGCTTTTCCACGATCGAAGCCGCGTCGGAGCGCTTCAGAACCCGCTTTGCAAAGAAGCGATACACGGCCTCACGGCTGGCCTGGTTGAAGTTGTGATTCTCGTGGATCTGCACCACCTCCACGTCGTCGCGCTTGCCGTAAAGGTCGTAGATCGCCTGGATCGCGGGGAACTCTTCCCTGGGTACGTTCTGCGTCCAGTCACCGGTCGCTGAGACAAGCAGCATCGGCTTCGGTGCAAACATCGCTGCAATCTCTACGTTGTTTGTCCCCACGCGAAGACCCGGCGCATTCTCACAGACATCGCCTCCCTGCATCATGGCTGAGACCATGTTCACTGGCGCAGCAAACTGGATACGATCGTCAATCGCCGTGAGCAAAAACGTCTGCGTCCCACCACCGGACGCGCCTGCCATTCCAATCTGTTGTGCATCGACATCGCTCAAAGCGGAGAGGAAATCCAAGCCGCGTGTCGAGTTCCATAGTTGCAGACCAAGCGGCGTAAACGACCATAACTGCCGCGCCGGATTCGCAAAGTCGTGCGGCGTCTGGATCGTGTCCGTGTATCCGACCATGTCATAAGCAAAGACAACGAATCCAAGTTGCGCCAGTGTGACTCCGAACGATTCGCCAGAGTACAGAGGCTGATTCTCCAGGCGGCCATACTGCCAGTGCCCATGGGGATTCAGGACTGCAGGATGCTTCTGTTTGCCGTCCTTCGGCCGATAGAGATTGCCACCAAGATAGTAGCCGGGCATCGTCTCAATCAGAACCTTTTCAATGGTGTATCCATCGCCCTCTATGCGGTCGAAGATCTGCGGATGCAGTGGTGTCTTTTGCGGCATGGAATAAAGACCACCCGCGCTCAGCACCTGATCCCGCAGGTGTTTCTTTCTCGCCTCCCAGGAGGAAAGATTCTCGAAGTGAGGCACCGCGACATGTGTTTTGACATCGGGCGTATGGGTGTTCCGCAGATCCACCGAGGGGATCTGAGCTGCGGACGGCAGAGCCAGTGATCCCAGAAAAAGCGCAAGGATCGAAACGGAGACATTCCTACAAGTACGCTTCAATTGCATCGAATCAACCCCGGCGGAGAAGTACAAAGGAAGGCCAGCAAGTGCTGGCCTTCCCTTCCGTTCTAAAACGTTATCTTCGCACTGAGTTGCAGAATACGCGGATCAAGTGCGCTTGTGATGGTTCCAAACTGTGCGGAGTTCTGAGTCACGTTGGGCGCCGCAAAGTTCACGTTGTTCAACAGGTTAAAGACCTCACCGCGGAGCTGGAAGTTCATTCTTTCCGCGATGTGTGTGTCCTTCACAATCGAGAAATCCGAGTTGAAGTAGCGTGGGCTTCGAAACTGCCCCTTCGGCGAGTTACCGAAAGTCCCTACGGTATTCGGCGCAAAGGCCGCAGTGTTGAACCAGCCCGCTGCCTTCGCTGCGTGTCCGCGCCCCTGATCCAGCGTGACAGCAGTGTTGTTGTACTGCGCATGATCCCTGCCAACACCCGAGAAGCTGCGGTCGGCACCACTCAGCACGGTCAACGGAAACCCGCTCTGCCACACGACAATCCCGTTCGTCTTCCAACCGGTAGTAAGTCGCTGCACAAGCCCGCCACCGCCCCTGTACCCCGGAATCTCCCAGACGGCGGAGAACTTCAGGTTATTCGTCACGTCGCCTGCCGACGGACCATAGTCGAGCGTGCGTGAGTAAGGGCTGCTCCAACCAAGATCGTCCAATGACTTAGCCCAGCTATAGTTCACGAGCAGCAGCAGTCCCTTATGCATGCGCTTCTCGTAGGCCACCTGCAAAGCGTTGTAGTTCGAATTGCTTGAAGACTCCAACTGCGCGATGCTGCCGAAGAGCGTATTGGCGCGCCGTGCATTGGTATTGCCCGTGGTCGACGCAGCCCCGTTGTAAATAGCCGGGTTCAACTCGCGGGTCTGCGACTCCGACAGATGATAGCCCCGGTTGCCAACGTAGCTGATGCGGGCGAACGAAGAAGAATCAAGCTGGCGCTCGACAGCCAGGTTCCAGCTTTCGGTGACGGGAGGGCGAAACTTCTTCGCGAAGCTGCCCTTGATCTGTACCGGCAGAGTAAAGGCAGCAGAGGTCGTGGGTGTGGTGGGACCGTACTGCGCAGGAAATGGATTCCCGCCTGCAAAGCCCGCGTACGGATCCGCAACATCCACATTGTTCAACGTGTACTGCGGCGAGAAGGGAGCAGTATCGGCCATGCCGTTGTAGTCTCCCGATTGAATTGGCGTGTAATACATGCCGAAGCCGGCGCGCAACGACGTCTTACCATCATTCGTCAGACGATAAGCCAGACCAAGGCGAGGTCCCAGTTGCGCCCAGAAGGCGTCGGAGCCAGCCTTGGGACAGGACGCATCATGGTCGTCGCCACCAAACGTTACCCCCACGGGCGCATTTGGATAACGCACAGACTTAGCCGAAGGGGTATAGCAGACAACGCGGCCCTGGCGGTCATAGTAAGGCAACCACGGATCCCAACGGAGACCTGCATTCAGGGTAAGCCGTGAGGTCGCGCGCCAGTTATCCTGCGCGAAGAGGCTCCATTGCACGCCGGAGAAGTCCTTGAACTCGCCTCCGCCCTGCAGCATCGTCTGCACTCTTCCGGTAACGAAATCAGCAAGACCGTTTCCAGTCAACTGACCGTTGTAGGTGTAACGACCTGATTGCAGAAAGGTATTGTCAATCGTGTTCGAGACACGCAGAGCCTGACCGCCGAAGTGTAGTTCGTGGGCGCCCATGACCTTCGTCACCGATTCACGAACCGAGAGGTCGCCGCGGTTGAACGTACCGCGATGATTCGTGGAAAGCGTAAAGCCGCTGGTGATTCGTACGTCCAGCTCCGGCGGTGCGGCCTCTGAAATCTTTGCCCCGGCTTCCGCCATTCCGAAGGGAGCGCTGGATCCAGAACCGCCTCGCTGCAGATTCAATCCGAACGATGTCGTAAATTGCAGCGTGCCGCTCGGGCTATAAGTATCAATCGCCGAGATCGTCTGAACCTTCACATGGTTCGCAAGGTTCGTGGCGGCAATCAGATTGTCCGTTGCAACCGACGCGGGGGAATCATAGACCGTGAAAAAGTAATGGCCACTGATGCGGTGCTTACCAACGGAGTAGTCCAGCTTCGCCAGGGCCTGATCGTCGGTCGTCCGCTGTGGAGTGCCGCTGTAGGTCAAGCGACCTGCCGCACCATTTGGAAGCGGAATGAACTTGAGGATGTACGCAGATACCGGACTAACCGGAATCTGATTGCGCACATAGTTCGCGCCAGTAACCGGATTTTTCAACTGCGTCCCAAGAGCGCTGAAATCTCCCGTACGCTGCGCTGCAGTTGGAACAAATGTAACTCCAGAAGCAGTGGTTGAGCTGACGCGCGTTCCCTGGTACGTTCCAAAGAAGAAAAGCTTATCGTGTAGGACCGGCCCACCCAACGTCACGCCGAACTGGTTCCGATGGAGCGAATCGTGTGTCGTTCCAAAGTAATTCTTTGCGTTGAGCGAACCGTTGCGAAGATATTCAAAGGCGCTGCCATGGATCTGGTTGGTACCAGACTTCGAGACAATGTTCACAACACCGCCGCCAGCATTGCCATACTCTGCACTGAAGTTAGCGGCCTGCAACGCGAACTCCTGAATTGCATCGGGATTCGGAAACGGCAGGCTGGCATTCAGATAGGTATCGTTGTGGCTGACACCGTCCAGTTGATAGTTGATCTGGGTGCGCGTGCTGCCATTGACGCTGGCCGTTGCCTCGCCCGGATAAACGGCACCCTGGGTCGCAATGGGGTTCACATTCCGTGCAAGATCGACCGCGCCAGGAGCAAGCTGTAACAGAGCTGCTGCGTTCCGACCATTCAGCGGTAGGTTCTCAAGAAACTTCTCCTGGATAACGGTATTGATGACCGCATCCGTGGTGTTGACGGTGACAGATCCACCTTCCACCGTGATGCTCTGATCCGTCGGCCCAACGCTCATTCGAACCACGAGGCTCTTGTTATCGCCAACGTGCAGAACAATGTTTTCTACCTTCGTAGTCGCGAAACCTGGACTATCTACCTGCAGCGAGTAAGTTCCGGGCATAACTCCCGGGATGGTGAAAACACCATCACCGTTCGTTTCAGAGACGCTCTCAGTCCCGGTCATCGTATTGACAAGCTTCAGATTGACTCTCGCGATGAGAGCATCCTGGGCATCGTGGACAACGCCGCTCACGGTTGCACTGCTGGCTTGTCCCATCGCTGAGGCAGAGCTGACGAGTAGAACGAGGCCGGAGAGAACCCCTTTTTGACGCACGTCGAACCTTCGGAAGTACATGGCTTCCCTCTTGGTGAAGTTGGTTATGAATTCTTAGTTTTGCGGTGGCAACGTACCGGTAACGGCGCTGCCAGGACTCCCGGTGGGCAAGGCACTCTCCACCAGGACGGATTCTTTTCGTTCAACAGTCCACAGATGACCCGGCTTGGACCGATCCCAGTCGAAGGCCTGCCCTCCCGTTGGAAGCGACAGAGTGCTCACATACTCCAGGCGAGCACCGGCAGCGGGAAGACGCAGTACATACATCTCCGGCAGATCGTGCCCGGTAACGTACAGCAGTCCTCCGCGACCCCAGCGCCCGCCCGATGCGCTCATGTGGCCGAACTTATCGAGCACATTCTCAGGAAATAACCACGATGCCTCTGCAACAAACTGAGCGTTGAATTTCACTAGTGTCGTCGCGGTGTGATTCCGTGCTGGATCGCCACCCCTGTTGTCATAGTTTGCGAAGCACGCCCACCACGCACCATCGTGCCAGTCAATCCAGGTCAGCGAACCACTCGTCGGACCGAAGCTATGTGTGCGCACATGCTGCATCGTCGCCGTGCTGAACCACTCCACAGAACTGATCATGGGCAGGTTTGGAAAGTTGGACATGGCGCAGACAAGCTCGGCAGCCAGAACCGAGCAGCTATTCATGTGGATGAAGACCTTTGGATCTCCCTCAAAGAGCGCCACACGCTTGCCGCTGACTTTGTCGTACTTGCCAATCTTGCTGTCTTCAATGGCATAGACAAAGCGAGCATCCGTCGCGACGCCCTGTCTCGCCTCTTGGGCTGGGAGACGCCGCAACTCCCGATACCCGGGCGCAGTCTCAGCCTGAGTGGCGATCACTGCAAGCAAAGCCGCAAGAATCGCAACCGCATAGGCTTTAGCGTTCCCCATCATTGGCATACTCCTCTCCCATGTAAGTGGTCGTGTTCAGGTAGCGACGAATGCCGAACGCTTCCGCCTCGTATTGATGGTGGCTCACCGCACCGGTACGCGTCAGATCGACCGCGAGGTTCCGGCCTTGGATCCCCGTCATGCGCACATGCAACAGAGCCGCCATCGTTGCGGTCAGGTCGATATTGCCGGAAGGCTCCTGCAGCGTGCGAGTGCCCTGAAAGTGAGGTCCCATGCAGATCAGCGGAATGTGCTCCATCCACGGGTTCAGCCCGCCGTGCACACCGGCGTTCTCATTCGGGGCATCCGTGTCCTGCAGGATGGGCACACTGCCACCTTCGCCAAAGGCGTTCTTCTGCCCCGTTGGGCGCATACTCACCACCAGATCGGGGCCGTCGCCCGTGCACAGGTGAACCTTCTCCAGAGCAAAGGTCCCTGCAACCGACCCCTTCGATGCGCCCGCCTTGCAGCCCTTACCCGTCATGGATCGCGTAAAAAGAAGCTGCACATCCTGCCGCCTGGCCATCGTCGTCGTCAGGGATGTCAGCTTCTTCTGAAAGTCTGCGCCGGCATGCGGGTGAACATAGAACGACGAAGTCGGACTGTCGTTCAAAGCTGTCACTTCATCCGGCTGAAGCCCGGCCTCGCGATAGATCGTACGGAGATCGATCGTCCCGGCGATATCGCCGAAGCCGTGGTCCGCCGTAATGAGGATGTCGGTCGACGAGAGCTCGTCACGTTCACGCAGCGTCGCGAGCAACTTCCCAACTTCTGCATCGACTGCCTTCAGAGCAGCAACCGCCTGAGGCGATCCCACGCCATACTTATGCTGCGCACTATCCGGCTCCGTCATCCAGTCGATCACCAGATCATGCGGCAGCTCAGGCAGGATGTACTCGCGCAACACCTTCTGGGTCCACAGCACAGAGGTGAGGCCCTCATGCGCCGGCTGCACACCAAAGCGCTCACGAATCGTGCGATCGACATCTGCCGGGTACGCAACAACTTTGCCGTCGGCCAAACCCGCGTTGATCAGCGTAGCCGTGCCGTGCCGCGCCTCCGGTGCAAGCAACGTAGCTGCACCGGAAGATCCAGAGGTAATACCGACAAAGTGCTTCCCATCCGCAGTCATCATTTCGCTGAGGGACGGCTTCGCAAGGATATGGTCGTTACGCGAGGCGGCGCGAAGGATCAGGTTGCGCGACTCTCCCGTCGTTAAAGGCTGCTTCGAAGTCTCGGGCATATAGAGCATGTTCGAGAGAATCCCATGGTCGTCCGGATAGCTACCGGTGGCAATCGTCGAGGCGTTCACGCGCGTTACCGTGGGATAGATGGCGTGATGATCTGCAAACACCACTGAGGTCTGCTGTAGCGCGAACAGGTTCGGCATCTTCGCCTGCGTGATCTGATCCGGCCGAAGGCCGTCGATAAGGATAAGCATCACGCGGTTGTGCTTCTGCTGGGCGAACCCGCTGCTGCACAGACAAAGCATTAGGGGCAGATACCCGAGTCGTCTTGAAAGTTTGTTTGGCATGTCTTGATGTCCGGAGCGTAGGGCAACCCAAAGCAGAAACGTAAGACATTTCACCGTCATACGACTGTTAAACGTATAAACCGCATGCTTTCAGTGGCTTTGCGAGCAACGAAGCCATGTTAAATGTGCCGGACCAACGTGTGATTTACGATTCCGTAATAGTCGAAGGCCATCATGGAACTACGGAAGGGCCCACGTGCTGCAGGAGTTACGATCTCCCGGCGACGCAACCGACTCTCTGTCTAGGGAGGGAGCGGTCGATCGCGAACTCCTGCGCCGCATCGTGCTCTCGATGCCGTTCGCAAAGTCTCCTCGGCTCTCTCACTTCCTCCGCTACATCTGCACCGAGGCAGAGGAAGGCCGACAGAGCGGGATCAACGAGCAGCGTATCGGCAGCGCCGTCTTCGGACGAGACCCGGATTACGACTCTGCGATCGACAGCATTGTTCGGTCACATGCCAGCCGACTCCGCCTGCGCCTGCGCGAATACTTTGAGACAGAGGGTCTCCATGAGCCGGTAATCCTGACCGTGCCCAAGGGTAGCTACGTGCCCCGCTTTGAATCGCGCGTGCTCCAACCACTCCGAGAGACCGAAGAGGAGGCCGGCGACACACCGCAGGTTGAGCCTGCCCAGCTCATCGCAGCCCCCTACCCGCAAACGGTGCCCTTTACCCAAAATGATGCGCACGAGGACCGTCAAGCAGCGGTTTCGATCAACAACTCCAGCCGCTGGCGAATAGCGTTCACCGTCGCAGCCACGATCGCAGTCGCATTGGCGATCACCCTCGGCGCGCACCTCTGGGGACCTCCCCACCACAAACATCACATCTTATGGAGCGACTTCCTCGATCCTCGTCATGGCCACATAACGCTCGTCGAAGCAGACAGCGGACTCGTCATGCTGCAGCACTTCACACACCGTCCCGTAACGCTCGCGTCTTACATCAGCGGCGACTATCTCCGGGACGTAGCCTCCGCAGACCAGAGGCCGGAAGTAGTCTCACGCCTCGGAAGCCGACGCTACACGCCTGCGGTCGACAGCGCCATCTATCAGAAGGTCTCTCATCTACTGCCTGACACGCAGGAGAGCATCGACGTCCGCTACGCTCGCGATCTGCGCCTGGACGACCTGAAGCAGGGAAACGCAATCCTTCTCGGCACGCATGAGTCCACCCCATGGGTTGAGCTCTTCGAGAATTCCATGAACTTCACCTTCCAGAATGATCTTGCCGCGGGAACGACCGCAATCGTCAATCGTCATCCGCTGGCGAAAGAGCAGGCGATCTACCCGATGTTGCCCGCCGACCCCGATCACACCGTCTACGGCCTGGTCGCCTATCGCCCCAACCTGACACACACGGGGCATGTGCTGATCATCGAAGGAGAGACGATGGCGGGCACACAATCTGCATCGGAGTTCCTGCTCGACGACGCGCATCTGCTGCCCTTTTTAAAGTCCATCCAGAGGCGCGACGGCACCATCCCTCACTTTGAGGTACTCATCCGATCCAGCAGTCTGGGCGGCGAAAGCTCCCGCATCGCACTCGTCGCCTTCCGATCCGAAGCAGACTGAGTGAATTGATCTCATCGCAAGCGGCCGTTCTCCATCGTTAGGAACGGAAGGTATCCTCTAGTCGGTGGAACCACAATCACGATGACAAACAAGCAAGCCAAAACAGCAGTCGACCTGACGACCTCAAGCCCAGTGAACCAGGTCACGCCCTCAGAAGCACTCCTGACACGACGAGAAGTCCTCGGGATGGTCGGCATGGCCGGCGTCGCAACCTTGACCGAGAGAGCATTCGGGGCAGTCGCGGAAGTTCCGCAAAAGCGCCCGCGAATCGCGTGCCTGGTCAGCTTTTGGGGTGCGCCCGGATCACACGCAGACTGGATCATCGACAAGCTCATGGACGGCTATTGGTGGAAGGGAGTCGATACACCTTCAAGAGTGGAAGTTGTGTCGGTCTACCTGCATCAGTTCGACACCAGCCTGCTCGGACAAAAGGTCTGCAAAGCAAACAACATCCCCATCTTCAAGACAGTGGGAGAAGCTGTCACGCTCGGCGGCACCGACCTTGCGGTGGACGGTGTTGTGATTGTCGGCGAACACGGAAACTACCCCACCAACCTGAAAGGACAGTGGCTGTTGCCTCGCTGGTGGATGTACCAGCAGGTAGTCCACGTCTTTGAGAAGAGCAAGCGCTCCGTACCCGTCTTCAACGACAAACACCTGTCCTACAACTGGGATGAAGCGAAGTGGATGTATGACAAGTCGCGCGAACTCGGGTTCCCTCTAACGGGAGGTTCCTCCATCCCAATCTACTTCCGCACCCCGGAGGTTGAACTCGCCATCGATACCCCCATCCAGAACTCCATCGTCATCGGCGGCACCGCGGACGAGGGTGCGCTCTTCCATTGCATCGACGTGCTGCAGGCGTTCGTCGATCGCCGCAAGGGCGGTGAGACTGGCGTGAAGGCCGTCCAATGTATTCGCGGATCAGAGACGTGGAAGTGGGTCGAACGTACTCCCTGGGCCGCTACTCTCCTTGAATCCGTGCGGAAGAAGTTCAATCTGCCGGCGGGCCACTTCCAGGCAGGAAAGAACCCGAATGTCTGCATCGTCGAGTACAACGACGGAACGAACGCGGCGGTGATTGCAGGTACCGATGTGGGCTGGACCTACGCCGCTGAGATAGCGGGCCAGAAGGCGCCGACCATCATCTCCATGCTCGGCTGGCCGGGTCCGTTCTCGCAATACCACGCGTCCAATGCGCACTCGCATTGGCTGATCGAGATGATGGTCACAAAGAAGGAGCCCTTCAACGCCGAGCGGTTGCTCTTGTCCACCGGCATCACGGACTACAACATGGATTCGTGCTGGGAGAACGGGCGCTACTCCGAAGTCGGACGCCGGATCGAGACCCCGTTCCTGAACATGACCTATCGCTCCACACACGGCCCGCTGTTTGAAACAGGACCGCGTCCACCGGCTCTTCCGTACCGGCGGGGCTTCGAATCCTAGAACGCGTCGCGGTTATGCCGTCGCCTGGGTAAAGGCACGTCGTAGATTGCCACCGAGGAACTTGCGGATACGCGTCTCGGTGTAACCCCGACGCAGCATGGCTTCGGTGATCATGGGCAGATCGCGGACGTCACGCATGCCGCGTGCAAGTGTTGGGCCGCCGTCGAAATCGCTGCCAAGCGCGACGGCATCTTCACCAACCAGTTGAATCGCGCGATCTACGACGCCAACCCAGTCATCGATGTGCATCGCAACCTCATCCGGCACATCAGCGCCCAGCATTGGGAAGGTCGGCCCCATCAGTTCGTCGATCTCGTAGATCGTCTTCCCTTTCGTGCGCTCCGGGATGCTGGTGGTATCCCAGAAAGTCTTCTTCCGATGCGCGGTGAGCCATGTGTACTCACGTGGATAGGCGAACTCACTGCCGATCTGAAAACCGATGACACCACCTCGGTCCACAAGCTTCTTCAACAGGTCATCCGGAATGTTGCGTGGAATGTCATTCACTTGGCGAAGTCCTTGATGGGTAGCGATAACGGGACGTTCGCTGGCATCGATCACCTGCGCCATCGTACTGTCGGCAGAGTGCGATACGTTGATCACCATGCCCAGGCGATTCATCTCCCGCACCACATCGCGGCCATGCGGCGTCAGCCCTTTCCACTGCGCGGCGGAACAGCAGGCATCGGCATAGTGCTGGTTCCAGTTATGCGCGGAGACCTGCGCAGAACGCAACCCAAGCTGATGGAGTGAGCGAAGGACGCCCAGGTCGCCATCGAGATCGTAGCTGCCTTCGATGTCGAGTACTGCGGCGACCTTGTTCTCTTGTTGCAGGCGGACAAGGTCGCGACCATTCAGGGCTAGGCCAAGCTGCGGGTTCGCCTTATGCACCTGATCGAGCGCGTGATCGATGCGGCGCAGTGCCTGCTTCGTCTCGTAGCGACCAGGGTAGTACTCCTCCGGCACATAGACCGAAAGGAAAAATGCATCGATGCCACCCTCCTTCGCCCGAGGCAGATCCCATTGGCCAATCGCAACGCGGTCAGTGATGTTGCCGCCATGATAGAACTCACGGTCGAGCGCATGCACGTGACCGTCGAACACATACGCACTTCGGTGCAACGCCGCAGCTCGCGCGGAGGTCGCGCCAAGCGCGGGCACAGGCAGCGTGGCCGAAGCAGCAGCAAGGGCGGCACGCTTCAGGAAATTGCGGCGATTCAGAACGTCGGACGTCATCATTCTCTTCAAGCAAAACAATACGCCAGCAACGGGAGTCCGGCTTACCTCCCCGTTCACACGGTTGATGCAACCTCATTCCGCATCAACAGCATGTAAAGCCCACCCGAGACAAACAGCCCGACAAACCAGGCGTAGTCATACAACGGATGAAGCGCGGGAACCACAACGCCGATCAAGGCGGCCATGACACCTGCGATGAGAGCGATCACCGCCTTCGGATTGAAACCACGCGAATACTCGTAGATGCCATCGTGACGGTACAGCGCATCACGATCGAGACGCGTCTTGCGCAGCAGGATGTAATCCGACACCATGATGCCGGCGACAGGCCCCAGCAGTCCCGAATAACTGACAAGCCAGCCGATGTAGTTGGTGTGGCTCGCCATCAGCTTCCAGGGCTGCACGGCCAGCCCCAGCAGGCCTGTGAT
>JGI2924J29684_1078608_pt1 | contig 78297 bp, 68 predicted proteins | sample BenlonsequencITS_FD_29684 | JGI IMG/M metagenome (IMG submission 29684)
TAGCAACCAAAGGTGGCGAAGAACATATTTACCCATCGAAATAGGTGTTCCCCATCTTTTCTGCTTGATCCGGGAAATGCGACTAAAACAGAAATGTTGGATGGGCAAATTTACCATCGGTTTCACCCATGACTATGGATGTGCCGCCACTTTGGGGCAAGCTTTCGAGTGTATATCATACATAATGCTAGCCCCAAAACACCTTATATTTAACACATACTTTACGATAAACGTAGGCACCATCCATCAACTAAAAGCTCCAATACTGGATAATTTAACGCTAAATTGATCTAAAATCCTATGGATTGGATTATTTTTGAGCTTTAAAACAATATTACTGCGCATGAGGTTATTTTTCGTCACGGTCTTATCGATGTTAACCATTTTCGAAGGATTTGGTCAAGGGCAACCGGCATCTTACGTGCTATTAATCTCCTTGGATGGCTATCGTCATGATTATACCGAGCGGTTTCATCCACCACATATAGAAGCGTTCATTTCGGAAGGAACAGCTGCCACCTCGATGATTCCTTCCTTTCCAACCAAAACCTTTCCTAATCACTACACCATCGCTACGGGTATGAGACCTGGTAATCATGGATTGGTGGACAATACTTTTTTTAGTCCTGAGAAAGATAAAATGTACCGCATCAGTGATCGCTCGGTCGTACAGGATGGAAGTTGGTATGGCGGTACTCCCATTTGGGTCCAGGCAGAAAAAAATGGCCTCACATCAGCCAGTTATTTCTTTGTCGGCTCTGAAGCTGCCATTCAGGGGATTCGTCCAAGTTATTACTATGACTATGACGGCACCGTTCCCAATGCAGAACGGATAGATCAGGTCCTGAAATGGTTAGAACTTCCTGAAGCGGAGCGGCCAAAGATGATTACCTTGTATTTTTCTGACATGGACGATACAGGACATAAATATGGTCCTGATAACGACGAGAAGTTAGAAGAGGCCCTGCTAAAGTTGGATCGTGAATTGGGAACGTTGTTTGAAGGTGTAAAAAAAACGGGGCTTCCTGTAAATATCATCATTGTTTCCGATCACGGAATGGCCAATGTGACCAAAGACCGGCTGATCGATATAGAAAAGCTCTTGGCACCTTTTCCATTGGAATATTACAATAATGGAGCTTTGGCCCATTTGCATTTGCAGGACCCAAAGGACAAGAAAAGGCTCAAACGATCCCTTCGAGAGTTAGAAGATCACTTTACTGTCGTAGATCCACTGACCAAGGGCCATTATGGATCGTCCATTGAGTACCCGTCAAGGGTTGGGGATCTATTGCTTATTCCGGATCCTGAACATTACCTTGTGGCTACGTCGGGATTCATCAAATACCAAAATCGAGGGGCAATGTATGATACCAAAACCTTTGGCGAGCACGGATTTGATCCGAAGTGGAAGGACATGCATGCCATTTTTTATGCCAATGGTCCCTCCATCAAGTCAGGATTGACCGTTAATTCCTTCGAGAACATCCATGTTTACCCGCTGCTCTGCACCTTACTCCAACTTCCCATTCCAGCGCACATTGATGGGGATAAACGGGTATTGGAGCATATTTTAAAGGAGAATACTACCGAAAAATAATCTGTTATTGGCACCATTTTCGGCGGCTTTATAGTAGGAGCTGGTTCCGTCATGACATGCGGCTAGAAACCCTGATTTGTGGCCTGAAAATTTTTCCCTGGAATATAATTTAGGGCTTAGTCCATGAAAATAGCCTAAAAGAAAGAAATTTTACCAATAGCTTTTGAAATTCCCACATCATGTTACCTTTGTAACCACGTACAAGACTTTAGGGGTGTTCCGATAATCTATCGGGGCTGAGACATACCCTCTGAACCTGATCCCGGTAATGCGGGCGAAGGGAAAAGTGAAGCGTCCTTCCGAGCGATTATCTTCATTCCTGAAGTTTTTTTATCACAAAAAATTAAATTCTTATGAATTTTATCCTTAACGGTGAGCCTTTTGAGCTTACAGAGGGGAATTTGTCATTGTCAGGAATGCTCCAACAACAACAGATTGATGCCACCCGTGGGATGGCCTTGGCAGTCAATGACCAAGTGATTCCCAAATCCGAATGGGACCATTACCAAGTCTCTGAAAACGACAAGATCCTTATTATCAAAGCCACCCAAGGCGGATAAGCTTTTTGGATCTTTGTCGATCGAGACTGGTTCCTCCAGGTTCTCATCTTACCCTTTCCAACTTTCCAACCTTACAAAGAATTACCATGAAAACGCTCAGTCAAGAAAACATTGAATCTTACATTACCACAGATCCTTTTCCTAATTCAAAGAAAGTATATGTATCGGGCACCTTGCATCCCATAAAGGTGGCCATGCGTGAAATCGCGCTGCATGATACCGTATCACACTTGGACCGTCATGAGACGGTAGAAAAAAATCCACCTGTAACGGTTTATGACACCAGTGGTCCCTATACTGATCCAGCGGCAGAGATAGATGTAAAAAAAGGGCTTCCCAGGCTCCGCGAAGAGTGGATCACCAATACGGGAGATGTGGAACAGCTAGATCAACTCACTTCAGCATACGGTCAGCGAAGACTGGCCAATCCCGCATTGGATAAGTTGCGGTTTGACCTGGTGAAAATGCCTTATCGTGCCAAATCAGGAAACAATGTAAGCCAGATGCATTATGCCAAAAAAGGCATCATCACTCCAGAGATGGAATACATTGCCATTCGTGAAAACCAACGCATCGCAGAACAGCAAGAACTCACCAAACAGCATCCTGGCCAAAATTATGGTGCCAATACGCCTAAAGGAATGATTACACCGGAATTTGTTCGGGATGAAGTGGCAATGGGCAGGGCAGTTATTCCGGCCAATATCAACCACCCCGAAGCAGAGCCCATGATTATCGGGCGAAATTTCTTGGTTAAGATCAATGCCAATATCGGAAACTCGGCGATAGGCTCCAGTATTGAAGAAGAAGTAGAAAAGGCCGTTTGGGCGTGCCGATGGGGAGCAGATACGATCATGGACCTTTCCACCGGAAAGAATATTCACGAAACCCGTGAATGGATTCTTCGCAATAGCCCCGTTCCCATTGGGACGGTACCCATTTACCAAGCGTTGGAAAAAGTCAACGGCAAGGCAGAAGACCTGACGTGGGAACTGTTTCGGGACACCCTGATCGAGCAGGCAGAACAAGGCGTGGATTATTTCACCATTCATGCCGGAGTATTGCTCCGTTACGTTCCCATGACCGCCAAAAGGGTGACAGGAATTGTTTCCAGGGGAGGTTCCATTATGGCCAAATGGTGCTTGGCCCACCACAAAGAAAATTTCCTTTACACCCATTTTGAGGAAATCTGTGAAATTATGAAAGCGTATAACGTCACCTTTTCACTCGGGGATGGTTTACGCCCAGGATCCATTGCGGATGCCAATGATCCGGCCCAATTTGCAGAACTTGAAACGTTGGGTGAATTGACGAAAATTGCTTGGAAACATGACGTACAGACCATTATCGAAGGCCCCGGCCATATTCCGATGCATATGATCAAAGAGAACATGGATAAGCAGTTGGTAGCCTGTGGGGAAGCGCCTTTCTATACCTTGGGACCATTGACGACGGATATTGCCCCCGGTTATGACCACATCACTTCAGGAATTGGTGCGGCGATGATCGGATGGTACGGTTGTGCGATGCTGTGTTATGTTACCCCTAAGGAACATTTGGGCTTGCCAGAGAAAAAGGATGTCAAAGACGGCGTCATCACCTATAAAATCGCTGCCCATGCAGCAGATTTGGCAAAGGGACACCCTGGAGCCCAATACCGTGATGATGCCCTCAGCAAGGCCCGTTTTGAATTCCGCTGGGAAGACCAGTTTAACCTTTCCCTAGACCCGGACACCGCAAGGTCATTCCATGATGAGACACTTCCTGCAGATGGTGCCAAAATAGCCCATTTCTGTAGCATGTGTGGCCCCAATTTCTGCAGTATGAAAATCACCCAAGATGTAAGGGATTATGCTGACAAGAATGGACTGAATGATCAAGAAGCCATCGAAGAAGGGATGCAAAAGAAAGCACAGGAGTTCTCCGATAAAGGTGGTGAAATCTATCTAAATCAATAATGGAGCTGGTCGTCATCAGTTCACCGAAAAGCGAAAATGATGAAATCGAAACCATGGTCCAGCTTTTGGACCATGGTCTTTACCGTCTCCATCTACGAAAGCCGGACTGGTCAAAAGACCAAGTAGAAGCGCTCATTGCGCAGATTCCTGTCGCTTACTACCCGAAAATATCCCTTCACGAGCACCACGAGCTCATCGAAGCACTCGGACTAGGAGGGAGGCACTTTAAAAGTGACCAAACAGTGCATGCTGGTTCCGGCGTTGGGAGTAAATCCTTTCATGATCTCGCAGCAATGGAAGACGATATCAACCACTCCTTAGATTATGGATTTATAGGTCCCGTTTTTGACAGTATTTCGAAGCCGGGTTACCGACAGCAATTTACAGTAGAAAAAATCGGCGACTGGATCGCAAACCATAAACGACAGCTATCCTTTCGACTATTTGCGCTGGGCGGGATCATTCCAAAACATCTTCCTGATTTAAAATTGGCCGGTTTTGATGGAGCGGCATTGCTTGGAGGGGTGTGGAATGGTACAGATACCCAAGAACGATTAAACCGGTTTTTAACCTATAAAAATATACCCCTATAATGACCAAAATCAATTCATTACATTACATCACACCTAATCTCGACCATCCAAAGGACTATTTGGATGCCATCCAATCGTATTGCGAAGCAGGAGGAAAATGGGTGCAACTAAGGATGAAGGCATTTCCAAAGGCCGTGATTTTGAGAACTGCCTTTGGTGCCAAAGAGATCTGTCAAAGATATGGCTGTTCATTGATCATTAATGATCATCCTGAGATCGCCCATAAATCGGGAGCAGACGGTGTGCATGTCGGGAAGAAAGACAAATCCGCCAAAGATATCCGAGAATGCTATGGCGACCGGTTGCTCATTGGCGCTACTGCAAATACCCTGGATGATATCTTGGTCGCGGCACCAGTGGCAGATTATATTGGTTTAGGACCGCTGCGCTACACTAGCACGAAAAAAGATTTAAGTCCTATACTGGGAATAGATGGTTATCAGAAGATTATACCAAAATCAAAAAACATATTCCCGCACTTGCCTATCATTGCCATAGGAGGAATAATCCAGGATGACCTTCCTGCTTTAAAAGCAGCTCGGCTTGACGGTGTGGCCATCAGTGGCCTTCTCCAAAAGAGTAGTACCCCTCAAATATTAATTGAAGAAATCAAAAATACATTCGCCTATGTTGACCATTGCCAATAAAACCTTCACCTCAAGGCTATTTACTGGAACAGGAAAGTTTCCTACTTATCCCTCCATGCAAGAAGCCTTGGAAATTTCCGAATCAGAGCTGGTAACCGTGGCCCTAAGAAGAGTGGACATCAAGGACAAAGCGGACGATATGCTGGCCCACTTATCGCATCCAAGGATCAATTTGCTGCCAAACACTTCTGGTGTTCGCACCGCAAAGGAGGCCGTATTTGCTGCACAGCTGGCCCGTGAGGCACTTGAAACCAATTGGGTAAAATTAGAAATCCACCCGGATCCCAAGTATTTATTGCCCGACCCCATCGAGACCTTAAAGGCGACCGAAACCCTTGTCAAAGAAGGGTTTACCGTCTTGCCATACATTCATGCTGATCCGGTGCTCTGCAAGCGGTTAGAAGAAGCCGGAGCCGCAGCGGTGATGCCCCTTGGCGCTCCGATCGGCAGTAATAATGGGCTCAGGACGTTGGATTTTCTAAAGATCATTATTGAACAGAGCAACGTGCCGGTGGTGGTCGATGCAGGCCTTGGGGTTCCTTCCCACGCTGCCCAAGCCATGGAGATCGGAGCTGATGCCGTATTGGTCAATACTGCCATCGCAGTGGCACAACAACCAACAGCCATGGCAAAGGCTTTCAAAATGGCCGTAGAAGCGGGGAGAATGGCCTTTGAATGCGGCCAAGGAGCCATGAGCTCCCATGCAAATGCGAGTAGCCCACTAACAGAATTCTTGTCTTATGAATGAGTTTAGAGACCTATTAGCCCAATATCCACCCGAGGAAGTCGATAAAGCCCTCGCCAGCATAACACCGGAAAGGGTAGAGCAGGCATTGGCCAAAACAGAAAGGGATCTGGAGGATTTTTTGGCCTTGATTTCTTCTGCAGCGGCGCCATACTTGGAAAAGATGGCCCAGAAAAGCCGTCAATTGACCTTGCAGCGGTTTGGGAACAATATGCAGCTTTTTGCACCCTTATACCTCTCCAACGAATGCCAAAACATTTGCACGTATTGCGGATTTAGCCTAGACAATAAAATTCCCCGGAAGACCCTTTCCGACCAGGAAATCATGAAGGAGGTGGAAGTATTGAAAGGTTTGGGCTTTGAGCACATCCTGTTGGTGACGGGTGAAGCAAACCGGACGGTAGGGGTAGACTACCTCGAACACGCCATCCAACTGATCAAACCCCATTTTGCAAACGTCAGCATGGAGGTGCAGCCATTGGACCAGCATGAGTATGAACGGCTGATCAGCAGTGGGCTGCATAGCGTACTGGTTTATCAAGAGACGTATTACCGTGATACCTATAAAATTCACCATCCCAAAGGCAAAAAATCAAACTTCGACTACCGGCTCGAAACGCCAGACCGGTTGGGAAAGGCAGGTATCCACAAAATCGGTATCGGATCATTAATTGGTTTGGAGGATTGGCGAGTGGACAGTTTTTATACCGCAATGCATTTGCGCTATTTAGAGAAGAAGTACTGGCAAACCAAATATGCCATCTCCTTTCCCCGTCTGCGCCCATTTTCCGGGGGACAAGAACCTAAGGTGGCCATGAATGACCGAGAATTAGTGCAGCTCATTTGCGCATATCGTCTACTTGATCCTGACGTGGAATTGTCTTTATCCACAAGGGAATCAGAGCATTTCAGAAACCATGTGATCAAATTGGGCATTACATCCATGAGTGCCGGTTCCAAAACCAATCCCGGAGGCTATGCAGCGGGCGAGGAATCCCTCGAGCAATTTGAGATTTCCGATGAGAGAAGCCCTGCTAACATCGCGGCCCTATTGGAAAGAAACGGCTATCAACCCGTTTGGAAAGATTGGGACCCAGCGTTGCAAAGTACTTTTGGGTAATAAAATCGGTAATATGGCAGTGATTTTGCTCCATTATGCATAAATCGGTTAACCCCACATTTCAAGGAGGAAATGTGGGGCTTAAATGACAAAGGTTTCCTTAATGGGAGTAGACCCAGGGAACTTTTGTTTTACTATTGACCTTTGAAAGGGTATCTTTAGTGTACCAAATCACAGTACCTACTATCAACGATCATTTTAAAACCAAAAATCACATGAAATCACTGACTTTTAGTAATGGGGACACCATGCCTATAATAGGCTTGGGTACTTGGCAGTCCAAACCAGGAGAAGTGTACAATGCCGTTTTAAAAGCCATAGAAATCGGCTATCGTCATTTCGACTGCGCTTATATTTACAAAAACGAAAAAGAAATCGGGGACGCCTTTGCCAAAGCTTTTGCTGATGGGACCATTAAACGTGAAGACATTTGGGTGACATCCAAGCTATGGAACGATAGCCACAAACCGGAACACGTACTTCCTGCCTTGGAAAGCACGTTAAAGGACCTTCAGCTGGATTACTTGGACCTTTATTTGGTTCACTGGCCATTGGCCTTAAAGCACGGAGTGGATTTCCCCGAAGAGAACGGAGACTTTGAGCATTTGGATAACATTCCACTGTCTACCACATGGGCCGCTATGGAAGGGCTGCTGGAAACCGGGAAGGTAAAGCATATTGGCGTTTCCAACTTTAAGATTGAAAAGCTGAAAGAAATTCTGGCTTCAGCCAAGAGCAAACCTGAGGTCAACCAAGTGGAGATGCACCCATTTCTTCCCCAGCAAGGATTGGTAGATTATTGTAAGAAAGAGGGGATTCACCTGACGGCCTACGCACCGCTTGGAGCTGCTTACCGGACCCAAGGCCAAGACGGGGTAGACCTGCCGATTCTGTTGGAAAACGACCAGGTGAAAAACATCGCCAATAAGCTAAACGCCACCACTGCCCAAGTGGTACTCGCTTGGAATATACAACGGGATATCGCCGTGATTCCCAAGTCGGTAACCCCTTCAAGGATTGAGGAAAACTTTAAGTCAAATTTACTGACCCTGAGTCAGGAAGAAATGGATCAGCTCAATCAACTGGAAGGACCGTATCGTTTTACGGACGGCAAGCTATGGACAACACACAACAGTCCATATGAACTATCAGATTTCTGGGAGGAATACTCCTGATTTTCTACAGAAGAAAGTTTTCTGACAGTAGCAGATAAAATTAAAAAACTCACGGATTGTACCTCTAGTACAATCCGTGAGTTTTTGTTTTATGGTCCAGCATCAATAAAATTTAAGCGGTAGATTGCTGGACAATTTGGAATCTCAAATGGGCCCCAGGGTTTATCCCAATTTGGCATCCATGGTAATTTCGGTATTGAAAAGCGCGGAAACCGGACAGTTTTCTTTGGCATCCTTGGCCGCTTTTTGGAAATCGTCCGAGCTGATATCAGGCACTTTAGCATTAAGCTCCAAGTGGATATTCGAGATCTTGCCGTCTTCCATGGTGACTTTAGCTGAGGTATCGATGTTTTCAGCCGTATACCCCATTTCGTTGAGCACAAAACTCAGTTTCATCGAAAAACAGCCTGCATGGGCAGCTCCCAATAGTTCTTCAGGGTTAGTACCTTTACCATCTTCAAAACGTGACTTGAAGGAATAAGGGGTCTTGTCCAAAACCGTGGTTTCGGTGCTGACCGTACCTTTACCTTCTTTTCCACTGCCTTTCCAATTGGCTGATGCATTTCTTGAAAATTTCATGTTATTAGTGATTTTTTGGTTAAAAACTATATTTAATATGGAAGCAATCTTCTTACCAAGATACTTAAAACTAAGCACGAATAATCAACCACACCCAAATTAAATCAACCGAATCAATAAATGATCTGGTATTTTCCACCTTTCCTGCATTACTGTAACTTTGTGGTATGGCAAAGCAGGATATTAGTAACCGGGAAGATGTAGAAAAACTCGTACATACCTTTTATGGACAAGTGAGACAGCATCCCCATTTAGGACCTATATTTAACGGAATTGTGACCAACTGGCCTGAGCATTTGGAAAGGCTGTCTGATTTTTGGGAGATGATATTGCTTCAATCAGGCCCAGGTAAGCAAAAATTCAATCCACTGAAAGCACACAAAGAGGTGGATCAGAAAACAGGACAGGGGCTTACCCAAGTGCATTTTGGTAATTGGCTGGAATTGTGGTTTACCACCTTGGATATGCTGTTTGAAGGAAAAGTAGCTGACCACGCAAAAGAACATGCTAGAAACATGGCCAGTATTCTGTTTTTGAGGATTTATGAAGCGCGGGATCGGTAGTCAATTTTGAGGTTAATCATTTTCTACTACCAGTAGATGCTATGCCAAACCTAGCAATGGGCCAAAAGACTTTAGCGTTACGTTAATCTATAAATTATGGTTCGTTGTTAACATTATTCCCATATCTTTCCAGAATTAAACCAGACTTTTACAATGTGAAAATCTTAGTAATAGAAGACGAAAAGGACCTTTTAAAAGCGATTAAAAATTCGCTTGAAAAGGAACATTATGTCGTGGAAACAGCGGAGGAATATTATGAGGCACTGGATAAGCTTTTTGTTTATGACTATGACTGCATATTATTGGACATTATGCTACCAAACGGAAGTGGTCTGGAAATAATGGAAGAGCTTAAGAGCGCAGGGAAGAGAGAAAATGTCATCATTGTTTCCGCAAAGGATTCCCTTGATGACAAACTGAAGGGCTTGGATCTAGGAGCTGATGACTACCTTACCAAGCCATTCCACCTGGCAGAGCTGAATGCCCGCGTCAAGGCCGTATTGCGCAGAAAGCAGTTGGATGGAAAAAACACCATCGAAATTGGCAATGCGGTGCTGGATTTGGACAACCGAGAGTTGCGGATTGGCGGAGATATGGTGGTACTAAACAGGAAGGAATTTGATATCCTAAATTACTTCATGCTCAATAAAAACCGACTTGTAAGCAAAATGGCCCTTGCTGAACATGTCTGGGGAGATCATACCGACCAGGCGGATAATTTTGATTTCATCTATTACCAGATCAAAAACCTCCGGAAAAGACTGCAAGAGGCTCAGGCCAATTTTGAAATCCAAGCGGTGTATGGAATAGGCTATAAGCTTGGTGAACCATAAAGGATGCTTTGCCCAAAACAATTCTAGAACCAACATTACCAGATACCCACTAACCAAACGTCATTGAATCTGGCTTAAACTTGAAATAAAAGCCATAGAATCCCGGTAAAAGAGCAGTTAATGAAATTACTGAACCAGTCGCTCACCTATCTTTCCATTTCCATTTTGCTGATTGTCAGCGTGTGGTCGGTGTTTTTTTATGTCAATATGCTGGATGAGATCTATGACAGCATTGATGATGGATTGGCCAACTATAAGCTACTGATTATCAATAAGGCCGTGGAAGACAGTACTATATTTTCAAAACATGAATTTGGCGAAAGTAATTATGCCATACGTCCCATTGAAAAAAGCGAAGCCCTACAGGTAAAAGACAGCTATAAAGATACGCTGATGTACATGCTTGATGAAGACGACAAGGAGCCGGTAAGGATGTTGACAACGGCCTTTGAGCATGAGGGGCAATATTATAAGTTAGAGGTGATTTCTTCCATGGTCGAAGAAGATGACCTTATCGAGGACATGTTTTGGGCGATTTTTTGGCTTTACCTATTGCTGATCATTAGTGTTTTGGTCGTCAATAATATCGTCCTTAAGAAAGTATGGAGACCATTTTACGATTTTTTGGAACAAATCAAGAACTTTCGAGTCAATAAGGATTCGCCACTTCCGACGATGAGAACCCGGACCAAGGAATTTATTGAACTAAAGCATTCTTGCGACCAACTGATCAACCATACCTTGAATGCTTATGCCAACCAAAAGCAATTCACCGAAAATGCCGCGCACGAGCTGCAAACACCCCTTGCCATTATCACCAGTAAGCTTGAATTGCTGTTGGAAAAAAACAGTATGAAAAACGTGGATGCGGCAATTGCTGCTGATGTACTTCAAATCACGTCAAGACTGACGCAGTTAAACAAATCACTTTTACTGCTGAGCAAGATCGAAAATAAGCAATTCTTTGACAACCAAGCGATTTCCTTTAACAAGCTGGTCGAGCAAACCATTGTGGACTTTGAGGATTTTGCTTCATTTAAAGAGGTGCAGGTCAAAATGGAAGTAAGTCAAGAAGTAACCGCCACTATGGACAGGATGCTCGCCAATACCTTGATTAATAACCTGATCAAAAATGCCATCATCCATAACCAAGCAGGAGGAGAGGTCATTATTCAGCTACAGCAGGGGAAATTAATCATCCAGAACACTGCCACCAGTGGATCACTGGATGCCAAATGCCTTTTTAAACGCTTCTATAAAAATGGCCAGAGTCAGCAAAATACGGGATTGGGGCTATCCATCGTAGAAGCCATTTGCCAACTTTATAGTTTTGGTATAAACTACCAGTATATTGAAGGGAAGCATAGCTTTTGTGTTGAACTTGAGGTGTAGGAACAGGGCAAACGCGTTTAGTAGTTGGAAGGGGAACAATTTTCGTGTGGGCATAGCTATCATCCGTGCCGCTGACAATCCTTCGGGAGATTGAGGAGGGCTTAAGCTTCTGCGGATGAATCCTCAGGCTACAAAATTTATCTTGCCGCTGGCATTTTGCCCCGATTTTTCTATTCTGTCCAGCGATTCCCAATTCTTTCCATATTCTAATAGTTGATTTGTGGTATAAACAAACAAGATTATACCCATGAAAAAGCACATCTTATTATTCATCGTAGCTGGAGCATTTACCGCTACCGTAGCCAATGCTCAGGACATTGCCCAAAGACAAGTCCCTTCTGTAATCCTAAACAAATTCCACAATGATTTCCCTCATGCCAAGGACATGGAATGGGAAATGAAAGGCACACAATACCAAGTGGAATTTGAAACAGGCTGGTGGACAGAGCATGAGATTTGGTATTCTGCTGAAGGAGAACAAGTGAAGCATGTAGAAGAAATCCCTACCAAAGATCTTCCCAATGCCGTTCAAACCACTGTTTCCAAGGAATTTGAAGGGTATGCTATCGATGATGCCAAAAGGATTACTGAAAATAACAAAAGCAATTACCTGCTAGATTTGGACGGCCGGAGATATGACTGGGAAGTACTGATCGACCCAAGTGGCAAAGTAGTCAGTCAAAGAGTCGATTAAGCAACGCATATGAAACGACTACTTTTTCTGCTGGGAATGTGCTTAACGCTTAGCGCATCCCTAATGGCACAGAAAACTGAGGATGGTCATCAAAAGTGGTATGAAAATATTCACATTGGTGGCTATCTCCAAGTACGGTACAACAAGCTTTATGAGAGCAATTCTGATTTAAATTGCGAACAATGTGATGAAAATTGGGGTGCTGAGGGTGGGGGACTTTCGATTCGAAGGATGCGGTTCAAAATTTATGGCCAAATCAGCCCTCGTGTTTTTTTATATTTCCAACCGGATTTCTCAAAATCTGTCGGTGATAACATCCATGTAGCCCGCATTAAAGATGCGTACATGGATATCGGATTGGATCCGGAAAATGAATACCGACTGCGCATTGGGCAAAGCAAAGTGCCTTTTGGTTATGAAAACATGCAATCTAGCAGTGATCGGCTCCCATTGGACAGAAATGATGCCTTGAACAGTGGCGTTAAGGATGAACGGGACTTGGGGATATATTTTTATTGGGCGCCAAAGGAGATCAGACAACTCATGAAAGCCCTAAAGCCTTATAAGCATTCAGGTGATTTTGGCGTTTTGGCTTTTGGCATCTATAATGGGCAAACGGCCAACTATCCGGATGAGAACAATTCTTTCCATGTGGTATCTCGGTTTTCTTATCCTATCCAACTGGGCTCAGGGCAAATCATAGAACCAGGCATCCAAGCGTATTCGGGCAAGTATGTCATTCCTGAGGTAAGTGATGGCGTAATTACCAAAACCAATCATGAATACATCGATCAGCGAATAGGAGCTTCTTTTGTACTTTATCCAAGGCCATTTGGTATCCAAGCAGAGTACAACCTGGGAAGAGGCCCCGAATATGACCGTTCCTCCCAAACCATAAAAGTAAAAAAACTCCATGGCGGCTACATCACAGCGTCTTATTTTATGGCAGTTGGAAGACAGCAATTGATCCCATTTGTACGTTTTCAGCATTATGATGGGGGCAAAAAACACGAATTGGATGCCAGAAGTTATGTCGTTAATGAGACAGAAATGGGCATCGAATACCACCCTTTTGAGCATTTTGAATTGGTAACGGTGTACACGATGGCGGATCGACAGTATGAAGACCATGAACTATCACATAACCACCAGACAGGTAACTTGATAAGGATTCAGGCCCAAGTGAAGTTTTAGAAAAGGGGTAAATAAAATAAAGATTGGAGCTAGGAGCAAGTGGAGAGAAAGGAGTCTTGAGAAAGCCAGTCGCAAGATATTAACGAGAATGGTGGTACCGAGGGCTGTGCCCCGGTACAACTAAAATTGAGCCTCTGATACAATTACAATACAATAAATTTAAACAATTGAAATACAGTACTTTAAAAATCTTACCTTATAGTAAAACTTAACCCTAGAAAGGATACACCTTCAGGTCAATTCCCCACAGAAACGGCATGATGTAGTAAACAAATAAAGTAATGAAAAAGATAGAAAGAATATTCATCCATAGTCCCGCTTTGGCCATGGCAGGAATGGTCAAGTACCCAGATCCAAAGACCACAGCATTTGGAGGGGTCGCCACAGGGAGCATGAAGGCACAGCTCGCGGCCATGGTGGCTGCGACCATCAGCCCGTAAGGATGAACGCCTAGGGCCAACGCCACGGCTCCTAAAATGGGAAGTAACATGGAGGCTGTGGCTACATTGGAGGTGATTTCTGTAAGAAAGTTTACCGAGGCGACAATAATCAGAATAAACAACAGAAAGTGAACACCTTGTAAAGCCTCAAAATGGCTGCCCAACCAAGCGGCTAGACCTGTTTCCTTAAAACCTGCAGCTAATGCCAGTCCACCTCCAAATAACAAAAGGATTCCCCAAGGGATGTCCTCAGCAGTCTTCCAGTCCAGTAAACGTTTTTTACCACGGGAAGAAGGCAACATAAACAATAGTAAAACACCTACCAAAGCAATAATGGTGTCATTTAAAAAGGGGAGGAGGTCCTGCAAAAATACCCGGGTGATCCAAGAAAAACTTACCAATAGAAATACCAACAATACGCGAATTTCAGGTTTCGAAATCGGGCCAATAGCTGCCAGCTGCCGCTGAATTTCCACTTTGCCACCTGCCAGCGACATGTTCTTTGGAAAGGGATAGGCCACACTTACCAGGTACCACCAACAAATGCCCAAAAGTCCCAAGGATATGGGCAGGCCCACTAACATCCATTCGGCAAATCCAATTTCAATGCCATAGAGTTCTTTAACGATTCCCACCAAAACGATATTGGTAGGAGTGCCAATGATCGTGGCCAATCCACCGATGGAGGCACTATAGGCGATTCCAAGCATCAACGCTTGACCAATCCTGGTAGCGGAGATTTCATCAGATCCGTCTGCAAGCTGGTGAATCACCGCAACGGCAATGGGCAGCATCATCAAACTGGTAGCGGTATTGGATATCCACATGGATAGGAGCGCGGTAGCGAGCATAAATCCCAGCACAATAAACCGCATATCGGTACCTATCAGGCTGATGATAGACAACGCAATGCGTTTGTGCAGGTTCCATTTTTCGATCGTCACTGCGATCATAAAACCTCCCATATACAGCAGCACTTTAGGGTCAGCATACGGTGCTGCACTTTCATCCATGGACAAGGCACCTGTAAGGGGCAGGATCACCAAAGGCAATAAGGCAGTCGCAGCAATTGGAATGGCCTCCAATATCCACCAAATGGCCATCCAGACGGCCAAGGCCAGTACCGCTTGTGCCTCATACGTCAACCCATCAGGGTTAAAAAAAAGGACTATCAATAAAAAAGCTACCGGACCCAGCACTAATCCGGAACGTTTCCACAGCAAATTGTTCATAAAGTAAGCAGTGATGATGTTGGCCAATGCACATGTCGGGCAGCGGATTGGCTAAAGATACTATTATTCAATAATAAGAAATCTTCTGGAGCTTTTAGGGTTATTGGATAAAATTGTAAACCATCGAATGATGTAGCTGCCCAAAGGATCCCGTATGGTAAGCCTAGTTTTTACAAAAGGGTAAAGCTCTAATGAATTTTATGGAAGTTTAAATGCACCAAAAGCTCCCGACAGAGGTGAGGGTTTCAGCAGGATCAAATGACCGATATGTGGAAGGGTCTTTTCTTTATTTAACATAATGTAAATTATATAACATAACTAGCATTTTACGGCCAGGCCGCCAGGCATGGTTAATATAAGATCAGTTATCGCAACTTCAGTTCGATAACGGTACTGATCTTATGTTAAAGTAACTGGCCTGATGCCCAATCCAATACGCCATTCTCAGCGATTAGGATTTTGCTTGTGATACACTTGCAGGCCCATGCTTTGCTAGGCTCACATTACAAGCCATCAAGTAGCACGTCATTGCGAGGAAGCTTTCAGCCAGGCTGATTGGTGACATGGCAATCTCCTTGCTACTGGCAGTGTAGCTCACTGGTAAGTCCTTTTTTATCTGTGTTCGCTGTTTCGCTCAAGCCGCTGGGCTCATACTTTTTCATTGATAAAAAGTATGCAAAAATCTAGACAGAATATAGCTTCCACGCTCTAGGCCAACGCATGGCCTGCTATTCTGTCAGGCCAGCCCGCTTAGGTGGAGAATAACAATTCTGCTTTTAAGGACAAAAAAGGCCAACTCTAAACTATTAATCCCGCCCTCGACCCAAAGCTATATTCACATAACGCATGCCATTATATAACAATTAGCAATAGTCTATTTAACATAAAAAATATTACGCGTCTCTGCGCTGGATTAAGGCAATGTCACCCTAGACTCCGAGTACAAGTTAAACACGGCCACTAGGCCTTCTTGGCCGGTATTGGTTGGGTAACGTTCAAACTCGCTCAATGCATCACGGTCTTGTACGTAAGCCGGTTGATAAACCTCCTCCATAACGTTCCAAATGATTACCATGTATTGATAAGGGATTTTCATGGCTCGGCCTTCTTCAAGCCAAGATTCAAAAAGTGCTTCATCCAATGCCTGTGGATAATCGGAACTGTCAAACATATCAAGTATTAATGCGTGTGAATTATACCGGAAAGTTACGCAAGCCAAGGAACAGCGCAAACATTATCCACATCAATTCTTTCGTTATAAAAGTAATTTCACTTAAGTAATCTCCTGAGTTCGATGCGACATCCTACGAATCCTTCTGGTAACTATCTCCTGTCAAGGTGTTTAAGATAAAAGCTTGGAGCTAGTTATGAACGATGATGTTTTTTTTAATTCCATTATAAATATTATGAATGACATTTTTATTAACGTAAAAACCTTGCGTTAACACATAAATATTCTTTTTTTTATAAAAAACACCATAATATGGCTACTAACACACACGCATTGATCCGTTATAAAACCATCGATAGCTGTCTTAGGAATCGGGATCGTCGCTGGACGCTGAAGGACCTTATTGACGCTTGTTCGGAGGAATTGTACCGATATGAAGGTGTGGATAAAGGGGTCAGTAAAAGAACCGTGCAGATGGATATTCAGCATATGCGGGATGATGTTTCCGGGTACAATGCCCCTATCGTGGTGGCCGAGAAGAAGTACTATAGCTATGAAGATCCGGATTATTCCATTATAAACATGCCAGTTACTGACCAGGATTCAGGTAAGCTGACCGAGGTTTTAGAGGTATTGAATCAATTTAAGGATTTTACTTATTTTAAACAGGTAAATGGAATTGTCCAGCAACTGGAAGAAGCAATTGATGCCCTGAATAATGGTCAAAAGTCCTCTCCAGAGTCAACAGAAGCCGAAAATCACCCAGCCGAAATTTCCCCGATAGCCCAGCCAGACGAGTCGACTGCCCCTAGTATAGACCAGCAGCGATTGAAGGCATTGGATTTGAAATTGTACAAAAGAGGTTCGTATATTTTTCCCTGCATCTATTCCCCAAAATCGCTGCAGAAGATAAAAGCACTTGTCCACAATTACCTAACAGAACAAGCGTATACCGACACTACCCTTCTGCATGCTCTTTTAGAAAAAATCCCTGCTTTACAGCCCTTGATTTTCAATAAGCATCTCGTGGCCATTCTCAATACCATCGATATCGACTTATTTTTGACCAAATCGGCCTTCCTGCATGTCATGGACACTGGAAAAGCTGCAGTGGATGCTTGGCATCAGGACACGACCATTAATGTAAAAAATCAGGTCAATGCTACAGGATTTGAGGCTTGGGAGCATTCCAACGGCCATTTTAAAGTCACCCCACCGGAACGAATACTGCAAAACGCCCTGATCGTAAGGATTCACCTGGAAGAAACCTTTGAAGAAAATGGTGCCTTGCAGGTAATACCCGGATCGCATAAACGAAAGTGGAAGGAGCATGAGCTCACATTGATCCCTATCAACAGGACGCCAGTGGTAGCTGAAGTAGCGGCCGGTGGAATCCACCTTATGAAGCCCTTAGTGGTGCACACTGAACCCACAGCACCACAGCAAAACCGCGGCCCCGTTATCCAATTGGAGTTCAGTTCCGTTGGTCTTCCGGATGGGCTCCTCTGGGCCGAAAGGCATGAAATCGGTATTGACCTTGAGCCCGCTAGTGATTAACATCAAAGTGGCAGCTTGCCGTCACCTTTTTGGTTTGGATCCAAAAAAGAGGCCATCCCATCATTTAATCATCCGTCATCACGATTGGAGCACATTGATCTCGATGTGCTACCATTGCATGACGAAGGCTTATGAGACAGCCTATTTCGATGATTGGCCTATTTCGTACGTTCGCTATTATTGACAGTACTTTTCTACGGCGGCTTCAGCGGCAGCATATCCTAAGCTGGCCGATTTCTTGAAATCGGTACACGCACTGCGTTGTTTTTTGGTGGCATACTTGAGTACTCCACGGTAATAATAGGCTTGCCCGAATTCTTTGTCCTGATCGATGGCTGCGGTATACTCCTTCATCGCTTCTTCGGTATTGCCCAATTGATGCAAGGCCCGTGCCTTCATAAAATAAGCCATGGCCGGTGCTCCGGGCACTGCAGTGGCATACTCTGCATACAGCAGGGAGCGCTCATGATTTCCTTCCTTCTGGTAAAGGTTGGACAATGCCAGCAGGAGTTTTAAGTTTTTATCATCCTGCTTAAAACCTGCTTCAAAATCCTTTTTGGCTTTAGCCAGGTCACCGACTTCCTCATATGCCCTGCCGCGGCTGTATAAGGCTTCCACGTCCTTTGGCTTGGTCTTCAAGCGATCGGAATACACTTCAATGGCCTCCTGATATTGGCCTTGCTTGAACAACGTATCCCCTTTGGAATCTCCTTTTTCGCTACACCCCGAAAAAAGGGCTGCACACAAGCACAGCCCCAAAATTGAATGCTTAATCATATTTACTTTTTTATATTTCTAGTCTCCATCATGATAACTGCAGAACGCTCGATTTACATACTCGATCATATGGATCCTGGAAATGGTCTAGACCGCTACGTTATTATCTCGCAAGGCCTCGTTCAGGGAGGTTTTGCGGTCGGTAGACGCTTTTCGCTGACCAATGATCAAAGCACATGGCACCTGATATTCTCCAGCAGCAAATTTCTTGGTAATGGATCCAGGAATGACCACAGATCTCGGCGGTACATATCCTCTGTATTCTTTTGGCTCATCACCGGTCACATCGATGATTTTAGAACTTGCCGTCAAGGTAACACCTGCACCGATCACCGCTTCTTTTCCTACACGAACACCTTCTACAATAATGGCTCTGGATCCCACAAAGGCTCCATCTTCAATGATCACCGGTGCCGCCTGTACTGGTTCTAACACACCACCGATTCCTACGCCACCGCTTAGGTGTACATCTTTGCCGATCTGGGCACAAGAGCCTACCGTAGCCCATGTATCAACCATCGTGCCACTGTCTACATACGCACCGATGTTTACATAAGATGGCATCATCACTACTCCTTTTGCAAGAAATGCACCATAACGGGCCACTGCATGGGGAACTACCCGCACACCTTGCTTGGCATAATCCGTTTTTAGGCCCATTTTGTCGTGAAATTCAAATGGGCCTACCTCAATGGTTCGCATTTTTTGGATGGGGAAATAAAGGATAACTGCTTTCTTTACCCAATCATTTACCTGCCATTCACCATCTTCCAATGGCTCCGCCACGCGGATATTGCCTTTATCCAAGTCTTCAATGACTGTTTTGACGGCGATTTCAACATCCTTTTCCTTTAACAATTCCCGGTTTTCCCAGGCGTTTTCGATGATAGTCTTTAATTCCATAAATATGTATTAGATTAGTGCTCATCCAAGCACATCAAAGTTTTACATGAAAAAAACCAAAATTGTCATCGCTTCTGTACTCAAGCCTCTTACTGACAGTAGGGCTTTTTACAAGCTGGCAATTTCACTTCGTGAAACAAATAAATACCACATTAACATCATAGGATTTTTGGAAAAAAATCCGCCAAATTCAGAAAATATTGAATTTACTTCAATCTATCGAAAAAGCCGACTGCACCCTGCTCGCGTACTTGTTCCATTTAATTTTTTCTCTAAACTCCTGCGCATTCGTCCGCAATTGGTGATCGTAACCACTTACGAACTATTGGTGCCGGCCATTCTCCTTAAGCCATTTCTGCGGTTTAAGGTCATCTATGATCTACAGGAAAACTACGCCAAAAACATTATCCACAATCAGACCATGCCGTCACTTTTTCGTAAAACAGCGGCAGCCTATGTTCGGTTTGTGGAAAATAGCTGTCATCCGTCCATCGATCATTATTTCATGGCTGAAAGGTCCTATCCGCAGGAATTTCCCCATATCACCAATTACACGATCTTAGAAAACAAGTATAGCGGAGAAGTCCACAGCACCACTCCCTTTTCGTTGTCCAATGACCGTCTCAGGTTGACCATGACAGGGACCCTTACCGAAGTGTATGGCATCGAAGATGGGATCCATTGGTTTAAAGTTATCCACAAGCATTTTCCAAGCTTCCGGTTACACCTAATTGGGCACTTTCCTATTGCTGATTTTAGGAAGAGGATTGAAGCATTAGGGAAAGACTGTCCAGGCATTAAATTGGAGCTACACGACCGGCCCGTGGCCCAATCCACCATTTATGAGGCATTGGCAGCTACTGACATCCTGCTCCTGCCGTATAGACAACTTCCGAGTATTATGCATAAGTTTCCCACAAAAATATACGAAGCGCTGGCCAAGGGTATTCCTGTGATCACCACCGAAAACCCGCAATGGAAGGCCATGTTAGCATCTTATCCCGCAGGCATTACTCTCGACTTTACACAGCCGGAAAACTCCTTGACAACCCTTCGGGACTTTTTGACATGGGGTTTGTTCAGGAATTCTGTAGGTCCTGAAATCAGGTGGGAAAGCGAGCAACCCAAACTGCTAAACATAGTGGAAAAGCTCATGGGTACTTGAAGCCAACCATACCCCTAAACTTTTCTTACGAATACCCTCCCATCAACCCAACAGGTGCGCCTTGATTATTCAAAACATCGATGGCCATTTCTCCTATTTTTATTTCTAATCAGCATTATAGCCTTTGTCCTGTGGTAAGGATATGGAGCGAATAACCCGAAAACTTATCCACATTTTTGGAATGTGTAAACTGAAGCCGTCTTTTTGGAAACCCTGTACAGATGCCCTAACGCGTAAAACAAGCCTATGTGGATAAGGTTTTAAATAATTATTAATCAATAAATTACACTTATTTTTAGATGTAATCAAATATATTTTTTAGACTATACTAAAACCATAATCACATATCAAAATCAGTTATCCACAGCTGTTTTAGTTATGATTGAAATATTTTTTTAGTATAACCTAAAGTTTGTATATTTGTGTCATAAACTTTAGAGAAGACAAATGCCATCATTGACCTACGCAGAAGAGAATTACCTAAAAGCGATCTACCACCTATCGGAGGGTGGTCAGCATAATGTATCGACCAATGACCTGTCGAAAGAGATGAAGACCAAGCCTGCCTCGGTAAGTGACATGCTACGACGTCTGGCGGAAAAAGCGGTGATTAATTACCGGAAGTACTATGGGGTCACCATTACCGAAGAAGGTAAAAAGTCCGCCTTACAGATTATTCGTAAGCACCGCCTTTGGGAAGTCTTTTTGGTGGAGAAACTGATGTTTAGCTGGGACGAGGTCCATGAAGTGGCAGAAGAATTGGAGCATATCAAGTCCAACCTGCTCATCCAGCGCTTGGATGATTTCTTGGGCAATCCCAAATACGATCCGCACGGCGATCCCATCCCTGATGAATATGGTGATGTAAAAGCCCGGCCCAGGATGCCCCTTCATGATCTCCATGTCAATGACGGTGGTCAGATCGTGGCGGTAAAAGATAGTAGTGCAGCCTTCTTGCGCTATTTGGATAAAGTGGGTGCCTATATTGGCGCCCGAATAAAAATTCTCGATAAGGTTGAATTTGATGGATCACTGGAAATCTTGGTCGATAATAAAAAGACGTTGTTTATGTCAAAGGATGTAGCGGCGAACATACTAATCATACAAACTTCATGAGGACACGGATTTGGTATTTAGTGAGCCTTTGTTTGCTCGGTGCTTGTAAAATCGATAAGGAGGAGGACAAGGCTAAATTTCACATCACCGCCACTACCAATATCATGGCCGATGGTGTTCGTGCCTTGGTCGGTGACAGCGCCGTGGTGACGCCCATCATGGCCGTCGGCGTGGATCCCCATCTCTACAAGGCTTCCCAGCGGGATTTGGATTTACTGTTCGAAGCTGATTTGGTAGTATACCACGGACTGCACCTGGAAGGTAAAATGGTGGAAGTACTCCATAAATTTTCCCGCACCCATCCGGCAGTGGATGTGGGTGCCACGCTCCCCCCTACTCTATTGATTGCAAGTCCAGACTATGCCAATACCGTCGATCCGCACATTTGGTTTGACGTACACCTTTGGCGGACGGCCATGCGAAACCTTAAGGACGAAATCATCAAAAGAAAACCTGGGTGGGAGTCCTATATCAATGCCAATTGGGAGGTGTACCAAGCGCAACTGGATGAGTTAGACCAATATACCGCCAAGAAGGTCAAATCCATCACCAATCAGGGGCAAGTGCTCATCACCGCCCACGATGCTTTTTCTTATTTCGGCAAGGCGTATAACATTGAAGTGAAAGGCCTCCAAGGACTGTCCACACTGAGTGAACCTGGACTTAATGACGTCTCCAGTTTGGTGAGCTTTATCATAGAAAAAGACATTAAAGCCATATTTATCGAACAATCAATTTCTCCAAGAGCCATTAAAGCGGTGGTTGAAGGGTGTAGGCGAAAAGGACATCAAGTAACACTTGCAGGTCCGCTGTACACCGACAGCTTAGGAGCTCCTGATGGCCCAGCAGGGACCTACATTGGCATGGTAAAAACCAATGTGGACGAGATTGTAAACAACCTGAAACACCATGATACAACAAATAGAGCATCCGGTAGTTGAAGTCCATGACCTAATGGTCAGTTATGGACAAAACCCTGTCCTTTGGAACATTGACCTTACCCTTCCCGCTGGCGCGTTGATCGGTATTCTGGGTCCTAATGGAGCAGGAAAATCCACGTTGATCAAGGCCATTATGGGCTTGGTGGAAGCCAATAGTGGGTATTCAAAGCTATTTGACCAAGCATTAAACCAAGTCCGAAACAGGGTAAGCTATGTTCCTCAGCGTGAATCAGTGGACTGGGACTTTCCTGCTTCCGCGCTGGATATTGTCATGATGGGCACCTACCATCATTTGGGACTATTTAAAAGGCCCGGCAAAAAAGAAAAGCAATTGGCCATGGATTGCTTGGAAAAAGTAAACATGAAGGCCTTTGCCAAGCGGCAGATCAGTGAACTGTCGGGTGGGCAGCAGCAACGGGTGTTTATTGCCCGGGCATTGGCACAGCAAGCGGACATTTACTTTATGGACGAGCCCTTTGCAGGTGTCGACATGAGTACCGAAAAAGCCTTGGTGGAGCTGTTTCGGGAGATGACTGCCGGTGGCAAAACCGTAATTGTGGTACACCATGACATTTATTCTGCCGGCACCTATTTCGACTGGCTGATCATGCTAAACATGCACTTGGTGGCCTCCGGGCCAACAAAGGACGTCCTCACCGAAGAACTCCTTACCAAGACCTACGGCGGTAAACTTTCCACCCTGACAGACATTGGTGAGGTCATCAAAAAAAGTGATTTCAACCCTTTGAAAAGCTGATATGGAAGAATTTATCTATTTCTTTTCCTTTCAGGATCCAAACGTTCTGATGGTCGTCACGGGAATCGTTTTGCTTTCCATCAGTGCCGCCATGGTCGGGACATTTACCTTTTTGGACAAGAAAGCCCTGGTCGGTGATGCGATATCCCATGCAGTGCTTCCTGGTGTGTGTTTGGCCTTTATGTTTTCGGGCAGCAAAAACCCTTTTTGGATCGTATCAGGAGCCTTTGTGACAGGAGCGCTATCTACTTATACCATTACCTGGGTATCCAATTATACCAAATTAAAAGAGGACACCGTAATTGCCTCGATCTTGTCCATCTTTTTTGGGGTGGGCATCGTGATGATGACCCAGCTGCAGCAGACCGGCAATGCTTCCCTTTCCGGTTTGGATCATTTTATTTTTGGCAATGCCATTTCTATCGTCGGGCAAGACCTCTGGGTATATGGTTTTCTGGCTTTGGCCATCATCATGGTAATATTGGTATTTTACAAGGAATTCCAACTCATGGTCTTCAACCGATCTTTTGCGGAAAGTGTTGGACTGCCGGTCAAACGGCTTGAATTTTTGTTTAACTCCCTCATGGTATTGGCCGTGGTCACCGGTATCCAGGCCATCGGTGTGGTACTCATGGCGGCTTTGCTGATCACTCCAGCTGCTGCGGCCAAGTTCTGGACCAATCGGCTTAGTTTAATGCTTGTGATTGCCGTAATATTTTCGGTGATTTCTGGCATTACAGGTGCCTATATCTCCTTTGTGCTGCCCCATATGCCCACCGGACCTTGGGTGGTGATGGTGCTGTCCTTGATCGCCTTCCTCTCGTTTTTCTTTTCCACCAAGAAAGGCATCATGACCAAATGGATTTCCAAAAGAAATTATCAACGTAAAATACATCGTGACCATATCTTAAAAGCGCTCTTTGCGGCGACAGAACAAGGGAAAGATGGCCTCTCTGCCGGTGACATCTTTACCAATTTCCCCGGCAAAAGCTTTCGAACGCAATACGCCATAAACAAATTAAACAAAGGCGGTTATATAAATGACAGTCAGTCACTTATATCCCTCACCCAAAAAGGGCATCAAGAGGCCGGAAGGATCGTACGGTTGCACAGACTATGGGAATTGTACATGACAGAGTACATGAACATCGCTCCCGACCACGTGCACGACAGTGCTGAAAAACTGGAGCATATTATCACGCCTGAACTGGAAAGACAGTTGGATAAAAACCTGAACTTTCCACAGGAAGATCCACACCAATCCATTATACCACGAGACAAAGACAAATCATGAGTTTTGACCCTAATGCATTTCTGATCATCACCACTGGATCCATGATCGCAATATCCTGTGGGCTGTTGGGAGTTTTTCTGATGCTGCGCAAAATGGCCATGACAGGAGATGCCATCAGTCATGCGGTTTTGCCGGGCATTGTCATAGCCTTTTTGGTTTCAGGCAGCCGTCATGGATTGACCATGGTCATCGGTGCCGGGCTTGTGGGAATCCTTGCTACGGTATTTATCGAATACCTCAGTAACAAGGTGAAATTACAATCAGATGCTTCCATTGGGATTACCTTTACTTCTTTATTTGCCCTTGGGATTATCATGATTACCTTCTTGGCCAATGAAATCGACCTTGACCAAGACTGTGTCCTGTACGGAGAAATTGCCTATGTGCCGATTGACCTGTGGATTACGGGATCCGGCAAGATCATTGGGCCGCGCGTCACTTACCTCTCCCTGATAAACATGGTCTTGGTCATAGGGTTTATCATATTGTTTTTCAAAGAGTTAAAGATCAGCACCTTTGATAAAGAATTTGCGGCGACATTGGGATTAAGCACCGTGGGGGTAAATTACGCTTTGATGGGAATGGTTTCCTACACTACGGTGAGTTCCTTTGAAGCGGTTGGGGCTATTTTGGTGGTTGCCCTCATGGTGGTGCCACCAGCTACGGCCTATCTGTGGACCAAAAACCTCTACCGACTGATCCAGCTCACCGTGGTATTGGGCGTTGTCATTTCTTTCTTGGGCTATTACATGGCTTACTTCCTCAACAGCTCCATTGCTGGGGCCATGGCTTCCGTGGCCGGGTTCTTTTTCTTTACCACCGTGATACTCCAACGAAGGCAAATTCCCCGCATCAAGAAGAAATTGGCCGCTGTAAAGGTCGGCTCATGGTCGACGGAATAGGTTTAGGGATGCGTGCATCTGTATGCTTCCGGAGGCTAGTAGGGAATTACCATCATGACACCATTTTCGCTATCATGGAGAACAACTGGATGGTAACATGATCGCACATGACCATTGCTCCGGGCATGTTAACTTCCCAATACGTTTTCATGTCCCCTTTTCCTTGTACCAAATTATTCATTTCCAATACTATATCAATCAGCGGGAAGTATTTTAGGCGATTTCTTCATAATATAAAGGTGGAAAACAATCCAACTGTACTATTATTCATTTCACCTTACATCATTTATGAAGAACACTTTAGCATTTTTGCTCCTCATGTTCCTGCCTTTCTTGGCGGAGTCTAGTGAGTTATATGAACCCATCAAGACCTTTCAAGCCGATCGTTCTGCCCTCAGTAGAAAGTATTCAAACGCCCTTTCTGAGGAGTATTTTGAAAGGTTTGGGCGGCTTTACGAAGACTGGTTGACTACAGTTCAAGACATGGATTATGGAGCCTTGAGCGAGGACGGTAAGATCGATTATTTGGCCTTTAAAAATTACCTTGAGAAAGCAGTATTTTTCCATGATAAAGCATTCAGCGAATATAAAGAAGTAGCTGACGTAAAGGATTTTGCCGATGAACTGGAAGCCTTTTATATCTTCAGAAGGAGCGCCCAAAAGCCAGACGCCAAGGCCATTGCTGCACAATTTACCGATGCCAAAAAAAACCTTCAAGGCAAAATCGAACAGCTACCTTCCACCACGCCCTATAGCAGTTGGCAAAAGGCAGAATTGGCGGCGGACGTGATTGGATCACTCCAAGAGACGTTGGAGGAAGCCTACTTGTTTTATAATGATTACGATCCCGCATTTACGTGGTGGGTCAAAAAGCCCTGGGAGGAATTGTCTGCATTACTGGAATCCTATGAAAAAGCATTAAAGGCCCACTACGAAAACTTCATCGTGAAAGATGACGGAAGTGGCATCATTGGAAAACCAATTGGAGCGGAAGCGATCAAGAAAGAATTGGAATTTGAATTGATTCCTTATACTGCCCAGGAGCTGATCGATGAAGCAGAGCGGCAATTTGCCTATTGTGAAAAAGAAATGTTGAAAGCCAGTCAAGAACTGGGATATGGCAATGACTGGAAAGCGGCGTTGGAGCATGTAAAAAACTCCTATGCACCACCAGGGGAATGGCCTGGAGACGTGTATGATCTCGCCGTGGAAGCCACCGAATATGTGGAAAAACACGACCTCATTACCATTCCGGAACTGGCCAAGGAAACTTGGCGGACCAAAATGATGAGCCCCGAAGCCCAACGGGTCAATCCATTTTTTCTTGGTGGTGAGGCCATTATCATCTCCTATCCTACCAGCACCATGACCCAAGAGGAAAAGCTGATGAGCATGCGAGGAAATAACCCGCATTTTAGCCGGGCCACTGTCCAGCATGAGATCATCCCCGGTCACCACCTCCAAGGCTTTATGAACCAACGGCACAAACCTTATCGAAGAATGTTCTATACGCCATTCTGGATCGAAGGATGGGCCCTTTACTGGGAGCTGAACCTGTGGGACAAAAGTTTCCCCAGAAATGCATCAGATAAAGTAGGAATGCTATTTTGGCGAATGCACCGCTGTGCTCGGATCATCTTTTCTCTTAATTACCATCTCGGGAACATGACCCCGCAGGAATGCATTGATTTCCTTGTGGATAAAGTAGGCCACGAATACGCCAATGCCGAAGCAGAGGTGCGTAGATCCTTCGAAGGGAATTATGGTCCCCTTTACCAAATCGCCTACATGGTCGGTGGCCTGCAGTTTTATGCCCTCAAGGCGGAGATGGTAGACCAAGGAACCATGAGCGAAAAGGAATTCCATGATTTCATCATGACGCAAAATACCCTTCCCATCGAACTGATTCGTGCACGGATCAAAGGAGAAACCCTATCTAAAGACCATCGCACCAGCTGGAGGTTTTTAGACTAAAATAAGACAAAAATAAAATAGCCAGTGTGGAAATTAATACTCCGCACTGGCTATTTTTTTAGGTTACAACCAATGGGTTTCCGACAGGCTCTCCCTTTGGCTGTACAAATTAATCCCTGATGGATTTATCAAAAGCCGTCCAAGCTGGTGGATCCACTCCCAAGAGGTTTTTCACAAAGAAATCCCTTCGCTTGTGCTCACCGTATTCGCCTCCCGAACTGTGCCCCATACCAGGCACCATCAGGAATTCAAATTCTTTGTTGTTTTTGATCAATTGGTCCACTAATTGGTAAGTGGATGAAGGGTCTACATTGTCATCCACTTCTCCCACAATGAGCATCAACTTCCCTTCCAAACGATGGGCATTGGCCACATTGGAACATGCTTCGTAGTGTTTGCCAATCGGATAGCCCATCCATTGCTCATTCCACCAGATCTTATCCATACGATTGTCATGACATCCGCACGAGGAAACGCCCACTTTATAAAATTCCGGGTGAAACAAGAGTGCTCCTGTGGAGCTTTGGCCTCCCGCAGATGTCCCGAAAATGCCTACTTTATCCACATCCATGTACGGCCTGGTTTGGGCGGCTGCCTGTATCCAACGGATCCGGTCCGGAAATCCAGCATCTTTTAAGTTCTTCCAGCAGACATCGTGAAAGGCCTTGCTGCGATTGGAGGTCCCCATGCCATCAACTTGAACTACGATAAAACCCAGTTCCGCCATTTCCTGGAGTCCACGATAATTGGGCCCAAAGGATTTTGGGACGAAGGAACTGTGCGGTCCTGCATAAATGTATTCCAGTATGGGATAGCTTTTTTGCGGATCAAAGTTGGTGGGCTTGATTATTAATCCCCAAATGTCCGTTTCGCCATCACGGCCTTTTGCTGAAAATATTTCCGGTGCTTGCCAACCTGCTGCTTCGATTTTGTGGATAACTGCCTTTTCCAGCTCCATGATGGTTTTTCCTGTGGATAAGGACTTTACCACACTTACGGGAGCCAAGTCTTGCCTGGAATAGTTATCCACAAAATATTCCTTATCTGCAGCAAGCGTAATGTCATGGTTGGCATTTTCAGTGGTCAGCTGGGTAACGCTCCCGCCATCCAAACTCACTTTACAAAGGTGAAGGTGATAGGGATCTTCGTCTTTTGACCGACCACTGGCCAAAAAATAAACCATGCGCGACTCCTCATCCACATCCAATACCTCCCTGACCACCCATGCTCCTTTGGTCAGTTGCCGTTTGATTTCGCCTGTTTGGCCATCAAACAGGTATAAATGTCTCCATCCGTCTCGTTCTGATGCCCAAATAATCTCTTGACCGTCATTCAGGTCCTTACGGAATTTTTTGCCAGAATAATCAATAAAGGTATCACTTGTCTCCTCGATCACTACGGCTGTATTTCCATCCGTAGCATCTAATGCCAATACCCGATAAACCTGATGCCCTCTTTGGTTGTACTCAAATGTAAATGCACGGCTGTCTTCCCGCCAATTCAGCCCTGAAATCCCAAATTGATCATGGATCAAAGCCTGATCGACCTCAAACTGCTGACCACTGGTCAGATTAAGCAATACAGGGGTCTTTTGGGGCAGAGCATCACCGGGTTTAGGGTAATCCCTTGTTTCCAACTTTGGTTGCAGCTGGTCCTCTGGGGAGGAGCTGATCAGGGTCAACTGCCGCACTTCAACTGGTCTTACCTTTACGGCACCGAGCTTTTCCCCATCTGGGGACCACTGCAGGTGGGCTGCGTAATAAAGTCCTGGTGCACCATCAAACGTCAATTGCTCCGTTTTTCCTGACGAAAGGTGCTTTATCCACACGTTGTGTTCCCTGATAAAGGCCTGTCTACTGCTGTCTGGAGCCAAAACGGGATCGCCTTTACGATCATCCCAACGCGTTCCCCAATACCGGTTTCCATTGTCTTTTATGGGTTCTTTTTTAGCTAGGGTTTCGGATGATAGGTCATATTCCCAATGATATCCTTCTGCCAAAAAGGTCATTACGCTTCCCACTGATTTAAATGAAAGGTTCCTAATGGGCAATTCATAGGCCTTAATCGTATCCTGAAGGACATTGGACAGTTTTTCGGCGATTAACTCCTGGTCAAAGAGAGGTTGCTTTTGCTGGTTATCCACATGGGCTTGGATGAATTCCTGTCCTCTTTCGGTTTTCATCTGGTACCACAGCATATTCGTATCTTCGATCCATTCAAAACGGCTCGGAGCATGATAAACCTGTTCAAAGGCTTTCTTGATGCTGTCAGCCCGTTGATAATCAATCAATGTGCCTTGGGCAAACCCTTTAAATGACAGTCCCACCATCAAGGCCACAAGTAAGGTTTTTCTCATCGTTAGTTATCGTTAGTTTCTATTCTTATTAGTTGGTTAGTATGAGTTTAATACCTTTTGTAAAAGGAGTAATGGATGATTTAAGGCTAACATTCAAACTGCTTCCCTCCTAATCTACTCCATCTGATATTGCCTGAGGATCTGTAAACGATTCATGCCATGACGTCCCGTCATGGCATGAATGAATAGGGCCATTAGGCTTGCTTAATTTGCTGATCTAGAAAAATACTGCCCTTTATCATAGTGGTGGCGCCAAACAATATTTGATGTTTCTAGTTCGCATACCCAGGATTTTGGTTCAAATTCGGATTTTTATTGATTTCGTCATTGGGAATCGGAAAGATGGTCCTCGTCTGGGCTTGGGCATGGGGACTGTGGTTAAACCAGCTTTTGGTTTGGAACACCCCAAAACGGATCAGGTCTTGCCGACGGTGCGCCTCTGCTGCAAACTCCCAACCCAACTCGTCCAAAAACCGACCGTAAGGAATATCTGCTCCCCCGGTTCCAGTCACAGAACCATCCTCATTTTGAATTCCGTACTCATAGCTGCTGCCTTGCATCAATTCAGCACCGGTCACTTGAGCCTTGGAAGGAGCTGCATCCCTAAAGGCCCTTTCCCTTACTTGTGTCACCAGAGTGGCCGCTTCATCTGCCCTACCTGTACGCAACAATGCTTCGGCTTTCATCATCAACACATCGGCATATCGGAACATGGGATAATCATTGTCCAAGGAACCAGTGGCCCCTTGCTTTATGGCATATTTACCGATACGGAAACCATCGTTGGAGGCCGTACCATCCATACTGGGGACTTCCTTTTGATAGTCAATGACCATTTCCCCTGTGGAAGCATTGTATTGCGGCCCCATGATCCACGTGTCCTTAAGCCTTCCATCTTCTGGATCATAAGTGTCGATAAATTGCGGCACAGCACAGTTACCGCCCCATGGTCCTGCTTGCATATTGTAAACAAACCTGCTGAGCGGATCCAAGGTCTTCATATGTACTATATTACCCGTTCCATAGATTTCATCATAAGGAACGGCAAAGATAATCTCTGGAGAGTTATGGTTTTCCCAATTAAAGATATCCGCATAATTATCATCCAGTTCGTAACCTCCATTGCCGTTGATCACCGCATCACAAGCCTGGATGCAGGCTTCCCACTGGGCGGTGCCGGTATAGACTTCTGCATTGAGGTAAATCTTCGCCAAAAGCGTCTGTACCCCCCATTTGTTAAGCTGACCATAGGTAGCCCCGGCATCTTCACTGAGCAAAGGCATGGCCTCCTGCAGTTCACTTACCACAAAATCGTACACTTCTTGACGACTCCGCTGTTCAGGTAGGGACACATCTTTAAAATCGGTAACAATAGGCACATTGCCGTGATTGTCCAACAGCAAGTAATACGCAAAAGCCCTCGTGGCCCGAAGTTCAGCAATTACGGCTTCCCTTCCATCGGTAATGGGGATTTCCCCATCCTCAATTTGGGACATCACCCGGTTGGCAGTCGTGATGCTGCGGTATGCGCTTTGCCAGATATTGGTCGGCTGCCACTGCAAGGAAGTCCAGTTGTGCTGGTGCATGCGGAGGTAGGTTCCACCATCGTACCATCCATTGGGTCTGGCCGGTGTGATGATGCAATCTGCCGATTCCTCTTGGGTATCCAAATAACCTTGCCATCCCATCATCAAGCCCCTAAAAGACCCATAAACAGGTGCAATGATCGAAGGTATGTCCTTTTCCGTCGGTTGGAAATTGCTGGCTACTACTTCGGAATACACTTCTTCGTTCAGGTCCAAACAGGAATATAAGCCTGTGGATAAAATTCCAGCTGTCAGTATATACTGAAATGGTTTATAAGTAAATTTCATAATGATCGCTTTTAGAATGTAACATTTAGTCCCAAGGTATAGGTACGGGTTGTCGGATACTTGTCCCGCTGATCATTGCCCGGATCAAAGCCCGTAATGCTCACTCCTTCAGGATCGATTCCTTTATATTTGGTGATGGTAAAGAGGTTTAACCCGGAAGCATATACCCTGGCATTCCTCAAAAATCCCAACTTTGGAATCGTATAGCCGATGGTCAAATTATCCAGCTTAAAATAGTCTCCATCCTCAATATAATGGCTCACCAAGGCCAAGTCACTGTTCAGACGATTCCCATAAACTGGATCATAAGCTGTTTTCAGCATGTTATAAGCCGGGTTGTACGGGTTTTCATAAAACATCCGTTGGAAATTCAGGATTTCATGCCCAAATGCACCACGGAAGTTGGCCTGCATATCAAAATTCTTAAACCTCAAGCTATTGTTGAATCCCAAAATATGCAGTGGAATGCCGTTTCCATAATACTGTCTGTCTTCTTGGGAGGCTTCGCTAATGGGAATGTTTTCACCCGCTTGGTTTTCAATAAGCCATTCGCCATCTTCTGTGGTTCCCACGGTCTTCCACACGTAAAACCGTCCAATAGCTCCCCCTACTTCCACCCGATGGGTATAATCTTGAATCGGTTCACCGGTATAACCTGCCGTAAAGAAATCATTGGTCGCCTCAAACTGGTCATTGGAAAGGGAAACCAGTTTGTTCCTATTGGTAGAATAGGTAATACTGGTATTCCAGCTAAAGTCTTTCTTCTGGATAGGCACTACATTCACCAACACCTCAATACCATCATTTTGAAGAACACCGGCATTTATGGTCATGGAGTTCGTCAAATAAGGCGGTACGGGAACGGGGAAATTGTACAACAAGTCCTTGATATCCCTTCGGTATACATCAATGGAACCGCTCAATCGGTCATTAAAGAAGCTATAGTCTACACCAAAGTTATATTCCTCCTTACGCTCCCATCTCAAATCTGGATTGAAGTTACGGGCAGGAATAAAGCCTTGAACCCATTGGCCACCGATGTAAGCACCTTGCGCACGTGTAAAATCATAACTGATCTGAGAAAGATATGGGGAGTTGGCAATGGTTCCTGTCACCCCAAATCCTGCTCTTAGCTTAATCTCACCAATATTTTTCGAGTTCTTTAGAAAAGGTTCGTTGCTGATTCTCCACCCCACTGAGACAGCTGGAAAAGTTCCCCACTGACTGTTTTCTCCGAATCGGGAAGAGCCTTCCCTTCTCACACTGGCCATAAACAGGTACTTTTCATGATAGCTGTACGTGGCGCGGCCAAAGAAACCGGCCAGTTGCCACTTATTTTTAGAGCTCCCCATGCCGGCCTGGCCTGCCTGCAAAGCACCGCCAGCTCCTAAGTTGTTCCATTTATACAAATCGGTAGGAAAATCCCAGTTGGAGGCATTGAAATCCTCGTATGTAGCATCTTGCCAACTGTATCCTCCCAGCAAGGTAAAGTAATGATCTCCTACTGCCTTGTTATAGTTAGTGGTGAATTCCAATAAATTTTCATTGTAAGCACTAGTGGAACGGGACGCGGTACCATTTTGATTGTTCAGCCGCGTATTGGTGTGCTGAAAAGAGGTGGCATAACCGGTCAGGTTACTGTTTTGGACATTGGAGACCATTAGCTTGATGTCCAAATTATCGATGGGATTGTAGTTTAAACTTCCATTTACCCGCATTTCCTTGAACTTTGACTCTGAGTCAGCTTCATATATCCTGGAAATGGGGTTTTCATAGAAGTAACCATCTCTTTCCTGCCAACCACCGTCTTCAGTCCGGACTTGATCCGTTGGGTTTCGGATAATAGCCTGTCGGTAAGCATAACCGTCCGCTCCACCTTCTTCACGGGTAAATACCCGGTTGATGATTTGAAAATTGGCACGTAGTTTATCATCAAACATGCTGTGGTTCAGATCAGCCCTGATGTTGAACCGCTCTTGATTGGAGCGAAGGAATATTCCTTGCCAATTACGGTAATTCAGTGATGCCGTAAAATTGGTTTTACGATCTCCACCAGAAAAGCTCAGGTTATGGTTTTGACTAATAGGGTTTCTGGTCATTTCATCTACCCAGTCTGTATTGCCACCATAATCCGTGTAGGCAATGCCCTCTTCATCGATGAGTCTGCGGTAATCGTCTCCCGTAAGCAATTCAGGTTTACGTGCGATCGTCTGAAGACTGACATACGTATTGTAATTAATGGAATTTCGGTTTCCACCGGAATTTTTCTTGGTCGTAATCAGGATCACCCCTCCTGTCGCCCGTGTACCGTAAATGGCGGCAGCAGAGCCGTCTTTCAAGACATCCACAGATTCGATATCCTCTGGTGGCACGGTGTTCAAGTCACCTGGAACACCATCAATCAATATCAAAGGATTGGAAGTACCATTGATACTGTTGATGCCCCGAAGGTTAATTTGCGTACTGGCACCAGGATCTCCACTCGGTGTCGTTACCCGAAGCCCTGCCACTTTGCCCTGCACCAATTGCGCAGCATCTCTAACGGCTCCTTTCACAAAATCCTCTTCTTTCACTCCTCCAATAGAGCTGGTCACATCTCCTTTTCGCATGGTTCCATAACCCACCACCACTACTTCGGTCATTGAAGTCATTTCCGGTTCCAGCGTAATGGAAAGGTCCTTGGCGGTATATACTTCCACTTCCTGTTGGGCAAAGCCAATAAAACTAAACACCAAGGTGGCCCCTTCATCAGGAATATCAATGGAAAACTTACCGTCCATGTCAGTGGTTACGCCCCTTGTGGTACCTTTTATCAAAATGGAAACCCCGGGAAGGGTCAATCCATCCTCTCCGCTTATGACGGTCCCTGTCACCGTAATATCCCGCATATCCGACAGCGATGTCATTTCAGCATGTAATTTGGTGGACGACTTCTCCGTAGGGATAGCCAGTGCCGTCATGGATGATAGCATTGATCCCCCTAAGGTCAAACTTAAAAGCAGTCCAGCCTTTTTTGTAAAGTGTTTCATATAGAATGGGTTAAGGTGAATACTTATGTAAAAAAACAAGTTTAAACAACTGATTTTCAGCTGTTTTTAAACTATACCTAAAATTAGGAGATCCATTTATCCTTTCATTTCACCATAATACCCAATACTTATACAGGATTATCAGAAATAGTAGTTGAACCCAATAATGTCGGGTGAAAAATAAAATGCACCCAATTTTAATAGCAGGACTATCCCAAAGTCCATGGATTGGTGAATAAGTAATGATGGTCTCTTCATCCCCTATTCCTGCTAGCAAGAACAGATTAATAATGTACCACCATCAAAAAGCAACTCAAATCAATTATAAAAATTCAGCTTTATAGGCCAACTTATAATTTATTTATACGAAATAAATTAAAATATAATTTTGTATGTAAAAAATCAATCATACATATTTATTCATTTCTAATACTCTATTGACATCCCAAGTGCATTTATGCGGAATTCTGACTATAATAGTTAGTGTTAAATAAATGTAAATTTTACATTATTTAACCAACAAGGTATTTCCCCCTTAAAATAACCACCACCCATCACTTTCAACATTAACCCAACAAAGCTATGAAACCCCTTTTATTTAAAATTGCTAAGACCGAGGAAGAAGCGGTAAGAATTCTCCAAGAAGATTACCCGTACTTCTATGACAATCTTCATTACCATGTCGAAACACAGATCATGGTTATCCTAGAAGGTAAAGGAACTTATTTTATAGGAGACGCCATTGGGAACTTTAGCGCTGGGGACATTTTTATTCTAGGATCGAACCTACCCCATTTCTTCAGAAGTGATAAGGATTATTATAATGAAGGGTCCGGTTTGCGCTCAAAAAACATTTCTATCCTATTTTCACTAGAAACCATGGGCGAAAAAATTCTGGACTTGCCGGAATTTCATGCGGTCAAAAAGCTCCTGCATTACAGCAAAAAAGGATTGATGGTTCACGGGAAAACGCAGCAAAAATTATTTAAAGCCGCTAAAAAGATCACCCGAAAAGATGGAATGGCTCGGTTAATCTACTTACTTAAGCAGCTGGACCTCATTTCAAAAAGCCAAGAAATCACGGCCCTAAGCCATATAAATTTCGAACCCAGCACCCGACCACATGATACCAAAAAGGTCAATGCCATCATTAACTATATCATGGAGAATTTCGCCAAGGACATCTCGCTGTCGGATGCCGCGAACGTGGCCAACCTGAGTGTCAATGCCTTTTGCCGGTATTTTAAACAACATACCCGCAAAACCTTCTCACAGTTTCTCAATGAAATCCGTATTGGAAACGCTTGTAAACAGCTCATTGAAGAAGGATACAGTGTAAAGGAAGTAGCCTTCGACAGCGGATATTATAACATTTCTTATTTCAATAGACAGTTTAAATTGATAACAGGATATACTCCTTCGGAATATTTAAAAGCCCACACCAATAAGCATAACATGGCCAGCTAATATACTGACTAAAGTTTAACTTAATTAAACATTGTTAAATACCTCATATTTAATTGATTAAGGGGAATTCTTTATCCCATGCATTGAGGCGATCAATGCAAAAGTGATGGCAAGAAAGCTATGGCCATCACAAGGAATAAGGGTCTCCAGCCAAGGGTGTTAGTTAGTTTTAGAAGCGTTAATCCTGTGGATTGACAGGATAGCCTTTATCGATCCAGTCTGTCTTGATGTTATTTAGAATGGCGAGTAGTTTGTGATTCTGAAAACCATGATCATTGAGTGCCTTAAATGCAGGCCGCACATTGGGACACTTCTGTAAGGGACAGCAGCCACAGTAAATGATAATAGCTTGACCTTTGTCCAGTTTCTCCACTCGTTTGATTAGCTTATCGATATTGGCTTCTTCCTGACCAGGCCCAATATCCACTGAGCCTTTGATCACTGCAGCTGGCCCCACACTCAGAAGTAATGGTAAGCTGTCCTTCTGCACAGCCATCTGCTCATTCAAGTCATACGGAGAAACTAATTGGTCAGCAGTCCAAGGTTCTTTGGTCTGAAAACCGTAAATGACCATCAAGATCAGAAAGCATACGAGTACAACGGTTTGATTATTTTTCATCTTACAATTTTTGGTTAATAGTATCATACCTTAATGTTTAGCCAGGTTGAGCTAGTCTGATTGTGATGCAAATCTAGCACAACAAGGTCGTGTTGATTATAATGTTAGTATGTAATCTGTACAATTCACAGGTTTTATGCCCAAAACTTTTAGCCAAGGGATCCCCTCCTTCCCAATGGATTCCTATCTACTATGTAGTAATATAACTTTTAAATGAAATTTTGTATTTAAAATATGTTAAAATGATAAAAATATAACAAAAACTACTACCATTGGAACAGTGATTGTGTTATAAATATCAACAACATAATCGAATTTATAACCAAAACCACGTTAACCATGAAAGATTTAAAAAACAGAAAAGTAGCCATACTTTCCACCGATGGCTTTGAAGAGTCAGAACTTACCAGTCCAAAAAACGCGTTGGAAGAAAGCGGCGCAACCGTACATGTCATTTCCTTGGAAGAAGGAAGAATCAGGGGCTGGAAAGACGGAAACTGGAGTTTGGACATTGGAGTAGACCATACATTGGATGCTGTCTATGAAGATGATTATGATGCCTTGGTTTTACCAGGCGGTGTAATCAATCCTGACAAACTCCGTCGCAGCGAGAAGGCAGTTGCTTTCGTGAGATCCTTTTTCAGGAACCATAAACCTGTTGCTGCCATTTGTCACGGCCCTCAAATCCTGATCGATGCCGATGTGGTAGGTGGAAGGAAATTGACATCCTTTCATTCCATCAAAAAAGATTTGGAAAATGCCGGTGCCAAATGGTTCGACGAAGAAGTGGTTGTAGATCAGGGACTGGTAACTTCCAGAAGTCCTAATGATTTGCCTGCTTTTAACCGTAAACTAGTGGAAGAAGTTTATGAAGGCAGGCATGCCAACCAGACCTTATAATAGTAGTGCACACCAACAAAAGCAGCGTATCCATGAATTGGAAGCGCTGCTTTTTTAACTAAAATTCAATCAAATTAACCAAGATTAAATAACTGATTTTTAACCCATTAAACACACTTTTTATAATCTATTTTTTACTTAGGCTCTTTTTTAGTGAAGATGTTATTTTTTTCTTCTGCTAAAAGAAACGCAAACGGCCTGGTACTGTCATTCAATTCAAAAATCCTCCTAAGAACAGCCAAACTAGGGATAATCAAAATCATGCCTGCAATCCCCCAAATGGCTCCCCCCAGTAGCAATCCCAATAAGGTAATGAAAGCGTTAAGGTTAACGTTGGATCCTACAATTTTAGGGGTGAGGAAATTACTTTCGACCAATTGAATAATGGTGAAAAGGATAATGATAATGAACGGTGAAAAGGACGACTCTGACGTAAGCATAGCATAAGAAAAAGGCAATATCGCCCCTAGAAAAGGGCCCAAATAAGGGATGATATTTAAAATGGCTGCAAATAAGCCGAAAAACAAAGCATGTTTAATACCCAAAATGTACAGGGCACCTGTGTTTAAAACCGCCAATATGGCCATGACCTTAAGCAAGCCGATGATATAGCCTTGTACCATCTTCCGGATATGGAGCACTTCACGCTTCACCTCCCGTTGATTTCTGCTCGCAAACAGTTGAACCAAAAAATTCGTTAGGTGACGACGGTAAATTAACATGAAAAATATAAAAACCGGCGTCAGCACCAGCCCGGTAAGTGAACCAATAGTGTTCAGCAGGAACTGTGCTGTAGATTGATTTCCAGACTGAAGCGCATTGACTATTTGTTCCTTATCGATGCCATTCTCCAGTCCCAGGTGCATCCCCAAATGAGCCGTAAAAAACCGGTCGATATTGGCAAAAAACTCATCTACCCGTTGGCCGACATCCCCCAAGTCTTGGCTAACTCCCTTGATCTGTATCACCACCAATAAAATAATGGCTCCTACGATGATAATCCCACTCAAAAGCGCGAGAAAAGCACTCAGCGTTTCCGGAATTTTCCATTTCTCCAGCTTCTTGCATAATGGGGTCAATAGCATGGAAAGCAAGCCCGCCAACATCAACGGAACCAGCAGTTTTTTCCCTAAAATTAAGATAAAAACGATGGTTATGATCAGAAGCAATACGAAAAGTACGCGGACAAATGTAGGGATATGTATTTTCTGCATATAATAAATGTATCACTTTAAAACTTAAAAGTACAATAACAATGCCTATACTTATTTTATTAATTTTTTACCTAAATAGATTATAAAATAACATGACTGGTTTGAACAGTACTTACATTTTAAACCTCGATGTTTACACATGGGGCTGGTTAAGGGAGGCATCACAAATTTGCTAGAGCGATAGCTTCCTTTTTTACAAAAAAACATCCCTTCCTAATATTAGATATCACTTGGTTAAGTTTAGTGAAAATTCTGAAAAATCAGAAAATTGACTTAGTTTTGTAGCCAAATTTTAAAAAATACAATGAAGAAAAAGTGGAAAGTTGCCTTCGGGACAATTATCGCAGCTTCAATAGCTGGTTTATTTTGGCAGGTAGAAGCTCCTGCAGCTGGTAGTTTTGGTACTGAAGACCAGTTGGTTTTTTCGGACATCGCTTGGCTATTGACTGCCTCTTGCTTGGTGCTATTGATGACGCCTGGCCTCTCGCTATTTTATGGAGGAATGGTCGGAAAAAAGAACCTCATTTCTACGATGCTCCAAAGTTTTATTTCCCTCGGCGTCGTGACCATGGTCTGGACAGTTGTGGGCTTTAGTTTGGCTTTTGGAGACCCTATAGGCATCACCATCGACGGGCAGCTCTATGGATTGATCGGCAATCCTTTTCAGTACATGTTCTTTGATCAGGTAAATAAACTTCCCCATATAAGCATTGCCAGCAGTATTCCATTCATTTTATTTGCGCTATTCCAAATGAAATTTGCTGTCATTACCCCGGCAATCATTACGGGTTCCTTTGCCGAGCGCGTACGATTTATTGGGTACGTGTTTTTCATCGGTATCTTTTGCGTACTTGTCTATGCTCCCCTCTGTCACATGGTATGGCACCCTGATGGCCTGATTGGCGCGTATTTTGGTGTGCTGGATTTCGCAGGCGGTACCGTGGTGCACATCAGTGCAGGCTTAGCTTCTCTGGCAGGCGCTCTTTTTATTGGTAAACGTCGAAACCAGCACCATGCTCCATCTAATATCACCTATATCATGCTGGGAACAGGCATGCTGTGGTTTGGCTGGTTCGGTTTTAACGCCGGTTCCTCACTCGCTGCCAACGGAACAGCCGCTTTGGCCTTTGCAACGACCACGATCAGTTCTGCCACCGCTATGATGACTTGGGTGTTTTTCGACAGGATGCAAGGACGCAAGATTACGGCCATGGGAGCCTGCATCGGGGCGGTAGTAGGCTTAGTGGTCATTACGCCAGCTGCAGGATTCATCACCGTTCCAGAAAGCATGTTTTTCGGGTTTATAGGAGCCATCATCTCTAACTTGGCCTTGTCTGCCAAATTCTTAAAACAAATGGACGACACGTTGGACGTTTTTGCCTGCCACGGAGTCGGTGGAATTGTCGGAATGATTTTGACCGCTATTTTTGCTAATCCTGAAGGATCCAGCTTGCTACACGGCGGATGGGCCATCTTCGGTTCTCATATGGTCGTATTGGTAGGTGTATCGGTCTTTTCATTTGTGGTTTCGTATGCGATATTTTTCGTGCTGAACAAATTTGTGACCTTAAGGGTACGGGATGAATACGAAGAAGTCGGACTGGATATCTCCCAGCACGGAGAGTCCGCATAAATCCTGCGCAGTAAAAAATTCATGACTCAAACCTTTGAAGATCACCCGCGTTTTGGGTGATCTTTTTTTGTCTGAAAACCAAGGATCAAGCAAAAAAGCTGGAGGATATTGTTCACTGGTAAAATACGATTTGATCCATACTTTACACGGTCAATTGATTAAGGTATTGTCATAATTCTGGACATGTGCGGTAACACTGGCTTGGAATTCTTGTGGGGTCTGGCCGGCATGTTGTTTAAAAAAACGGCTAAAGTATGAGCGGTCCTTAAATCCAAGCGCAAAGGCTATTTCCTTGATGGTGTTTTCACTGTGGATAATTTGCCTTTTGGCCTCCAGCACCACCCGGTCATGAATGAGCTGCACGCCAGTTTTTTGCAGCTTTTCCTTCAAAATCTGGTTGAGCCGCTTGGCACTGATGCCCAGTTTATCGGCATAGAAATCAGCCGATCGCTCCTCCAGATAATTCATTTCCAAGAGCAGCATAAATTCATAGACCCGTTTCTCATTAATATCCTGTAACGTAAAATGCTGCTCTTTTAACTGTATCAACTGCAGCAAAAAGACTTTCAGCAAGGCTTTGATCATGATGATGTTTAACGTGGACTGTTGGTATTCTTCTTTGAGCAGCCCAAAGACCGTATTCAGCCCTTTAGAGCTTTCTTCACTCACTTGCAGGCATGAGAATTCTCCTTGAATATTAAACATCCGGAAGACGTCCAAAAGAAACTCCTTGAGGTCCCCTTCCAGCAGTTCCCGCTTAAAAGAGATCAACCAACCTTTTTTTCCGGCTTTGTTCAGCTGATGTACCCTGTATGGTGGGATGAGGTAAATCCAATCTCCTCGCAACGTCTGAAAGTTATGCTGGGGTTCATGCAAGGCATTTTCATTTTCCAACCATACGATTTCAAAAAACTCCCTCCTCTCCGGATCCTCCAAATAAGCCGGTGGACAATTATCCAAATTTCGAATATAGAGGACTTTATTGCTTAGCATAACAGGGGCATTTATCGGTTTTAAAAATGGCTATCCTTCGAGGGATTTCCATATTGTACCACAAAAATAGTCAATACCACCAAGCCCACCATAAGTACGGGCAAAATGTACCACACATCTATCAAATTGTGTACATCCTTCGCCAAAACAGCAGCCTACTTTTGCAGTGTACTTCAAGTCATCCATCAAACAAGCGCAACATACTATGTGGAACGAATCAGAAATGACAACAGAAAACAGCACCATTTCAAATGCCATCACCAGGATATTGAGCGAGCATGAACAGCTCTTCAGCCGTATCCAGTTGGAAAACCTCGACGATGTAGTGCAGTCTTTACACGATGCCAACCGTATTTTCCTCATTGGCGCTGGGCGGACTGGCTTTATGATCAAAGCCGCTGCCATGCGGTTGATGCATTTGGGCTATACGGTTTATGTGGTCGGGGAAACCAACACACCAGCCATAAGTAATGGGGATCTTTTGCTGGCCGCTTCTGGATCAGGCACTACTGGATCGATCGTTAAAGCTGCAGAAACGGCCCGTAAAAGCGGTGCTGCGGTCATCAGTTTCAGCACCAATCAGGATGCTCCCTTAGCCCAGCTTGCTCAACACAGCGTCATTATTCCCGCAGCCGGAAAGCAAGAATTCCATACCTCCATCTCTGCCCAATACGCCGGGAGCCTCTTTGAACAATCCTTTCTCATCCTGTTTGATGGCCTGGTTCATTTCCTTTGGAAAAAGAGTAAAACCAGCCCTGAAGAGCTGTGGACAAGACATGCTAACATGGAATAGCCGATTTATAAAAATAGTTTTACCTTAAATACACAAGAATTATGACCAAATTACAAGTCGCCATTGATCTATTGAAAACAGCGGATGCCATTGCCTTGGCCACCAAGGTTGCTCCCTATATTGACATTATCGAGTTGGGAACTCCGCTGATCAAAAGTGAGGGATTAAGTGTCATTACCGCCATGAAAGAGGCTTTCCCGGACAAAAAGGTCTTTGCTGATTTCAAAACAGCCGATGCCGGTGCACTGGAAGCAGAAATGGCCTTTCAAGCCGGAGCAGACTACATCACCATTTTGGGTGCCACAGGAGATGCCACTATCTCTGGGGCAGTCGAAGCTGCTAAAAAATACAACCGAGCTGTTGTCGTGGATACGATCGGAGTAAAAGATCGTGTAAAAAGAGCCCAAGAGGTAATTAAACTGGGGGTTGAATTCGTGGAGCTTCATGCCGGTTTGGACGAACAGGCAGATCCGGGATACTCCATCCAAGTGCTCATCGACGAAGCATCACGGGCAGGGGTACCGGTTTCTATTGCCGGAGGAGTAAATCTGAAAAGCATCGAAGCCGTTAAAAAATCGGGGGCTACAGTGGCCGTAGCCGGCGCAGCCATCTATGGTGCTGAGGACCCTGCAGCAGCAGCCAAAGCTCTTAAAGAAGCCCTATTGGCCGATTAATATTATTTAACCAAACGGTCTCCCATTGACTTCATTTGACCCAAACAAAAGTCAATGGGAGATAGTTTTTTACGGTTTTAATTCACTTAATAACAATGTATTAAGTAATTTTAACTTTACTTTTACTTTAACAAAAGCATGTTTTACAGAAATATATAAACCATTAGCCTAAGACATGTCGGGCCAGTACTTTCTGCACATCATAGACATTAACAGATTTGTTGAATTTTTTGACCAATGAAGGGTGTTGTTCACCGGATATCCATATTTTCAATTCGGCATCCAAGTCAAATGTCCCAGCAGTCTCAATGCTAAACCTGGTGATACTTTTATAGGTAATGGATTTGTATTCCACTTTTTTTCCAGTTAAGCCTTGCTTGTCCACAAGGATCAGCCGTTTACTAGTAAAAATGAAAGTATCACGGATGAGCTTAAAACCAATCTCAAGGTCCTCGCCATCTATCAGTAGTTGGCCAAAATCGGCCTGTAGCTTTTCCGGTTCTACGACTCCGGCATTGCCCAGCAATGATGAAAATAATCCCATATAATTCTTTTTTTTCTAATGTACAAAATCCCTGAAATGATCCCTACCCTCTAGTATATTCTCTTGCCAACCTCGCCGTAACCATGCAAGGCCTTTCTTATGAGGTACAGCTACCTTCCTTACATGCAAAAGGTTATGCCATTTGGTTATTGGCATACCTAGTGCTGTGTTAAGTTTAATTTGACGTTCCTTATGGGGTTCGACTCCCTGCCCTCCTGCGAAGATCAGAGAGTCGAAAGGTCATTTTACGAATAACACGGCACGAGTTTAATCACCTGTTTTTACTCCTTCTTCAGAAGGATTGGCTGCGAGTATGCGTGGGAGTTCGGCGTTAAAGTTGTGCATCGCAAAATCATCATCATATACTTTGCCCTCCCGATCAATCACCACATAGCGTGGAATACCATTGAATTTAAATAGTTGCCGCAACATGTTGTGTTCATCTACAGATAGCTTATATGAATGCTCTAATTCTTGATCATCGATGAAGACTTGGTATTTCTTTTCAGGAGAGCCTTTTATGTCGGTAATGAAGATAAACGCTATATCTCCCTTGTTTTTATATTGTTCACGGGTACCTTTCATTTTTTTGATGGTATAGACACATGGGCCACATGTGGTTGCCCAAAAATCCACAAAAAGTACCTTGCCTTTAAAAGGAGCTATAATTTCCTTGAAAATTTCGGCACCTTCCCCTTCAATCGCATAGGGTTGGGATTCCCGTTCCAGGACTACTTTATCATAAATTTCCTGTCCTTTACGTTGAAGCTCCTCATAGTTCAGACCGGCTTTCAAGCTTTCCCAGTATTCTCCTGCCTCCTCTGGTCCGATAAAATCAAGAGCAAATTCCAAGTTCCGAATTTTGGTCACTTCATAGGTCCAGCTGTCCTTTAGGCCCAACTGATGAACTAGCACACTGTCCCTATTGCTCCAATATGCTTTATAGTAGGCCAATTTAGACGGTTGTTGATCTTTCATGGATCGCTTGAAAAATTCTTTTAATATGGGACCGTGTTTTTGAGCAAAAAGCTGGAGGCTGTCCTCGTGTGCCTGTAGAAACAAGGAATCCTCCTTGGTTTTCTCATCCTCCAAACTTATAGTGATTAATTTTCTGTCCATCTCGGAGAGCTCTATTCCCTTTTGATCTAAAAAGTCCAATAACAAATCCTTATCAGGTTGTCTCAAGGGGATATGGAACGTAGGATTATTACTAGTAAATGGCTGGCTGAACTCGAATCGATTAACAAACGTACTAAATTCATCAGAAACCATCAGGGCTTTATCGTCCAAGGGCATTTCTTGAAGAAAGTCATAATAATTTTCGGAAACGGGCTTACTTAGCACTTCATTATTTTGAAGGGATGCGGAGGTGTCGCGTTCGGCCAGATACCGACGCCTAGCTTCAAAATCAAATAGGACGATAGCATTTTTAGTTAAGATTTCGTTATTGATGATTGAGGCTGCTTTGGGATCTATATCATTACCATCAATATACGCTTTTGCCCTTTCCATTTGCTTCTGGTGAAGTGTCATTTGGCGCTCCTTAAATTCCACTGGTGTATAGGACTTAACTTGATCCTCCAGCCTGTTATAATTAAACTGCTCAAATTTATATCCTTGTAGCTGGCTGTTTACCTGAGCCAGTGGTCCTTTGAATTGTGTATGTTTAAATTGGTATTGGCTATCCCGTCGTTTGGCTCCCTCCTCAAAATCCTCTTTGTCCAGTATCATCGTCAAAGTTTTTCCAGGCTCCATATAAATTGGAATCCAATGGTTTCCCATTTTCATGGATGTATAGCTGGGAAAAAGCAAGGGCCATTTCCCTTCGAACCTTCCATCCGGAAAAACCTTTACCACCACGGGAAAAGATGCATGTTCCATAACATCCTCTACATAAATGATTCCGGTGGTAAATTCCAGCGAACTGTCATAGCCTTTTATATATCCTTCTAATCGAGCCGTATCTCCGTTAATAATCGGCGCTTTGACGGATGGGGTACTGGATTCCAGGGAAATCTCTTGACTGGATTTGAGATCTTGAAAAGCTTTACAAAAGGTTAGTGAAACGAAGCATAAAAGCAAAAAGGACATAAAGGCCTTTAAAAACAGTGTTTTCATGTTAATAAAATATGTGTTAGGAAATGAATAAAAATCTGATTGTGATGAATACCACAACACGTTACACACCAGGGGGGATTCGGTTGGTCAAAAACCGAATTTTCGCAAGATATCGAATATTCAACACTTAAAAAATACTCAAAATGAGTATTTTTTGATAGCATATTTCCTCCGAAAACTAAAAACAACGGAATATTTGTCTGTTAATTTTTTTTTGCCATTTTTGAAATAATTTTATTCTAAACAGTATTTTATCATGACAAAGAAACATGCTCTGGCATTTTTAGCTGCCGTTTTTATTTTCAAAATCGGGGCCATCAAACAGGCTACCGCCCAAACAACCTCTAAGGACATCATTATCCGTTCTGGTTTTTCTTTTAGCAAGTATTCTGACCGTTTCTCCACGGTATTTCAAGCTACACCAAACCCTGAGGAAACACATCAATCTACATTTAAAAAGTCCTCTTATTATTTTACGCCTGGTGTAGGGAAATTTTTGGGCAAAGGATACTATCTTGGAGCACAGATGGTCATTGGCCAGTCCAAAATAAACCATACCATCCTTAATGAAAACAATGAATCCATTCTGCATGCTGACACGGATCTTGACCGAATCGGAGGAGGGGTACTGTTCAGAAAGTACTTTACCCTATCGGGAAAACTTTCCCCATTTGCAGGACTGAGCGCTAATTTCTATAGGGAAAAAGGAACCACAATGGGGTATTCGGGGCAATCCGTCATGAGAAAAACAAATTACATCGCATCCGAAATCCATGTAGGTGTCAATTATATGATTTTACCTAGACTTGGTATCGAAGCCTATTACTCTCCGGGGAGGTTCTATGGCGAGAAAAATGCCTATGCCGATGAGAATGGTTATGACTATGAAGTTGATTTTGGTAAGACAGGCCAGGAATTTTCATTTGGCATCAATTACCATTTAGTGAAATATTAATGACCAATAGGCCTCCTTTCGCTGTGCGAAAGGAGGTCTAATTTTTAATTGCTATTACAAATCACTGTCGTCCGATTAAATTTCAATTACGCTGGAAACGTAGTTTTATGAAAACAGAAAAGATTTATTTGATTTCGTAAAACTTCCCGTTCTTTGAATGGATAATAAAATAACAAAGTCCCCTTTAGGGGATTTAGGGGCAGATTTGGACGAATTTTTTACAATCCTAAAATCTTTACTCGGACGATAATAATTACAAATATGAAAAACCTACCCAGAACACTCCTTTTTTACTTTCTATTGACCAACTCAATTCCGGTTCTTGCGCAAGAGAACAATTTTCATGCTATTGAAAACCTCGCTCCCAATGCCCCAATAGAAGACTTGAACTTTCTGTCGGAATATTTACAGGAAGCAACGATCGTTGGTGCAGGTGAGGCTACTCATGGGACAAAAGATTTTTTCCAGATGAAACACCGAATCTTTAAATACTTGGTTACCGAACACCAATTTAATGTATTTGCAATAGAAGCTAATTACGGAAATGTCCTGGCCATAAATGATTACATCACGAAAGGTATTGGTGATCCATATAAACTGGTCAGTAATATTGGATTTTGGACTTACTCTACATTTGAGGTATTGGAATTGGTAAAATGGATGAGGGAATACAATGCGAACAAACAACCTGAAGCGCAAATACACATGTACGGATTGGATATCCAAAATCCTATACCTATTGCCAAAAACTTGCGAATTATACTTGAAAGAAACAGCTATGAATTGTCAAATACAGATATATCCACCTTAATGGCCTTTGACGATTTCTTCAAAATGAATAATAAAGAAAGAAAAGCCCTAAAAGTAAAATTTAAGAAATTCAAGGAAAGGTATTCCAAGAAAATCACTGATAATTTCCAAGTTCCGAGTAATACAGAAGGACTTATTTCACATGCTTTTTCATCCATTTCTCAAGCATTTAAATGGCAGAAAAAGAACAAACTTAATATGCATCATAGGGATAAGGAAATGGCACTAAATATTAAATGGATTATCGAACAGGAAAAACAGGGTACTAAAATATTCCTTTGGGGACACAATAGCCATATATCATACAGAAGTTACTTATTCGGAGCCTCCTTGGGAAAACATCTTGGAAGGTTTTATGGAAGTAATTATTATGCCTTGGGTTTTACCTTTAGCAAGGGGGCTTTTACAGCAATGGATACTGAGCGTAATATCCTTACATCCTTTAATATCAGAAGTCAGTCCCTTACAGATATTGGATTGATATTGGACAAATCACCCTCTCCTATCACATTTTTAGATCTTAGTCAACTGAATAGAGAAAGTAGTACATACAAGGAATTAAAACAGAAAGTAACCACCATTTCAATTGGTTCTGTATATCAGAAGAAATACAATTATGAATTTCGGCAAAAACTACTAAAGAAATATGATGGCATTATTCATTTTGAAGCCACCAAACCATCAAAAATACTACAATTGAGTAGATAATAGATTGCCTCATAGGCAAATCGCCGCGATAGTAAAAAATCCTGTCTAATTTTAATCACATCACCTTTAGATCACTTCGCTATACTCGTGGTGACGTAGACCGTCTACCAAAGTGCTATCGGCACGGTATATCCTGAAACCTGTTGATTCCAACTGCAGGAAACTCTAAACTTTCCTCTCCCTGAAAGAATGCCAGCGGCACAGATTACTTCTGTCTTACACGAATATTAGCTCCTTTACTAAATGGCAAATACACTTTATCTTAAGTGTGAGATCAAGGAATTAACAATTAAGTAATTTTTTCTTTATAGCTGGTATTTTTTGATGAGCTGCACTTTTTTCTATTTTTGTTATATCCTCTTGCTGTGAAAACGTGGCTTGGGGATGTCATCTGGCTTTAGCTTTAGTTAAAATCGCCTAACATTCATTGTCTGATCAAAACCCACATATTGATTCCAGTAGATTTATCCATCTTTTACATCAAGATGGAGACAAGGCATTTGAATTACTTTTTAAGTTATATTATGATAAACTCCTTCACTTGGCGAAATACTACCTCAATAGTACAGAAGATGCAGAAGAAATCGTTCAGGATGTATTTATAAAACTATGGGAAAGAAGGAGAAACATCACGGCACTGAACAACAGTTACCTTTTTACCATTACCAAAAATGCCTGTCTGGACCATTTAAAACATCGATCAGTCGTCCAAAAGAAATCCAAAGAACACTATGAACGGCAGCTGGCCGACCCTTTGAGGTTTATTCAAAATGAAACGGCTTCCTTGATCTTGGAAAAGGAACTGGACGAAAAGATCCAAGAAAGCATCGCTGCACTTCCTGACAAACAACGTGAGGTCTTTACAAAAAGCAGGTTAGAAGGCAAAAAGAACATGGAAATAGCCCAAGAACTAAAGATTTCCAAGCGAACCGTCGACACCCACATCACCTTGGCACTCAAAGCTATGCGTCTGCAACTAAAAGAATTTTTGATGTTCATGCTGTAAACGGGCAGGCCGTCGAGGCCCTTCGCCATCCTTCGAGTCCCTGCCTGCAGGGTAGGCAATCGCTCAGGATGACTATCGAGCTAAATTTCCCTCAACTTCTCCGCTTGATCAACCTCAGATTGATTACTTATCTGTATTATTTTCGTTTTTAATGTAGCTTTCCTTACGTACCCCTGCTTCCTGAGTCGTTTATTAATCGGATGACCAAAACACCACCATGGAAGACGGCAAACTAATAAGGTATTTTGAAGGAACTGCTTCAGCAGAAGAGGTAAATGAAATCAGCCGATGGCTCGACGCCGATGAAGCCAATGAAGAATATTTTCAGGCCATAAAAGCCCATTTCATCGCAGCTAAGTTTCATGAAACTTCTCAGGAAGTTGACCTTGATAAAGAGTGGCATTCGTTCCGCAAAGGTTTGGATACCTCCTCTCCTGCTTACTTTCTGCCGACCGTCATGCGCTATGCAGCAGCCATCCTATTGGTCTTTGGTGTTGGTTATGTTTTGTACACATTTCAATTCTCCAAGGAGAATTCTCCGGCAATTATTCCAGAAAATACCATCACCTTAAAACTCGATAACGGTGAATTGGTCGCCATAGATGGATTAAGTGACTTGCCCATCAAAGATGCAGCAGGTAGGATAATTGGAAATAAACGCGGAGGAAAGCTCATTTATTTAGGAAATGATGCCGAGCAATCGTCTGGTGAACCCGGTTATAATACGCTTACAGTCCCCTATGCAAAACGTTTTGAAATCATCCTTCCAGACAGTACCCACGTGACCCTAAACGCAGGCAGTTCCCTAACGTATCCGACCAGTTTTGAGAACATGGCCACCAGGAAAGTTGCCCTGATCGGGGAAGGATACTTTAATGTTAAGAAAGATAAGGCCCATCCCTTCATCGTAAATGCGGGCAAAATGAACGTGCGCGTCTTGGGCACCCAGTTTAACCTATCCACCTATCCAGAAGACAATCTAATCCAAACAGCCTTGGTCGAGGGGAAAGTCAGTATATACGGAGACGATGAGCCATACCGTCCAGAGGCATCACCGGTACTTCATGCCGGTCACTTGGCAATATGGGACAAGACCAGCAAAGACTTGCAAATAAATGAAACATCCTTGGACATGTATACCGCTTGGCTAAGCGGCAAAATTATTTTCAAGAATGTGCCTTTCGAAAATATCATCAAGAAACTGGAAAGGCATTACAATGTCGAAATCATTAACCTGGACGGTGCTTTAGCGCACGAGCATTACACGGCCAGCTTTGATGTGGAGAGCATTGAAGAAGTCATGGAAACCTTTAAGAGGGCCTATGGGCTTCAATACCAAATCGAAGGAAATAGTATTACGATTCATCAATAAAAACCGCCTATGAAACATCGCTAAAAATCGAACACCAAATGCACAATATCCCCATGCCCTCAGCAATAGGGCTGCACAAAAAAATCGGAAAATGCGCGAACATTTTCCGATAAAAGATTTGTGATCAAAAATGAATTTAACCACCAAATGCACATCAAAAGTATGAAAAATCTATGTAAGCCGAAAGGCAAATTATTTTTAAGGTTTAGGCAGGTCGTAATGTCCCCTCCTATCCTGATGGTACTCATCTTTCTGACTACCCTAAACCCCATTCAAGCATATTCTGCTTATGGCCAAAATGAAAAGGTAACCCTAGATGTAAAGGACAAACCACTGGAAGCAGTACTCTATCAAATAGAGTCACAGACGTCCTTTAAATTCATCTACAGCAATGACGAACTCAATGCCGCAGAAACCATTACATTAAGCGTGCAGGACAAACCGCTGGAGGAGGTCCTTAATGTGCTTTTTAACCCTCGGAAAATCGAATATCAAATCATCATGGACACCCAAATCGTCCTTAAGAAAAAGGCCGATAACGATCCCAATGAGTCCCTTGTGCTTCAGGCAGTAACGATCACAGGAACCGTCACCGACAAAAATGGTGCGCCACTGCCCGGTGCTTCCATACTGGAAAAAGGAACCAATAACGGAACCGTAGCGGATATCGATGGTCATTTCACACTAGAGGTCTCTGCCGCAGATGCCGTGCTAAAGATTTCTTACCTAGGATTTATTGCCCAAGAATATCCACTAAACGGAAAAACCACCATTAACATTACCTTGGAAGAGGATGTAACGGGACTCGATGAAGTCATTGTCGTGGGATATGGTAGCCAAAAGAGATCCAATATCACTGGAGCAGTGGCCGAAGTAAAAGGTGATGTGCTGGAAGGGAGAGTCATCTCCTCCGTAGCCGGTGGCCTGCAAGGGCTCATTCCAGGACTTACGGTCACTTCTCCCTCAGGACAACCCGGTGCGGGCGCTTCCAATATGTTGATAAGAGGGGTAAATACCATTAATAGTCAAACCTCTCCATTAATCCTGATTGACGGTGTGGCCGGTGGAGACATTAACCTGCTAAATCCAGATGATATCGAAAGCGTTACAGTGCTGAAAGATGCGGCATCATCTGCCATTTACGGAGCACGAGCTGCCAATGGTGTGATCTTGGTCACCACCAAAAAAGGCGGTGGCGAAGAAAAGGTTTCCCTCAATTACAGCAATTATTTTGGTATTCAAACGCCCATAGCCACGCCAGAGCTCGTAAATGGCCGAGAATACATGACCTTGGAAAACGAGGCCAGAAGGGCACGAGGTGTGGCAGTTCCCTATGCTGATGAAGCCTTTGAAAGGTATGACTCGGGAAACTTCCCGAATGATTACTCCAATACCGATTGGGTTTCAGAAACCTATAAATCACATTCATCACAACAAAACCACAATTTTAATGTCCAGGGACAAACCGATAATTCCAGCTATTACCTTTCTTATGGCTACCTGGAGCAGACGGGTTTGGTCGTGGGAGATCCCTATTTTTCGTCCCGAAATAATGTAAGATTGCGTTTGGGCACCAAAGTGCTTGATCGGTTGACACTAGACGCTAACATCAGTTATGTCGATTTCTATAAGCGAGATGCTGGGGGTGCGGGTACTTCAGGAGTATTCCGGTTGTCACAGCGGATCAGCCCATTACTACCTGTCATGTGGCAACAACCGACTGCAGATGGAGGCTGGGAAGATTCACCATATTGGTCCTATGGATCCGTGACCAACCCGGTCAGAACTGCCCACGAATCCGGTTATACCAAAAGCAAATCAAGAACCCTTAACGGTAACTTTAAGGCCACCCTTGACCTGATTGATGGCATGTACATCAATGCACAATACGCTTATAATTATTATAACCGGGATATTAAAGATTGGACGGCGACGATGCCACGGTTTTTGGCAGATGGGACACCTCATCCTGCCAATGAAAATATCAGAAATGGCATCGCCAATAGCCACTACACCACCTTAACCCAAACATTGCTTTCTACTTTTAATTATGACAAGGTAATCGGAAGGCATGGATTGAAATTTTTGGCTGGTTACTCTCAAGAATGGTCCAGCATGCCTCGATTGTATGCTTCCCGAAGAAATATCTTGATGGATGGCATTACCGAAATAGATGCTGGCACCGAGGACATCGTAAACGGGGGTACTTCGGAAGAATGGGCGCTTCGCTCCTATTTTGGAAGGATAAACTATGACTTTGACCAAAAGTACCTGTTTGAAGCCAATCTTAGGGTGGATGGCACATCGAGGTTTTCAAAGGACAACCGATGGGGCGTTTTCCCTTCCTTCTCTGCCGGATGGAAATTTACGGAAGAAGCCTTTATGGATTTTGCAAAGCCGTTTCTCAATGTCGGAAAAATACGGGCTTCATGGGGCGAACTGGGAAATCAAAACATCAGTGGGAATTACTACCCGTACCTCACGGAAATAGAACGGCAAACCAAAGCCTATCCGATTGGAGCCAAAGAAAATGTGGGCTTCAGGCAATATTCTCTCGCGAATGAAAATATTCAGTGGGAAACCATCCAAATGCTGAATATCGGTGCAGATTTCAGCATGTTAAAGGACCGCATGACCTTATCGGTAGATTGGTTTAAGAAAAAGAATATCAATGCCCTCCTGAAACCGATCTATCCGTCCCTCATTGGCATCACCTCATCCAGCAACCTTCCCTTGGAAAATATCGGAGCCATTGAAAACAAGGGTTGGGAAATTGCATTGGGATGGTCAGACCAAGTGGGTGAATTCCGTTATAGTATCAACGCCAACATTGCGGACGCCAAAAATAAAATCACTGATATGGGATCCAGCGCTGCATCCTTGGGAGATAATATCAGGAGAGTAGGTGATCCTGTCAATGCCTACTATGGTTATCTTACGAATGGCCTTGCTCAAATTGATGATTTTGAAGCTTTTGATGAGTCCACCGGAAGGTATACCAATCCCACATTCCCCGTAATCAGCAGTTATGCAGACATCATACAACCAGGCGACGTCATTTACAGGGATATCAGTGGCGAAGCAGGACAGCCAGATGGCCTAATCGATGAATATGACAAAGTGGTATTTGGGGATCCATATCCCCGATATAGTTATGGCATTAGAGGTTTTGCCGCGTGGAAGGGTTTTGATCTTTCCTTCTTCCTCCAAGGAGTCGGCAAGGTAAACGGCTACTTGCGTGATGAAGCACGACATGCATTCATCAATGACTATTCTGTGCCCAAAAAAGTCCACATGGACCGATGGACCCCGGAAAACACGGACGCTTCCTATCCCCGAATGTACTACCAGCCGGACCACAACATCCTCTTCTCCAATTATTGGCTGGAAGATGCTTCTTACCTGAGGTTAAAGAACCTGCAGATAGGGTATTCCCTACCCCAGCAGTTAATCGAACGGATAAAACTTTCGCGGTGCAGGGTATATTTTACGGGTGAAAACCTCTTTACCATCACGGATTATTTTGGCGGCTTCGATCCTGAGGTCCGCGAAACATCCGGGGATGCTTATCCCCAGGTAAGAACCATGGCATTGGGGGTACAACTTGGATTTTAAATAGCCATACAACTACAACAATTAATTCGACTTGACATGAAAAATATAAAATATTCCTTGATCTTGGCCCTGTTTTTATTCAGTGCCTGTGATGATGAATTTCTCGATAAATACCCACTCGACAGCGTAACCCATGAAACCTATTGGGAAACCGAAAGTCAATTAAGGGCAGCCCTGTATCCTTGTTATGAGGGGCTAGATTATGAACTGCTGATCTATCCTAATGTCTTTGGTGGTGACGTGGTCTGGGGAGATCTCAACAGTGGCTTGGCCAAAATTCCCGGAGGAAGGCATACGGCACTGGATGGATTTCCTTTTACCAGTTTTTGGTCCTGGTTATATGCCCCGATTTTCACCTGTAACAATTTCCTGGACCATTATGACAAAGCCAATGTCGATCAAGACACCAAGGATGTTTATGCCGCAGAGGTCAAAGTCATCCGGGCCCTGCAGTACTTTTGGTTGACGAGCTATTGGGGTGATGTGCCTTTGGTGGACAAAGTCATCAACGCCTCGGAAGCGTACATGCCTCGAACGCCACGTGAAGAAGTTGTCCAGTTTATCATGGACGATTTGGATTGGGCCGCCAGTAAATTGGGCGAAGAAATCCCATCAGGAGATGATGTTGGCCGCATAAATCGCTGGGGTGCATTGGCGGTCAAAGCTCGGGTAGCCCTACAAAATGAGATGTGGGAAGTCGCTGCGAATACCGCTAAGGAGATCATGGACAATAGTCCTTATGCATTATACTCCAACTATGGCGATATGTATAAATTAGCCGGAAACGCAGAAACAAATCCCGCGAATAGAGAAGCCATAATCTACAGCCTCTTCGTGGAAGACCTACGAACCAACAACCTGAGTAACTATACCTGTACACCCGTGGATTATATCCGCTTGAATGCATCCAAAAGGCTAGTGGACGCCTTTTTATGTACTGACGGTAAGCCCGCTAAGGCCGGCTTGGAATATTATGGACAAAGTATTGCCACTTCTGAGCTGTACAATTACCCCGAGGAGCATTATGCCGACTACTTTGAAAACAGGGACCCAAGGCTAAAGATGACCGTCTACAGCCCTGGTGACGAGTGGCCCGGTGGAGATGATGGGGATCCCGACACCGACACAGCCAATGAAATTTATCAGTTGCCGAGATTTGCAGTCTTGCAAAACAACAACCGACTTGGTGCCAATGGCTTGACCGGATTTTACCTTAAAAAATACAATTCCATTGAATTGGCTGGGCTGTACAACCGGGATCATAATAATATCAATGTCATTCGCTATCCTGAAATCCTGTTGATCTACGCTGAAGCACTATTTAACATACAAGGAGGAACACTTACCCAAGCGCAAATTGATATGACGGTCAACCAACTCCGCGAACGTGTCAATATGCACCCCATGAACCTTGACGAGTTAAACGCTTGGGGACTGGACCTAGAGACGGAACTCCATCGGGAACGGCGTGTAGAAATGTCCATGGATGGCATGAGGTATTTCGACGTATTACGTTGGGAAGAGGGAGAAATTCATCTCGGTAAAGCCATGGTGGGACCAAGCTTGGAAGTATGTATGAATGACCTTGGCGCCAACCCTTATCCGGACAATGGTACAGATGAATTTGGGGATATTATTTACGAAAAATCCGTGGCCGAAGGTGGACTGGATCATTTCGACCCGAGTAAGCACTACTTGTGGCCGGTACCTTATGCAGAGCGTATTAAAAACCCTGACCTTGGACAAAACCCCGGTTGGGAATAACCAAATATTGCGCAGGGAGTACCCCAAACGGCTCCCTGCACTAATTTATAACCACACGAGTTACGATTTCATATGAACTTATTCATTTCCATTATACTGCTTTGTTGGAACGCAGTCATGTTACCACTCGGATGGTCATGGGACCAACCCGACGACAATGGAACCACCTTAAAAGTCATGAGCTATAATGTAAAGTATTGTGCCCCTTACAAAAGCTCTTCACCAAACGTGGATTCCATAGCCAATATCATCAGCCACTCGGGAGCAGACATTGTCTTCCTTCAGGAAATTGACCGCAATACCACCCGAAGTGGAAAGGTCAACCAGCTGGCACTAATCTCCGAAAAAACGGGTTTGGGCTACTATTTTTATGGAAAAGCGATTTCTTATCAGGGCGGTGAAACCGGCTTGGGTATCCTCTCCCGCTTTCCCCTATCCCATCAAGAGATCCACCAGCTTCCAAGGGTGGAGCTGGAAGGGAAATATGTCAGCTATCGCATCCTCATGACGGCCGACATAACCGTCCATAAACAGCCATTGACCATTGCCAATACACACCTAGAACTGACCGTGGAAAACCGGGAACTCCAAGTACCTGCTATTGACAGTGTGCTTACCGAGCGTGCTCATCCAGTCATCCTAGGAGGAGATTTTAATGCCAAACCTGACGGCCCTACCATGACCTCCTTTTTTGAAAGAGGCTATATGAGTTCTTGTCAAGAACATGACAGGAGCTGTTTTACCATTCCTTCCCGAAACCCCAATCGTACATTGGATTATGTGCTCTTCAGGCCAAAAGAGTCTTTTCGGGTCCTATCGCATGAAGTACTCCAAACAGAAGCATCCGATCACTTGCCATTGATCGCTACATTTGAACTTAAGTCAAGACCTTGATTATCTTGAAAAAATTTCTTCACTAACAGCATTTAAAAAATAAACAATCAATATTATTCCTTTAATTTAAGCCGATGAAACACTTTTCCATTTCCCTGATATTAATCGCATGCTCGTTTCAGTTACATGCACAAGTCCTATCGGACACCCTAAAAGTCGTCAGTTATAACCTGCGTTTTGGCGAGCGGGCTTCCATGGAGGAGTTTGCAGCCTTTATCCACGCCCAGGATGCTGACTTGGTAGCCTTACAGGAAGTGGACATCAATACCAGCCGTGAACGCGCACCACACCAAAATGGCAAGGATTTTATTGCTGAATTAGCTCATATGACGGGGATGTTCGGCGTATTTGGTAAAACCATCGATTATGCGGGTGGCTACTACGGTATTGGCATCCTCTCCAAATATCCCATCACCAAAACCGATAGAATCCTTTTGCCCTTAACACCAGATGGCAAAGAACAGCGGGCCTTACTTACAGTCCATGTTGAATTGGCGGATGATAAAATCATTGCCTTCGCCAGCACCCACCTGGACTACACCAATAGCGCAGAGCGGCAGCGTCAAGTGGAGAAGATCAATGAAGTGCTTCTCAGCAACACACATCCCTTGCTCCTATGTGGAGATTTCAATGCCCGTCCAGAATCACAGGAAATAAGTGTCGGTATGGCTCCATGGATACTCTTGGATAATCAATCGCCCACCTCTCCTTCTGAAGATCCGCGATACAAGATTGATTACATTTTTGGTTATCCCGCAAAAAAATGGCAACTATTGGCCAGTCCAAACCAATCAAGCCTGCTTTCGGATCACCTTCCAGTTGTGTCAGAAGTGAAGCTGATGTGGTAACATATCAGCTTCACTTTTCCATCCCTCATGGAAAAGCCGCTTTTGCTACTGGAAAAGGGTTTTGTTTGGGGTATCGCCCAAGGTTATTTCCAAATGCCCTCCCTGTCTCAATGCTTCTATCAAAATTCAATCAGAATTGCTATCCAAATCTTAGGCGTAAGATTAACGTCATTTATATTAAAAACCATTGTTACTAAAAAGCCCACCACTTTAGTTAAAAACCCGTAGGACAAAATATTCGTGATGTCCGGTGATTTCTTATCGACTTCTGGATGCAGAATATTATCAAAAGAACGTTATGGTCCTTTTGTAAATAGGATTATAAAAGCCAAAATATCCATATATAAAATGATCCAAGCTATTCAAAAATCAACATGCTATTCTACTGCGTCTTTCAGATAAGTACCTTTTATGCGCTTGAGTTTCGTGAAAAACTAACGATATGTTATACTCCACGCTTGCTTGATACCATTTTCAACTAGTGAAAAATTTATCTTTAACTGAAAAGTTTGTGATAAAAGCGCATAGTGATAAACAGAGATTTGAACCATAAAAAAACTGTAAAAATTATTTTACAGTTTTTTATCTTTTTCTTTTACTTCCCGATACAGTAAATTATAACTAGTTGAAATTCAATATTTAACTTGTTAATTGGTTGTACTGAAGTTGTACAAATGCTATTAGGTTTTTTCTCGTCCTAATCAAAAGTATGATTTCAGTGATTTCCCTTAATTTCTCCAGTATTCTCCCTATAATTTCGCCCTATTGTTTTGGAAAGGTGCAGATTAGTAGACTTAAATTAATATTTGGCATGAACTCAAATTGGGTTCTTTCTCTTATTTTGGTTACAACTTTTGAAAGTTGACCTTAAGTTTGCATGTAAGCAGATTTGTGAAATGGTCTCTGACCACCTTCACAGAAAGTGGATATTTGGGTTCCTCCTAAATCATTATATTAATTTCTACTCAACTTTTTCATAATAAAGACAAACCTGGTCCCCTTTACGGTCAATATTATACTTATCGGCCATTCTATTATATTTTTTCCGTTCTTCTTTTGAAAATTCAGAATTTAAATCTGCATTGATAAAACTTTTACCTTCCTTATATAAGAAAGTGAACATAAATTGAGATTCCGTACTATCAAACTCAGATAAGTATAAGTTAAATCCGTTTTTTCTTCCCATTTCTGCCATTGCATTGACGCTTGGGATAAAAAAATGACGAGGAGCATCTAGTTGAAACCAATCTGTTCTTTCAGTTTTCCATACTTCTCCATCTGTTACAGGTAGTCGAATTAGTAACTTCCCACCGGTTTTTACAATTTCATTTAGATGTTGCCATACTAATTGGGGATACTCCATATGCTCAAAAGAATGATTAAGCATAACAATATCATATTTACCGTGAACTCCAGTTATATCAACTCTGTAAAGTCTTAAACCATTATCATCGACCTCTTCATTTAAATATGGATCAAACCCATATAACTTTTTGAATCCCGAGCATCGCATTTCATAAATTAGTTGCCCATTTCCGCAACCAATATCCGCAATGGTATCATATTCTGAAGCTTTTAGTTTATATAACCACCTCAGATATTCGGGATAAGAAGATTTATATATTCCCCATTTATAAATAAGCCATCTTAACCTTTTGAAAATATTTCGAAGTTTATCGCTACTATTTAATGCTTGAAATGCATAATATTCTGACACATAATATTCTGATAAATCTTCAGGAGGAGTGATAATCTGCAAGGATTTACATTTGCTACATTCTAGATAATCAAATTCATTCCACATCCTAAACATTTTCTCTGAAGCAGTAAATACATTATTATTATTTTCATTACCACATGCAACACAGGTGGTCCTTTTATTTATGTCAGTCATTATTATCCTAATAAAATTTTATCCTACTTTATTTTTTTGTTGGACAAATATATAATCCAAATCAATCCAAAATAAAAAACTAAGCAAGAATCAGTCTATTGCTTAGCTTTTTTATTTAATCAACAATAAATGAACAACCCCGAGGCAGAGCCTCGAGGAATTCTTTTTAATAAATCAATAAAAACTCTCAACATAAAATGCTACTCCTCCGCCAACCCATCCAGCTCCACTAACATAGCCTTCATTAGAATTAGTAGTGAAATAATGCCCTTCATTTGGATGATACCATTCGTAAACGGGGATATTTTCTGAGTTTGAAGAATTATAAACATAACCGATAATTTTATCAAGAGTAAAGGCAGAGTCTATATTCGGAATATTTGAATCAATACTTATATAATCTAATCCAGTTGTGTGATTATACCTGTAAAGAGGTACTGTTCCGCTCTTTTGATATTGGTAAAAAAATCCAGTAAATCCTTGATAAGAGTAATTTTGATATTCATACCAATCACCAGACCAATGGTGAGACATCAAATTTCCCCCATGACTGGTTCTGTAAGTAAATAATGGTACCTCTCCCCAGTCATAATTGTAGATAGTTCTGCAAGTTAAAATATCAAATGGAGAAAATCCGCTCCAAGGCGTATTTGCTGTTCCTCCATTCATTACAGAATTTGGGTCTGTGGTAAAAGTACCAGGGACATAAATTTGCCCTATAGAACCAGGCCCCTCGTTTAAATCTTCGTAATTAGTATGCCTATATCCTATACAATGTCCAATTTCATGAACAATATTTCTTCTTTTCACAGCACTAGGAACTGTCCAATTATAAATATCGTCATACGGATTAGATGGATCATTGATATTTGTATAATCTAAATTAATTAATATTGGACTTCCTGGTAATCCACTGGAAGGCCAATCAGCTCCGGCAATCGCATTGTAAGGAATAGGGTCCCCTACATCAGATTTTATCAAAATATCATAATCTCCAGAGCTAACCAATTCAAATTTTAGCCTAAAATTCTTAACATCATTTAAATCTTCCAATGCTTGTTCAATTTCAGGCCTCCAATTATCAACCCCCGATGAAGGTATTGAATTATCTATTTTGACCTTTATTAGCTTATAATTCCAAGCTGAACTGCTTACTAAAGCAGTAGTTCTGACTTGGGCATTTTCATTTCCTTTTTTATCAGAATTAATATCGTATACACCTGATAATAATTTGTCTTTATTTGCTAAAATACAATTGTCAACAAAATAAAACTCTCCTAAATCTTGGACTTCTGCATTTTTTAATCCATAAAGTTCTAAAAACCTATCCATGTCTTTGTCTCCTCCCAAATATAAATTTGATAATCCTAAATCTTGGTCAGGAATGACTGGATCCAAATCACTTTCCATCTTACAGGAAAATAATAAACAAACACAAATTGCCATTAAATAAAATGTTCTTTTCATTGTTTAAAAAGGTTTAGATTGATAAAAATTTTAAATGAAAATAATGATAATATTTTTTTTCACCAAAAAAAAGTCATGAAACACAACATTATACATAAAAAATATTCTATTATATACATAAGGTGTTACTATGATCTTTTTGGTCATTCATATCTATTTAGTTTAGGAAAGAACCAAGGTTCATTGCAAAAGGATATGTTTAACATACTTCAATTTCTGAATATTCCCTCAAACAATAATTTTTATCGTCGTTATATCAAGCGTTTAATGAAAAATATTTTCTTCATTCTTTCATATTTCTTAACTTGCCTTTTAGTTTTTTAGCAACCAAGCCATATGACAAATTCAACTTCAAGAAATATCCATCAGGGCAGAAATATCAAACGCTTTAGGGAAATGCTTGGCATCAAACAAGATTCTTTGGCGCACGAAATGGGAGAGGAATGGTCCCAAAAGAAAATTTCCTTATTGGAACAAAAAGATACTATCGAAGAGGACATCCTCCAACAAGTTTCTGAAATTCTTCATATCCCCCTGGAAGCCATCCAAAACTTTGATGAGGAGCAGGCGGTGAATATTATTTCGAATACTTTTCATGCTAATGATAGCGCCACAGGCTTCATTTATAATAACTACCCTACTTTTCATCCAGTAGACAAGTTGATCCAGCTACATGAGGAAAAAATAGCATTGTATGAAAGGATGTTAATGGAAAAGGATGAAATGATGTCTAGATTGGAGCGATTGATAAACAATAAATAGGATTTATTCTAGAGGATTTGAATAATCAATTCTTTGCTTGGTTTTCTCCCTTTGACCCTGGTTTAAAATATACGCAACTTTCTCTGCCCTTTCTTCACAAATATTCTTAATAATATCCCCATTTTTGTGTGGTCGTGTTTCTCTCTGATTTAGTTCATTTATTCGGTTTTCAAGCACCTTGCTATTGCTAGGTGGTGTACTTAAATCCTAGACTGGTGCACTTAAATACTGAGGTAGTGTACTTAAATCATGAGCTGGTGCACTTAATTTGAGCCAACAACATAATAAAGTCCTTTACCTTTTTCCTTTGGCTCTAACAATTCATAATTCTTTAAAGACCTAAGTTCGATGCCTGTTTTTGACTGTCGTTCAATTGTAGTTGTTCAAACAGAGCCAACCAATCTACGCCGTGTTGATCAAGAAAATGATGAAGCAACAAATGGGTTAAGTATTACGAGATAAACATCTTTGGATAAATTGGTCCAAAAATTATTAGGATGTATTAACTATTGAGATATTGTAGCGTAGAAGAGCAATTTTTCGTCTTAGCTAAAAGAGGACTAAAATGAACAAATTTTCATTTATACTTTTATTATTCCTGCTCGCTGAATGTAATGCAGAAGCTCCCGAACCAGTCCAAACTTTGGATGGGATCAAAAAAGCAATTATAGGAGAATGGAACTGGGAAGAAACTATTGTTCACTATAGAGGTCAAGAACCAGTCGTCAAAACACCTGAGAGTGAAGGAAAAACCAAAACTTATATCTTCAGCAAAGATGGGAAGCTGAAAATCCTTGAAGATGAAACTACCATACAGGAGACTGATTATGAGATTGTTTTAACGGAAACCTCTGGAATTAAATCAATTACCCTGTTTAGACTGAATTTTTCGGATAATGGTGGATCTATGTTTCTAACTTTTACAAAACACAAATTAAACCTATCTAACGGATTAGGATTAGAAAGTAGTTTTACTAGAAAGTAAAAAACGACTAAATACTCCTACCCTTTTTCCGCTTCTTCTTTTTCTTCCGAGGAATTGGATCTACCTCCTCAGCAGTAGGAACAGGCCTAAGCAACAGGTCAAGAATATCAATGGCACTGCCAATAATTTGATGACCAAGGCCAATTTCTTTTCCGTCTTTTGCTGTAATTCCCGCTGATTTTGAAGGTCCATTTTTATCAGTTCCAAATTGGATTTCATTTTTACTACGCACTGATAATTTGTCTCGATCTGATCGTTCTGTCTGTCCAGCTTTCTGCTGATGTGCAGGAGACTGTCCTGGATCTTGGGAATGTACCCCATGAACTCGAGTTGCTTTTTGACCATTTCCTGATAGCCCTCCTGGGTATTTTGATGTTGTTCTTGTGTTTGCCTGGCCAATTGCTTGGCGATCTCTAGTTTGCTCATAGTTTAAAGTATTTGCGATATTCTTCCATTTGAACTGGTTGCCCAAGGATTGCCCTTTGGCCTTGAAGCCTCCATAGCAGTAGGCCACTCCTGATACCCTGCCGGTACTGGCCTGGTTGAACAGTAGATTGGCCCCTGCTACCTCGACTTTTTGGATAAAGTCTGCCATAGTATTGGTCTGATTCAAGGCCTCTCCAACAATTTGCTGCAGCACCATTTTCTTGGAGGGTTTTCCGGTCCTCATAACCATTTCGATTTCATCCTTATTGGGTGCCTTAATCTTAGCTTCCTTGCTGCTCTTTACTTGTTGAAGCCCATATTTCTTTTCCAGTTTCCGTACGAGGCTTTCACTCCTTCTAAAATTATTGCTGTCAGAAACCACCGATCCATCAAACCGGTTTCTCAGTGCCAGCAAGTGGCAGTGGGAATGGTCGGCATCATGATGCCTGAAAATAACATAGGCATTGTCATCGAAGCCCATGCCTTTCAGGTATTCACCCGCAATGGACAACATTTTTGCATTTGATATTTTTTCCTCCTTGCCAAAGCTTAGGCTGACGTGGTAGGTATTCCGCTTGAGTCCGGGATTCATACTCTTCATCAACTCCACTTCTCTCTGTACCATTTCCCTGTCCAAACTAGTGAAGTTGGTTTCCAGGACTTCAGCACGTTTTCCTTCATCACTGGCCACCATCTTTTTGAGATTGTAATCCAGTGCTCCCATAAAATTTTTTCCGATGGACTGTTTAGCGATCATGGAGCAGCAGTTTGATGATCTGGTCCAGTTTTGCGGAAAGGGCATCAATCGCCCTCATCCTGTCTGCGGACACTTCAAATTTTGAATTGAGTTGCCTTGCGATCTGGTTGATATTGTTGCCGATCCTTTTGAGCTCCACATAGGTCTGCCTGTCCAGTTTGGGCACCTTGGCCTTGGGCAACCTGTTTTTGAACACACAGGCCCTGACCACGTCAGCGGCCGGCATCGCTGCCACTTCGCATAGACTTCCCAGCAGCCTGACCTCTTCTTCGGTCATGCGGAAAGTAAACTTTATATTCCTCTTCTGATCCTCGGGTTTCTTTGGTCTTCCCATGAGTGAAATGAACGGAGTGAATTTCAACCTGAGCGAAGCGAAGCAAGCCGTTTTGGTCTTACCAAAACATGGCTTGCTTCGCTTCGACTTATAAAACGTTGCTACATTCGCATACCAACGCTTTTTGACTTTCGGTGGTAGTCGTTTAGATCCTTATGCCCTAAATATTTACCTGATTGATCAGTGCATTGGCTGAAGTCTTTAAGCAATCTTTTGGTCCACGCCTTGCCCTGTATATCGTTGTCCAGGTAGAGGTTTACCCGTGGAAAATCTGCTATAATCTTTCTTGCCGCATCCATGTTGGACAGGGAATTCAGCACCAGAAAGTCATCGAATTCGGCCTCTTTTTGGTTTCGCTCATAAAAGCTGAGTAGGTCAAAAATCCCTTCGAACATTTGGAGGGTTTTGCCATCACCCGGATAGTAACTAATGCCCTGGGCACTGCTTCCTTTCCAATAGACATTCCGGATGGCCCAACCGTTCTCGTTTTTGTTTCCGATCCCGAAATACTTTTTGTCCCCTATGGAATAATACACTTCCTTGCAAAATTTGGATGCCGTCTCGGTGCTGACCTTCCGATGGAGAAGGTAGTCCATTAAGGCCGGGTTGCTTCCAATGGCTTTGACCGATCGGATTACTATTTTATGCTCATGCTCCTTTTCCATGGATACCTGTGGGTGAAAAGAAAAAGAGTTACCAGTAATATCTTCGATGTAACGAAGGGCATCGGAAACGGACAAGCCTGGTTTCAATTTCATGACCAGGTCAAGGACCTTTCCCCCATAATTGTCGTCTCCAAAATCAATCCATAGGTTCTTGGAGGCACTGACCTTAAAGGAAGGGGTATGCTCTTTTCTGTATGGGGAATGATAGAAATAACTGTCCCCGGAAACCTTGGAGGGCTTGATGCCAAGCTTTTCAAGAAAGGCAATAATGGACAACTCGCTTGCTTGTTTGATGTTCATGGTAAGGTTGTTAAATGGTGAAAATGTAAAATATGCCTACTACGGCTACTACATACTACAAATCGCTCCCTAATGAATATTGAAAGGTGTTTTTAGGAAAGTTTGTAGTGTAGTACCCTTTTATCTGGTGTTACTACAGGCTACTACAAGTAGCTGTGTAGTAAGCTGTAGTAGTTTTCTCTTTCAACTGCCTACTACACTTAAACCACTGTATATCTAATGGTTATAACCTTTGTAGTAGGTAGTACCCTGATTTTCTATTTTGACATAATATCCCTTTCTGGGATAGGCCGATGAATGGCGGCCACGCTTGGAGCACTGCTCAAAGCCCAATCTTTTAAGCGCCTTTCCGACCTCCTGTATGCTGATCCTGACCTTCCCACCTTCAAGACCGGTCAACGTGGTTACAATATCCGATGCGGTCATAAAGGGATCTTCCTTGGTTCCCGGCATAAGGTATTTCTGGACCAGCTCAAACTCCACGGTAAGTGAACTGAAAAAGACATTGGCCCTTTCATTCTCCTCGATCTCCTCCCGGGTCATTTCAAACCGGTAACCAGAATGCAGGAGCTGATAGGCCTGGGACCAGACAATATTGATGTCAATGTCCTTTTTATAATCCCAGTCAATTCCCTTAAGAGGAAAACAGAGCCAACGGACACTCCCTGTCTCATCGGTCAGGAATTCGGCCTTGTTGGTACTGCCCCATATGGATGCCCTTCTTGGCTCCATCTTGGCCTTGCGGTCATAGGGGTGGCGAACTTTCACGGTTGACTTGCTCATCAGGGTTTTCTGGGCATTGATCTCTGCCCGGGAAAGGGTGGAAAGTTCATCCTGAATGATTCCGAAATTCTGGCACAGGGCAATCAGGCTGTCCTTGTCCACTGAGATATTCTCAGCATAATACTCCCTTAGTTCAGGAGGAATTAGAAAACGTGTCAGCGTGGTCTTCCCGGTATTCTGCTTGTCCTGAATAAAGATGAAGGCCTGCTTGTTGTAATAATCGTCCCATATACTGCAGGCCACACAGCGCACCAGCCATTTCTTGAACTGTACATTAAACCGGTCCTGGTCCTCGGCATGGATATAGGAAGCAAAGCGGGCGATATAATCGCCATGCTCTGCCTGGTTCCATAGTTCCTTGTGCTTTTCGAAATAGGCCACAAAGGGATCGGTTGAGGGAATATAGTCCGAACTGAGAAAGGAGGATATTTCACCCACCGAAGTCCGGTAACCTCCTGCCCTGGCTTCTATGTACAGTGTATTGGGATTGACCGGATGGTAACGGTTGGTTTCTTTCTCACTGGCAAACACCTCGTTCAGCACAACGTTATTAATGAAATCGTACTTGGACATCAGATACCTGATCATACGTACCGTGGAAGAATTCGAGTCACCATCAAGGTCTTTGACTTTTCTATGGGTTCTCATAATTCCGTTCAAATAACTTGACCAAAGTTTAATTTACCTGGTTTTCTTGTATCGAAAGGCATCCAATTTGATCTCACTCTCGGGTTTATGGCTGTTTTGCAATAGCCATTCATCAATTTTCTTTTTCTCAAAAAATAGCATCTTCCCATTGGGTTTGGAATATGGAATTTTGGCCTCATGGACTAACTTGTAGATAAATGATTTTTTGAAGCCAGTATATTCAGTTAGCTCCTCTACATTCAGTATATTTTTTAGGCCACAAATATACTTTTCAATTCGGTTGAGTTTTTGTAAGATAATTTCGTTTTCCATTGCTTTTTATTTTGTTTGATAGATGAAGCAAAGGAAATAATTGAAAAACTTAATTTGGATGACAGCTTAAGCCTCCTTAATATTTTTATGGTGATTCTTAAGATAGTTGCTCCATTTCATTAAAGATTTGGTCGATATCATCCTTATATTTTGGAGCAATGCTGTATTTTCTATTATTGGATTTCGAAGCATAAAGTGACCCAGGCTTAAGATGACCATTTTTATTGGTGAAAATTTTTCCAAGATTAGAACTGTTAAGGTTAACAGTGTATTGTTGTAATTTGGTTAATAAATAGGATGTTGAAGGGTTTCTAAATTCCAATTTAAACATAGGGTTTAGGGGAAATTTTCCACCTAAAAATAACATGACAAAATTTTCACGATCTTCGATTCTGACTTGATCATCATCGTACATAAAAATTCCATGTTTTACAAAATTGTCAAAAATATTCTCTAATTGACTTTTGTTCAATTCAATCTCGAAATCCTTGATTTTATTCTCATTTACTATTTTCTTGGCTTTTGGCAAAAACCGTTCTTCAAACTTCATGCTCCAAGTAAAATCCATGAAAATAAGGGAGATGATAAATAGACCAAAGATCAAAGAAAAGAATGCTATATCTTTCAAAAGTAGGCCATAGGAAGAAGAATTAAGGAAAACAAAAATCGATAGGAGCATAATGGGTACAGAGAATGAGTAGAAAAATAGTCTTGGCTTTTCCACTTTTTTCTTCATACCGACCGGTTTCCTATTAAACATATATTCTGAATACCAAATGGGATATCGCCTTACCAGTTTAAAAATATAGTATGCTCCCACAACAATCATGATAGTAACGGTAACATATCTAAATGTATTAAAATCCGAATAGTAAATAAATAGGGTATTGTAAGCCCCAGCCAATAATAGGAGTAAAAATACCATTATGACAATTCGATAAGGAAAATTATCCATAACCTAAAGTTTTATGTTTAGTTCAAGATTTGGTATTATATGGGCAGACTCCCTCATTTTCTCGTCCACGATTTTAGCATAAATGGCCGTTGTTTTAATCTCCTTATGTCCTAATCTCTTCTGGACGGTGTATAGGTCAGCGCCATTTTCCAATAAAAGTACCGCATTGGTGTGCCTGGCACTGTGAAAGGTAATGTGCTTGAATACCCCAGCTCGGTTGCACCACCTCACAATTTCATTATTATAAACAGCACTGTATTTAAGACCGTAGAATACCCTGTCATGTGGGGTTTGCCGTTCACCAAGTAAATCCCTTGCCTGCTTGGAAATATATAGGTACTCCACCCCATCTGTTTTCTTTTGTCGAAAGTTTACCCTGAAAGTGTTATCATCCTCATCCCGGACCTCAGACCAAGTAAGGTTATTGATATCGGACCACCTAAGCCCGGTCAAACATGAAAACAAAAATGCCTTTTTCAGAACCTTGTACTTACACTGGGTATTGGTGAGAGCCTGTAGTTCAGAAAAGGTCAAATACTCCCGTTGACTTTCTGCTTGCTCAAAGGATTTCACCCTGGCAGCGTAGTTGATGTTTAAATAGCCTTCATCAAAGGCACTTCTTAGACAGGCTTTGAATTTATTAAAATAGGAGTACTTGGAATTCATGGAAAGGGGAAGATCACTCTTCGTGCGGGCTTTTTCATCAAAATACCGTCTTACCCTTTTGGTAAAACTATCGTCAACCTCATCAAATAGAAAATTAGAACTGACACAGTTTTTCAAGTGAACAAATGCAGAAGTCCATACACCATAATTCTTTTCTGAATTGGCTTTTTCTTCCATTTTCTCCTTATAGAAATCAAGAAAAGGCCGTTTGGATTTGCTTATATTCTTTACATCAAACTTTCCCTGAATGTAGTCACTTTGTCGGATCGCAAGGATATTTTCTGCCAGATGGAGACTTTCCTTGTTCTCCTTCTTTTCTCTAGCAGAATTTGGATTTTGGTGCAGGTAAATCTTCAAGAACTCAAAATCCCTTAAATGGATTCGCTTGCCTTTCTCATCAGTGGTAGAGCCTTTATAGTATTCTATAAAAAGACTTAGCTTTCCATTCTGTAGTTTCTTCTTCTTTAAAGATATCTTCATAACACAGGTATGATTTAAAAGTTGAACAATTGTACAACCATTTTTTATAAAGATGTACAAATGATGTAACCAATGTACTAATAAAGAACATTATGACAAAATATAAACCAGTCAAATAACTGATTTACAGGGTAAAGTAAAACATTTAGAATTAAAGAAATCTGGGTTTATTTGCCGATACAGAACTTGCTAAAAATATTAGCCAGTAAATCATCGGTAGTGATCTCGCCGGTGATCTCTCCAAGAAAGTGTAAGGATCGCCGGATGTCCATCGCCAAAAAATCGTTTGTGATCTCATTGTCGATGCCGTTCAGCACATCGATGAGTGATTCTCGCGTTTTTACCAACGAATCGTAGTGACGAATATTGGTAACCACCGTGTTACCAGTCTTAAATTTATCCAAGTTGACCAGCTCCAGGACCTTATCCCTCAGGTCATCCAAATGCTCTTTCTTGCCTGCAGAAATAAAAATGGTATCCGGATGCTTTTCTTTGAGTGCAGCAATAAAGCTGTCACTTGCCTTATCGATCTTATTAGCTACTTTCACAAAGGGGACCCCTAGGTTTTCCAACTTATTGATGTCCCGATTGATTTCTACCATGTCGGTATCGCTGAGGTCAAACAGGTACAGGATCAAAGAAGCAGACTTCATCTTCTCTTGCGTCCTAGAGACTCCCATGGCTTCTATCGTATCTGTGGTCTCCCGCAGTCCCGCCGTATCGATAAACCGGAAAATGACACCACCGATATTGATTTCATCCTCGATAAAATCACGGGTGGTTCCGGCAATATCCGAAACAATAGCCTTTTCTTCATTGAGGAGTGCGTTGAGCAACGTAGATTTTCCAGCATTCGGCTTACCGGCTATCACTGTCGGCACGCCATTTTTAATCACATTGCCGAGGTCAAAACTACCAATCAATTGCTCTACTACCCTCAAGAGCTTGTCTACCAACCGCTGCAGGTCGTCGCGACTGGCAAACTCCACATCCTCTTCCACAAAATCCAACTCCAATTCAATCATGGAAGCAAAATGAATCAACTCATCCCTTAGCCGTTTGATCTCTCCACTAAAGCCACCCCGCATTTGGTGAAGGGCCGCTTGATGGGAGGCCTCACTGTCCGAATGGATCAAGTCTGCCACAGCCTCTGCTTGGGCAAGGTCAAATTGCCCATTCAAAAATGCCCGCTGGGTAAATTCACCCGGTTTGGCTGGCCTCGCTCCTTTCCGGATCAACAACTTGATCACTTGATTGATAATATAAGAAGAACCATGCGTAGAAATTTCCACCACATTCTCCTTGGTAAAGGACTTCGGCGCCACAAACAACGAAACCAAGACTTCATCAATGATTTTTTCCCCATCTCTGATGGTACCATAATGTATGGTATGACTGGCTTGTTCTTCCAGGTTTTTACCTGAAAACACTTCATTGGTAAGTTTGATGGCATCCTTACCAGACAAACGGATCACGGCAATGGCCCCTACTCCTTGCGGTGTAGCCAATGCGATGATCGTGTCTGTTTTATCACTGATGGAGAAACTCATTACCTTAGCTTATACATGAAGCCACAAAGATACAAGACATTAGGAGAAATGCAGAATCCCGCCCCGACCTATTTAAGATCACGATGGTCCTTTAGGAACATGCCCCCTCCAGGCCTGGTATTTTATCAGGAGTACAGCTCTTGGCGATTGGGCAAAACCCCAGCAATTGTGCTGATCACGTTTAGCAATTGGGGTTAAGGACTGCATGGTCCCCAACCTGCCTCCTTGATCATACCAGGCAAAATCCATGACCACCTACAAAAAAAGACGCTATTCCTTTCCAAACCGCTCGATGGTTTCCTTAAGATCCTTTATAAACGCATCTGGCTTTCGATACCCGGGAAGTTGGGTAATATTTTCCATGGTCGCGTCGATGATGACAAAATTGGGGTAAGAACTGACCCGCATGGCACGGGCCATACTCGCTTCTGTGTATTCCTGGCCTTTAAACTCAAACTTCTCGCCATTATTTTCGGCATCCAGTTTTACGGCGTAAAAGTTTTCATTCAGGTAATGAATTACCTGATCGTCAGTGAAGGTCTCCCGGTCCATTTTCTTGCACCACCCACACCAGTCGGTATACACATCCACAAGAACCATCTTGGGATCTTCCTGATTCAGTGCTGTGGCCTCTTCAAAAGAATACCACTTAATGGCGGGTTTATCTTGGGCCACACCATAATGAGCCCAAAAAGTCAATACAAGGAGAGGAAGTAATCTTTTCATAGGGTTTTTCATAATATCCAAAGCATAAGCATTTCTAAACCTTCCATTGAATACGAATATGATGATTCAAAGTTGCGATAAATAGTTAATGCTCCATTCCGGGAAATAACCCCTTCAAAACTTAATGATTAATTAATTCCCTCCATTGCGCTTAACTTATTGAAATATAAGAATTTTATGAGTATTCGCCATGTTGCATATAAAGCAATATTCTATGGGTTTTGGATCCTTTCCTACTTTTTCCATTGATGAAAAAGTAGGTAAAAAATCTAGGCCTGTGGGATGCCCTTTAAATTGGGAAGGACATTTGTCCATGCGACAACGGATAATTTCCCAATTTAATTTTAACAGCATGGTTCCTGCCTAAAAGTGAGCGGATCTCGCTGCTCCACGACGCGAGCTAGCTCCCTTTCTTAACGGCCTACACCATACTGTTAAAACCGGACATACCAAGGGTCATCCTTTATCCTGATATGATGTTTTGCCCATAATTGAGTACGTGTAAGATTCCGGATACACATAAAGAATTTTAATAACAAAGTGAATATACAATCTAACCCGAAACTGTTACTTATCAACAATAATCGCATGTTTACTACTATAATCACACAATAAATACTAAATATACCTATTTTTACTAATAATAAATCAATTTTAACTATATTGAATTAGTTTTAAACCAACCCTTATTTTATAATGAAAATTTTTACACTATCTCTATGTTATTTTATGTTTCAGGTAGGTTTTCTTGCTGCTCAGGATCAGCCTCCTGGAAATGAACCTCCCACCGACTCACCCTCCCCCGGAAAGTGCTATGTAAAATGTATTACTCCGGATGAGTTTAAGGAAGAAACGGTTACCGTGGAGGTGGAACCAGCCTACACGGTACTAAAGACTTATCCTGCGACCTTTAAAACCGTTGAAGAACAGGTATTAGTGAAGGAAGCTTCCAAGGAATTAAGGTACGTGCCGGCCGTTTATGAAACGGTGGAGGTGCCTTATATTTCTAAGGAAGAAGCAGAGAACCTCGAAGTAATTCCCGCATCTTTTGGAGATGATCTGGAGGAAATTGAAACATATCCAGAAGTAGGAAGATGGGAATACCGCATATTAGAGGACTGTCCTTCTGCCAATAAGGAAGACTGTATGGTCGCCTGTTATGTAGAATATCCCTCAAAAAGCGAAACTGTCCCCACCAAAACCCTTGAGGCGGATGCCAGTACTTCCCCTATTCCGGTGGCAGAGGAAAATGCTTCTTATACAAAAGAAGTGGTCAAAACACCTGCCCGCATGGAAGAAATTGAAATTCCAGCAGAATATGCGACCATTACCCGTCAGGTAGTGGACCAACCTGCCCGAGTAGAGGAAGAAACCATTCCTGCCGTGACCGAAACAGTCACCAAAACCGTGCTGGTCAAAAAGGGTGGCATGACCGTTTGGGAAGAAGTAGATTGTGAATTGGTGGGAACAGCCAACCTGCTGCCCATTTTATATGAACTGAACAGCGCGCGCATAACACCGGAGTCAGAAGAAATCATTGATGAGCATCTGCTTTCCCTCATGCAAGATAGCCCTGCACTAAGAATCGAAATCATGTCCCATACAGATTCCAGGGGCAGCGATGATTATAACATGTCCCTTTCCCAACAACGTGCCCAATCGGTGGTAAACTATCTGGTAGGAAAAGGAATCAACCGTAACCGGCTAGAAGCCAAAGGATATGGCGAAACCCGCTTGGTAAACAAATGTTCCAATGGCGTGGAATGTACTGAAGCCCAGCATCAAGCCAACAGAAGAACAGAATTCAGGATCATCCAATAAAGCATGGCTTTATATGGACAAGGCATTTGCCTTAAGGCATAAAACCATTCCCAGTGATCACTGGGAATGGTTTTTTTTAGGATTAAGCCATATTTCTGGGAGGCATTACAAATAAGAACCAGATGAGGTAGATGTGCTGATTGCACAAGGGAGCCTCCTTCTTAGCCAGATGAATTCATATCATCGTAGATTCCTGAACGGATATTTCCCTTTTAATTTACCAACACCACAGGAATGGCGGCCCTTCGGTTTCGCACCTCAATACCAAATTGATCCCAGAGTTCATTTTTCATCAGGTCATCATATTTATAATGGAAATCCCAGTCTCTAGGACTTTTATCATCTCCACTGTATTTGAAAAGTGTTTGCTTTTGGAGCGAGAGCAGTACGGCCAGTTCCCTTATACTTAGGTCATCGGCCTCTATCCTGCTGGTGCCGATCAATACCCGGTTATCGACATTTCCCCAGTTGATCTGGGCATTGTCCCAAAGCTTGTCCGGCACGGTAGGAACCAATTCCTGAAAGTCCATCTCCCTGGTAACCTCTGAAACTTCAAATCCAAATTGGGCCGAAATCTGTTTGGCAATACTTTCTGGGTCATTTCGCCAAGGGGAAATAGGAACCTTGGCCTGAATATCCACATCAGGATATTCCATAATCACTTCAAAACTGGAGACACCGTACAGCTTTGCCATCAAAGCAGAAAGCTTTCCCTGAAAGGCGACATACTCCTCATGAATATCCAAGTGAGCAGTACAATCCCCTCCGCAGAGATCCACCTCTAAATTATCTACCACCACTTCTTCTGACAAGAACTCAGGGCTTGATTGAACTTCAATAAGGGAAGCCAAATGTTCCGTTTGCCGTTTTTGCTCCTTGCGGAGCCAATGGTCCAATTTTTCAATGGACAAGTCTCCCGGCTTCCCATCCCATACCAAACGACCTTGGCTGTTCAATACTGCCACATGAGGCCTTGCTTTTACCTGATATTTTTCAAACGTAAAGTTGTCAGCGTCCTGGTACACGGCCAATTTTATCGGATGCCGTTTCAGGTGGTTGGTAATGGTGCCGTAATATTCGTCGGAAAGGGCAATGAAATAAATATCATCCTTATACCGCTCTTGGTAAATTTCCATCTGTCGGGTAGCGGGAATGCAGGGTGCACACCAACTGGCCCAAAAGTCAATCACCAGCAACTTTTGATTTTTTAGAAGGGCCAATTCGTTTTCACTGATTTTTTCAGCTACTTTGACGGCTTGGCCATTCGCCATAGATAAGCCCCAAAAGATCCAAAAAGAAAATGCAGCAAGTCGTTTCATCCATCCATTTTATCACAATACACCCCTATACTGAATAAAAACGCTGATGAAAGCAAGTAAATTATTCAATTCATTTAATGGTCATTTCAATTTCCACTCCCAATTCCCCCGCTAACTCTTCCAGATAATCCCTGAAATAAGCTTCTTGTGCAAAACCGGGGTTGGCCAATTCCCAAGCGGCAATCGCATAATATTTCACTGGCTTAGCTTCTTCGACCTTTACTTTGGCTAAAAAACTATCGGTGAGCTGCCCAGTATGGGGTGCTTCGATCCAGCCCTCATAAACTGCTGTGGGAATGATCAGGGCCAGTCCCAAATACCATTCCTTGTCATAAGTTTGCCTGTCATGGGTATAAAGCACGGTAAATCCTCCCTTTTCAAACTCCTGTACGACCTTATCTGTATGAATATTAACAAGGCCAATCACACCCGTTTCATCACCTTGCAGGTTTTCAAACGTAACCGAGTTAAAATAACCATACATGCCAGGCCAAATCTCCGTGGTCTCTTTTACCTGATAAGTTCTCCCCGTTTCCTCGGGTGTCCAATCCTGATAATCATATTTCATCAATGAAATCAAGGGGCCACTTTCCACCACTTCAAAAGTCGTGGCCGCCACATTATTGGCACTGTCCCGCTGGGTGACGCCCAGCCGTACCAATTGCTCTTCTATCATGAGCGAATAGCCACCAATCCCTACCGATGTGCCCACCGAAAGGATATCGCGCCCCCAATCCTCCATCACATGATAATTATCTTCCGTTACCCCTGAGGCATTGATTCCTACATTTCTCGGTGACATGGTACTGACCTTTTTGCCGAAAACATCCTTGGAATTACGGCCGTCCAAATAATGGCGAAATCCAACTTTGTCGTTTTCCCATGATGGCCCATCGGTTTGATAAGGCTGATAGCCCATGACACCGGGCAATTCCTTTGGGTAAAAGGTGTCCTTTATGGCAGGACGAACCGTATCCGATTCCGATGGCCGAACCCCAAACCTTACATAGGTTCTCTCTGGCCAATTTCTATGGTGCTCCACCCAATTCAAACCAATTGACGTCGAGGAAGATTTTTCCACATCCAGCAAGAAGAACAGCTCGTCCCAATTTCCATCGCCATCCACATCTACCAATTGGCTGGGAACAGTATCGTTTTGACCGGTAGTCAAAACCGGGTATTGCTCGTCTCTATAGCCCGTTTCCAGTTGCGCCTTCGGGATCCGAATGGGCTTTTCGGTCAAGTCGATGTCACTGGTATTACGGATGGTAAGCGTGCTGTCATACGAAACGTTCTCTTGACAAGCTGCCAGCATGACTGCTGAAAGCCCAAGAAAAATTATCCGACATGTCCTGAGGGATGGAATCATTGGAAAGTCAATTTATGGGTAAAGGGTGTTATGCCTGTAATGTAAACATGGTTGCCTGCTGTCCGTAAGGATCCAAAATGAACACTGTACTGCTCTCCATCCAATCGACTGATCCGTTCGTGAGCTTTTGACCCTGGGCCAAAAGTGATTTGATCCCCGTCTTTCTCATAAACTCCTTGACCATCTGCCAGGAAGAAATTGTCTTCACCTTGAGTGGCTTTATCCACTCCCTTTAAGCGGCCACCTTGATCAAAACACATCTCCACCGTAACCTTCACCCCTTCCAGTCCGGATACGTCAATAAGGAGTTCGACCGTTCCGTTGGATTCTTCAATGGTCACGCGGCTTTCCAAGGTTTTCACATTACTTACGGGCCGTTTATCAAAGGCCATTTTGCTCCAAAACCGACCGTCTACACTGGGAGTGAGCTCGTAATCCCCATCTTCTTTTCGCAAGGCTTTGGGCAACGGTTGGTAATAAGGTGCCTCCAATTTTTGATAGAGCATGTATTTGCCATCTTCTTTGGTAAGCCCATGGCTTCTAAAATGGCCCATGCTAAAAAAGCTGGAGGACATCCGCATATACCAAAGAATGGCCTTGCCTTTTCGGTAACTGAAAAAATTTGGGCTGACGGATCTTCCAGAGGCGATGATCAACGGCCAATCCACACCGCCAAAAATGGTTGCCGTGGTGTTTTCACGCCTGATTCTAGCCAAACTGCTGGTCGTAAACAGCTTCTCAAAATTTACGGGAACAGCCTCCCCTACTGGAAGCTCTTTCCGAAGCTGCTCATCTTCCATGAAATGAAACAGGGCTTCTTCCACCACTATCCGATCAAACCCTGGAAAACCTTCAATAAGCTGACAAATTTTGGCAAAGCGGCCGTTTTGATCGTAATTGGCCAAATAGCGGTAATGCAAGTACTGCACCACAATACTACGGTGCGAATATTGGTCCTGGCGTCTGCTGTCCGTAGTAACCAAGTCCCCGTTTGGCTCCATATAATAATAAGTCATTTCCAAACTTTTCCTTGGCGCTGCATACAGCTCCGGACGATCCAAAAGCCTTCCCATGGCGATAAAAGCATTATTCTCGACATCAGAATAATTCATGCTTCGCTCCGGATAATGTCCATCCTGATCCATATAAATACCTTCGCTAAGCCATTCATCTATTCTTTCGACATACTTTGGGTCGGGATAGAGTTGATTGATGCGCGCCAAGGCATGGCACACTACCCATCGGTGGTTAGGCGTATGAATCCCGCCCACGACCAAAGCCTCGCCAGTTTTGAGGACAAACCCTTTGATTTTAGCTTTTACGCCATCCAATTTAGCATCGGACTGTTGGCTTAGGATAAAAACACCGGCACATAGCGGCTCCATGATAAAAGCCGTGTCAGGTGGAGATTCCAAGTTGCCTGCATTGATGGTACCATCAGGACGCTGGTTTTCAATCAGTTTATCCGCGGTATAATCCAGTAATGTGATAACTCTCGGATCTTCGTAAAACCTAGCGTCAGCACAGCAATAGGCAGAAGCCAGCATGGCAAAATTATACCCAAAGCTACGCCCGCCATGCTTATTAGCCTCGTCTCCCTTTTCCAATAGCTGCTGAATATGTTGGTCGTTCGCTTTGACCATGTCCTGCCACAATTGCCCCTGTCCGCTGTACCTGGGTTTTTCTGGTAGGGAAAAACCAAGTGTTGGCATAAGGTACAAAGCTGAGCCGAGTCCAAACGTTTGCTTTAGAAAAGTACTTCGATTGATTTTTTTCATAAATTCCATAAGGTTATTGGGCAGTATAAAACATTTTAGAGGAAAGGCCACCGTTATGAGCTGAATGTGATGTGGCACGCTCAAATTAAAATAAAACTTTTTAATACTACCTGCATGATTCATTTGCCTTGAGGTTCATTTTAAAGGAGGCTGTCTCATAAGTCCTCGTCATTGCGATTCCGATGGATATCGGAAGAAGCAATCTCGTCATACGTGCAATGAAAGCTCATCG